>Ga0326597_10012061_pt1 | contig 11404 bp, 14 predicted proteins | sample RVTome_12_FD_203789 | JGI IMG/M metagenome (GOLD analysis project Ga0326597, IMG submission 203789) | Soil microbial communities from uranium-contaminated site in the Upper Colorado River Basin, Wyoming, United States - RVT100D185 | ecosystem: Environmental > Terrestrial > Soil > Contaminated >...
GGAGAGATGGTCCTATCCCCATTCGCGGGGATCGGGAGCGAAGGCTACGTGGCGCTCGAATGCGGCCGTCGATTCCTCGGGGTAGAGCTGAAACGCGAATACTTCGATGCGGCATGCAGGAATCTGCGCATCGCGGACGGAGCCAAAGATCAACTAAACCTATTTGGCGAATCGGTCGATGAGTAGGTCAAGGAGACAATACCATGAAACCCACCTACTGGATCGCTTTCAAACGCCTCGTCATCCTCGGCTGCGGTGATACCGTCTGGATTCACGACGCGCTCGAGTTCCCGGATCTCGGCTCGGCCTGGCGCTGGATTCTCGCCCGCGAGGGTGATCAAACCGTCATGGGAGCGCACCTTTGCCCGACCGATGGATGACTGTGATCGTACGGATGCGCACCGGGATGAGCGATCAGGATCTCCGGGCGATCCTCAGGGACCGCCTGCGCGATCTGGTACGCGCAGGGATGATTACCCAGTTCCTGGGGCCGTCTGTCCAATCCGCCAGCACGGCGTCTGCTTCTGGAGATCCGGCATCTTCGTCGTCGCCATCCCGAACGCGGCAAAAGCCCAAGCGTCCCACTCCGCCGGCGAACGCACCGTGAGGTGCAGCCGGCGGCAATTCCAGATCGATGGGAACGCGCCGACGGAGACGTAGAGCGCACGGCCAGTGACCGCGAGGAGCCATGCCGGGGCGCGCTCAAGGTCCTCCGGGAGCAGGTGCTCGAGCACATCGAAGCACGTCACGACGTCATGGACCCCGGCCTCGTCGATCCGGTGGATCATGAGGCCACCGAAGGCCGGGTCCTCACGCCGGATGCCCGGGAAGAGATCCGAGTAGTCCACCGCGCCGCTGCCGACGTCGAGCCACGATGCGGGGCGTAGGCGCGCCACCTCGGCCGTCATCATCAGCCGCACGCCATCGTGCCGCCGCGTCGGCTTGCCGTAGTCCGGGCCGGCGTAGAGCCCGCGATAGACGCCGACCTCGGCCTCGCGGCGGGCGGCGAGGGTCACTCGGTTGGGCCTTCCGACGGTGGCAGGCCGAGCCTGGCCAACTCGCGCCCGATGCGCTGGCGGTGGTGGGCGACGAGCTTCGTCGTCGCGTCGCGGACTGTATTCACCACCATCGCGCCTGTGTCTGACCCGCGTAGCGGCGTTTGTGCGACCTCGACCGGGAGCGCGGTCTCGATCTGCTCGAGCGCGGCGACCGTGTCGCGGGCTATGGTCCTGATCAGTACGTAGTGCTCTACGAAGCATCGCTGGAGCGTCCGCATCACGCGCCCCATCAGCTCGGGCGTGCCGCCCCAGTCTTCGAGAACGATCTCGCGCATGACGCGCGGCATCTGTGGTACTTTCATGCGTGCCTCACGATCTCCACCCTGCCCTTCCACGTCGCGACAACGTCGTCCAACCATCGCGACACCATGCGGTAGCCCTCCTGGACCCGCTCGTCGCCGGTGGTGCCATCGATCCGCGGCCCGCCACCGTCCACGCCGTAGACGTGGATCTCGGTCGCCCCCATGATCAGCGCGAGGTGGATCGCCGGCTTGATCGACGACTGCCCGCAGTGGAGTAGGCCGAGCCGCGCGAATGCCAGCGTCTCGCAGCGCCCGGGGTAGAGCGGCAGCCGCGTCGATCGGAAGGCCAGGTCGACGCCCGCGGGGGCGTAATCCTGGATCACCGCTCGACGGATGCCGAGATCTACCGGTCGGCTCCATGCGGCCCAGTCGGAATCAGCCGTGAGCCACCACGTCGTCACGCCCCAGAGCGGCGCCCGGTTGACGCCGATCGTGACCGTAGGCATCTCGCCGATGGAGTGGGTGAGCAGGGACGGGCCGTTGCCGAGCACGCCGACCGGTCCCCGCACCGTGTCCCAGAGGTCCTCGAGACCTACGGCAGCGCCCACGGGAACCCCATGGCGGCCCGCCCGGCGCCGATCACGAGCGGCTGGACGTGGGACGGCACGGCCGGCCAACCCGGCGGGAACGGCACCACGACCTCACCCTCCGATGACCAGGCCGCCGGCGGGATGACCACTCGGAAGGCCGGGCGCCCGCCGTGCCAGCGCCCCCATGGTGTCTCGAGGGCCGGGAGGGAGGACAAGCGGCCGTCCATGGCCAGACCGACAACCGGCGCCCCACGGACCGGTAGCGGCCCGGCCAGGAGGTAGATGATGACCGGACCGTCCCTGAGCCCGGGAAGCCCGTGGAGGCCCGGCTGGTGGGCTCGGAGGACGGCCTCCCAGCCCCCGGCCGCCCGCCGCGGGCCGCCGAAGGCCACCCAGGGCAACCCAGTGCCCTGGAGGCCGATGACCTCGGGGATGGGGTCGTACCAGGCCGGGAGCGGTTCCATGGCCAAGATGACCTCCAGGGGGGCGCCCGGGAGGGCGGCATCGGACATCCGGCCCCACCATGGCGGCGGGGTCATCTCCTCGGCCGTGGGCCCGGGCGGCGACCTGGGGAGGTCGTCCGTGGCACAGGAGGCGAGCCAGAGGATCGCCCCGACGATGAGGGCGGAAAAGAGGATGCCCCAGGCGGCCCCGCGGAGGACCTCGCCAGTTGTGCGCCAAGCGCCGGGGTGCGCGGTCATCCGAGGAGCATCCTGAGCCCGGGCACGACGCCGGCGACGATCCCGAGCACCTTGGTGATGATCTGCACGTCGCCGCGTGCCACGGCGGCGTCGATCTCCCCGGCGATATGATCGGCCACCGCCTGCGGGATCACCGGATCGTTGCCGACTCGGCCGAAGTCCTCGCTGGGGCCGAGGTGTGCGAACGGGTCACCTCCCGGAGTCGAGCCGAGATTCCGTAGGAGCGCCGCGAGCGCGGACGCCACGTCATTCTGGGTTGCCACCGATGATCTCCTTCGCCTCACCAATCAGGGCGTCGATGTTCGCCGCCCCCTCGGCGGCCGTCTTCACCCACCTGGAAATGGACTCGGTGAGTCGCCGCAGGATGGCCAGGTTAACGTCTACGCTGTACCGTGCTCGCACCTCGTCGAGTCGTGCGGCGATCCGCAGCCGGCTTGCCTCCCGTTGGTCGGCGAGTGCAGCAACCTTCGTTGCATCAACGGCCGACCCGGACTCGGCCGTTAGCCGCGCTAGCTCGGCCTCGAACACTGCCTTGAGCTGCGCATCGTAGGCGGCGCGCAGCTCGCGATCGTAGTCCGCGACGATCGCGGCCTGTCGCGCCTCGATCCGCCCGATGGCCTCGATCTGGAGGTCGGAGGCTGAGGAAAGCTCCGGGGGAACGTAGGCGGCGCACGCAGTCATCATCAAGAGAATCGCGACAGTGTATGTCTTCATCCTGCATCATCCTTGAAACGGAGATCGAGAGGGCCGTAGCGTCTCTCAAGCACGTCAAGCGTACCAGCGTCGATCCTCAGTACTTGACCATCCTCGCCCCACGGCCTCGCAACTATGTCCGAATCGTGAAAGTATGGAACCCTATCGACTTCCAGCCCGTGCAGGAGACCAGCCACCGCCCTGTAGAATGGCTCGACAGCGTCCGCATGAAAAGCCTTGACGGCCCCAGCATGAAGAGCCTTGAGATCCTCCGGGGTCTCGTTCATGGCCGGGATCCTACAGGAAACCGGGGCGGACGGCCAGGCCCACGGGACCGGCCCGTCAGCTTTCCGGCCGGCCACGAGTCAGAAGACCGCCCGCCCCAGCGAAAACAGCGCCACCACCGCGGCCCCGGCAACGGCAATGGCCAGCACTGCCGCAGCGAGGTAGAGGAGCAGGTCACGTACGTCACTTCGCATCCCGTACGTCACTTCGCATCACCGGCCGTCGGCGTTGCCGTCTTGCCGATCGCCGCGTTGATCACCTTGTCGTGGATGAGCCCAGCGCCGACACCAGCGCCGACGCCGGCGATCACCATCTCGAGCCACCCAGTCGCGGCGAACCCCCAGCCGAGCGTTTTCGAGAGTGCGGTTAGCCCGAGGCCGAGGACGAGAGCGAGCATCGGTTCACGCCCGGTCACCCACTTCGGGAACAGGTTCTTTGCCGCTCCGATGAGGCCGGTCGTGGCGGCCGCAACGCCGGCGAACGTGGTTAGGTCAAACTGCATGGAAGACTCCTTTCAGTAATGGACGGGCACGCGCCGTCGTAAGAGAGGATGAAGAAGGAGAACCAAGCGCGCGCCCGCTTTCTCATTTCGGTGGACCGTTCGGCCTCCGCTTGATCTCGCCCGTTTCGAGGTCCACCACCCACGTCGCCCGGCGGTCGGCGAGCACGAGTTCCTCGAGCCGGTCCATTCGATCCGTGAGCGACGCAACGTCCCATATCCGCAGCGCGATCGCTGCCGCCACCATCAGGAGGCAGATCCCGAGAAGTGCCCAGCTCTTTACCTGCCTAACCATCTCGTCACGATGTCGAAGGCGAAGACGAGCAAGCTGACGCCGAAGGTGATCTTCAGAGCGAGCGCGTCGAGCTTCTGGAGGCGCCGCGAGTGCTCCTGCTGCTGTCGATAGACACGTCGGACACGCCGTAGGAGCCGGCGGAAGTCCTGCCGGTGCGAAGCCGACCATGTCTCCAGCTCCGAGAGGCGTCGTTCCGTCTTTTCGTCGAGCGGCATCGGTCATGGTGTACCAAAAGACTCCCGGCGTCCCGTCAGCCGCCCAGCCGATCCGTCGTACGGGCGTCCGTCGCGACACACATCGCGCCTCCACACACGTAGGCCCGAGGCGCCGGGAATCAAGTTAGCTGGTTGCAATGGTGAACTCGAACACGCAGAGCGTGTCGCTGAGGTCCGTCGCGGAACCGACCTTGGTGAACTCAAGCCGGAGCACGTCCGCGGCGGCTATCGAGGTGTTCTGAAGCGTCCCGAGGCTCTTCCGCGTGTTCGCCGCGAAGTCGTTCCCGTTCGTGTCGAACGCTGCCGCGAGCAGGTCCAGCGCCGCGGTGACGTTCCTGATCTGAATCGTCCAGCGGTTCCCAGCGGTACTCGTGGTCGCCGCGTTGACCGTGATCGATACGGCAGTCGCCGTGATCGCAGCGGCCGATGCGAAGAACAGCCGGTTGACCGTCGCGTTCAGGAGCCCGAGCGGGAGTGCGACGTGCATCTTCCGCCCGTCCACCTGGGACTTCGTGACCGCGTCACCGGCGGCCGTGCCGGAGCCGAGGCCGGTGATCTTGTTCCCGCCAAACGCAAGCGCGCCTGTCATCGCGACCGCGCCGTCTCGAGCAACGAGTCCGCCGTGAGCTACGGTCAGGTCGTCGAAGAGCGTGATGGTCGCCCCGTTATGCCGGAAGCTTATCGTTCCAGGAGCCCCCGTGACGTACATCATGTCACCGTTCGCCGGCGATGCTGGCAGCGCCACGCCGGCCCAGTGCGACCGCACGGCATCGACCGAGTCGTTGATGTCGACGCGCGAAGCGGCGAGCGTGTCGGCGCCTAGGACGGGAAGACCGTAGACCTGACTCATGGGATGTCCACTCCACTGAGGATTTCGAGCGTGTGTAGGCGGATCTCGAATCCGTAGGTGTCCGCCGCGTCGTCACCGAGTCGCCGTACGTAGGCGACGAGATGCGTGTCGCCAGCCGGCACGGCCGACCCGCTCGTCACGTTGATGGTCGTCTCTTGCGATTGATTGACCGTGAGTCCAGACGAGACCGTGACGGCGTGCGTGCTCGACGCCGGCGATCCGAAGGCGTCCACAGCGCGCTTGAACGACTGCCAGATGATCTCGACGGCGAATGCTTGGCTCGACCCCGGCGAGTTGGCCGGTATGTACCAGCCGAGTCGGATCGAGAACCTCCGCCCTACTGCGGCCTCGATATACCAGACTGGGATCTTGAACGTCCGGAATCCAATGTCGGTGATCCCCGTCGCCGCGAGCTCCCGGTAGAGTATGTTGGTCGTCGAGTCGACGAGCAGCACCGGCGCCGAGAGATGGCTGTTCCAGAGCGCCCCTGGCTCCTGGTCGCGGTGCCATGCGAACGTCTGCTCGCTGACGATCTTGCCGGTCTCGGAGGTTATCTGCGTGTCGACGTAATCCTTCGTCGCGGCGTCCTGAGCGAGTGTCGGGTTCAAGACGTTCAGGATCTTCTTGGACGATGCGTTGATGTCCTCCGTCCCGTTGATGAACTGCCCGAGCGAGCTGAACCGGATCAGGTTGCCGCCGGCCGAGTTCTGAAACCGCAGCAGGTCGGCGCTCTGCGACGTCTGCGCCTTGATCGTCAGCGGCACTACGGCGGCAGTCGTCGGCTGCACCACGTTGTCGAGCGAGCTGTCCGGACGAAGCTGAACGAACGTCGACGCCGAGGCGAGCACGGTGCGAAGTGACAGCGCCCGCGGGTCGTACACGGTCGACGGGCGGTTGAGCGTCAGTCGGACCTCTACTGCGTTGCAGACCACCTCGCGCGGCGAGTACTCCTCGTAAGCCCCGAAGCTCCCGCCGCCGTCGGTCGAGATCCTGACCTCTATCTTCGGGCTGAGTCCGCCGACGATGTCGGTCGGCCCGTCCCACGTGAGCATAGACGCCATCGGGGAGTCCCACGTGAACCCGGCCGCGTCCCACGTATAGGACGCCGGTGACTGAAGCTCGAACCCAGTCAGGAAAGCAGTGTCCCACGTCATCCCGAAGTATGCCGGGTCGTCCCACGAGAACGCCGCCTCGTCCCAGGTCATCGCCGTGTCTGCGAGGCGACCGTCGACGTAGACCAAGATCAGGTGCCGCTCGAGCGTCGCCGACGTGAGCATCGGCGTCACGTAGGTCCCGGTCAGGTTGGCCCCGGAAAGCTGGAGCTGCCCCCCCGTGACCTGCGTGTTGACCTTCGTCCCGACCCATCCTGCCTGCTCGTCCTGCGAGTCGATGGTGGTCTTGTCTGCCGGCAGGAATCCGTCGAGGAGAATCGTGATCCCGAGCGGCGAGTAGATTCCCTGGCGAGTACGCGCGCGCACCTGGAGCTTGTAAGCTTGATCGATGCGCGTCTTGAACGTTGTCTCGCCCGCCGGCATGCGCGTCACGAGATGACTGCCGCCCCACTTAGACCCGGCCCTGATCTCGTACTCCTTGACGTCGGCCGACGATGGCGCAGGGAGGGTCAAGACGACGTCGGAATCCACCTGGTAGACGCGCGAGCCGGCGGCCGCCGGGTCGTCCGGACGGCCGGTCAAGCCGCCGACGCGCACTGTCTTAGTCGGCGCGCCTCGTGGATCGGCGCGCGCCCCACGGGCCGACACCGGCACGGCCGCGACCTGGATGATGTCTCCCTCGCCGCCGACGCCGTTGAGGAGCAGCCGATCCCCGGCGGTGCGCCCAGCGTAGCGCCAATCATCTGCGCCCTCGGCGCCGTCCACGTGCGGCCTCCAGTAGACGTCTACCTCCTTGGCGCGCTCGTCCCGCTCGATGTGCACGTCGAGCGAGGTCGAAAGCGTCCCGTCCGCTTGGCGGATGGCGACCTCTTCCGCCCGCACCGAGATCACCGGCGGCGGGATCGACTGCGGGTCCGGGAAGTCCTCGGTAAACTCCTCGATCGGACCCGGGTCGTCCGAGTAGACCGTGGCGTCGTACTCGAGGACCGTAAGCTCCCGCGAGAGGTCGGGATTAGTCCTGACCTCGGTGATCTGATACTCGCGCGTGAATGACGCTGGGGCCCCGATCGAGTACGGGTCACCGCGTGCCGGGCTGTCGCTCGCGTCCCACGCTGCGGAGACCGTGATCGGGTCGCCCGCAGCGACAAGGCCGGTAGTCGTCGTCGTGCGTTCCTGGAACACGTCTACGCCGGTGCGATCCGTCCGGACGACGATCTTGTCCCCGGTCGCGAGCGTGACGTCCCTATCGAGCGTGATCGTCGTGGTGGACGGTGCTGAGTTGGTCCTGCCGGACGCGCCCCACTTCGTCGCATCGTGTGCGAGGCGGACGACGTCGCCCGGCAGGACGTGAATCGCCTCGATTCCGCACTTGAGCGTCCCGGTCTTGCCCCGCTTCTCTGCCCAGTTAAGGCGGAACTGCGCCATGCGATACGCCTGCGCGGCGCGCACCACGCCGACGAGCGCGAGGTTCTCGACGACGGGCGCCTGCCCCTGGAAGATCGCGTCCGTGGGCCGCTGTGCGACGTCCGACGAGTAGTCTGTCTCGCGGTTCGGGAACTGCGCCTGGACGATGTTCGGCCGCAGGCTTCGGTCCGTGTACTTCAGCGCGAACTCGGAGGCGTTGCCCATGCCGAAGAGCGCCTTCGGCGACGACGTCTGCTCAAGTACGACGGTGATCTTCCGCCCGATCAGGAGGAGGTTCGCCCATGCTGACTGCGCAATGGACTGCACGGCGTCCCATCCGTCCTCGGCCGTGTCCCAGACCATGTCCACCTCGGCACGCGGGACGGTGCCGCCTCGCCCGTCGTCGACAAGCGTGGCCGCATGCAGTCGCCAAGAGTTGAACGCAGCGAGATCGATGTTGTCGAGCGTGAGGAGGCCGCCGCGCGCGAGGCCGTAGATCGGGTGGAGGAGCATATCCATGGCCACCAGCGGCGGGGACCTCGTCCAGACCTCGTTGAACTGCGGGTTGGTCGTCGAGATGGTGTCCCAATTCCAGACCTTGCGCCCGCGGACGATGGACGTGACGGTCGGCGGCGTGCCGGCAAGCTGGTCGGTCGAGACGGCGCGCAGCCCGAGGAGCGCGATGCCGGGGTACGCGAGCGAGTCGTAGGTGATCTCGTTCACCGCAACGAGGACGGACTTCGATTCGCGATCCGTCTGCGTCTCTGGCCAGATAGGCGACGTTCGCTCGATCTGGATCTCGTACTTCGCCTTCACGAGCCCGTCGACACGGAAGGATCGCGAGAACGGGGCACGTCTCGTGGCCGTGAACACGAGCGCCTGCGTCGTGTACGCTCCGGTCGACCCGGAGACGCGATACCGCAGCGTGAAGAACACAGATCGAGGATTCAGAGATCCGTTCTGTTGCGCATCGAACAGCCCCAGCGGGAAGTTGATCACGCCCTCGAATGCCTCGATATCGTCGGACGTGTGCGTGAACGGATCACCGACCACAAGCGTCTTGTCATATGGAACGTCCACTGTGACATCGTTGAAGCCCGGAACCGGGAGCTGTTCCTCGCCGCCGAGTCGTATTGAGATGCGCGTGCCGACATACTCGTGCGCCGGCGTCCCGTTGAGCTTGATGCTGTCCGGGATCTGCGCCCCGGATAGGTCGTCGACGTCCGCCGTGATCCCGCCGACGGACTCGATCGGCCCGTGGCAGAGCGCGATGAGCATGTTAAGCACCTGTCGACCGATCTCGTCCACGGTGAAGAAGATCGAGATGACGTTTCCGCCGACGACGTGCTCCCCGTAGACGACGGGGATCGGGATGCCGGTGAGCGCCGTGTTGCGGACGCCGGTGAGGTCGAACGTCGGAGACCCTGCCTCGCGCTCGCCCCTACCCTTCGGGGCTGACGGGGCGAGCAAGAGGTTGACGACGAACGAGAGCGCCGAGAGGATGAAACCGACGAGGAGAGAAACACCGAAGTCCCCGGCAGGGAGGACAGCAAGAACCATCTGCCCCTGGACCGGCTCATCAAGCTCGAGACGCCGCCCTTCTGCCGTGGCCATGATCCGCGGCGTGAGCCCCTCGCGCTTCCACGGGATCGGGATGACGTCGCGAACGGTGAGCCCCGGCCGCCATGGGATGCGTCGCACCTCGCGCTCGTGAGGGGCGGCAAGCGGATTCCGTACGAGTGTGCACGTGATGTCCTCGCAGTGCGGCGGGCGAGCGACGAACCGGACGCCTGCCTGTGGGCTTACGCCGACCTGCCCTGACCGCCAGACGTGGAGGACGCCACCGTCCACGATCACCCCAACGTGATCCGCATAGACGGCGAGGTCCCCATCCTGAGCCCGGCCTGGCGGCAGCGCCTCCCACCCTAGAGCCTGGACTCCGCCCTCGAGCGCGGACGGGCGGCCCGCGTCCTTGGGCGGCGTGTCCAGGTCCGGGAATGCCACGCCGGCCCGGCGGTAGAACTCCATGACGAGGCCGAGGCAGTCGAGGCCGATGGCCGGGTCGCGCCCGCGCTCCACGTAGGGCACGCCGAGGAGGTCCTTCCACGGGGCGCGTGTCATACTCGGGACGGTCCCTTCGGGATGCCGGGGAATCCACCGAAGTTGAGCGGGTGTCGCCGCGGGACACCGTTCGCAACCTCGTTATCGCCGTGCACGCGGCAGCCGTTCGACGTGTCGAGCCCGAGGTCACACTTCGCCGGGACGAAGAGCGGCGACGGCCCGGAGATCAGGTTCGGCAGCGTCGTGTCGTAGTTGCAGCCGGCCTTGCCGTAAATGTGCCGGCACCGCGTGCGGTTGTACCGCTGCGACGGGAACTGTGCGGCGAAGAGGTTGTGTACGCCGACGACGAACGTAACGACGGCGGACGTGACGGTCGCTTCCTTGATGACGTAGACACCCTCATGGATCGCCTCGTTCGGGGCGCTGGTGCTGACGAGACGCACGGTGACCTTCTTACCGAGGAAGTTGCCCGCCTCGACCTGCGCGGCGACGACCTGCTGGAAGTTGGATACGGTCACCTCGAGGTCTGCCAGCACGCCACGCCCGTCGCGGCTCTGCACAGCCACGGCGACCGGGAACGGTGAGTAGACGTTGCCGTTGTGCGTGAAGTCCTTGTCGTGGCCGGCGATGCGGATGGCGTTCGTCGCGTCGAACTGGATCTCGAAGAGCCAGACCCACGGCGACAGGTCGTGCATCCTGTTCTTTTGCTTGACGAGCGATGTCGAGAGCGTCTCAGCCATTAGACGAACACCTCCTCGACGAGCATCGACACCACGTAGACGTTCGGCTCCGGCTGCTCGATCCGGGCTCCCTCGAGCGCACGCAGGCGCAGGGCTTCACCTGTCTCGGGGTCGGTCCACGCGAAGTCTTTCTCGCCGGCGAACGTCTGGTGCGCGAGCGCATCGACCGTGTTCCGCTGGGAGAGGGTGAGCCCGGACCAGACGAACTCCCACGTCCGGCGGTCCTTCGTGCCGAACGGCGTCGTGACGACGTGCCCGGACTCGGCGCGGTACTCGCGTGACGGAACGCGGTGATGCACCGGCAGGGCGTAGGACGGCTCGACCGTGAGGGTGCCCGACGGCTGCGTCTCTACCGGGAGCGACGCGCTCGCGAGCACAGGTACGGTGGCGAGCGTCGGCATCGGAAAAAACGGCTGACTCGTCCCGAGGCGCTCGTCGCGCACGTTGAAGTTGTCGATGCCTGCGAGCGCGGATAGGTTCGAGCCCGAGCCGACGTTCGGCCCCTCCTGGCGGAGGAAGATCCCGCAGTAGCCGGCGAGCGCGTTGACGTTGCCGGAGAGTGTGTAGTTGAGTGAGATCAGACCGACGTCGACGGACCACGTCCCCTGGAGGGCAAACTGCTGATTCGTCTGCGCAACCACGCGCAGGGTAATCGTCGC
>Ga0326597_10012063_pt1 | contig 11403 bp, 10 predicted proteins | sample RVTome_12_FD_203789 | JGI IMG/M metagenome (GOLD analysis project Ga0326597, IMG submission 203789) | Soil microbial communities from uranium-contaminated site in the Upper Colorado River Basin, Wyoming, United States - RVT100D185 | ecosystem: Environmental > Terrestrial > Soil > Contaminated >...
GGTCGTGCTCGATCGAGACTACCTCACGGTGCCGGCCGACGAGATCAAGGACATCCAGCCCGTGATGACGATGGTGGGCGGACGAGTCGTGTTCGACGCCGAGGCGGCGGCGCGGTAGGCCGCACGCTCTGACACGGGGCCGCGACAAGACGCGCGGGAGTGCAAGGAGTGATGAGCATCCGTCTGACGCACGTGGGTCTGGTCGGCCTTCTCCTCGTACTCCCTGGCCGCGGGACCGCGGCGGAGGTCATGCGATGGCAGGTCGACGGCGAGACGCGCGAGGCCATCGTGTACGCGCCCGCCGCGTCGCCGCGCGGTGAGCCACTCCCGTTGGTGCTGTCGTTTCACGGCCGCGGCGACAACATGCAGAACTTTCAGCGCACCGCTGTGCACGCCGCCTGGCCCGACGCGGTCGTCGTGTACTTCCAGGGGCTCGAGACACCCGGCGGCCTGGCCGGCTGGCAGGTGGAGCGCGGCGAGGCCGTCGACCGCGACTTGAAGCTCGTTGACGTGGCGATCGCGTCGCTCGGCACGAAATACAGTATCGACAGCGACCGGATCTATGCGACCGGCTTCTCGAACGGCGGGATGTTCACCTACTTGCTCTGGACCGAGCGCCCCGGGGTGTTCGCCGCCTACGCGCCGGTGGCCGGCCGCCTCCGTGCCTCGGTGCGGCCTCGGCAGCCGAAGCCCATCTTTCATGTGGCCGGGGCACGAGATCGGCAGGTCGAATTCTCGGACCAGCGGGCCGCGATCGAGATCGCCATCTTGGTGAACGGCGTCGGTGGCACGGCGAGCAACTGCGGGGACGGCTGCACGATCCACGGGGCCGGCACGCCCGCTCCGGTCATGACCTGGATCCACACCGGGGGCCACGTCTATCCGGGTGAGACATCCAGGCGGATCGCAACGTTCTTTCAGGATCACCCTCGGGGGCGTTGATCCCTCCACGAACACTGCACCGCAGTCGGACCCACGCCAGCGGCCCCGATGTAAGATTTGCGGAGCACCGGGGGCGGCAATCGGCGTTCGAAGGCGCATCGGGCTCCCCTGGCCGACAGACGGCTCTCCGGCGTGAACCCGGAGACCACGCTGAACTCGACCAGGGTGCCGCCGATCGCCGACCACCCGCCCCCCTCCGACAGGTGGTATGACTTGCGACCCAGCGGTCTCGGCTGTGAGTGCGCGCTGGCACTGGTCGAGAGAGATCGTGGCTACAATCCAACCGAGAACTATGACCTCATCGAAGCTCGTCACCACCCGCCACGACTGGTCTCTTGCTGAAATCGAGACGATCTACACTGCGCCGCTGCTCGATTTGTTGATGGACGCCCAGCAGACGCATCGGCAGCATCACGCCCCGAACGAGATTCAGGGCTGCATGCTGCTGAGCATCAAGACCGGCGGCTGTCCCGAGGACTGCGGCTACTGCCCCCAGTCTGCTCGGCACGACGCGGACCTTGTGTCCCGGGGTCTGCTCGACGTGGACGAGACGCTCGGGAACGCCCGCCGCGCGCGAGAAGTGGGAGCCACACGCTTTTGCATGGGGGCCGCCTGGCGCCAGGTCTCCGACGGACCGCAGTTCGACAAGGTGCTCGCCATGGTGCGCGGCGTCCGCGAACTCGGGCTCGAAGCCTGCTGCACGCTCGGCATGCTGACCAAGGACCAGGCCGAGGCGCTGGCCGAGGCCGGGCTCTCCGCCTACAACCACAATCTCGACACCTCCCGTGAGTTCTACGGCTCGATCATCACCACGCGCACGTATGACGACCGGCTCGAGACGCTCGCGCACGTCAGGCGCGCCGGAATCACGGTGTGCTGCGGTGGCATCATCGGCATGGGCGAAAACCGCCTCGACCGCTACCGACTGCTTCGTGAACTCGCCACGCTCGATCCGCACCCGGAAAGCGTTCCCGTGAATCTGCTCGTCGCGGTGACGGGCACGCCGCTGGCCGACCGTCCTCCCGAGGATCCGCTCGAACTGGTCCGCATGATCGCGACCGCGCGGCTCCTCATGCCGACGTCGTACGTGCGACTGAGCGCCGGGCGCCTCTCGCTCACCGACGAGGCCCAGGCTCTCTGCTTTCTCGCGGGTGCCAACTCGATCTTCCTCGGCGACCGTCTGTTGACGACGCCGAACCCACGGGAGGATACCGATCGCGACCTGCTCGATCGGCTTGGCATGCGGCTGCAACCCGCGCCGCAGCCCGCCGGAGCCCTGTGAACGCGGCGTCGCCGCTCGGGACCCGACTCACCGCGCGCATGGCGGCGCTGGAAGGGCGCCAGCTACTCCGACAGCTTCGAGCACCCGCGGGTCTCGATCTCTCGTCGAACGACTATCTCGGACTCGCCAGTCATCCGCGCATCACGCGGCAGATGGCCGAAGCCGTCGCACGGGAGGGCTGCGGCAGTACCGGCTCCCGGCTTCTTCGAGGCCACCGCGACGTGTTCGATGCTGTCGAGCGCCGCTTTGCCCAGTTCAAGGGTGTCGAGCGGGCGCTCTACTTCTCGAGCGGCTACCTCGCGAATCTCGCGGTTCTCACCACGTTCCCAGAGCGCGGCGACATCATCCTGTCGGACCGGCTGAACCACGCGAGTCTCCGCGACGGACTGCGGCTGTCGCAGGCACGGCACGTCGTGTTCCGACACGCCGACTCGACCTCGCTCAGGACACTGCTCGCGTCGAAGCGGGGGTCCGGACAGACATTCGTCGTCACCGAGTCTCTCTTCAGCATGGACGGCGATGTGCCACCACTCGACGCATACGCCGCGATGTGCCGTGAGGCTGGAGCGGCACTGATCGTGGACGAAGCGCACGCGGTCGGCATCTATGGCGCCCACGGCAGCGGCCTCATCGAGGAATGTGGCATCGATCGCGATGTGTTCGTGTCGATCAACACGGCCGGCAAGGCGCTCGGTGTCGCCGGCGCCTTTGTGGCGGGACCCGCGTGGGCGATCGACTATCTCGTCCAGCGCGCCCGGCCGTTCGTCTTCTCGACGGCGCCACCACCAGCGCTCGCTGCCGCCATCGAGGCTAGTCTGGCGCTCGTCGCTGAGGAACCGGAACGCCGGCAGCAGCTCCGTGCGTGTGCAGCACGCCTTCGGAGTAATCTGGCCTCACACGGGGTGGCCGTCGCTGGCGGCGACTCGCCAGTTGTCCCCATCATGCTCGGCAGCGCGGAGCGAGCACTCATCGTCGCCGAGCGGCTCCAGTCGTGCGGTTTCGACGTACGCGCCATCCGGCCACCGACGGTGCGGGTCGGCACTGCACGCCTCCGAGTCTCGGTCAACGCCGCGCTCACCGACGTCGCGATGGACGAGTTCGTCCGGGTCCTCGCGGCGGCCCTCCAGGAATCGGCCCTGTGTCCAACGGTCTCTTCGTAACCGGCACCGACACGAACGTCGGCAAGACCGCAGTGGCGGCTGCGCTCATGTGTCGCTATCGCAACCAGACCACGCTCCGGTACTGGAAGCCCATCCAGACCGGCATCGAGCAGGACGACGACACGACCACGGTCATGCGCCTGGGATGCTGTACCGGCCACGAAATCGTCGCTGAAGGCGTGCGCCTCGCCGGCGCCGTCTCGCCGCATCTGGCTGCCCGTCGAAGCGGCGCAACGATTGCCATTTCGACGCTGCTGGCCATCCAACGAGGCCTGCCGGCGGAAGCCACGTGGATCGTCGAAGGCGCGGGCGGAGTGCTTGTGCCGATCAACGACCGCGAGACGATGGCCGACCTGATGCTGGCACTCTCGTTTCCGGCCGTAGTCGTCGCCCGCACGACGCTGGGCACGCTCAATCACACGTTGCTCACCATCGAGGCGCTGCGCCACCGGGCAATCCCCATCGCGGGCGTCGTACTGGTCGGACCGCCCGCCGATGACGTGCGGCACACGATCGAAACGCACGGAAATGTGGCCGTCGTGGGTGAGATGCCTCGGTTCGCGTCGCTGACAGCCGAGGCGATTGCCGCCTGGGCCCCCGCGCTGGATCCCTCCAGCCGTCTGTTGGAACAGCCGCGATGACCCGCGTTGTCGGCTCGGTGCACTCGTTCATGCCACCCTGCGTGACGGCCCCAGGTGACACGGGCCGGGTCATCACACGGATCGGCGACGTGCTGGACGCGATCTCAACGGCATGAACGCACCAATGGCACCACCGGCGTCGCCGGCTCTCCCCGTCTGGCCAATACGCCGAGTCGAGCGTGATCCGCTTGCGTTCCTCACCACGCTCGCGTCCACCGACCGAGACGTGGTGCCCTTCTTGGTCGGCCGGCGTCCAGCCTTCCTGCTCAACCACCCGGCTCGGATCGAAGACGTGCTGATCCGTCAGAGTCAGGTGTTCGTAAAGGGGCGTGGATTCGATCGTGCCAGGCATCTGCTGGGCAACGGCCTGCTGACGGCGGCGGGCCCAGTGCACCGCGACCGTCGTCGCCTCGTACAAGGCGCGTTTCATCGCCAGCGTGTGGAGGCCCATACGCCGACCATTGTTGACCGCGCCCTCCGCCGGCGGGAGACCTGGCGGGCGGGTACCCCCATCGACGCCGCGCGGGAGATGCGCGAATTGACGCTCACCATCGCCGGCGAGGCACTCTTCGGCGCCGACCTGACTGAATGGGCCGGCCACATCGAGCGTGGCGTGGCTCTCGCGGTGCCGCCCATGGACGGCCTCGTGGCGATCGTCGCACCGCCAGGGCAGACCCGCCGGGCGCGCCGCGGGCTCGAGGTTGTGATCGACGCGATCATTGCCGGCCGACGGGCCGTGCCTGCCCGTCGTGACGATCTCCTGGCGATGCTGCTCGACGTACATGAAGAGAAGAATGAAGCCTCCGAGCGCCAGCTGCGCGACGACGTGCTCACGGTTCTCTTGGCCGGCCACGACACGATTTCACATGCGCTCACCTGGACGTGGCTGCTGCTGGCCGACCACCCTGACGTGGATGAGCGGCTGGGTGCCGAGCTGGCCATGGTGCTTGGAGCCCGATTGCCAGAGGCCGGCGATGTCGCTCGTCTGCTCTATACCCGCGCGGTCGTGGCCGAAGCCCTCAGGCTGTTTCCTCCGGCCTGGGTAATCGTTCGCCGTGCGGCCGAGGCGTGCCGGGTCGGCAAAGTGGAGATACCGAAGGGCGCCGTGATGGTCGCGAGTCCATTCGTCACGCAGCGCGATCCGCGATTCTTCCACGAACCGTTGCGGTTCACACCAGACCGCTGGCTGCCGACCGGCGAGGACGCCGTTCCACTCCCGAAGCTTGCCTACTTCCCCTTTGGCGCCGGCACGCGTGCGTGCGTTGGCGAGGGCTTCGCGTGGCTGGAAGCGACACTCGTGCTCGCCACGCTCGCGCAGCACTGGCGTCTGGCCCGGTCGACGAACAGTTCCGTCGAGGCGAGCGCCCGCATCACGTTGAGACCCAGTGGTGAGCCGCCGATGGTTCCGATGCGGCGATCACTTCCCTGAGGCCACCCTGGTTCGACCCTGGTCCCGTCGCGGGGTCTCCCCGCTCGCGTCACGCTGCTCCGAAACAGTCCGCGCGGGGTGACCCAGTCACCGTTGCGCTGCAACGGCGGCACTCGGCGCCGTCAGCCAGGCACTGGGGAGGGAAGCGCGGGCGAAGCATCGCCGTGCGCGCCAACCAGTCTCTGGCCCGGCTGGCTTCCCGTTCTCGCCATGCGTGAGTACTCCCGTCCAACCAGGAACGCCAGCACCAGCCAACCAGCCACGATGGCAATGTTGACCTTCGCGAATCCGCTGCCGCCGAGCGCAAAGTAGGTGGTCCCGATGAACACGAGTCCGGCCGACAAGACGTCTCCGATGCGCACGAAGAACGAATCGATGGCTTGCTTGCCGCTGTACTTCTGCTCGCGCGTGCACGGCAGAAACAGCATGTTGCGCACCGTGTTGTTCAGCGAGTAGTCCGTGGCATTCTCAGCCGTCTTGGCCCATCGCACGACCGACAGAATCGGGAAGAACGCCAGGACGTTATAGGCACCGAGCGCGAGGCACGGCAACAACATGACCCCGATACGAACGCCGAAATACTTGATGATGCGAGAGACCAGAAAGAGCTGAATGAGCAGGCCCGCCACGTTCACGACCCCGAAGAACCGGGAGTAGAACTGCCCGATGTACTGCTCCACGGTGAGACCGCTCGTCGTCCCGGCCGCCACCGCAGTACGCGCGGCGTCGGCAACGACGCTGCCGAGGATGTACTCTCCCGTCGTATTGACCCAGTTGAGACACATGAGCATCAGACCGATCATCAACAGATACGGCGTGCCCAGTACCATGGCGAATGCGCCCTTGGCTCGCGGCTGGGGTTCGGCAGCGGCGGCCGACGTCGCAACCGCTGGAGCGCTCGGATCCGCGGGGCGCTGCTCCGCTCGCCGGCCTTCCCTCCTGTCGATGTAATTGATCAGCACGACCTGTACGATGAGTATGCCAGCGCCCACCAGCATCAACTGGTCTATTCCGAGCGGCCCGATCAGCCACGCGGCAACAACCGCACCGAGCACCGCTCCGAGCGAGGCTCCGAATCCAACAATCGGAAAGAGCCGCTCCCCTTCGTCCTTTGTATAGACGTCGTTGGCGAAGCTCCAGAACTGCGCGGGAATCATCATGCTGAAGATCCCGATCCAGACGAAATAGACCTCGGCGAAGGGGACCCCATACTGGGTGAGCGCATAGAATCCGACGAGGCAGGCCGTAAAGATCGCCGTGACCACGTTGATCAACCGCCGACGGGACACCCGCGAAGCCAGGCGACCGTAGAGCGGTATCACGACGGCCAGAACGCCAACCATCCCAGCCGACAGATAGCTCTTGAGCTCCGCTGAGCCCTGGCCCAGGATGAGCGCCTCGCGTACCGGTTTGAGCACGTAGTACGCCGTCAGTAGCAGGAAGATATTGAGCGCCAACAAGACAGCGGTGAGCCCTTCTCCGGCACGCACGTCAGCAAATAGCCTGAGAAAGCGATCCAATCCGCGCGTCTCATCTCGAATGTCTGTGCTCATCAGTCGTGCCTCTCGGCAGTCTCCCAGTGTAGCCGGCTCGAAAGCAGTCTCCCAGTGTAGCCAGCTCGAAAAAGAAGTGTAGGGTTCCGACGCCTGAAGATTCTAGTATTGCGAGAGCGACGACGACGCGCCACCATCACGGGTGCGTTCCGAATCGGCGTTCGACACATGCGACCTTCCAATCCCAATGACTACCGGCATCGCCTCCTGACACCGGTGGGAGTGTGGGCCGTCGTCTTGCTGGGGCTCGCAGCAGACGGCTTCGCCCAGGAAGCGACCACGAGGGCCGACGAGCTGCGCCGGGCACGGGAGGCCAAGGCCGCGCAGGTCGCGCCACCCAAGCAGACTGGGTTGGAGCGCGCGCTCATCTGGCTCGAGAATGACCGCTTCCTCGAGCGGGTCTTGAGCCCGGCGGTGGGGTTCTACCCGGTCCTCGGCTCGGTCACGACGGGGGGAGGTTTTGCGATCGGCCCCGGCTACCGCCGCTCCGGTCTGCTGGGCGGACAGGTCGATCTTCGCGTGTCCGGCGCCGGAACCTTCCAACGATATTGGATGGTCGATGCCACGGCGACGATGCCCCGGCTGGCCGAAGGCCGTGTCTTCGCTGACGTAGGCGCGCGACGGTACGACTTTCCGTCCGAAGAATTCTTTGGCGTCGGCGCCACCTCTCGTCGGGAGGACAAGGTGACCTACGGACTGAGGAACCTCGTCGTCGGGGGAGGTGCGGGTGTGCGTCCGCGCCCGTGGTTGTCGCTGACTGGGCGGGTCGACTGGCTCACGCCGCGGGTGGACGGAGGCGCTGACGACCGTCCGATTCAGGACGTGTTCGACGACGCGTCGGCTCCAGGCCTCGCGCGCCACACGGACTTCCTACGATACGAGGTGTCCGCCGACGTCAACTATCGGCAACCACTCGGCAACCCTCGCCGCGGCGGGCAGTACGTCTTTACCTACTCGCACTTCGACGACCGTGACCTTGGCGCCTACTCGTTCTCACGGGTCGACGTCGATCTCCAGCAGTACGTCCCGGTGTTCACCGAGCGTCGTGTGCTCGCGCTGCGCCTGATGACGTCGGCATCCGATGCGGCGACGCAGAACCAGGTCCCCTTCTACCTTCAGCGCACGCTGGGAGGCCCCGACGATCTGAGAGGCTTTCGCCGCTTCCGCTTCCGCGACGAGAACCTCCTGCTGCTGCAGGCCGAGTACCGTTGGGAGATCTTCACCGCAGTTGACGGCGCCCTCTTCTACGACGCGGGCAAGGTCGCCTCTCGGGTTGAAGACATCGACCTGAGCGACCTCGAGTCGGACTACGGCATCGGCTTCCGCTTCGGCACCACGAACGGCGTATTTCTGAGGGTGGAAGGAGCGTTTGGGAGCCGCGGCGGCAAGCATTTCGTACTCAGATATGGCCATGTCTTCTGACGTGGCTCGGTCGTTTCGATCGTCGTGGGCCGCCGCCCTTCTCGTCGTCACGACGATGACCTCGAGCACCGCCGTGAGCCCACGTTTCTACCCTGACGACCCGATTCGTGTGGACGACGACACCGCGCTCGATGCGGGTCAGCCCGTGCCGATCGAAGGGAGCAACGGATTCGACTTCGTCCAACACACCTTCCTGAAGCCGGGTGACCGCCGAAACGTACGGGCTGTCAACGTCAACACGATCGATGAGGTGCCCGATTCGAGCTGGTTCACCAACCGTATCGGCGTCCATGAGATGACTCCGCAGGAGATTGCCCGCGGCCCGAACCAGCAGGAGAGCCTCAACATCGACGGGTGGCCAATCGTGCAGGAAAAGAGCTCTGGCATCACGCCTGGATTTCGCCTGACGAGTCCTGACGGCCGCCTCTACCAGCTCAAGTTCGATCCACCGGCCAATCCAGAAATGTCGAGCGGTGCCGAGGTTATTGGCGCGGCGTTCTACCACGCGATGGGCTACAACGTGACGCAGGGCTACATCGTGGAGTTCGACCCCGAACTGGCGCCGATCCGTGAAGGCGCCACCACGGTGGACATGTCTGGGACCACACGCCAGATGAGGCGCCAGGACGTGGACCGCGTTCTCGCCAGGGCTGCGCGCCTTCCAAACGGCAAGTATCGGGCACTCGCCAGCCGCTTCGCCGACGGAGTGCCTCTGGGCTACTTCGCGTATTACGGCACACGACCTGACGACCCCAACGACGTGCACCCTCACGAGCATCGGCGCGAACTGCGTGCCGGTAGAGTGATCGGTGCCTGGCTGAACCATGACGACTCGCGGGGGCTCAACAGTCTCGACATGCTGGAGCAGCGCGACGGGCGCAGGTTCATCAGGCACTATGTGTTCGACTTTGGCTCCACGCTTGGCAGCGGCAGCACCGTGCCTCAGGTGCCGCGCGCAGGCAATGAGTACATCCTGGAATGGGGACCGGCCCTCAAGTCTCTCGCCTCGCTGGGGTTGTACCTACGGCCCTGGATGCGCGTGCAATACCCGGAGGTGCCGAGATCTATCGGTCGGTTCGAAGCGGACTTCTTCGACCCTCTGGCGTGGCGACCCGAATACCCGAACCCGGCGTTCGACAACATGCGAGCCGACGACGCGTTCTGGGGCGCACGCCTGGTCCAGAGGTTTTCAGACGAGGCGATCAGGGCGGTGGTCGCCAAGGCGCAGTACAGCGACCCGGCGGCGACCGAGTACATGTCCTCCGTCTTGATCAAGCGTCGCGACAAGGTTGTCGCGGCCTGGCTCACGGGTGTCAATCCGATCGTCGAGCCGCGGCTGGATGCGAGCGGCGCGCTGACGTTCGAGAACGCGGCGGTCACCGCGGGGGTTGCCACGCCGCCGACAGCCTATGCGTTCACCTGGTCACGATTCGACAACGACACCAGCGCGGACATCGGCCCCGCCGAGCAGGCGCGCAGTACGCAGCCACGTACGACGGCGCCGGCGTCCATCCTGCAAGGGGTCGACTTCGTTTCTGTGGCGATTCGAACCACCCACCCGGATTTCCCACGGTGGGAACAACCGGTGAAGATCCATTTCCGACGATCCTCGGAGGCGTGGGAGGCTGTCGGCCTCGATCGGGGCTACACTAGTAGCCCGTAGCCGGTAGCCAACTGAATGGAGTCGTGATGCTGCAGCACAGACACGCGAGGTGTTACCCCTGTAGTGCCCTGGCGCTGAGCGGCCTCCTGGCCTTCGGCGCGCCAGCGGCCGGCCAGACCGCCACGGCGCCACCATCGCGCCCGATCCCGTCGGTAGGGGCGACAAGTACGACCCCTGTGTCCGTGCCAACCCTTTCGGACGAGCGTGGCTCCAGCGGGATCGTCTTCCGCGACGTCATCGGACGCACCTTCGGCGACTTCAAGCGACTGCCCTCTCGAGAGACACTCACGTGGCTGGGCATCGGCGCAGTCGCTGCGCTTGCTGCCCACCCGGCGGACGAGTCGACGTCGAGGCGACTCGCACAGTCGCCTCCACTTGACTACACCTTCGACGCCGGCGAGATTCTGGGCGGAGCCTCCTTTCAGTTCCTCGGATCGACCGCCACATATCTGACAGGGCGCGCCACCGGCAGGCACCGTGTCGCTGCCGTCGGTGCTGATCTGCTGCGCGCTCAGATCCTGACGCAAACGGTGACCGCGGCAATCAAGCACGCCGCGCAACGGCAACGCCCGGACGGCACGAGCTACTCCTTCCCTTCGGGTCATTCGTCGGTGTCGTTCGCCTCGGCTACGGTGCTGCAGCGGCACTACGGTTGGAAGACCGGGACGCTGGCCTACGGCGTGGCGACATACGTGGCGATATCCCGAATCCAGGAAGAACGCCACTTCCTGAGCGATGTCGCCTTCGGTGCAGCCGTCGGAATCGCTGCTGGCCGGACGGTGACGGTCGGCGTCGGTGAGAGCCGCCTCGCGATCTCGCCGACATTCACCCGCGGCGGCGGAGGCGTCAGTCTGAGCCTCGTCCCCCGTTGACACGCCGGGCGCCGCCGTTCATCTCGGTATCTCGATCGCGAACGCCACGTCGCTGCCGCCGTCGCCTGTCGGCTCGACGACCGAGAGGCGCATGCCCGTCGCCCAGACGTCCAGCGCCATGAAACCCGCGTGCTGGTGGGCGAACAGTGTGTCAGGCCCGCTTCCGACCGCCGTAATCTTCGACTGCGAGGCTGCGCCGCTCACCAGCAGGTAGTCGACGACATCTCCACGCAGTACCTGCAACGAGTGCTCGTGCCCCGACGCGTACAGCACTGGGCCCCGCCGTATTCGTGACGCGAGCGCCTCCGAGAGTGCCGTCCGCATCGCCCGGTTACGACCATTGCTGAGCTCCTGGTTGCTTGGCATCAGATGCGTGCGAGCCAGCGGATACAACGATCCCACGCCGGGCAGGGGTACCCACAACCAACGGGCCAAGTGC
>Ga0326597_10012064_pt1 | contig 11403 bp, 11 predicted proteins | sample RVTome_12_FD_203789 | JGI IMG/M metagenome (GOLD analysis project Ga0326597, IMG submission 203789) | Soil microbial communities from uranium-contaminated site in the Upper Colorado River Basin, Wyoming, United States - RVT100D185 | ecosystem: Environmental > Terrestrial > Soil > Contaminated >...
AATAATTTGGTCAATCAGCCATAAATCGTTAATATATTTCAAGGAAACAGATATTAAATAGTTGTTAATAAATCCGTTTTTCTTATACTTATACCTTCCAACTGCAAAAGCATAATTTTCAGAGCGGCTTGAGTTTCTCCACTTAAATGAAGAAACCGGGTTATTGTTAATAAAACTTTCTACAATATATGAACATTGTTCTCTGTTATAATATCCCTTTTCTGCATTTTGAATGCTCAAGTACACCTCATTTTGAAAATAGGGGCTTATATAGCTCACATTATTGTAAACCAAACCGTCAGATATATTTAGAAATACCAACTTGCAATTATTAAACTTTTTTTGTTTTTCTTCAGATTTATATTTTTTGTCTTTCCACCAACTATCCTGGGCAAATACCTCGCTTTCTGTATAATAAGAAACAATAAAAAATAGCAATATGAACCAAATTGGCTTTCTCAACAAATATTCCCTTTAATTTAATACAAAAATAATCAAAAATGATTTCATTATCATTTATATTTTTTGTTTTTCTATAAAAAAGCGTAAAAATATGTTTTAACTGTTATAAAATTCAAAAAGTTTAACAATACAATTTAAAATACTGAATTACAGTATATTATATCCAATATTTAATTAATCGCAAATTTCAACATTTTTTAAATTACTAAGGACTAATTTTAAGATAATTCATTTGCTCAATAGAAAACCTTTTAAGGCAGCCAACCAGTTTAATTGATTGTTTCTTTAAACAATTATCGATATATTTGCTAATCCTTTTATAAAGGGATTTTGGAAATTTCGAGAGCATTAGAAGTGGTAAAAATACGAAAAGTTGAAAATGAACAAGACAGGATGCAGTTTATCAAGTTGCCTTGGAAATTATACAAAGGCGATACTAATTGGGTTCCTCCTCTGATTTTTGATGTCAGGAAAAACTTAAACCCCGCTCGAAATCCGTTCTTTAAACATGCTGAGATAGACCTGTTCCTAGCGGAAAAAAACGGCGAAATCGTGGGGAGAGTTGCGGCTATAAAAAACGATAATCACAACAACTTCCATAAGGATAAAGCTGGATTTTTCGGGTTTTTTGAAACAACAGATGACGAAGAAGTTTCCGATTTGCTGCTTGATACAGCTTGTGAATGGGTAAAAAACAAGGGTTTAGATGAAATTTTAGGTCCTGTAAACCCCTCTACAAACGACGAGTGCGGTTTACTGGTAGATGGATTTGATTCTTCTCCTGTTTTTCTAATGACTTATAATCCAAAGCACTATGTTAATAAAATCGAAAGCTTTGGATTTGAAAAAGCTAAAGATTTATTTGCGTATTATATACCGGCTGAGGTGATACAAAATGAGAAAGTAATGGCTAAGCTTGAAAGAATGGCTGATTTGATTAAAAAGCGCTCGGATATAACTACGAGAAAGATAAATATGAAGAATTTGATGAATGAGGTGAGAAGAATTGAAGAAATTTACAATAGCGCCTGGGAAAATAACTGGGGCTTTGTTCCTTTAACAACTGAAGAGTTTGATTACATGGCTGACTCTCTAAAGGCAGTAGTTGACCCCGACTTGGTTATGTTTGCCGAGGTTAACGGAAAACCAGCGGGATTTACGCTTTCTCTGCCTGATTTTAACCAGGTCTTAAAGAAAATGAACGGAAGGCTCCTTCCTTTCGGAATCTTTAAGATGTTAGCAGGAAAAAAGAAAATTGACCTGGTACGGGTTATAATTATGGGAGTTAAACCGGAATATCAAAGAAAAGGAATTGATTCCGTATTTTATCTTGAAACAATAAAAAACGGAAATAAGAACGGGTATAAAGGAGGGGAAATCTCATGGGTACTGGAGGACAATATGGCTATGAAACAGACTGCAGAAAAATTAGGTGCCAGCATATATAAGACTTACAGGATTTACAGAAAAAATCTAATTTAAAACTAAATTGTTAGTGCAATGGCTGTAAAAAAAGTGGAAAAAATATGGATGAACGGCAAATTCGTCAGCTGGGACGACGCCAAAATCCACGTTTTATCTCATGTTATCCATTACGGTTCATCGTTCTTTGAAGGGATAAGATGCTATAAAACTAAAAACGGCTCCGCCATCTTCAGGCTTGACGAACACGTTAAAAGATTTATTTTTTCATCAAAGGTTTTCAGAGCCGATATGCATTATACATATGATGAAATTTGCGACGCTATATTTGAAACTATAAAAGTTAATGACCTTGAAGCATGCTATATCAGACCGATTGCCTACAGGGCATATGATGACTTAAACGTTAACCCACTGAATAATCCGGTTGAACTTACAATTGCCGCTTATGAATGGGGTTCATACCTCGGCAAAGGAGCGGTTGAAGGCGGAATAGACGTATGTGTTTCATCTTGGAGAAGGAGCGCACCGGATACAACTCCGACAATGACTAAAATAGGCGGAGCTTATATGAACAGCCAGCTGATTAAAATTGAGGCTCTGGTAAATGGTTATTCCGAAGGTATTGCCCTTGATGTTAATGGCCACGTTGGAGAAGGAAGCGGCGAAAACATATTCCTGGTTCATGATAACATAGTTTATACTCCCGGCGTTTACAATGCTGTACTTGCAGGAATAACAAGGAAATCGGTTATACAACTTGCAAAGGATTTAGGATATGAAGTTATTGAAACAAGCATCATGCGTGAAATGCTTTATCTTGCAGACGAAGTATTCTTTACCGGAACAGCTGCAGAGATTACCCCAATACGTTCGATTGATAAGCTGTTAGTGGGCAAAGGCACTCCGGGCAAGGTTACAAAGGAACTTCAGGCTGCGTTTTTTGACATTGTAAAAGAAGGCAACGATAAGCACGGATGGCTTAGGTACATCGACGGCGATAAGAAAATTTTATCTATGGAAAATATTAAAGCAAGATAATATTAGTTATCTGTTTTAAAAATAAGTTTTTTGTTCTTTGAAATAAAGAGTATGGCGCAATAGCGCCATTATAAAAAAAGATGACGCTCCAAGTAGTATTGTTTAAAACAGTACAGAGAGCACAACTGTCCCTTTGGTATGCTGTATTATGCTATGAATAGAAAGGACAGGTTTTAATAACTAACAAGAAAGGAGATGTATTTGTTAAAAACAACCATCTTGTCGTTAATCTTTTTTTTAACTGTACAGCTTGTGCTAACAACTAACGGCTCCAATAATGCTTACTCGGAAGGAGATCCTACCGGTTCAAGTTTTGTAGAAATTGGTGAGGCTTCGTGGTACGGTCCGGGATTCCATGGGAGAAAAACCGCTAATGGAGAGCGGTTTGACACCTACGAAATGACCGCTGCGCACAAAACCTTACCTTTCGGGACCCTGCTGAAGGTTACAAATCTTGAAAATAATCTCTACACCGTTGTAAGGATTAATGACAGAGGACCATACATCAGAGGCAGAATTATTGACTTATCCAGAGCCGCCAAAGATGCTATCGGAATGGGAGGAACAGCACAGGTTAAAATCGAGCAAATTACCGAGGAGGAAGCAGAGTTGCTCCGCCAGGGAATAGACCCGAGGGAAAAAATAGATGAAACCCAAATAGATACCAATGAATTTAAGACAACCGAACTGCTTGACCAGAACGTAGAGGCTGAATCGAAGGTGTTCGTGGAGTTCCAGTCGGAAGACGGAACGACGGATGATTTTGAGCTGAACAAAAACCTAAAGACAAACGGTAACCTCAAAATCAAAATCATAACACCTAAGACCGAGGAGGACAAACAGGAAGAATCAAACCTCTACCAGCAGATAATTGATATCGACTCGTTAATAAGGTTCTATGACTTATCAAACCAACTGGCTGTTGTAAAAGGTTATTCAATAGAAGTGGGGACATATACAGATAAGTCACTGGCAGACAGAAGAATCGGCAGGCTTGAAAGAGACGGCTATACGAAGATATACATTGAAGAGATAATCGTAAACGACCCGGCATCGCAGACTAAAACTGCAACGTATAAAATACTGGTCGGGTTATATGAAAAGACCAAATCAGCCAAGAATGATATGAAAAGCTTAACAAAGCTTAAATACCAGCCGAAGCTTGTAAAAATAGGTGAATAACAAATAAGCACATCTACCTGGCAGTAGGCAGGTTGTACAGTTATAACAAAAAACCCCGTTGTCTAACGGGGTTTTTTGTTTGTGAAACTATTGGTTTTCTACCTGCCCAAAATAGCGAGGATGAGAAGAACAATTACCAATACAAGAATTATAGTAATAAGGGTTCCTGTATCAAGATTCATAGAGTTCTCTGCATAACCGATATTGTACTCGTATCTTTGAGAAGCCTTATCAAACTCCTTATCCCTTACCACAAACATATCCACATCCCCATCGCCGTCTTTATCGGCAAAGAACATCGGGAACTGCATTTTGGAATCTATAAAAAATGCTTGTGAATATTTATCATATCTCTGGTTTTCAAGAATAAAGACTGGATTTTCCAGAGTCCCGACATTTTTATATAATTCAACGTTTCCTGTATCAAAATTTAAGGCGTCAAAATCTCCGTCATTATCAACATCCACTATAACGGGGTTTTCAAAAGCTAATTTAGCAATATAAGCGGAGGACAGCCTTTTAATTTCATCTTTTGAAAAAGTTCTAACCGGCGAATCAGCCTTTATAATAATATTTAAAAGAAATACTAATGAAAATAACGTTATTAAGTTTTTCATATAAATTTATTTTAATATTTGAAATTTAATTACTTAAATATATTTATTTCTTATTTATTAAACAAGCGAGCTTTTTCTAAAGTTCTATTTGATTGAAAATAACATATTTATTAGCTAACTTGAATCAGTATGAGGAAATTATTACAGTTTGTAATTACCTGTTCAATTATTTTTATATCCTGCGATGATGTAACGTTCTCCCCTAACGACCCTCAGAATGCCTCAAACTGGAGTCTTCAGACAAGCGGAATTACAAACAATCTAAAGAGTGTTTTTTTTGTTGATATTTACACAGGTTATGCCGTTGGAAACTCTTTCCCCAACGACTCAGCAAAAGTTATTAAAACCTTTGACGGCGGATTTAACTGGATTAAAAAGCCTGTGAGCAATTCAACAGCAAACTTCCACGCAGTTTTCTTTTTCAACTCACTGCAGGGACTTATTGCCGGAACCAACGGAGCAATACTCAGGACCTTCGACGGAGGAAATTCATGGGAAAATATATTAAATCCCTCAAATACAATTCTTACTTCGTTAACTTTTCTCAATAGTTCAATTGGACTTATAAGCGGGTATAACGGAACTATGTTAAGAACTACAAACTCAGGCACAAGCTGGCAAACAGTAAATACCCCTACTTCGCAGACTTTATTTTCCGTAACAAGGACTTCCGTAAGCGAAGCGTTTGCATGCGGGGACGCGGGAACGATACTTTACACTAACGACGGGGGTTCGTTCTGGTTCTCCCAAGCGAGTCCTACCCAGTACAATTTGAGTTCAATATACTTTCTTGACCAGCAAACGGGATATGCTTGCGGTCAGAATTCAACAATTCTTAAAACAACCAATAAAGGCTCAAGCTGGATAATTCAAACCACACCATCGACTTTTTGGCTTAGCTCAATTATGTTCACTTCTTACAGCAGTGGAGTTGCAGTAGGAGAAGGCGGGACCATACTAAAAACGACTGATGCAGGCTCAAACTGGATTGCAGAGCTAAACGTAACAACAAACTACGGGTGGGCGGTAGGTGAAAATGGGACAATAATCAACACATATACCGGGGGTGATTAGGATTTTTTTAAAACTTTTTCTATTGAAGATTTTAAATTCTCGTCTTCAAAAGGTTTCACAAGATAACCGTCCAAGCTAAGGGTTCCGATTCTATCCAATGTTGTGTCGTCTTCAAATGCTGTTAGAAAAATAATCGGTATATTATATTTTTCTTTCACAATTCTTGCGGTATCAAGTCCGTTAATTTTACCTTTAAGCTCAATATCCATAAGGATTAAGTCTGGCTTTGCATCATTTGATTCCAGCTTAATTAGGGTTTTTTCACCAGAATCGGAAACGAATAATACGTCATAGCCCATAACAGAAAGGGATTTGCTTATATCCATAGCTACTATACCTTCATCTTCAACTACAAAGATTTTGTTTTTCGACATAAAGATTGTTCAATTACTCTACAAAATACTAAAAAATAAAAAAAAATCAACCACTTAAACTATGGTATATTCATCAGCGGTTTCAATCAATTTATCATATAGATTAATTTGCTTAATAGATACTTTATAAATTAAATTGAAAACACCCTATTAAATTCGTATTTTTGCTTAATTGCGGGAGTAATTCAGCGGTAGAATGCCAGCTTCCCAAGCTGGACGTCGCGGGTTCGACCCCCGTCTCCCGCTCTAAAGATAAATGCTGAAAGTCAAAATCTATTCCTTTAGCTACAAAAAATCCGGAATTCCAGCTGATGAGACATCCAACGGCGGAGGTTTTGTTTTTGACTGCCGCTTTATATATAATCCAGGAAGAGAGATAAAATTCATTCCTATGACCGGCAAGGACAAAGAAGTAATTGACTTCATGGATAAGGATGAGAAAATGCAGAAGTTTATTGGTAATGTTTTTTCAATTGTTGATGCTGCGGTTGAAGATTATATGTCGCGTGATTTCAGCAACTTAATGGTTAGTTTTGGCTGCACGGGCGGGCAGCACCGCTCGGTTTACGCAGCAGAAAAGCTGAGGGAACACGTTCAAAAAAAATTCGGAAAAAATATACAGGTAGTCATAATTCACTCCGAGCTTCCCGAACTATCTTCAAACTAATATTTGGATATCAATCACAACGATAAAGCCTTAGCCCTTGAGCGAAAAACTTTCAAGCTTCACATAATATCGCAATTCTTTAACGGGATTTCATTAGGGATAGTTATTTTACAGGACATTATCCTTAAAAAATCTCTTGAAGGAAGTGATTTCCAGGTTATGATTTTAGCGTTACTTGTAAGCTCGGCATTTCTTGTTTCAATATACGGAAGTGAAATTGTAAACCGCTCTGCAAGCAGATTCAGGACCATCGTTATTATAGGATTTACTGCAAAATCTTTTCTTATAATTTTACCTTTAGTGAATAGTTCCATATTCTATATCTTTTGCATTGCAGTTGGAGCATATCTGGACTCAATGCTTCTTTCAATATGGAACATAGCATTTAAGCACAATTATACTGAACAAAGCAGAAGCAGACTTTTTTCATACGCTTCCACTGTTCAAACAATTCTGTTGTTAATTAGCTCAACAATTATCGGCTATTTTCTTGATATTAACAATAACCTTTACAAAATATTGTTTCCATTTGCAGGAGTTTGCGGAATGCTGGTGTATTATAATCTTGCCAAGATGATTTCGCTCAGCATCGATGATTACAAGGGGAAAAATAAAATTGAAAAATCGCATTACTCTTTTAAGCTCCTTAAGGATATTGTTATACTTCCAATAAGAGATTTGTTAAGAATATTCATAAGAAATAAGCCTTTTTTACGGTTTGAAATATATTTCTTCCTCTACGGAATGGCTTTTATGGTGCTTACACCCGTAGTCCCGGTGTTTCTGGTTGATGATCTTGAGCTATCATACTCCCCAATTTCTATAGCAAAAGGATTTGTATTCCATTCCACACTAATCCTCTTTACACCGTTAATGGGCAGGTATCACGGTAAAAGAAATCCGACTAAGTTTTGCGGATTTGTTTTTCTGGTTCTTGCTTTGTATCCTATAATTCTGGTTTCGGCAAAGCATTCATTGCTGCTTGACTTTCCTGTTAATAAGGAGTATGTTGTTTACATTGCGAATTTTATATTCGGTTTTGCGATGAGCGGGGTAACGATTGCATGGGCTTTAAGCTCAATTTATTATGCGCCTGTAAACCAAGTATCTAACTACCAGGCAGTGCATATAACATTAACCGGGGTCAGGGGTATTTTCAGTCCCGCTCTTGGATACCTTGTAATGAAGATTTTTGCAATTCAATATACATTTTATTTATCGGCTTTCTTGTTCATTCTTGCAGGATTATTTATGTTCCGAGAAAGCAGAAATCTGCATAAAAACTGACTTGAGAAAATGGTAAAAATCCCTAAATTTGCAATAACTTAAAGCAATTTGGGCGGTTAGCTCAGCTGGTTCAGAGCGCCTGCCTTACAAGCAGGATGTCGGGGGTTCGAATCCCTCACTGCCCACTACCAACCCGAAAGTTAATTTCAAATAAATTAACGGTAAGTGAAAAATACCAAAATACTTTTCCTGATTTCAGTTGCCTTAATTTTTGGAATTAACCTCCTATCCTATTACATTAATTCCTATTATTACCAGATAATAATATATGCTGGAATTAACATTATTCTTGCAACCAGCTTAAATTTAATCAACGGCTATACAGGTCAGTTTTCATTAGGCCATGCGGGTTTCATGGCAATCGGAGCATACGTATCCGCATCTTTAAGCACTTATTTAGCTCCTGCACTGCTTTCAGTTTTTGGGGATGGCACTTTTGGAAGAGTGATATGGTTTATTATCGTGCTTTTTATTGGCGGAATAGGGGCTTCAATAGTTGGTGTTATGGTAGGCGTTCCCTCACTCAGACTTAAGGGTGACTACCTCGCCATAACTACTCTCGGATTCGGCGAAATAATCCGTGTTGTATTGCAAAACCTTGATGTAATCGGGGCATCACAGGGGTTCAGGGGAATCTATATTTATGATAATGGAGTAAAAAGTCTTGAAATGGTGCCTGAATTAAGCGGTACAGCTTATAAATTTTATTCAATACCTCAATACACGGACTTCTTCTGGACTTTTCTTGTTGTAGCTGTAATTATTTTCAGCATAACTAATCTTATTAATTCAACTTATGGCAGGGGTTTTATCGCTGTTAAGGATGATGAAATTGCCGCCGAAGCAATGGGAATCAATACAACCAAGTTCAAAGTTACGGCGTTTATTTTGGGGGCTTTTTTTGCCGGGGTAGCAGGCGGCTTATATTCGCATTTTATTCAGTACATCAATCCCGAAGATTTTAACTTCCTGCGTTCGATAGAAATAGTTGTAATGGTTATTTTAGGCGGAATGGGCAGCACCATTGGAGTCGTGTTTGCCGCAATTATCTTAACAATACTTCCTGAGCTGCTGCGTGATGTGCAGCAATATAGAATGATTATTTACGCACTGCTGATTATAATAATGATGCTAATCAGACCGCAGGGATTATTCGGAATTAAGCTTCAACGAAAGAAGAAAATCACACCGGAGCAGTCTCCTAAAGCAACTATAAAAGATTAAAAAAGATTAAAAAGTTGGAAGTTCTGAAATTAGAAAATTGCACTATCAAATTTGGCGGCTTAACAGCGGTGGACAGTCTAACTACATTGGTCAACAGCAATGAGCTCGTTGGTATGATTGGTCCAAACGGGGCGGGTAAAACAACAGTCTTTAACATCGTAACGGGTGTATATGACCCGACAGAAGGTGATGTAAGGTTTTACGGTGAAAGCACCGTTCATTTAAAGCCGTATCAGGTAACACATAAAGGTATAGCAAGAACATTCCAGAACATAAGGTTATGCCCAAGCCTCTCGGTTAAGGATAATGTAAGAGTTTCTTATAATAACAGCTGTAAAGCAAAACTTTTTAGCTCAATATTTCAGTTAAAGAGTTATCACGCTGAAGAAAAACAAATCGATGAAGAAATCCATGGGCTTCTTGAAATGTTTGACCTTCATGTTGATGCGGATGAATATGCAAAAAACCTCCCTTATGGCGACCAGCGGAAGCTGGAAATAGTCAGAGCGCTTGCAACAAAGCCAAAACTTTTGCTTCTTGATGAGCCTGCTGCAGGAATGAATGCCTCGGAGAAAAAAGACCTTATGAAACTAATTCAGAATGTAAAAGAAAAGTTCAACATCTCAATTTTACTTGTGGAACACGATATGAATGTAGTTATGGGAATTTGCGAAAGAATATTTGTTTTGGATTACGGTAAAAAAATTGCTGAAGGCAAGCCCGAAGAAATCCAAAAAGACCCGAAAGTAATTGAGGCTTACCTTGGAGAACAGAAAAGTAAATAAAAATGCTTAGAGTAGAAAATCTAATCGTAAATTACGGCGCAATAAACGCATTAAAGGGAATATCGATAAATGTTCCTGAAAAATCTATCATCACACTAATCGGGGCAAACGGCGCAGGAAAAACAACTACTCTTAGAGCAATCTCAAGCGTAGTTAAAGCAGCAGAAGGAAGCAGGATTTATTATGAAGACAAGAATATAACCAACTTTCCCCCGCATAAGATTGTTGAGATGGGCTTATGCCAGGTTCCTGAAGGAAGGCTGATTTTTGCTAATCTTACAGTAAAAGAAAATCTGGATATGGGCGCATATTTACGCAAAGATAAAGAGAATTTAAAAAATGACTTTGATTTCATATTCAATATTTTTCCAAGGCTTAAGGAAAGGATTAAACAGCCTGGAGGAACTCTCTCGGGGGGTGAACAGCAGATGCTTGCAATATCAAGGGCTCTGATGTCAAAACCAAAACTTCTGTTATTGGATGAGCCCTCCCTTGGAATTGCTCCTATTCTGGTTAGAACAATCTTCGAAAAAATTGTGGAAATCAACAAATCCCTTGGAACTACAATACTTTTAGTGGAACAAAATGCGCACTTTGCGCTTTCTATAGCAAATTTTGGATATGTTTTAGAAACAGGAAATATTATTTTAGAAGGACCGGCTGAGGAATTAGAGTCAAATCCGGAAGTTAGGAAAGCTTACCTTGGAGAAGCTTAAGCCAGCCGGAAATTTCATTAAAACAAACACTTTACAAACAGTAAAATAAGTTAATCAATGATACAACTAGCAGACAGAATCGGAAGACTTGGGACTGAAACCGCTTTTGAAGTATTAGCAAAGGCAAGAGCGCTTGAAGCCCAGGGTAAAAAAATCATCCATCTTGAAATCGGAGAGCCGGATTTCACAACACCTAAAAATATATGCGATGCAGCCGTAAGGTCACTCCAAAACGGAGATACACATTACACTCCCGCACCCGGAGTAATGGAAATCAGGAAAGCAATTGCAGATTACGTTTCAAAAACGCGGGGGGTTGAATACACTGCCGAGAACGTTGTGATGACACCAGGCGCAAAGCCGATAATGTTTTTCACAATTCTGGCACTTATTCAAAAAGGCGACGAAGTTATCTATCCGAATCCGGGATTCCCAATTTATGAATCTATGATAAACTTTGTGGGCGGGAAAGCTGTTCCTCTTCGTCTGAGACAGAAAAACGAATTCAATGTCGATTTAAAAGAATTCAAAAAGCTCGTAAGCAAAAAAATC
>Ga0326597_10012066_pt1 | contig 11402 bp, 10 predicted proteins | sample RVTome_12_FD_203789 | JGI IMG/M metagenome (GOLD analysis project Ga0326597, IMG submission 203789) | Soil microbial communities from uranium-contaminated site in the Upper Colorado River Basin, Wyoming, United States - RVT100D185 | ecosystem: Environmental > Terrestrial > Soil > Contaminated >...
CCGCCGAAGGCGGGCAAGGAGCCGGGGCGCCTTTTTCTGCCTACTCTTTTATGGCGTGAAAAAAGAGTAGGTCGTCGTGCGGGGGCGAAACCCCGCGGTGTTGGGGTTTGACCCATAATCGATGCGCTTCGTTCCTCAGCACATCCTACGGGATGGCGTGAAAAAAGAGTAAGGCGTCGTGCGGGGGCGCAACCCCGCGGTGTTGACCTAAGGATCTTAAGGACCAAAAGGACACAAAGGACATCAGGGACTGATATGCTTTAGATTATTGCTTTTTTTCCGGAGCGCCCCCTGATGACCAATTACGACCAGCAACCGAAAATCCCTGGCGGCGATCGCCCCCTGCAGCAGACCCGGGGCCTGACCAGCGACGTCCTACAAAAGACCGGGCTCTGGCTCCACGCCCTGCGCCTCAGCCCCTTTTATCTGTTCGGCGAAATCGGCAACCTGACCTACACCGTCGGCAAGAGCATCCTCGAAGGGGCCGTGCTCTACACCATGTTTTCCATGGCCCAGACCGAATACAAGGTAGCCGCCGTGCTCGGCGTGCTGACCCGGTACGTCTATCCCGGCATCACCTTCGTCAGCAGCGTCAAGGTTTCGGTATTCGTCGACTACCTGGAAGGCATTGCCGATCAGAATATCCAGTTGGCGAAACTGATCCGGGGCCTGATCCTGGTCGGTACGGGCCAGGCCCTTGGGGCGCTGATGCTGGTCCTCTGTTATCCGCCCTTTTTCAGCGGCATTTTCAATTCGATGGCGTTCAGCAAATACCTGCTGATCCTGCTCTACCTGCTGCACCATATCTGCGACGGTTCGGCCCAGGTGGCCGAGGGGCGCATCTGGTTCAAGCTCATCGAGATCAAGATCCGCCACGGCCGCCTGAGCCGGATTTCGGAGAATTTCTGGGGCATTCACGCCATGAGCCAGAATATCCAGCTGATCCTGGGATTGACCCTGTTGTGGGGCACCACCCTGGTCACCGGCCTGTTCCGGGACCACCTCGACGCCGGGGTCATGTGGGGCATCGTGCTGACCGGCACCCTGCTGACCGGCATGGCCAAATTCAGCCTGCCCCTGGCCTGGAAACTGAAACTGCGGAAACGCCAAATGGAAGAAGAGACATGATGGCGTCGCGAAAACCTTAAAACTTTTCACCACGCGTTCGCTCCGCTCACTAGAGGACACAGAGAGCACAGAGAATATCTTTTGATTTTTGAATTTCTCTGTGGCCTCTGTGTTCTCTGTGGTGAATGCTTTGGCTTTTGATAGATCGTCAATTGATTTTCAGTCTTTCAGTACTTCGGGGAAGTATCAAACATGAGCGAGCAGGCACTTCTTCAACTGCGGCATCTCGATTTCGCCATCGCCCAGAAGGAGATTCTGCGGGATATCTCCTGCGACTTTTTCGCCGGCGGGATTCACGGCATCATCGGCCCCAACGGCAGCGGCAAGTCGAGCCTGCTGAAAAATGTCTGTCGCATCTGGCAGCCCCGCTCCGGTCAAGTGCTGATCGGCGGCGCCGATTACCGGAACCTGTCCCGCAAAGCCCTGAGCCGGATGGTGACCCTGGTGCAGCAGGAAACACGGGTCGATTTTTCCATCCGGGTGGCGGATTTCGTGGCCATGGGCCGCCATCCCCATCTCAAGCGACTGCAATGGCTGCGACAGCGGGACTTCGACATCGTCGAGGAAGCCCTGGAAATGACCGGCACCCTGCCCTTCCGGGAACGGCTGATCAACGAACTCTCCGGCGGAGAGGGCCAACTGGTCAACATCGCCCGGGCCCTGGCCACCGAAGCCTCGATCATCCTGCTCGACGAGCCGACCAGCGCTTTGGATATCCGCCACAAGCTCGATATCCTGGAGCTGCTCACCGCCCTGCGAAGCAACGGTAAAACGATCCTGATGTGCATTCACGACCTGGATCTGGCCCGGCGGTACTGCGACACCGTCACCATGTTGCGAAACGGCGGCATCTATTTCCACGGCACCGCCCGCGAAGCGTTCTCGCCCGACCGGATCAAGGAGGTTTTCGATGTCGATGTGGATGAAACCGCAACCAGCCACGGCGTCTCCCTGCTCTTCCACAGGTAGCAGCCCGGTGTGCCGCCCGCTGCTTTGCGGCCTTGCGGCCGGCGTGCTCTGCTGGCTGCTGCTGCCCGGTCTGCTCACACCCGTTTCAGCGGGAGAACGGGGCCGGGGAGCCAGGGCCTTTCCCCTGGAAATGGATTCGCTGATGGCCGCCCTGACCGAGATTCATCAACCCGCGACGGCCGACATCGAGGAGTTTCCGCGCACCGTCGTTTACCGTTATCTGAACTACGACATCGCAGGCGACAGCCTCACCGAGGAAACCCGTTCGGTGCGGATCCCCCACAAGCCCGAACGGATCATTCCCCAGGCCATCGGCATCACCGAAATCCTCTGGGCCATCTCCCCCCGGAACAGGATTCTCACGGTTCATGAAAGCTGCAGGGATCGCCGCTTCTCCTTCATCGCCGGTCTGATCCCGGACAGCGTGCCGACCTTCGGCACGGCGGACGCGGAAATCGTCATCGGCTTTCGGCCGGACCTGGTGCTGACCACTTACTATTCCGACGAGAATTTCCTCCATCAGCTGAAAAGAGCCCGGGTTCCCATGGTCCAGCTCGGCTTTTTCGGCGACCTGGCCTCCATCGAGGAACAGATCCTGCTCATCGGCCGGCTGATCGGCGAAGAGCGCAGCGCCCGCCGGTTGACCGCGGTCATGGAGGAAAAGATCCGGGAGATTCAGACTTACGCCGCAGCCCGCCGGGGGGAAAAACCCCTGACGGTGCTCTTTTACGACAATATGGGCTACGTAGCCGGCCGGGACAGCACCTTCGACTCCATGTGCCGATTGCTCGGGGTGGTCAACGTCGCCTCCGCCAACGGCATCCGCTATTTCAAACAGGTCGATTACGAAACCCTGCTGAAATGGGACCCGGACATCATCATCGTGCCCGAGGAGAGTACCTTTGACGAACAACTTTACCAAGAGAAGGTCCTGGCCTCGGCCAAGGCTATCCGGCAAAAGAATATCCGCAAGATTCCGAGCGTCTACCTGTTGAGCTCCTCCCAATACCTGGTGGCGAGCACCAATTACCTGGCCGGTCTGCTTTATGAGAAATGATGTTACCAAACAGCCCAGGCACCTGATTCCCCTGGCCGGTGCCCTTTCCCTGCTGCTGGCAACTGCGGTTCTGCTGATCGGCATGGTCATTTCCGTCCGTCTCGGCCCCTGGGAAATCGGCCTTTCGGACACCCTGGGGGTGCTCACCACCAAGCTCTTCGGCTTCGGAGCCAGCATCGACCCGGCCGCCGAACCGATCATCTGGTACGGCCGGCTGCCCCGCACCCTGACGGGGGCCCTGGTCGGATTCGCCCTGGGCTGGGCCGGCACCATCATGCAGGGGATTTTTAAAAATCCGATGGCCAGCCCGGGCATTATCGGCACCAGTTCCGGCGCGGCCCTGGGGGCGGTGACCGCCATCTATTTCGGCCTGGCAGCCGGCAACATCTACGCCGTGCCGGCCTTCGCCGTGCTGTTCGCCTTTATCTCCATGGTGATCGTGCTGCTGGTGGCCACCACCGGCGGCCTGACCTCCCGCTATACCCTGCTGTTGGGCGGCATCGCCCTGAACGCCATCTTCACCGCCCTGACCTCGGTGGTGATCGTGCTGTCCACCGACCAGTTCGAAATGGCCCGCAAGATCGTCGGCTGGCTGATGGGGGACCTGACCAACCGCTCGTGGGAACACGTGCAGATCATCCTGGTCATCGCCGCAGTCGGCTCCCTGCTCTCCCTGCTGTATGCCCGGGATCTCAACATCATCATGCTCAGCGAAGAGATTGCCGCCAACCTCGGCGTCAACGTCATTCAATCCCGCAACATGCTGCTCTTCTTCGCCGCCATGCTCACCGGCGGGGCGATCGCCGTGGCCGGGGCCATCGGTTTCGTCGGGCTGATCGCGCCCCACGTCATGCGCAGTTTCGTCGGTTCGGACAATCGGCTGCTGCTTCCCGCCGCGGGCCTGCTGGGCGGGGCGCTGGTGGTCTATTCGGACTGCATCGTGCGCCTGTGGGGCGGCGGCGGGTTGCGCATCGGCGTGCTCACGGCCCTGCTGGGGGGGCCCTTCTTCCTCTGGCTGATCGTCCGGGATCGGAAAAAACATGTATACTTTTAGGAGGTTGGGTTGAAAAGGACCTAAAGGACAACAAGGACTTAGGGACAAGACCTCATGCTGTCTTCCGGTCAGCAAAGTGAATATTACCGCGAACTGCTGCAGGGCATGGAGCGGGAGATCGGCAAGGTGATCATCGGCCAGCAGCGGATGATCCGGGCCATTCTCTGCACCCTGCTGGCCGGGGGGCACATCCTGCTGGAGGGGGTTCCCGGCCTGGCCAAGAGCCTGACCGTGGCCACTTTCGCCCGCACCCTGGGGGGCGAATTCAAGCGTATCCAGTTTACCCCCGACAAATTGCCCGGCGACATCACCGGCACCATGATCTACAACGAGGGCACCGGCCAGTTCTTCTTCCAGCAGGGGCCCGTTTTCTGCAACATCCTGCTGGCCGACGAGATCAACCGGGCGGCGCCCAAGGTCCAGTCCGCTTTGCTGGAGGCCATGCAGGAAAAAACCGTCAGCGTCGACCGCGAACAGTACCGGCTCCCCGAGCTGTTCATGGTGCTGGCTACCATGAATCCGGTAGAGCAGCTCGGCACCTACCCCCTGTCCGAAGCCCAGCTCGACCGCTTCATCGCCAAGATCGACATCACCTATCCCTCCCACGAAAAGGAGGCGGAACTGCTGGTCAAGAAGTGCGGCGACTTCGCGGGACTTCAGCAGGCGGTGCCGAAACTGCTGGAGCCGGCCGAAGCGGTGGCCATCCGAACCCATGTGGCGGAACAGGTCCGGGTGGCCGAGCCGGTGGTCGACTATATCCTCAGGATTTGCCTGGGAACCCGCCCCAGCCGGCCGGAAGCGCTGCCCGATATCCGCAAATACGTCTGGATCGGCGCCTCGCCCCGCGGCGGGGAACACCTGATCGCCTTCAGCAAGGGTTACGCCTTTCTCCAGGGGCGGGACTTCGTGTCCTTCGAGGATGTGGACGCCTGCGTGGAGCCGGTCCTCGGCCACCGTCTGATTCTCAACGACGCGGCCATCCTGGAAAGGGTCACGCCCGCGATGCTGCTGCACGACGTCCTCGGCGCCACCTCGCCCTATGGGCCGGGACCGTGGCCGGGGCAGGCCGCGAAGGGAACCGGATGAAACCCAGATACCGTTTTATCATCGAGCCGAAATATCCCCCCCGTCATGCCATGGCCGGCGACTGGGCGGGGCGCGACACGGGCACCGGCTACGAATTCCAGAGCTTGCGCAGGTTCCTGCCGGGAGACAGTTTCCGCCACATCGACTGGAAGGCCCGCGCCCGCAGCGGCAAGCTGTACGTCCGCGAATTTCTCAAGGACAGCGTTTACAATCTGATGCTGTTGGTCGACATCAGCCCCTCGATGAATTTCGGCGGCAAACTGCCCCTCGCTCTGGATATCGCCGAGAGCCTGGCCAGGGCCGCCCTGCAGCACAGCAATCCCTGCGGTCTGCTGTTTTTTGCCGACCGGGTGCTCGACTACCATGCGCCGAGCGCCGCCACCCGGCAGTATCATCATCTCACCGGCGTCCTTCGCCGAGCCCGGACCGTCGACTGCCGGCAGACGAATCTGCGGCCGGCCGTCGATTACCTGGTGAAACGCCTGCCCGGATGCCTGGGAGTGATCCTTTCCGATTTCAACGGCGAGGTGACGGGTCTCGGCAGCGTGCTTGAGGCGGCTGCCGGCGGACGCACTCCGGCCCACGAAATGCTGGCTCTGCACATCCTCGAACAGGTGGAAGATCATCTGCCGGATATCGGGGGCGGCCACCTGCGGATCCGGGACATGGAAAGTGGCGCACTCCTGGAGGTCGATCTGAGCCGTCGGGAACAATACGATTCGGCCATGCGCCGCCTGCGACAGGACAGAATCGGCGACCTCGCCGGAGCCGGCATCGATTCGACGGTGATCCTCGTCGACGGGGACAACGTTCAGGAAAAGGTCAACACCCTGTTTGCCCGGCGCCTGGCGGCCCGGGTCTGAAACCGAAGGTTCAGGATCATGGGCTCTGTGATCTCCGCGGTAAAAATTTCGCTGTTTTTGCTCTTCGGCTGGGCAATGCTCTTCCCGCCGGCGCCGGCGACGGCCGCGGAAAAGGAATCGACCTGTTTCGATTTCGTCTGGAGCAACGCCCATGACGATCCCTGGTTCCTGGACGAGAAGGGGCAGCGGATCATACCGGAGGTTAGCCGAGAGTGGCTGGCCGTGGATTTTGGTGTTGCGTCAGACCGGTCGGACATGGCCGACATGCCTGACTTCAATCAACGCTATGCCGAGTTGTTCGATCACCGGCTGGAGGTTCCCGACACCGCAGGCGACAGGGTTCTCTACCGGGTGCGCCAGGGGTTGCCCTCCGGAGCCTTCGACGCCCTGGTGAATCGGCTGCGGGAAGATCCGTCGGTTCGCTTCGTTCAGCCGGTCTGGCACATCGACGGGCAACTCCATGCGCCCCCCGAACAGATCGAAGTCACCTGGAAGACGGTCACGTCGCCGCAGGAACGGCAACAATTGCTCGACACTGCCGGCGCGGCGGAAAGGACCGTCGCGGGCCCGCCCGACACCGAACTGGTCCGGATCGATCCCTGCCGGCGCGCCCCCTGGCAGGCCGCCGTGCTGCTCGCCCAGGACCTGCGGGTCATCTCCGCCATCCCCCGGCTGCCGGCAATCGAACCCCCTGCGGCGGTCCGTTTCGAAGTGCAAACCCCCGGCGCACTGACTGGCACGCCGATCCCCTTCCGTCTCGAAATCCGCTTCAGCGACGGCATCCGGATCGAATCAGCCACCCTGGCGAACCTCAACCTCAAACCGGACGGCATTTTCCGGAACCTTTACGAGGTGAATTTCGATCAGCCCCTCAGCGGCATCGACCTGAGTCGCAGCCCGATCACCGCAACGGGCCACCTGCTGCTCTACGCGCCTGGCGAGACGGTCATTCCGGCCGTGCCGGTCTACTACACCGACAGCCGCTCCGATGACGACGAAGGGAATATCCGCACGGTCAGCACCCGCGCCATCCCCCTGCGGATCGCCGCCCTGGTGCCCGAAACGCCGGGCGACCACCGGCTGCTAGTCGCCCCGCCCCCTGCCCCCGCCCCCCTTACCCTGGCCGGTCTCGCCGGACGGCGGAAGACGGCGGGGCTCATGACCATCGCCGGCCTGATCCTGCTGACGACGACGATCGGTGGCGGGTTGTGGTTGAACAGGGATACCGTCCCGAAAGATGGCACCCCGGAGGATTTGCGCCGACAACAACGCCTGGAAGACCTGGCCGCCCGGATCAGGCAGGATCCAGCGGCCATGGGGATGGAAGAATGTGCGGCTTTCGGCGCCGCCCTGAAGGAATATCTGGGGGAAGCTGCCGGTCTTCCGCCCGAAACGCGCGGCGGCGGCCATGCCTTCTTTTTACAGAAGCTGGAAAATCGCCTGCCGGAGGCCGACCTGGCACGGGCAGCAATCCTCTTGCGGGAGATCGATCACCTCCTGACGGACGGCTCCATCGTGCCCGAGCGGGTTCGCCCGCTCCTCGCTCAGGCGCAGGAGCTGCTCGACAGCCTGGAAACCTGTCGAGCCGAAGGGGGAAGTTAGTCATGCCCGACGTCGAGTACCAACATCCTTTGGCTCTATTGCTGGTGCTCCTTCTGCCCGGCCTGCTGCTGTTGCGTAACCGGGCCCGGGAAAAACTGCCCTTTCCCGCCGTCGGTCCCCATCTGCTGGGCCTGCGTCCCGGGTTCTGGAAAAAACACCATGAAACCTGCCTGTTTTCGGCGATCTATGTCTGCCTGTGCCTGGCTCTGGCCAACCCCGGCTATGCACGGCAAACGGTCGAGGAATTCATCGAATCGAAATGGATCATTCTCACCCTCGACCTGTCCGGTTCCATGATGCGGCAGGCCGCCCGCTTCTCCGACCGGACCGTCGGCGACGTGGCCCTCGACGGCCTGGAGTCCTTTATCGATCTGCGACAGGAGGGGGATTATATCGGTCTGGTGGCCTTTTCCAGCTTTGCCAGGCTGCTGGCGCCCCTGACCTTCGACAGGGATCTGCTGAGAAGAAAACTGGAACTCGTCCGCAGCCGGAACCAGTCCCGCATCTATCGGGAACTGGGCGCCGGCGGCGGCACCAACGCTTCCGAAGCGGTCTGGCTGGCACTCTCGGTGTTCTTTTCCATGTTGCCGCCGGAGAGCCGGCTGACGGTCGATGAACTGGCCGATCTGCGCACCTTCCTCCTCGGCGAGCCCGGAACGCTGCTGGACATTCCGCCCAAACTGCGGGATGCCGGCTTCGGCACCGGCATGGCGGTCATCCTGTTCACCGACGGCCGCATCGAGCCGCGACTGCGGGCCCATGTGCGGCGAGGGCAACTGCCGAACCTGGTCAACATCATCACCCTCATGAAGACCCTCGGCATCCGCTTCTACATCATCGCCGTCGGCGGCCAGGTGGACGAAGCGGTGGAACAAGCCATGACCCCCTCGGCCACCGGTCCATCGGTCGGCAGGATCTTTCCTCTCACCCGGGGGTTTGATCCGCAACAGATCCGGGAGGTCTACCGGGAGATCGACACCCTGGAAAGCAACCGCCACCTGGTGCGGATTTCGGTGCATCCCCGCTGGACGCGCAATGGCTTTACCCTTGCGGCCCTGCTGTTGATCCTGGCCCAGGCCGGCTTGTGCGCCCTGCCCGGCTATCGGAGCATCTGAGGAAATGAACGATGGGACACAAAGGACTCAAAGGACATAAGGGACCTAGGGCGGTGCTCCCCCCGGTCGCTTCGACGCCGTGGAGAATTCTTGTGATTCTGCTCGGCGCGGCCGGCCTGTTTTTGCTGATCGCGGGCACCTTCGGCTGGCAACAGGCCGCCAGCAGGCAGCAGCGCCTCGAAACGCTGAACCTTCGACTCGCAACCCTGTTCCGGGATACCGACGAAAAGATCGATCCCCGAAAACTCCACGACCTGGCCGATGAGGCCGGCACTCTCGGCCTGGATCTGCCCGAGGCCGATTACGCCGTCCTTTATCAGCAGTGGCGGCAGGCGCTCGGGCAATTCGACCAGGTGGCCGCCGCGCTGGACAACCGTTATCTGAAGCCCCGCGCGGACGAACTGCTGAAATCCCTGCACGAGGACCTGCTGGCGTTGCGCGACGCCGCCGGCCGGACGCTGGAAACGGGGACCGATCCGGCCCCAGACCTGTCGTGGAAAATCCACAATCTGCGGGGATGCGTTTCGGTGTTGCTGGCCTACAGCGTGCTCTATTTCGAAGAGGATGGACGCAAGGCGGCCAAATTCCTGGCCGATGCCCTTGAGGATTACAAACAGGCCATCCGCCAGGTCGATCAAACCAGCCTTTCCTCCTCGGAGCGGGCCCTGCCCCGCTGGAATCTGGAACTGATCGTGAGCGTCGGCGAGTACCGCCTGGCCGGGATTCCCGAAGTCCCCCGGGCCGACGCGGCGGAGATCCGCGAACAGTTGCAGGCCTTCATTCCCGAGATACCCGGATTCTCTCCCGGAGTGCCCCTGGAAACCCGGGTCGAAAAGTAGGGAGGATCATGGATTTTGCCGCCCCCGGATATTTCTGGCTGCTGCTTTTGATCCCGCCGGTCCTGGTTTCCGGACTGTTGGCCGGGCGCCACGCCCTCCGGTTGCGCCGGGCTTTTACCGATCCGGTAACCACCCGTCACCGTTGGCGCCTGGCCGGCCGGATGCTGACGGTCTCCCTGGCCATGCTGAGTCTCGTCCTGGCCATGGCCGGACCGCGGGTGTGGGCCTGGCGGGCCGGGGACCCCCGGGCTGGTCTGGTCCTGGTGGTCGGCATAGATGTCAGCAAATCGATGCTGGCCGAAGATGTCGGCGAAGGGGGAATGGTCGCCCCTCTCTCCCCGACCAGCCGACTGGATGCCGCCGGCAACCTGGCGACCCGGCTCTTCGAGGAACTCGGGGGAGAAAATGCGGGCCTGTTCTTTTTTGCCCGCAGCGGCATCGAGGTCGTGGCGCCGACTCGGGATCAGGGTTTTCTGCGCTACATGGTCAGGCACACCAACCTTGCCGACCTGACCGAATCGGGCAGCGACCTGGCTGTCGCCATGCAAACGGGAGCGGACATGATCGCCTCCGGCAACGGCCGCCCGGCGGGGGCCATCGTACTGATTTCCGACGGCGAAGACACGGAAAACCGCCTACCCGACCTGATCCGCCAGGCGAACATCCTGAAGGCGAGGCAACTGCCCGTATTTACCGTGGGGATCGGCCGGCCGATGGAAACCTCGGTGCCCATCCGTCGGCCCGGGTTGCCCGGCATACAGGGGTTTTACGCCGACAACCGGGGAGATTATCTGAAGACCCGCCTGGATGAGCGGCCCCTGCGTGAAATAGCGGCGGCGACGGGCGGCGTTTTCCAGCGTTACGAGGATGCTTCGGCGAATCGTCTGGCCCGCACCCTGCTGGATCAAGTCGCCCGTCTTACCCCCCGGGCGCCGGAAGCCGTTCCCGAGGAAAGGGGCCTGCTCGACCTTTCACCGGTGTTTCTCGGTATCGGCTTTTTCCTGTTCATCGGGTCGCGGTTTCTTTGACCGCCACCCCCGCCATCGATGCAAACCATTTTTATAAATCCCCGAAAGAGCTCCAACACTCCGGCTTATATTGTTTTAGTCAAAAGCAGCTGATTCCGTATACGTAAAAAACGCTCCCGAAGCACGGAATACCGGCAAACATTGGAATCGCCCGACAACGAATAATAGGTTGAAATATTTTCCGATCCCTGTTATAACGCGGTTCTAGTACTTTCAAAAAATCAAAAAGCGCTTGACGAATAGTTTGCGCAGTCCAATCTCCGAGCCTGAAAAACCTACGGGGAGGGTCCTTATGGTTGACAGGCCGAAGGGTTCCGCTGGAAACAGCGGCGCCTCCCATTTGGAAAGGAGATTTACACCCGGAACCGTTCCAAAAAAAGCAAGATCAACTGGGAGGAAACAGAAAACATGAACAAAATCTTTCGCGTGAACATGACAGACCTGACCTGCAAAATCGAGAAGGTCCCCGCTGCCTGGGCCGGCCTTGGCGGCCGCGGCCTGACCTCGACCATCGTCGCAGCAGAAGTTCCCCCGACCTGCCACCCGCTGGGCCCCAACAACAAGCTGGTCTTCGCTCCCGGCCTGCTGACCGGTACCCCCGCCGCACAATCCGGCCGTATGTCCGCCGGCGCCAAGAGCCCGCTGACCGGCACCATCAAGG
>Ga0326597_10012068_pt1 | contig 11400 bp, 10 predicted proteins | sample RVTome_12_FD_203789 | JGI IMG/M metagenome (GOLD analysis project Ga0326597, IMG submission 203789) | Soil microbial communities from uranium-contaminated site in the Upper Colorado River Basin, Wyoming, United States - RVT100D185 | ecosystem: Environmental > Terrestrial > Soil > Contaminated >...
GGGCACTGCCGACCGCACCTTTGACCTCGCCGTGGTGGGCGCCGGCCCCGGCGGCTACGTCGCCGCCATCCGGGCGGCCCAGCTCGGGATGCGGGTCGCGATCGTGGAGCGGGACAAGCTGGGCGGGGTCTGCCTGAACACGGGCTGCATCCCGACCAAGGCGCTCCTGCAGCACGCGGAGCTCCTCCACACGCTGAAGCGGGCGGAGGAGTTCGGCTTCTCGTTCGACAACTTCCGGGCCGACTTCGGGAAGGCCATCCAGCGCTCCCGCCGGGCCGCCGACCGCCTCTCCAAGGGGGTCGAGTTCCTGATGAAGAAGCACAAGGTGCCGGTCTTCGCCGGGGAGGGCCGCCTGGCCGGGAAGGGGACCGTCGAGGTCACCGGCGCGGACGGGAAGATGGAGGGCCTAACGGCGGCCCGTGTTCTGCTGGCCACCGGGAGCCGGCCCAAGCTCATCCCGGGCGTGGATGTGGACGGCAAGCGGGTCCTGACCAGCACCGAGGCCCTGATCCTGGAGGAAGCCCCCGCCTCTCTTGTCATTATTGGGGCGGGGGCGGTGGGGGTGGAGTTCGCCGACATCTACGCGGCCTACGGGACGGCCGTCACGCTGGTGGAAATGCTCCCCACCATCCTCCCCCTGGAGGACGCCGAGATCTCCGCCGTCCTGCACCGGGTCTTCGAGAAGCGGGGGATCGCGATCCGGACGAAGACGGCGGTGGACGAGGTGGCCGTCGGGGCCGATGGCGTGGAGGTGGGGGTCCTCCAGGAGGGGAAGCGGGAGCGGCTCCAGGCCGATGCCATCCTGGTGGCGATCGGCCGCAGCCCCAACAGCAAGGTGGAGGGCCTGGACCCCCTGGGGGTGGAGGTGGACCGGGGCTTCATCACCGTGGATGACGCGATGCAGACCACGGCGGAGGGGATCTACGCGATCGGGGATGTGACCGGCCAGCCGCTGCTGGCCCACGCCGCCATGCACGAGGGGATCGTGGCGGTGGAGCGGATGGCCGGCCTGCCGGCCCGCATGGATCGGGACAAGGTCCCCTCCTGCACCTACTGCCACCCGCAGGTGGCCAGCATCGGCCTCACCGAGGCCAAGGCGCAGGCTGCGGGGCGGAAGGTCAAGGTGGGGAAGTTCCCCTTCATCGCCAGCGGGAAGGCCCAGGCGATGGGGGAGACCGAGGGCCTGGTGAAGCTCCTGGCGGACGCCGAGACGGGGGAGATCGTTGGGGTCCACATCGTGGGGGCGGGGGCCACGGAGCTCATCGCCGAGGCCGGGCTGGCGATGGCGCTGGAGGCCACGCCCGAGGAGATCGCGGCCACCATCCACTCCCACCCGACCCTGTCGGAGGCGGTGGGGGAGGCGGCGCTGGCCGCCCTGGGGCGCGCGATTCACATTTGACCCTTCGCGTCGCATGCCGGTGACCATGGACTGTCTGGCGGCCGATCTGGGCCGCGTCCCCTACCCCGATGCTCTGGCGCTGATGCGGGCCCTGGGTGCGGCCCGGCAGCGGGGGGAGGTCCCCGACCTGCTCCTGACCTGCGAGCACCCGCCGGTCATTACCCTCGGGCGGGGCGGCCGCGCGGAGCACCTCTTGCTGACGCGGGAGGACCTGGCTGCCCGGGGGATCGGCCTCACCGAGGTGGAGCGGGGGGGCGACGTCACCTACCACGGCCCCGGCCAGCTCATGCTCTACCCCATCCTCGACCTCAGCCGGCTGGGGCGCGACCTGCACGCCTTTCTCCGAGCCCTGGAGCGGGTCTTGATAGAGGCTGTGGCCGCCTTCGGGGTCGCGGCGGCGGTCCGACCCGGCCTCACGGGGGTGTGGGTGGGGGAGGCAAAGCTCGCCTCCATCGGGATCCACGTGAGCCGCTGGGTGACCTGGCACGGCGCCGCGCTGAACGTCTCCACGGACCTGGACGCCTTCTCCGCGATCGTCCCCTGCGGCCTGGCAGGAGTCCGGATGACCTCGGTGCACGCTCTGACCGGCTGGGCCCCGCCCCTCGGGACCGTGGCGGAGGCCTGTCACGCCCCCTTCGCCCGCCACATGGCCTGCCGCCTTATTCCCGCCGCGCCGGAGGCCCTCTGGGATCTCGCCGCCGCCGTCCCCCAGGGCGCGACTGGATGAGGCGCTGGGCGATCTGGGGTGGCGGTGCCTTCGGGGTCGCCATCGCGGCCGCGCTCGCCTACCTGCAGCTGCAGGGGGCCCTCTGGCCGGAGCCGCTCCGCGAGCTCGGCCGCCTGGCGACTAACCGGGAGGCTCTGCGCCGCCTCCTGGAGGGGCACGGGGCCTTTGCCCCCGTTACCTTCATCCTCATCCAGGCCGCCCAGGTGGTGGCGGCTCCCATCCCGGGGGAGCTGACGGGCTTTTTGGGCGGGTACTTCTTCGGGGTCCTCTGGGGGTTCATCTACTCCGAGGTCGGGCTCACCCTTGGCTCCATGGTCGCCTTCGGTCTCGGGCACTGGCTCGGGCAGCCGTTTGTCCGCCGGCTCGTGAAGCCGGAAACCTACGAGCGCTTCGCCTTCCTGACCGAGACCCGTGGCGTCCTGGTCTCCTTCGTCCTCTTCCTCATCCCGGGCTTCCCCAAGGACTTTCTCTCCTACCTGCTGGGGGTGAGCCCGATGCGCTTCCTGCCGTTCCTCCTCGTGTGCGCGCTCGGGCGGATGCCGGGAACCTACCTCCTCTCGCTCCAGGGGGACCGGGTCGGTGGCCGCGCCTACCTGCAGGGGCTCATCATCCTGACGGCCCTGGCGGTCCTGTGCGTGGTCGCCTACCTCACCCGGGGCCACATCTTCGCCTGGGCCCGGAACCCGACGGGGGCGTCTCCGGAGGGGGGGCCTCCCGGCAAGCCGGCGGCCAGCCCCGGGGGGGAGGATGGACGCCGCTAAGCTCCTCCGGCAGATCCCCCTCTTCAAGGAGTGCCGGGAGGCCGACCTCAACCGCGTGGCCGCCATCTGCGAGGAGGAGGTCCACCGGGAGGGGGCGGTCGTCTTCCGGGAGGGCGAGGCGGGGGATGCCCTCTACGCGGTCCTGGAGGGGGCGGTCCGGATCAGCAAACTGATCCCGAAGGTGGGGGAGGAGGCCATGGCCTTCCTGGAGAAGGGGGGGCACTTCGGCGAGATGGCCCTGCTGGATGAGGCGCCCCGCTCGGCCACCGCCATCGCCCACACCGACTGTCGCCTCCTGGTCATCCGGAAGACCGCCTTCCTCGATCTGCTGACGGACGAGGCCCTGGCCCGCCAGCTCCTGCTCGTCTTCTGCCGGACCCTCTCCTACCGCCTGCGGGAGACCACGGACCGGATCGTCACCCTCTTCGCCTTCGCCCGCCAGAACTGGTAACCGTGGCCGTCCCGCCCCCGCCCGCCCCGCCCCCGCTCCGCCGGGGACGGGTCCTGCTCGCCGCTTGCGCCATCCACGTCCTGCACGACGGCTTCCTGAACTCGCTGTACGTCCTCTTCCCCCTCATGGCAGCAGAGTTCGGCCTCTCCTACGCCCAGGTGGGTCTGATGAAGACCACCTACTCCGCGGCCCTCAGCCTCTTCCAGATCCCCGCGGGGTTGCTGGCGGAGGTGGTGGGGGAGGTGCCCCTGCTGCTCGGCGGGACCGCAGCGCTCAGCGGCAGTCTCTTCCTGGTCGGCTCAGCGGCGGCCTACGCCGCCCTCCTGGCAGCGCTCGCCGTGGGCGGGACGGCCTCCGGCGTCCAGCACCCGCTCGCCTCCTCCCTGGTCGCGACCGCCTACGAGGCGGGCGGGTGGCGGCGGGCGCTCGGGACCTACAACTTCTCCGGGGACCTGGGGAAGATCTTCCTCCCGGCGGCATCCGGCCTCCTGGCGGTCCGGTTCGGCTGGCGGGGGGCCCTCCTGGGATTGGCAGGGGGCGGTCTGTTCGCGGTGGCGCTGCTTTTCCTGGCGGCCCGCTCGCACCGCCCGTTCCCCAGGGGGGGCGGCGGCCGGCTTCGGGCCGCGGGGGTCCGGGGCTGGGGGGTGACAGACCGCCGCCGTTTCGCCGCCCTGGCCGCCGTCGGCATGGTGGACGATGCCACCCGGACGGCCGTCCTCACGTTCCTCCCGTTCCTCCTGGCCGGGAAGGGCCTGTCGACCGGAGAGGTGGGGGTTGCCCTCATGCTCCTGTTCGCGGGGGGTGCCTTCGGCAAGTACGCCTGCGGCGCGGTCGCCGAGCGGGCCGGCGTGGCGGGCATGGTCGCCGTGACCGAGGCGCTCACGGGGGCGGGTATCCTGGGCATCCTCTTCGTGCCAACCACGCTCCTGCCCTTCCTGCTCCCCCCGTTCGGGATGGTGCTGAACGGGACATCCTCGGTCCTGTACGCCACGGTGGCGGAGATCACGGCCGCGGGACACCGCTCCCGGGTCTACGGCCTCTACTACACGCTCTACCTGGGGGCCGGGGCAGTGGCTCCCGTCCTGTGGGGCCTCGTGAGTGACCGGGTGGGTCTTCCGGCAACCTGGATCGCCGTTGCCGGCGTCATCCTGGGAGCGGTCGCCCTGGCGCTCCCCCTCCGGGCGCGCCGCGGCGGCGCCGAGGACCTTGCGGGGCGCCCAGCGCGCCGCGTATGATGCCCCCGCCCGGCGGGCCCTCCAGAGTACGGCCGAAGCAGGTCCGGTCGGGGCCCTGACAGGGGCGCGAGGGGGGAAATGTCCGGCGACGTTCGCGTGGGCCTGGATGTAGGCGGCACCTTCACCGACCTGGTCTGCTGGGACGGCGGGACCGGGAGGTTCACCCTCCGGAAGGTGCCCACCACGCCGGCCGACATCGCCGCCGGGATCCTCCAGGCCCTGGCCGCGACCCTGCCCCCCGGCGCGCCGGTCGCCGAGGTCGCCCACGGCACGACCGTGGCGACCAATGCCCTCCTCGAGCGGAAGGGGGCGCGGGTCGGCCTCCTCACGACGGCCGGCTTCCGGGACCTGCTCGAGCTACGGGACGGGGGCCGGCGCAGGCCGCTCGGCTGGCAGGGCGCCCAGGTCCCGCTCGTCCCGCGGGCGCTGCGCCGGGAGGTCCCCGAGCGCATCAGCGCGACGGGCGCCATCCTGACACCCCTGGACGGGGAGGCGGTGGAGCGGGAGGCCCGGACGCTCATCGAGGCAGGTGTCGAGGCGGTGGCCGTGGCCTTCCTGAACGCCCACCGGAACCCCGTCCACGAGGAGGAGGCGTCGGCCCGCCTCCGGAGGTGCTGGCCGACCGTCCCCGCCGTCCACGCCTCGGGCCTGACCGGCGCGGCGGGCGAGTTCACGCGAACCTGCACCGCCGTCCTGAGCGCCTACCTGCACCCGCTCCTCAACCGCTACGTCCGGAGCCTCGTGGATGGCCTGGCGGGCCGGGCCGAGGGAGCGGTGTTTCGCTTCATTGACTCGGCGGCGGGGAGCCTCCCGCCCGAGGCCGCCGCGGCTCGACCCCTCCTGACCCTCTTCTCCGGGCCGGCCGGCGGCGTCACGGCGGCCTCCGCGCTGGCCCGCCTCACGGGGGCCCAGGCGCTCGTCTCCTGCGACATGGGCGGGACCTCGTTCGATGTCGCCGTCATCCGGCGCGGGGCCCCCGACCTGGCGGCCGAGCGGGATCTGGAGTTCGGTCTCCGGGTGGCGCTGCCGGCCGTTGAGGTCTCCTCCGCTGCCGCCGGTGGGGGGAGCCTGGCCTGGATCGACGAGGGGGGGCTCCTGCAGGTCGGGCCGGAGAGCGCCGGGGCGGTCCCGGGGCCCGCCTGCTTCGGTCGGGGGGGCCGCAAGCCGACCGTGACCGACGCCAACCTCCTGCTGGGGCGCCTGACGCGCGAGACGCTCACGATGGCCGAGACGCCCCTGGACCGGGCAGCGGCCCACCGGGCCTTCGTCAGCGAGATCTGCCCCACGATCGGCGGGAGCGTGGAGGAGGCGGCGGAGGCGGTCCTCCAGGTGGCCGAGGAGAAGATGGCGGGGTTCGTCCGGCGCAATCTCGCGCTGAAGGGTCTCAGCCCGCTGGAGGCGAGCCTGGTGGCCTTCGGCGGCGCCGGCCCGCTCCACGGGGCCGCCCTGGCGTCTGCCCTCGGGATCCGCCGGGTCCTGGTCCCGTACCTGGCGGCCGGGTTCTCCGCCCTCGGCTGTCTCCTCACGCCGCCGGGGCGGACGGCCCACGTCCCGTGCGGCCTCCCGCTCGCCGCCCTGACCGACGGGGCGCTGCGGGAGCGGATCCTCCAGGCCTGTCCGGAGGCGGAGACGGCCCACCGGGTCCTCCTGGTTGCCGAGCTCCGGCGGGGCCGCAACCCGGTCGAAGAGCTGGTGACCGTCCCGTTCCCGCAGGGAGCGACGGTGGCGGGTCTCGCCTCCGCCTACCGGGCCCAGGCGGCCCGCCTCCCCGGGGGGCCGGGGGATGCCCGGGACCTCATCCTCGCCTCGCTCCTGGTCCGCACCGAGGAGGCCCACGACCCTCCCGACCTGAAGGCCGGGCTCGCCGCGACGCTGGCAGCCGCCCGGGACAGGGTGGCGGGCCGGCCGCTGCCGCCGCCTCGGGCGGTCCGGGTCGGGGGCCGGGAGTTCACCGCTCCCGTCCTGCCCGTGGAGGCGATCGGCGATGAGGTCCGCGGCCCCGCCCTGGTGGAGGTCCCCGGGGCGACGGTCCTGGTCCCGCCGGGGGTCCGCGGGGGCGTGGATCGCTGGGGTACGCTGGTCCTGGAGGTCTAGTGCCGGGCCAAGTAATGCGGCCCACTCCTGACAGACGGTTCTGCCGCGGGTCCTGTCGCCGGCGTGCCCCACTCGCGGCCGGGCCGCGTCACCCGCGGCTCGACTGCAATCCTCGCCGCAATTCGTTAGCCCGGCACCCCAGCCGTCGGATGAGCACTACCTACAATTCGTTGGAGTCAGTCTAGATGGGGCATGATGCCGGGAGGCTAGCCGCCGTCCGCGAGGGGCTGACCCAGGTCCTGGACCGGATGGAGGATCTCTGGAGCCGGGCCTCCTGCTCCCGGGCCATTGCGAGGCTCCGCTGGCTATCCTGCGGCCTCTACGGCCTCCGGCAGGGGGAGATGCTGGGAAGGGGGACGGCCTCGCAGCCCTTCCTGGCCGAGGTGGCCGGCAACGCTGCCGGGGATCTCCTGCGCTTCGTGGGGGGAACCGGGCGGGCCCTCGGGGCGGGGGATCTGTACCTGGGGAATGATCCCAGGGCGGGCGGGGGGGGTCTCGATGACCTCTGCTTCCTCGCGCCCGCCTTCGCCGAAGGAACGCTGGTCGGTCTCTTGGGAATGGCGGGCTCCTACCCGACGGTCTCCCGGGGCGGTGTCCGGCTCGCCCCGGAGCTGCGGCACGAGGGGACCGTCATCCCCTGGGTCAGGATCCGGGCGGCGGAGAGGCCGGTGCCGGAGCTGCTGGCGATCCTCGGGGAGAACCTGGGGCTCGGGGAGGCGTTCGCCGGGGAGGTGGAGCTCATCGCGCGCGTCCTCGCTGCGGGAGAGGAAGGAGTCGGGTCCCTGTGCGCGCGGTACGGGACCGGGGCCTGCCTCGGGGCCCTCGCTGCCCTCCGCGCCGGCTGCGAGGCCGGTCTTGCTCACCTCCTTGTCCGCCTCCCGGAGGGACCGCCGAAGGATCCGCTTCCCGTCCCCGTGGCGGCCTACCGGGAGGGCGGCCGGATTGTCCTGGACGCGAGCGGGCTTCCGCGGGCCGGGCTGGCGCCGGTGCCCCGGGCCCTCTCCCTTGCCGCGCTCCGCCTGGCGGTCAAGGAGGTGTTTCACCCCGAGGTGCCCGCCCTCCCCGGCCTCGGGGGCTGGGAGGCGGACTGGGAGATCCGCCTCCCTCCGGATTCGTTGGCCACCACCGGCGGCGTCCCGGCCACCGTCGGCCGGTTCCTGACGGCCCAGGCGATCGCTGACGCCGCGGTGGCGGCTTTTGCCGAGGTCTTCCCCCACCTCGCCCACGCGCCCGGGCCGCCGGCGCTGAGCCAGCTCGACCTGCAGGGGGAGCGGGACGACGGGAGCCGCTACGCGGCGCGCCTGTTCCTCGGGGGCGGTGCCGGCGCCTCGGTATGGGGGGATGGCCTCCATCACACGACACCGCTCGTGGACCCGGCCACGCTCCGCCCTCTCGAGGAGGTGGAGGAGGAGTTCCCGATCCGCTTCCTCCGGTTTGCCCTCCGGGAGGACTCGGCGGGACCTGGCCAGTATCGCGGGGGGGCCGGGGCCGTCCTCTCCTTCACCCTCACCGAGGGGAGGGCCGAGGTGCACGCCGTCGTCGCGGGCGCGGCACGGGGGCTCCGAGGGGGGGTGCGGGGGAGGGCGGGGCGGCTTCTGCTGGAGACGCCGAGCCGCGGGGAGCAGGTCTGGGAGGGTCCCGCGGCCATGGGGCTTTCGCTGGCGGCGGGGGACCGCCTCACGCTGGAGGGGCCGGGCGGGGCAGGCTGGGGGGTCCCGTACCGGCGCTCCATCATGCGGGTCGAGGAGGACGTGGCGGCGGGCCTGGTCAGCCGGCAGGCCGCCCGGCGGCAGTACGGCGTGGTGTTCGACACGGCAGGGGCCAAGGACGACGTCCTGACCTATCGCCTCCGCAAGTACCTCCTGAACACGCTGGCCATCGAAGATGTGGTGGCCGGCGAGACCCTCCTGGACTAGTGCCGGTCCAAGTACTGCGGCCGAATCCTGACGGACCGTGCCGCCGCGGGTCCTGTCGCCGGCGGGCCCCACTCGCGGCCGGGCTTCGTCACCCGCTCAGCCCCTCCCGCAATGCGCTGCATTGCGGCAGGAGGCCGAGGGGGTCCCCCTCGGCCCGGCCGCTCGGGGGCCCCGCCCGGCGCCACCCGCGGCTTGGCGGCAATCCTCGGTGCAACTCGTTGGAGCGGCACTAGAGGCGAGCGACGCGCTGCGCGCTCCCCAGCCGGGTGGCGGCAGCCGCAGCAGGTGCTGAACCCGAAAGCCCTGGAGGTCCGGCGTCCCCCATGATCCGGTGGCGCAATCTCCTGGCCGACGTCACCGTCCAGCTCGTGGGGGATACCCCGGAGGGGGCGGGTGAGCGGGAGGCCCGCTTCGCCGTGACCGGGTTCCTGTGCGGCCTCTGAGCGGCCAACGTGCGCGCCGCCCTGTCAGGGTGGCCGGGGACGCTGGCCGTGGAGGCCTCGGAGCGGACGGGTGAGGTCCGGGTCCGCTACCGGGCGGGGAGCCTGCGGCCCGAGGACCTCTTGCAGACCATCGCCGGTTGCGTCGTCCTGCCCCGGACCCGCGGCCTCCTGGGTCGGCTGGGCCGCATCTTCGCTCGGCGCCGCCCCTGAGGGTCGTCCGGCTGTTCCTCCCCGCCCTCCCGACGCTGTTCCGTGAAACGGATCGCGCCCCCGCCTTGCCCCTCTCCTCAAGCGTCGGCTTCATCCCGAGTTCCTGGCGCCACCTCTGACAGCGCATCGGTACCCTCCAAGCCCGGCGAGGTACGTCCCCGGCCTCGCTGGTGACGATGAACGGCTCGCGGGAGAATGCCTGCGTCCTGGCCGATAGTGACGCCGCCTGAAACGCTATGCTAGAATACTTCGCTCTTACGGTGTGTTCATTCCTGGGGGGAAAGGGAAGGGTGGATTGACCAACGGGACGCAGAGGGGCCGGCGGGTCATCCTCCTCGGCCTGCTCGCCCTGGCCTGGCTCTTCGGCGGAGGCGGTGCCCATCCGGCGGGACCGGAACTCGGCCCTCTCCTGGACGCCATGGGCATCCTGCCCCCCGTCAAGGAGACCGAGGCCCCCGACTTCACCCTGCCGGACCTCGCGGGAAAGCCCCGGCGCCTGGCCGAGTTCAGGGGGCAGGTGGTCCTGATCAACTTCTGGGCCACCTGGTGTCTCCCGTGCCGGGCGGAGATGCCGGCCATGGAGCGGATCTACCAGGAAATGAAGCGCGACGGGTTCACCATCCTGGCGGTCAACTTCGCCGAGACGGCCGAGCAGGTAGAGCCCTTCGTCAAGGAACTCCGCCTGACCTTCCCGATCCTGCTGGACCGGGAGGGCCAGGTCAGCCGCCTGTACCGGGCTCTCTCTCTGCCCACCACCTACGTCCTCGACCGGCATGGGGCGATCGTGGGCCGGGCCATCGGCGCCCGGGAGTGGGACAGCGCGGACGCGAAGCGGCTGGTGCGGGCCGTGAGAGCCCGCTAGTGGTGAACCAAGTAATGCGGCCCGGTGCCGACAGACCGTTCTGCCGCGGGTCCTGTCGCCGGCGTGCCCCACTCGCGGCCGGGCGTCGTCACCCGCTCAGCCCCTGCCGCAATTCCGCGAATTGCGCCAGGAGGCCGAGGGGGTCCCACTCCGCCCGGCCGCTCGGGGGCCGCGGCCGGCGCCACCCGCGGCCCGGCTGCAATCCTGGGTGCAATTCGCTGGAGCGGTACTAGAGGACCCTCATGGCAGCGGCAAGCAACCTCTCGTTCCTGGTGGCGCTCGGGGCGGGCCTCCTCTCCTTCCTCTCCCCCTGCGTCCTCCCCCTCGTCCCCTCGTACCTCTCGTACCTGGCCGGGGTCTCCTTCACCGATCTTCAGGCCCGGCAGCACGACGCGCGGACCCGCCGGGTGCTCCTCCTGAACGCCGCCTGCTTCATCGCCGGGTTCTCCCTCGTCTTCATGGCCCTGGGGGCTTCCGCCAGCCTCCTGGGACAGTTCTTCGCCGAATCCATGGACTGGATCCGCAAGGGGGGCGGGATCGTCATTGTCCTGTTCGGCCTGTACGTGACCGGCCTCTTCAGGATCCCAGTCCTCATGCGAGAGTGGCACCTGCCCGTCCCGGCCCGCCCGGCGGGCTACCTGGGCTCGACCCTGGTGGGGATCGCCTTTGCCGCCGGCTGGACCCCCTGCGTGGGCCCCATCCTGGGGGCCATCCTCTTCCTGGCCGGGACGGGCGAGACGGCCGGGACCGGTGTCCTCATGCTGGGGGCGTATTCCCTGGGCCTCGGGATCCCCTTCTTCGCGAGCGCCCTGGGTTTGAACGCCTTTCTGGGCTTCTACGAGCGGTTCCGGACGTACTTGCGGGTGGTGGAGGTGGCGGCGGGGATCCTCCTGGTGGCCGTCGGCGTGCTCCTCTACACCAACTACATCACGGTCCTGAACGGCTACCTCATCGCCCTCACGCCCCAATGGATCTGGGAGCGCCTCTAGGCCGCGCCGTCCTGGCGGCCGCCCTCCTGGCGCCCCTGGGCGGCCAGGCCGGGGCGGAGCAGGGGGTGGGAGTCCTCGCCGGGCGCGTCCGCATCGCGGGGCGCGTCCCGGAGGCGGTCGAGGTGGTGGTGGCGAAGGACCGGGGGACCTGCGGGGCGGCACAGGAGGTCCAGGCTTTCCAGGTGGACCAGGAGGGGGGGCTGGCGGAGGCTGCGGTCCTGCTGCCGGATCTGCCGGGGCCGCCGTCTGCCGCCGCGCCGACACTCGACAACCTTGGGTGCCGCTTCGCGCCGGCGCTCCAGGTGGTCCCCCC
>Ga0326597_10012069_pt1 | contig 11400 bp, 14 predicted proteins | sample RVTome_12_FD_203789 | JGI IMG/M metagenome (GOLD analysis project Ga0326597, IMG submission 203789) | Soil microbial communities from uranium-contaminated site in the Upper Colorado River Basin, Wyoming, United States - RVT100D185 | ecosystem: Environmental > Terrestrial > Soil > Contaminated >...
GGGTGCTCGACGTACTGTCCAAGTACGCCTGCGCGCCCGAGGCGGCGTCCGCCTTGCATCTACCGACATCTCCTCGCCCTCGCCTGGCGCGTTCATGAAGAGCCCGGGCTATTCGCAAAGAAAAAAGGCGGCCTCGAGGGCCGCCTTTCAATTCATCTGAACGCATCGCCTCTTGCGGGCGCTGCGCTTCGGCCTCTTCAGGCCGACTTCAGATTCGCTGCCGCGTTCTTGCCGCGCTCCTCGACCACGTCGAAGCTGACACGCTGGCCTTCGCTCAGCGTTCCCAGCCCCGAGCGCTCGACGGCGCTGATGTGCACGAACACGTCCTTGGAACCACCCTCGGGCTGGATGAATCCGAAACCCTTGGCGGTATTGAAGAATTTCACTGTTCCGATAGGCATTTCTGGCCTCCGATAATCTTTCAGGTAACCCGCGCGCAAATCGGGCGCGGAACGAACAATCCAGTCGTCGTGGTTGTCTAGGGGAGTTGCCCGGGAACCGGGTAGGGTAGCTAGAGGCAGGCCAGAACGTAGATCGTAGCGGCATGGTGCGTGATCGCAGGCACGAGTGCAAGCTCTTTCGTCGCGATGCCGGCGCCGGGTGGATCCGCACCGAACGTGCGCCGGGCAAACGAGTTGGCATGGCCGCGGTGGAACGAACAAATGGCAATGGCGACGGCGCGTGTTAAGTGGTCCAATTCCCCGCACCGGCGGCTGCGCTTCGTGCCGCGCCGCGGCCGGCCTGCCCGCCCGATGCTCGCTGGAGATGTACCCGATGCCGAGAAAGCCCAATTACGCGTTCGAACGCAATACCCGCGCCAAGGCCAAGGCCGAGAAGCGCGAGGCGAAGCGGCAAGCCAAGCTCGCCGCGAAAGAGGAAGCTCAGCCGGCCGACGGCGATGCCGTTACGCCGCCCGCCGATCCCGTTGCGGACACGGACGCACCCCGCCCGGCCGATTGACGCCCTTACACGTGGCCCGCACAGGCGGGCCATCCCTGGCCGGCGGCAACTCGGCTTGTGCAGAAGAGGGTGTTTACCAATGCCCGATTGGTAACTTAGCTCGTACCGAGCAGTTTCTGCGCACAGCGGTCGGCGACACCACTGTGCGAGGATTCGCTGCCGGGCATCGTTGCCCACTTCTTCGACTCGATGAACTCGCGCTGCTTCCAGTGATCGGCCGCGGCCAGCCCCGCGAGCGCCTGCTGCGAATCCGCGTCGCGCCGCGCCTGCGCCACGCAGATGTCGGCCAGGTTCTCGGTCAGGGTCTGCTCTGCGTTGCGATCGGCGCTCGTCGGTGTCTCCCAGTCGAAACCGAAGCCGAACCAGCTGAATCCCACCGCGCTCCAGATCAGCATCGCCAATACCGCGCTGACGATCATCTGCGGCGGTGACCACGGGCGAACTCTCTCGGCCATCTCGAAATCCTCGTGACGATCCAGGCCGCACCATTCCCGGCGCGTGCCGTCATTAGATAGCACGCGATTCGCACCGCCTTCCGTACGCCAGCGCACGCAGCGCACGGCGAGAGCCTGCTAACGAAGGGCTGTCACCACAGCGCGATGAGCGCGCGCAGCACGTCGCGGCGGCTGATCTGGCCCACCAGCCGGTCACCGTCCAGGACCGGGTAACGCCGATACGGGGCACTGTTGAAGCGGCCCGCGACGTCGAGCACGCTGGCCTGCACGTCCACGGTACGCACGTCGCGGTTCATGTAATCGCGCACATGCCCGCCGTAATGACCGTGATAACCCGCCTCCAGCGCGATGCGCATGCAGTCCTTCTCCGACAGGATGCCGACCAGCTTGCCGTGCTCGTCCACCACCGGAGCACCGGAGATGCGGTTCTCCACCAGCATGTGGATCGCGCGCAGCATCTCCATCTGCGGACCCAGCGTCAGCACGTTGGCCGTCATCCAGTCACGGACCTTGACCGACTTCAGCATGTCAGCAGCTCCCGCCGGACGGTGGACGCGCCTGATCGGGGTCGCGCGCGGCGCGTGTGCAGCGCCGTCTTCGCGGGCACATCCAGCACGCCGCCGTCGCACCGCAGCCACCGGACAGCGGCCGGCGGCCCAGCAGCACCCCTGCCGCCAGGCCGATCACGGCCAGGCTCACGAGCACGAAGCTGATGAGAAAGGTGGCCATCACGCGACGATGTGCGGCTGCATGGCCGGGCTGATCAGTTCGCGCAGCCCATCGGCGCTGCGCACCATCAGGTGCGCAGCGACCGCATTGCGCGCCGCGAACTCCAGACCTGCCTCGGCGCCCTTGACCAGGATTGCGGTGGCGAGGGCATCGGCACTCATCGCATCGTCGGCGATCACGCTCACCGCGGCCAGATCGTGACGCACGGGCCAGCCGGTGCGCGGGTCTATCGTGTGCGAGAAGCGCACGCCATCGTGCTCGAAGAAATTGCGATAGTCGCCCGAGGACGCGATCGCCCGCGCGCCTGGCTCCACCACCCGCTGCACCGCGTGCCGCGTGCCGATCGGCTTCTCGATGCCGATGCGCCATGGCGCGCCGTCCGCACGTGCACCGCGCGCGCGCAACTCGCCGCCCACCTCCACCAGGTAGGCATCAAAGCCCTGCTCGTCCAGACGCTGGGCAACCCGGTCCAGGGCGTAGCCCTTCGCGATCCCGCCAAGGTCGAGGCGCGTGTGCGCGTGCGCCTTGCGCACCGCCATCGCGTCGGGCGCCAGGCTGAGCCCGGCCAGCCCGATCTGCGCACGGATTCGCTCGATGTCCTCGTGTGCCGGCGCCTGAGTACGCGCACCGCGCGCGCCGAAGCCCCACAGCTCCACCAGCGGGCCGACGCTGATGTCGAAGGCGCCCCCGCTGCGCTGCCACACCAGCAAGGCCTGGCGCAGCACATCGTGGGTGGCCGCCGACACCGGCAGCCACTGCCCGCCCTCGCTCGCGTTGAGCCGCGAGAGTTCGGACGCCGGCCGGTAGGTCGACATCGCCTCGTCGATCTCGCTCAGCGCCGCGCGCACGAGTGCCTCCACGCGCAGCTGCTCGCTGCCGCCCAGTCCCGCGGCCAGCTTGACCAGATAGCGGGTACCCATGGTCGCGCCGCCGAACACGGTGCCCGTGCGCGGCGCCGCACAGCCCGCGGCGACGAGCGTGAGCGGTGGCAGCGCGGCACGCGCCGCAAGGCCGAGGCCGCCCGCCAGGCCGGCGTGCATCCAGTTTCGTCTGTGCATTCTCACTCGCCTCCTACGTACCGAAGTCATCGAGCAGGATTCGATCGTCGTCCACGCCAAGGCTGTGCAGCATGTCGATGACCGCGACGTTCATCATCGGCGGGCCGCAGATGAAGTACTCGCACTCCTCCGGAGCCGGATGCGCTTGCAGGTGCTCGCGGTGCACCACCTCGTGGATGAAGCCGGTGTGCGCGCCGCTCTCGCCGTCCTGCGCCAGCGGCTCGGAGTACGCGAGGTGGAAGCGGAAGTTGTCGTGCTGCGCCTCGAGCGCGCGGAACTCCTCCACGTAGAAGGCCTCGCGCGCGTTGCGCGCGCCGTACCAGAAGCTGATGGGCCGCCGTGTGTGCAGGCACAACAACTGATTGAAGATGTGCGAGCGCATCGGCGCCATGCCGGCACCGCCGCCGATGAACACCATCTCGGCGTCGCTGTCGCGCGCGAAGAACTCGCCGAACGGTCCAGACACCGTCACCGTATCGCCTGGCTTGCGGGCGAACAGCCACGACGACATCTGCCCCGGCGGCGCCTGCACCGAGGGCGGCGGCGTCGCGATGCGCACGTTGAGCATCACGATGCCGCACTCCCGGGGATGATTGGCCATCGAGTAGGCACGCACCACCGGCGCATCGACGCGCGATTCGAGCGCCCACAGTCCGTAGCGGTCCCAGTCGGCGTGGAAGCGCGAATCGATGTCCATGTCGGCGAATCGCAGCGTGTGCGGCGGGCATTCGATCTGTATGTAGGCTCCGGCGCGAAACTCGATCGACTCGCCCGCAGCAAGCTCGAGCACCAGTTCCTTGATGAAGGTCGCGACGTTGCGGTTCGATCGCACGCGGCAGGTCCAGCGCCTGACCCCGAACACCTCCTCGGGTACGCCCACGCGCATGTCGCCGCGGACCGTCACCTGGCACGACAGCCGCACGCCCGCGGCGGCCTCGCGCCGCGACACGTGCACCGCCTCGGTGGGCAACAGCGCCCCCCCGCCCTCGAGCACCTTGACCCGACACTGCGCGCAGGTGCCCTTGCCGCCGCAAGCCGAGGGCAGCAGCAGCCCGCTGCCGCCCAGGGCACCGAGCAGCTTGCCGCCGATGGGAACGTGCACGTGACGCTCGTCGTTGATGGTGATCCGGGCCGAGCCGCTGGCCACCAGGCGCGAGCGCGCGGCCAGGATCAGCAACACCAGCGTGAGCACGATGGCGGTGAACAGGCTGACGCCGAGCAGGATCTGGCTCATAGCTGGATCCCGGAGAACGCCATGAATGCCAGCGACATCAGGCCGGTGGTGATGAACGCGATGCCGAGCCCCTGCAAGCCGGCCGGCACGTCGGAGTACTTGAGCTTCTCGCGGATGCCGGCCATCGCCACGATCGCGAGCGCCCAGCCGGCGCCGCTGCCGATCCCGTAGACCACGCTCTGCGCGAAGTCGTAGCCGCGCTCGACCATGAACAGCGAGCCGCCCAGGATGGCGCAGTTCACCGTGATCAGCGGCAGGAAGATCCCCAGCGTCTGGTGCAGCACCGCAAAGTAGCGATCCAGCACCATCTCGAGCACCTGCACCACCGCGGCGATCACGCCGATGTAGCTGATGAAGCCGAGGAAGCGCAGGTCGAAACCGGCAAGCCCCGCCCATGCCAGCGCATCCGGGGCAAGCAGGAAGCGGAAGATCAGGTTGTTGATCGGCACCGTGATCGACTGCACCGCTATCACCGCGAGCCCCAGCCCGATCGCGGTGTCGATGCGCCGCGACACCGCCAGGAACGTGCACATGCCCAGGAAGAAGGCGAGCGCCAGGTTCTCCGTGAACACCGCGCGCAGCAGCAGGGACAGGTGAGCCTCCATCACAGCACCTCGGTGCGGTGCACCTCGTGGATGCGGTACTCCGCGCGCTCCATCTGCGACCGTTTCCAGGTGCGGATGCCCCAGATCAGCACGCCGATGATGAAGAACGCGCTGGGCGGCAGCAGCATCAGGCCGTTCGGCTGGTACCAGCCGCCATCGCGCACCAGCGCCAACACCGGATAGCCGAGCAGGCTGCCGGCGCCGAACAGCTCGCGCACCACGCCGACCAGGATCAGCACCAGGCTGTAGCCAAGGCCGTTGCCCAGACCATCGAGGAAGCTGGGCCAGGGCGGATTGTGCATCGCGAAGGCCTCGGCGCGGCCCAGCACGATGCAGTTGGTGATGATCAAGCCCACGAACACGGACAGGCGCCTGGACGCCTCCACCGCGTAAGCGCGCAGGAACTCGTCGACCACCACCACCAGCGAAGCGATGATCGTGATCTGCACGATGATGCGGATGCTCTGCGCCAGGTGCTTGCGAATCAGGCTGACGAGCACGTTGGAGCAGCACAGCACCGCGGTCAGCGCGGCGCTCATGATGAGCGCGGTCTGCACCGAGGTGGTCACCGCCAGCGCCGAGCACAGGCCCAGCACCTGCAGCGTGATCGGGTTGTTGTCGATCAGCGGATCGAACACGGTGCGCTGGCTGTTGCGATCCACCGTCACTGCTCCCCGGCGCGCAGGCGCGCGAGCAGCGGGCCGTAACCCTGCTCGCCCAGCCAGTAGCGCAACATGTTGCTGACCCCGCGCGTGGTCAGGGTGGCGCCGGCGATGCCGTCGACGCGCCATGCGGCGCGCGGATCGGTGTCGGCAACCTCGCCCTTGGCGACTTCGATGCGCACCTCGCCTTGCGGCCCGAACACGCGCTTGCCGTCCCACCCGGCGCGCCAGCGCGGGTTGTCCACCTCGGCGCCCAGTCCGGGAGTCTCGCCGTGCTCGTAGAAGCCAAGGCCGATCACGGTGTCCAGATCGCCGGCCAGCGCGATGAAGCCGTACAGCGTGGACCACAATCCCAGACCGTGCACCGGCAGGATCAGCGTGCTCACGCGGCCCTCCTCGCGCACCAGGTAGGCGTTGGCGTAGCGGGCGCGCGCGCCGATCCCGGCGATGTCACGCTCGCGCGGGATCAGCACCCGGCGCGCCGGATCGCGCGCCGCCGCGCGCTGATCGAAGCCGGCCTGATCCGGCTCAGCGACGAAGCGCCCGCTCGCGAGGTCCACCAGCCGCGTCTCGACCCGCGCGAACGCGGCCTCCACGGCCGCACGCCCGGCATCTTCCGCGGGCAGCAACCGCGCTACCTCCAGGATCTTGCGCTTGCGTTCGAGCGCCTGATTGGCGCGCTGCGCGGGCTCGAGCAGCACCGCCGCGGTGGACACCAGCAGCGAGGCCACGACGCACACCGCCAGCGTGACCAGCACGATCTTGGCCGTGCTCTCGTTGGGCAACGCGCGCACGCGCGCCAGCCATCCGGGCGTGGACGCGGCCGCGCTCACGCGCCCTCCTGGCGGCGCCGGCGCTCGCGGCGGCGCACATGGATCTCGACCACGACGTAGTCGATCAGCGGCGCCATCACGTTGGCGAGCAGGATCGCCAGCATCACGCCTTCGGGGAAGGCGGGGTTCACCACCCGGATGACCACGGTGAGGAATCCGATCAGCACACCGAAGATCCAGCGCCCCGTGTCGGTCATCGCGGCGCTCACCGGATCGGTGGCCATGAACACCATGCCGAAGGCAAAGCCGCCCAGCACCAGGTGCCAGTGCCACGGCAGCGCGAACATGGGATTGCTCTGGCTGCCGAGCAGGTTGAACAGTACGGCCGTGGCCACCATGCCGGCGAACACGCCGGCGACGATCCGCCACGACGCAATGCCGGTGTAGAGCAGGAACGCACCGCCGAGCAGGCACGCCAGCGCGGAGGTGGACCCGATGTCCCCCTGCATGCGGCCGAGGAACGCATCCATCCAGGTGATGCCATCCGCGGTGATCGCATCCAGCCCGCCGCTCGCGCCCAGTGCCAGCGCGGTCGCACCGCTGAAGCCGTCCACCGCGGTCCACACCGAATCGCCGGACATCTGCGCCGGATACGCGAAGAACAGGAACGCACGCCCGGCCAGTGCCGGGTTCATGAAGTTCTTGCCGGTACCGCCGAACATCTCCTTGGCGAAGACCACGCCGAACGAAATGCCCAGCGCGACCTGCCACAGCGGCGTGGTCGGCGGCAGGATCAACGAATACAACATCGAGGTGACCAGGAAGCCCTCGTTGATCTCGTGATTGCGCAGCGCCGCGAACAGCACCTCCCACGCCCCGCCGGCTGCCAGCGTGACGATGTAGATCGGAGCAAACCACATCAGCCCGTGCGCGACGTTGTCGAGCACGCTGGCCGGGTCGTAGCCGATCCCCAGCGCGCCCAGCAGCGCGCCGCGCCAGTGCGGCGCGGACTGCACGCCCAGCTCGGCCATGGCCTGATTGGCCTGATACCCGGTGTTCCACAGCCCCACCAGCAGCGCCGGCACCGTTGCCAGCACGACCAGGCTCATGACCCGCTTCAGATCGATGGCATCGCGCACGTGCGGTGCGCGCGGCGCCACGTCCGCGGGCGTGTACAGGAAGGTGTCCACCAGTTCGAACAGCGCGCGATAACGCGCGTACGGGCCGCCGCGCGCGAACAGCGGATCCAGCCGATCCAGCATGCGCCGTAGCCGTGACATCAGGATCTGCTTCGGCGCCGCACCGTCAGCCCTCGCGCTCGATCAGGTTCAAGGTCTCGCGCAGCGCGAGCCCGTAGTCGTACTTGCCCGGGCACACGAAGGTGCACAGCGCCAGATCCTCCTCCTCGAGTTCCAGGCAGCCCAGCCGCCGCGCGGACTCGGTGTCGCGCACCAGCAGCGCGCGCAGCAGCGGGGTCGCGAGCAGGTCCAGCGGCAGCACGCGCTCGTAGCTGCCGATCGGCACCATCGCACGCGGGCTGCCGTTGCTGGACGTGTCCAGCTTCAGCGGCCGGCGCATCACGGCGGACACGAACGCGCGCGTGGCGGAGAACTTGCCGGGCCCGGGCGCGATCCAGCCCAGGAACTCGCGCTTGCCGCCTTCGGGCAGCAGCGTGACCTGCGTGTGGTAACGGCCCAGGAACGCACTGGCACCGATGGCGTGATGACCGGACAGCACCGAGCCCGAGACGATGCGGCACTGGCCGGGCAGCACCTGTGCGCGCACCAGATCCTCGATGCTGGCGCCGATGCGGGTACGCAGCAGGCACGGGCTGCGCGCCATCGGTCCCGCCAGCGCGACCACGCGTTGCACCGGCACGCGGCCGTGGGTGTAGAGGTGCCCCAGCGCGAGCACGTCCTGATAGCCGATGTGCCACACGCGGTGTCCCTCGCCCACCGGCGCGAGGAAGTGGATGTGCGTACCGACCAGACCGCTCGGATGCGGGCCGGCGAACTCGGCGCAACGAAACGGCGCATCATCGGGCACCGGCACGGCCGCGCCCGGTGCCCTGCACACGTACACCGGGCCCGGCGTGAGCGTGGCCAGCGCGCGCAGGCCGGCGACGAAGTCCTCGCCGTGACCGGCCATCACCAGCGCCGGATCGGCCGCGAGAGGATTGCTGTCCAGCGCGGTGACGAACAGCGCGCGCGGCGCATCATGCGGCGACGGGATGCGGCCGTAGGGTCGCTCGCGCAACGCGGTCCACAGGCCGCTCGCGAGCAGGTCCTCGCGCACCTGCTGTGCACCGACCGGCCCGCCAGGACGCTTCCCGTCAGGTACCCAGTACGCCGCCTCGGCACCCTGCTCCAAGCGCACCACCATCGCATCGAGGCGCCGGCGCGGGCCGCGCTGTATCGCCTCGACCACGCCGGTGCCAGGCGATGTGAACGCGACGCCGGGATTGCCGCGGTCCTCGAACAGCGCCTGTCCCAGCCGCACGCGCTCGCCCTCGCGCACCAGCAGGCGCGGGCGAAGAGCGACGTAATCGCCGCCCAGCAGAGCCACCCGGGCAACGGGCAGCGCCTGCTCCACGCTCCGCGCAGGCTCCCCCGTGAGCGGCAGATCGAGGCCCCTGGTCAGACGGATCAGCATCGACGCGGAGTGCCCCCCTGCACGCACATCACAACAATTATCACGCGACTTCCGCCGCAGCGGGCATCGGTGGGCCGAAGACTTGATCCGGATCAGTTCGCGCGGCGGGCACACGGATGCGGCGCACGCCGCGCAGTCGCACGCGGGCACCACCTGCTCCCACGGCACCGGGTGCCTTCGGTAAGTCTTCGGTAAGCCGGCTTGCGTACGCTGCGCTGCCCGCAGTGACGCCGCGCGTTGCGATGCGGTATCCGTTCCCATGGGCCGCGGGCCCGGAGGCAAGACGACGATGAACACTCCCACCAGATCCGCGCTGTGGATGCTGATGTTGACCCTGGCCACCGCGGCGCCCGCAGCCGGCGCCGCGACCGTGACCGGCATCCCCGCCGGCGGCAGCCTGGGCTTCACGGTGCTGCGCAACGGCGAGGCGGTAGGCACGCACACGATCCGTTTCTCCAGTGGCGACGGCGGCGTGAAGGTGGACGTGCAGACCAGCGTCAACGTCAAGCTGCCATTCGTCGGCCTGTCCGTGTACCACTTCGAACACACGGGTCAAGAGCTGTGGCGCGATGGCGCACTGGTGGCGCTGCAATCCGTGACCGACGACGACGGCTCGGCGCACGAACTCGAGGTGCGTCGCGACGGCGGCAAGCTGCACGTGGCGAGCGAACTGGGGCGGCATGAGAGTGCCGGCGACCTGATCCCGGCGAGCCTGTGGCATCCGGAGCTGGTCACGCGAACGGTGTTGCTGAACACGCTGGATGGGCACGAGATGCCGGTGCGCGTCAGCGAGCAGGCCAGCGCGCCCGTACAGGCGCGAGGCCGCACCGTGAACGCGCGTCACTTCGTGGTCAGCGGCGGCCTCGCCCGCGAGCTCTGGTACGATCCCGATGGCGTGCTGATCAAGGTGGCATTTGCCGCCAAGGATGAGTCGCGCATCGAGTACATTCTCGAGTAATACCCGCTCCATGCGCATCGTGCTGATCGAGGACAACGCCCGCCTGGGCGAGCTGATCGTTGCCGAGCTTGCGCGTGCCGGAATGAGCGTCGATCGCCTGGGCACCGCGCGCGAAGGCGCGGCGGCGCTCACCACCATTCAATACGATGTCGCCATCCTGGACCTGGGGCTACCCGATGGCGACGGCATCGAGGTGTTGCGCGGCGCGCGCCGCGACGGCGTGCACACGCCGATCCTGATCCTCACCGCACGCGACGGACTCAAGGATCGGGTCCACGGGCTGAACGCTGGTGCCGACGACTACCTGCTCAAACCGTTCGCGATGGAGGAACTGGTGGCGCGGGCCCACGCGCTGATGCGCCGCCCGGGCGGCGCGCTGGGCGTCACGCTGGCGCTGGGCAACGTGCAGTTCGATTCGGTCGCGCGCGAGATGCGCATCGCCGATCGCGTGGTGCTGGCGCCGCGCCGCGAACTGGACGTGCTGGAGCAGCTGATGCGCCGCGCCGGACGCGTGGTGTCCAAGCCGTGGCTGGCCGATGCTCTCTACGGGCTGGCTGACGAGGGCTCGTCGAACGGCGTCGAGGTCGCCGTACACCGGCTGCGCAAGCGCCTGCAAGGCGAGGGCGCCACGATCCGGATCCACACCTTGCGCGGTGTGGGCTACATGATGCAGACGTGATCGAGCGGCCTGCCGCCGCGCCTTCGCTGCTCGGGCGCGTGTTCCTGCGCGTGAGCCTGACCATGCTCGCCGCGATCGCACTGGTGGTCACGGTGCTCTACGTCGAGTTCCGCGACCACATGGACACCCTGCGCGACCGCTCGCTCAGCGGGCAGGCCGCGGACATCGCGCGCCATACCGTGCTGGACGGACACGGCGGCGCACGCGTGGCGCTGCCCGCGGCTCTCGCGACGGCCTACGGCAGCGAAGCGGGACGCTACCGCTACGCGGTGCTGGACCGCGCGGGTCGCCTGCTCGCGGGCTCGCCGGGAGTCAGCGCAGCGCTTGACCCGGATGGGCCACTGTTCGCGCGCAGCACGGCCCGCTATTTCGAGACCCTGGATGCCGCCACCGGGCGCACCTTCTACGGCGCCAGCATCGCGGCGCACCAGGACGCGGTGTCGATCCAGGTCCAGCAAAGCGCGGATCACGCGGACGTGGTGATGGACACCTTCCTGGACGAACTCGGCGAGGAGGTGATCTGGATCGTCGCGCTGGTATTCGCCGCGATCCTGCTCGTCACCTACTGGACGCTGCGCGCATCGCTGGCATCGCTGACCGAGGTCTCCCGCCAGGCCGCGGCGATCGGCCCGCAG
>Ga0326597_10012070_pt1 | contig 11399 bp, 10 predicted proteins | sample RVTome_12_FD_203789 | JGI IMG/M metagenome (GOLD analysis project Ga0326597, IMG submission 203789) | Soil microbial communities from uranium-contaminated site in the Upper Colorado River Basin, Wyoming, United States - RVT100D185 | ecosystem: Environmental > Terrestrial > Soil > Contaminated >...
CCGCACTGCCCCAGGCGACCAGCGCCGCGCCCGTTCGCATGCGCATCAGCCCCTCACCCCGTCCCCGTCCCCCTCCCCGGGCCAGCGGCCAGCCGGCCCCCTCAGGTCAGGTAGACGAGCGCGAAGAGGATGGGCCAGAGGCCCACCACGAAGTACCAGTACATCCCGCACAGCTCGACGGCCACGTGGCGGGCGGCCGAGAAGCGGTTCCGCGTCGCGCCGACGAGCATCACGGCCAGCCAGAGGAGCGCGCCCAGCACGTGCAGGCCGTGGGTCCCGATCAGCGTGTAGAAGGTGGCCCCGTAGGTGCCGGTGGAAAGCGTGAGGCCAAAGTGGACCAGCCGCACCCACTCCACCCCCTGCACCCCGAGGAAGACCGCGCCCAGGAGCGCCGTGGCCAGCAGCCCGCCGGCGAGCCCCTGCCGGCTCCCCGCCCGGATCGCCCGCAGGCCCCGGCACATGGTGTAGGCGCTGAGGAGGAGGATGACCGTGTTGACGGCAGTCACCGCCACGGGCAGGCGCGGCTGGCCCGCCGGGGGCCAGGTCACGCTCCCGAGGCGGAAGACCAGGAAGGCGCCGACCAGCCCGGCGAAGAACATCGCCTCCGCTCCCAGGAAGACCAGCATGGCCAGCCGGGCGTTGCTGACGGCCGGCCCGGCGGGCGGCCAGGGGTCGGGCGGGGACGGATCCCCGCCGAAGTCCGGGGGAACGCCGGGGGGGACCGTGATTGAATGTTCTTCGAGATCCAGAACGGGAACCGCGGTATCTCCTCTCGCCATCTCCCCACCCTCCGGGGACGGCCGGATCGGTCCGGTGGATCCGCCTACCGGATGAGGACAAACGCCACCGAGCCCACGTACAGGGCCAGCAGGACCCCGAGGAGGATCATCCCCAAGCGTCGGTTCCGCTGCCCCACATGCTGGCGCGGGAGGCTCTCCGCCATGGCTAGTGCCGGGCCAACTGACGTCGCCTCACGTCGTTCTCGGTCGTCGGCGGTCCTCAACGTACCCGAGCGTACGCCTCCGGCCGCCTCCTCCCTCGGGCCTCGTGATGCTCGTCATTTGGCCCGGCACTCCAGTCGTCGCGTGAGCACGAGGGACAATTCGTCGGAGTCACGCTAGAAGCGGACCTTGTCGAGCGCCATCACCACGAGCAGCGCCGGCAGATAGACTAGGGAGGCGCACAGGAGGCGCCGCGCGGCTGCCGCAGAGCGGGAGACCGCGAGCCCGATCCCGCACCCCAGGAACGCGGCCCCGAAGGCGAGGGCCGCGATGAAATACACCGACCCGGCCAGACCGGTGAGCGTCGGCAGGAGACTCACGGCCAGCAGCGCCAGGCAGTGGGACACGACCTGGCGGCCGGTGCTCCGCCCGTCCGGCTCCAGGACCGGCAGGAGCCGGAGGCCCGCCCGGGCGTAATCTTCCCGGTAGAGGCGGGCGATCGCTAGCGAGTGGGGAATCTGCCAGAGGAACAGGATCGCGAAGAGCACCCAGGCCCCGAGGCCCAGCTCCCCCCGGGCCGCCGCCCAGCCGATGACCGGGGGCAACGCGCCCGGCACCGCCCCCACCACGCTGCAGAGTGCACTCCTCTGCTTGAGGGGCGTGTAGAGGAAGAGGTAGCTGCTCACAATTCCGGCCGCCACGAGGGCGCTCAGCGCGCCCACCGCGAGCGTGAGGAGGAGCAGCCCGGCCGAGGTGATCGCCGCCCCGAACGCCAGCGCCTCGAGAGGCTGGAGCCGCCCGTCGGGGAGCGGCCGGAGCCGCGTCCGCTCCATCCGGGCATCCACCTCCCGCTCCAGGAACTGGTTCAACGCCAGCGTCCCGCCCGCCGCGAGGGCCGTCCCGACGAGCGTGGCGAGGAGCCCGCCGTACTCCGGCCCGCCCCGGGAGCCCAGGTAGAAGCCCACCAGCGTGGTCACCAGGATCATCAGGACCATCCGGGGCTTGGTCAGCGCCAGGAAATCCGCCGCCCGCCGCCGCGCCTGGGTCAGCCCGAGATCCAGGGTCCCCGTCTGGACCGTCATGCCGGCACCTGCCCCCGGACGAGTTCCCGTCCGGCCACGGGCTTCGGCCACGCCGACAGGCGAACCGCTCGAAGCGTCAGGGTGAGGCTGGCAGCCAGCATCCCCGCCCCGCCGGCCACGTGCGCCGTCGTGGGAAGCACCGCCTCCTGCGTCCAGATGGTGAGGGCCCCCAGGGCGAGCTGCGCGAGCAGGAGCCCGGCCGCCGCCAGCGCGGGGCGGAGGAGCCACGCGTCCCTCCGGTGTCGGGCGAGGATCCAAGCGAGCGTCCCGCCGACACACGCCGTGACCACCACCGCGCCCACCCGATGCAGGAAATGGATCAGCACCGCTTCCGAGTCCAGGGGGGGGAGGAGCCGTCCGAAGGCCAGCGGGAAATCGGGGATCGCGAGCCCGGCCCCGGTGTGCCGCATGACCGCCCCCAGGATGAGCTGCCCGAAGATGGCGCCGACCGTCAGGGCACAGAGGGTCGGCAGCCCGGGATGCACCCGGCGGGCGGACAGGCCGGCCTGCCGCACCCAACCGGGGCCGGTGACGACAGCCAGCGTCACCGTCAGGCAAAAGAAGACCTGCGCCAAGAGGGCGTGCGCCACCGAAACCGGCGTGGGGAGCAAATAGAGGACCGTGAGGCCGCCCAGCAGGCCCTGGAGCAGGATGGCGAAGAGCGCGCCGACCCCGAGCCCCCGCACCCAGGCGCGCCGCTCGCGCACCCAGATCCAGACCGCCAACACCGTCGTCAGGAGCCCGACGAAGGCGGCCGTGAGGCGGTGGCCGTGCTCGTAGAGCACCCCCCCCACCATGGGTGGAAAGACCCGCCCGAAGGAGAGGGGCCAGTCCGGGACCGCCAGGCCAGAGCCGGTGCTGGTGACCAGCCCCCCGACGAAGATGAGCACGAAGGTCGCTCCTGCCGTCAGCAGGGCGAACCCGTGCAGCCCGACGATGGCATAGCCCCGGCCGTGGCCGACGGAGGAATTGGCGTGCGGCATCCGGTGTGTCCCTAGTGCCCGCGCGTCCCGGCAGGGGCCGCCAGGAGCCGCCGGTCCTGCGGGAGCCAGTCCTCCGGAACCTCGGGCGAGCTGTACTCGTAGGGGCCGCGGTGGACGACCGGGATCGTCTCTCCCCAGTTCCCGTGGGGCGGGGGGGACGGGGCGGTCCACTCCAGGGTGTTGGCCCGCCAGGGGTTCCGCTCCGCCTTCTTCCCCGCGAACAGGCTCCAGAGGAAGTTCACCGCAAAGATGATCTGGGAGAAGCCGAGGCAGATGGCGCTGACGGTGATGAACACATTCCAGTGCTGCAGCGGCTGCAGGAACTCGTACTGCATCGGGTTATAGATCCGCCGCATCATCCCGCCCACGCCCAGGATGTGCATGGGAAAGAACGTGGCGTTGAAGAAGATGAAGGTCAGGAAGAAGTGGATCTTCCCCAGGGTCTCGTTCATCATGCGGCCGAACAGCTTGGGGAACCAGTAGTAGATGGCCGCGAAGAGACCGAAGAAGCTCCCCCCGAACACCACGTAGTGGATGTGGGCCACGATGAAGTAGGTGTCGTGGATGAAGATGTCCACCGGGGTCGAGGCCATGAAGATCCCGCTCAGGCCCCCGATCACGAACATGGAGACGAAGGCCAGGGCGTTGAGCATCGGCGTCGTGAACCGGATCGAGCCGCCCCACAGGGTGCCCAGCCAGTTGAAGGTCTTGATGGCCGATGGCACGGCGATCACCATCGTCGAGATCATGAAGCTCGTGCCGAGGGCGGGGCTCATCCCGCTCTGGAACATGTGGTGGCCCCAGACGAGCCAGCCCAGGAAGGCGATCCCGATCATGGAGAAGGCCATGGCCCGGTAGCCGAAGACCGGCTTGCGGGCGAAGACCGGCAGGATCTCCGACGTGATCCCCATGGCCGGGAGGATCAGGATGTAGACCTCGGGATGACCGAAGAACCAGAAGAGGTGCTGCCAGAGGAGCGGCTCGCCCCCGCCGGCCGGCAGGAAGAAGCTGGTCCCGAGCATCCGGTCGAACAGGAGCATCGCCAACGCGGCGGTCAGCACCGGCAGGGCCAGGAGGAGGAGGACCGCCACGATGAAGAGGGACCAAATGACCAGGGGGAGCCTGAACCAGGTCATGCCGGGCGCCCGCATGTTGATGACCGTGGTGATGTAGTTGATCGAGCCCATCAGGGAGGAGATGCCGAGAAGGATGAGGCTCATAGACCAGAGGTTCTGCCCCCAGTCCACGCCGGTGTAAATCGCCTTGGCGGTGAGGGGCGCATACGCGGTCCAGCCCCCGGCCGCGTGCCCGCCGGGGACGAAGAACCCGGCCAGCATCACCAGCCCCGCGAGCGCCCCGACCCAGAAGGAGAGCATGTTCAGCACGGGAAAGGCCATGTCCCGGGCGCCGATCATCAGGGGGATCAGGAAGTTCCCGAAGCACCCCGCCAGGATGGGCATGACGACGAAGAAGATCATCAGGGTGGCGTGCATGGTGAAGAACATGTTGTAGGTCTCGGGCGGGATGATCCCTCCGAACATGTGGGGTTCCGGCACCCACCCGAACCCGGGCACGGCGGTCTCGGGCCAGGCGAGCTGCCAGCGGATCAGCATGGCCAAGAGCCCGCCGACGATCATCATGAAGAGCCCCAGGAAGAGGAACTGCCGGGCGATCATCTTGTGGTCGGTCGAGAAGATATACGTCCGCCAGAAGCCTAGCTCCCCGTGATGGACCTCTGCGGCATGTGCCGGTGTGGCGGCCACGGCCATGGAGTCACTCATCGCTCACCCTTCCCCCCCCGTGTGCGTTGGCCGATTCGCTCGCGACCTCTCCAGCCCGTGCCTCAGGACGACGGCCAGCGCTCCTTGACCCATTTCTGGTACTCGTCAGGCGGATGGACGGTCAACCAGCCCTTCATCCCGGAGTGGCCGAACCCGCACAGCTCGGCGCAGGGGATCTCGTACCGGCCGGGCTTGGTCGCCTCGAACCAGGCCTCGATCTCCCGGCCGGGGACGGCGTCCTGCTTCAGGCGCAGGTTCGGGAGGAAGAAGCTGTGGATGACATCCTTGGACTTGAGGGTGACCCGCACGACCTTGTTCACCGGCACGTGCAGTTCGTTATCCAGCAGGAGATCGTCCGCCGTCCCGAACTGGCCGTCCGGTCCGGGGTAGAGCATCTCCCAGTTGAACTGCTTGGCGGTCACCTGGACCCGGTGCTGGCTGGGGGGCAGGTGTGCCTTGATGTTTCCCCACGTGGCCTGGCTCAGGAACGAGAGGACCACCAGGATGAGAGCAGGCACGATGGTCCAGATGATCTCGAGGGTCGTGTGGCCATGAATGTAGGTTGCCCGGCGGCCCTCGCGGTGCCGGTACATCACGAGGAAGACCACCATAGTTCCGGCCACCAGGAGGAAGCTCACCCCCGTGATGTAGTAGATCAGATAGAAGAGGAAGTCGATCTCCTCGCCGTAGGTCGAGACATTCTCCGGCAGCCACCAACTCAGCATGGGGGTCTCCCCTTCCGGCGCGTGCCCGGACCCCTCCGAAATCGGTCGAAGTCTAGTCGGGAGACGGGGGGGAAGTCAACTCCAAACAACCCGCGGGCTACTTCACGGCCAGCTCCACCCCCAGCTTGGTGTCCTCCTTCGCCTTGACCGTGACCTCCTTGGTGACCTTCCCGAGCTTCTCGTGCCAAACCTCCACCTTGTAGCTCCCGGACGGCACGTTATCCAGCTTGAAGTTCCCGTCAGCGTCGGTCACGACCGTGTAGGGGGAATCCGACACCACGATCCACCCGGACATCCAGGAGTGGGCGTCGCAGGCAGCGCGAATGATCTCGGGCGCCGCGAAGGTCTTGTCCATCTTCTTCTTGAACTTCGGCATCGCCACGTTGAAGGCGGCGTTCTTGGTGCTGAAGGTGTGGATGTTGTGGAGGATCCCGTCGGAGTTCAGGATTTCCACCGATGCGCCGGCCTTCACCACCAGGACGTGGGGGTTGAAGCGGCAGTTTTTCTGGTCGAAGGTGAACTTCTCGCTCCCCCACTTCTTCCCCTTGGCAATTTCGGTCAGGGAGACCACCGCGTACTGGACCCCACCCTTCGGCCCGACGACCAGGGCCTCCTCCACCAGCTTCCCGCTCTTGCCGCAGACCTCCTTGTCCTTCGTCACCTCGATGGCCTTGACCGCCGGGGCCGCGCCGCTCACCTTCACGGTCCCGCTGATGGAGCCCCCGTCCTTCACCTCCACCGCCTGATAGGCGGCGCCGACCGGGGATGTGCCCAGGACGACTGCCGCGCCGAGGATGACTGCCGCGACCCACTTCATGCTCCCGCTCCTTCCCCTCGGGCCCCGCCGGGGACTTCCCGGCGGGTGACCCGGCTCACCGGCCCAGACTCAGGATGAACTCGACCAGCGCCTGGATCTGCCGCTTCTCATCACCTCCCAGGATATCATCCGGGCCTCCGGGGTAGAAGTTCGGCATCTTGGTGCCCGGCTGGACCTTCTGGGGGTCGGTGATCCATTTTCCCATCCACTCCGGCCGCAGCCGCCGCCGGGCGAGAGCCAGGTCGGGCGCCCACCCCTCGGGGGGACCCTCCGGTTTCCTGTCCCCCTGCTGGTGGCAGGAGAAGCAGTCGAAGTAGTCCTTGGAAGTCAGCCTCCTCCCCGCCGCCACCAGGCTCCCGTCCAGGGGCCCGATGTAGGTCAGGGAGGTCGGGAACGGCAGCCCCGCCTGCCCGTTGAAGTAGCCGACGAGCCCCGTCACCTCGTTGGACGGGAAGCCGAAGGTGGGCATTCGGACCGCGAGCCAGGGTCGAATCGGCGTCGGCTGGATGAGGAACTCGTGCAGCCAGGGGGCCTGCACCTTCTCCCCCTCGCTCAGCAGCCCGTTCCGCAAGATGAGCGGAGGCGGGGCCGCCGCCGGGCTGGCGAACCGCACCCCGATGTCCCCCCCTTTCCCCTCGATGACGTGGCAGCCGACGCAGTTGTACTTCCGGACGAGGCGGCGGCCGGCCTCCACCGCCTGCTCCGCGTCGCTCAGGGTCCGGAGGAACCGCCGGTGCGGTGCCGGCTCTGCCGAGAAGGACTTCAGGTACGTTCGAAGGGCCTTCGCCTGCTCGTCGTTCAGCCGGAAGTTGGGCATGATCTGCTCGATCCGCTCCGTGGCGTAGATGTTCGGCTGCTTCAGCTTCCAGAAGGTGTAGTCCTCCCAGGTCTCGGGGACGTGGGTGGCGTCCCCGAAGAAGAGCTCCAGCAGCCGCTTGTTGGCGAAGTTGGACAGGTCGGGGGCGATCTTCTCTGCCTTCTCGAACCCCCGGATCTCGTGGCAGCCGAAGCAGCCCCGCTTCCCGATGAGCCGCCGCCCCTCCTCGATCACCTCCGGCTTACCCAGCTCCGCCAGGAGGGCCGGCGGGGTGGCCTCCCGCTTCCCGAGCGTGAGGAGGAAGTTGGTCAGGGCGCTGGCCTCCGCATCGCTGAGGCGCAGGCTGGGCATCACGGCCGCGAGCCGGAAGGCCTTCGGGTCCTTCAGCCAGGCGAAGAGCCACTCGGGCCCGGTCACCTTGCTGGCCACCTGGCTCAGGTCCGGGGCGAAGTCCCGCTCCACCTGGGCAAAGAAGGTGCTGGACTGCGGCGCCCCGTCCGGCCCCCGGAGCTGGTGGCAGGCGTAGCAGCCCACCTGCTGGAAGATCTCGCGGCCCCGGGCCGCCGGGGCCGCCGGGGCGTAGGTCCCGGCTGCCCGCGGCGCCGGCTCCGAGTGCTTCAGGAGGTAGGCCGCGATGGCGGTGGCTTCCTTCTCGCTCAGGCCGAAGGAGGGCATCCGCGTGTGGGGGAGGTACGCCTCCGGCTTCTGGATCCAGCGGACGAGCCAGGCCGGCTGCACCTTCACCCGGATCCGGGTGAGGTCGGGACCCACCTTCTCCGCCGTCTCGTACCCCCTGATGTTGTGGCAGCCGAAGCAGCCCAGCGTCTCCAGGAGGCTCATCCCCCGGGAGAGGGCCGGGGCCAGGTCCACCAGGGTGGCCGCCTGGCCCTCCGCGGCCTGGGCCTCCCCCGCCGCCGGCGCCGCCGACGCGTCCGCCGCGGGCGCCGGGGCCGCCACGACCCACTCGGTCTGGCCCCGGTGGCAGCGGAGGCACGTCGCCTGGGTCATCTCGGCCTTCAGCATCGGCCGCTCCCAGTACTTCTTGGGGCGGTGGGCGAGCGCCACCTCGAGGGCGGCGCCCTGCCCCTCGTGGCAGGCGGTGCAGCCCAACTGGGTGACCGGGTGCTTGCCGAAGATGGCCAGGCGGTTCGGGTGGCTGCGGAACGGCGGCTCCGCCTCCTCGAAGCCTCCCCGGTCAATCCCCAGGTGGCACGTCTGGCAGCGGTCCACGCGGAGGATGGGCTGCTCGAACTCGTTCAGTTGCAGCCCGTCCACCACGACCTGCTTCACCTCCAGCGGGCGGAGCCGGATCGCCTCGAGCCGGCCCTCGAGGCCCCGGACCTCGGCGGTCACCTCCTCCAGCTTCGCCTGCACCACCTCCCGCTGCTTCTCGAAGGCCCGCACCTTCTCGACCGCCTTGTCGGCCGCCGCCTGGGCCGCGTTGAGCCCGGGGAGCAGGTCCGCCGCCTGCTTCTCCAGGCGGTCCACAGTCGCCTTGGTGCGGCTCACGTCCCGCTTCTCGTGGCGGGCCTTGTCGTAGAAGTAGGAGGCCTCGTCCAGCTCGCTGCGGGTGAACTGGAGGGTCTGGTTCGCCTCGACCAGCGCCCCCTGGAGGCGGTCCCGCTCCGCCACCGCGGCGACGTAGTCCGGCCCCTTGAGGGCGTCCTCCGCCACGCTGAGCTGGGTTTTCAGTTCCTCGAGGGCCCGCTGGGCCTCGGGACTCTCGAGCCGCTTCCGGGCGCTCTCCAGCTCCGCCTTCACCTGCTGGTACTCCAGCCTGTTGAAGGCGATCTGGTAGGTCATCCAGGGGCGGCGGGAGACCGCCTCGTCCCACAGCGCCCACACCATGGTGGCCAGGAGGATCATGCTGGAGACGAAGAAGACCCGGCGCAAGGTCCGGCGCTCGTCGGGGATGTAGGGGGTGGGCATGGGCTAGAGTGACTGAAATGAATCGTCGCTAACGTTCATGCGGAGACCAACGTGCCGGGCCAACGAATTGCGGCGAGGATTGCAGCCGAGCCGCGGGTGGCGCCGGGCGCGGCCCCCGAGCGGCCGGGCGAAGTGGGACCTCCTCGGCCTCCTCTCGCAATGCGGCGCATTGCGAGAGGGGCTGAGCGGGTGTCGCGGCCCGGCCGCGAGTGGGGCACGCCGGCGACAGGACCCGCGGCAGAACCGTCTGTCAGGGTTGGGCCGCATCAGTTGGCACGGCACTAGATGTTGAACCAGGGGGTGACCCAGAAGTACTTGATGTTGAAGAAGATGCGCATGACCATCTTGATGGGGAGGGAGACCATCATCAGGAAGAGAAAGGCTACGATGCCGTAGCGGACCGGCCCCAGGTCCTGGAGGGCTTTGTTGCTCTTCCGCTTCCAGATCCAGGCGGCGGGAATGAGGGCGAAGTAGAGAAGCGTGAGCACCAGGCCCACGAGTTCCACCTGGCCCAGCGCGGTCCCGGCGAAGACGCGGCCCAGCAGCGGCAGGTCGTGGATCTTGGGGTTGCCCATCCACTTGAAGGGCCACCAGTAGGGCAGGTCCACGTTGGTCAGGGCGACGACCTTATGCGGGTCCCACTTCTCCCAGGGCCAGAAGAGGTTCCACCCCGGCCCCCGGAAGAAGACCCCCAGGACGACGAGGGCCACCCAGAGGACGAGAAACCCAAACAGGTAGACACTGATGGCGAAGGGGCGCTCCCGGAAGGTGAAGTAGCCGTTCCCCTTGGGGTTGATGTCCACGTAGGGGATGACCATCAGCCCGATGATAATGAAGGTCGGCAGGACCACGCCGGCCATCCAGGGGTCAAAGTAGACCAGCATTTCCTGCAGGCCCAGGAAGTACCAGGGGGCCTTGGAGGGGTTGGGGGTCTGGGCCGGGTTGGACGGGTCCTCCATGGGGGCGTCCAGGGCGATGGACCAGACCATGAGGAGCGCCGTCATCAGGATGGAACAGATGAACTCCGACTTGACCAGGTACGGCCAGCAGTGGACTTTGTCTTCCACGGGGCTGGGCCGCCGGGGCTTCTTGGCCGCCGGTCTGGCGTGGGTCGGGGCCGCGCCCGCCTTGACCTCCGCCATCGCTCACCCCCCATCGCTCGGGGCCGGAAGCTCTCCCGGCCTGCGGGCGCGGACGCCTAGAGCGGACCCGAGATTCCCCCGTCCTTCCGGATCCGCCAGAAGTGGACGATCATCAGGACGCTGGCCAGGATCGGCAGGAAGATGCAGTGCAGGACGTAGAACCGGAGCAGGGTGGGTGGGCCCACGATGGTCCCCCCCAGCAGGAAGGCCCGGGCGTCGTAGCGGGGGGTCACCCCCACCACCTCGGCGAAGGGGCCCTCGTGCCCCAGGAGCGGCGTGGCCCGCGCCATGTTCGTCCCGACCGTGACGGCCCAGATGGAGAGCTGGTCCCACGGGAGGAGATACCCGGTGAACGAGAGGAGGAGCGTCAGGGTGAGGAGGATGACCCCCACCACCCAGTTGAACTCCCGCGGGGCCTTGTAGGAGCCGGTCATGAAGACACGGAACATGTGGAGCCAGACCGAGAGGACCATCCCGTGAGCCGCCCACCGGTGCATGTTGCGCACCAGCATCCCGAAGGGGACGTCGAACTGGAGGTACTTCATGTCGGCGTAGGCGTACTCCGCCACGGGGCGGTAGTAGAACATTAGGACCACGCCGGTCACGGTCAGGACCAGGAAGAACAGGAAGGTGATCCCCCCCATGCACCAGGTGAAGCGGATCCGGATGGCGTGCCGCCGGACCTTGGGGGGGTGCAGGTGGAGCCAGACGTTGGCCATGATCATCAGGACCCGGTTGCGCTGGGTGTCCCGATAATCGTGGCGGAACATGGAGCGCCAGACGGGCGACTCCGCGATCGTCCGCTTCAGCGCCTTCAGCCGCTCTTTCAGCATCGGTCCCCCCGCCGCGTGCGTGCCGGTCCGGTTCCTCCGCCCCTCATGCCTTCAGGATGCTCTGAGGGTACTGCACGGTCGGCGGAACCCCCGGGGCCATCCGGTAGATGGCACTTTTGTCCACGATGAGCTTCCCCTCCGGCGTCCGGACGATCTTGACCCGGTCCAGCGGGCGGGGGGCTGGGCCCTCGAAGTTCGCCCCGTCCCGCTTGAAGCCGCTCCCGTGGCAGGGGCACTTGAACTTGTTCTCCGCCTTCAGCCAGTTCGGGGTGCACCCGAGGTGGGTGCAGATGGCCTGGATCGCATAGAAGCCCTCTTCGGTCCGGACAATCCAGACCCGCTTCTCGTT
>Ga0326597_10012071_pt1 | contig 11398 bp, 6 predicted proteins | sample RVTome_12_FD_203789 | JGI IMG/M metagenome (GOLD analysis project Ga0326597, IMG submission 203789) | Soil microbial communities from uranium-contaminated site in the Upper Colorado River Basin, Wyoming, United States - RVT100D185 | ecosystem: Environmental > Terrestrial > Soil > Contaminated >...
AGCAATTGCCGTTCCAGCGCGCAAAGCCCGCGTCCGGCTCAGACCGCGCGCCGAGCCCTCGTCGAGAAGCTCGGGAGGCGGGACCATCAAACAAAGGCAGTTCTAAATCGGGGCTACGCTGGGAGGAAGCGCGGGGCGCTGCGCGCGACGCCTGGAACCGGATCCGGCCCGATGCGGACTATAGCCGCGAGAACCACTTTTCTCCCTGACACGGCCCGGCCGAGACGGGAGGAAAACCTAGGCCGTGCGACGCCGCGGCCCCACCGGAGACGCCGCTTCTTCCACCTCGGCCTCCCGCAAGTCGCGGCGGCACATCCGGAGGCTGGCGAGGAAGAAGGCCACGACGAGCGGGCCCGCGACGAGCCCTGCCGGACCGAAGGCGGCGAGCCCACCGACCAGGGCGAAGAAGATGACCGCGGCGTGAACCTCCATGCGACCCCGCATGAGGAGCGGCTTCACGAGGTTGTCGGAGAGCCCGACGAGCACGACGCCCCAAGCCGACAGCACGAGCGCCTGCGTCGGGTGTCCGGTCAGGTACAGGAGGACGGCGAGGGCTACGCTCACGCTGGCCGCGCCCAGCACGGGGATGAAGGCGACGATGAAGGTGACGAGGGCGAAGAACAAGGGCTGAGGGACGCCCGTGATGAGGAAGCCCACGAGCGCGACCGCCGTCTGAACTCCCGCCGTGGCGAGAGACGAGAAGAGCACGGCCTCGGACACGTTGCGGAAGTCATGGAGGAGCTCATAGGTGCGGACCCGGCCGATGGGAGCGACGTCGGCCAGCCAGTCCACGAGGCGGGGACCGTCCACGAGCAGGAAGTAGAACCCCACCAGCATCATGCCGATTTGGACGAGGACGTTGGACGTGGCCAGGATCACGCCCCCCACGGCCGCGGCCGCCCGGCCGGTCTGCGCTTCGGCCAGTTGCTGCACGCCCCTCCGGTCTCGCGAAAGGTCGAGCGTGTCCGCGAGGGCGCGGAGAGGGGCCGGGAGCTTTTCGATGAGCGCGGACGTTCCGCCGCTGCGGAGGGTGTCGGTGACGTAGCCCACGGCCTCGATGGCCTCGCGGCCGAGAACGATGGCCAGGAGGCAGACGGGCAGCACGATCAGCACCGTGACCGCGGCCGTGGTGAGGCCGGCGGCCGCCGGCCGGCGGCCCCCGAGCGTCGCGGCCAGTCGATCCACGGCGGGAAGAAAGGCTCCCGCGAGGACCGCGGCGAAGAGGAGGGCGCTCGCGAACGGATAGAGCACCATGCCCACCAGCGCCACCGACACCAGGGACAGACCGATGAGCACGGCTCGCGCGATCCTCTTGCGCATGGTCCTCGGTCACCGCCTCCGTATCGACAGCCAGGGGCGCTGCTTCATCAACGGGGGACGAGGATCGGGGCGTGGCTCGGGCGGCCTCGGGTCCGGGGGCCCGGGCGCCGGGGAAGGAGCGGGATCGGGATACGGCGAGGGTGGCCTCACCGGACTCGGGAGCGGGCGAGGCTCTGGTGGAGGAATGCCTACCCCGAACCGAGCGCGCATCATTGCAGGTTCAGCCGCGTGATCGGGGAGGCCCGCCGCGACGAAGGGATGGCGACACCGACGAACAGGAACACCGCGCCCAGCAAGACGTGCAGAATGTTGTCGGGCGCCAGCGCGGTGGCGTCGACCTGCGCCGAGTGTCCGAGCAGCCCACCCACGAGGCTGACGTTGTGGGCCGGGGTGAGGGGCAGGCCAAGAAGATTCGGATCGGCAAATCCCGCGAGCCCCGCGAGCACGAAGGCAACACCCAGGACACGACAGAGGGTCCGAGACATCGCGCACCTCCTGTGGAGCGAGCCGCACGCCCGCCCGCTCTCCCTGTCTGCAGGAACCGGGCCACCCTGCTCCTCACGAGCGCTGCTGCGGACCGGGGCGCACGTTGCGGCGGTGGATCTCTCCCCACCAGCCTCCGGTGACTCCCTCCATGAACCTTGGAAAGTCTTCAAACTGGGTCCACTGGTTGTCGACCTCCGCGCAGGGGAGCGTCCTCGGCCATCGAAGGCAAGCCCCGTTCCAGCGAGGAAGTCTCCCGGCACGCGAGTTGCTACCGGAAATGGCGGATTGCTCGAAGGGATGGAGGATCCAAAGCAGCTGCACCTCGAAGGAGGAACGAGATGACTTGCGACCATCCTGGCTGCCGTTGTGCCGTCTCGGCCAGCGAAGGGCAGGGACGCCGATACTGCTCGGAAGACTGCGCGTTCGAGGGCGGCAAGCGCAGCCCCGGAGGCTGCCGATGTGGCCACCGCGGGTGCGAAGGGAGGCGGCGCTCCCAGTAGAGCGCCCACGATTCTCGGGAGTGCCCATGCGCCTTTTCTTCCTGTTGCTGTCGCTCCTCTTCGCAGGAGGCCGCGTCTTTGGCTCGCCCCTCATGCCGAGGCAACCCCTCGATCGTCCAGGAGACGCCTTCACCGGCACCCTGTCCTCCGTCGACGCCTTGTCGCTGACCGTTCGGGCCGACAGCGGAGCCCTCGTGACCTTCGTCGTGGACGACCCGACGGCGGTGCCACCCGGCCTCGTGCCGGGGACACGAGTGACCGTGCGCCACGAACCCCTCGAAGGGGGAGGCCGGCGCGTCATGCGCGTGGGGATCGCTTCGCATCCGAGGGACATCGGCTCGACCACCGAGCCCCCGCCCGACACCTCGCCCAGCCCCCGCGCATCGCGGACGCGCCGAGCCGTGCGGCCTGCTCTCGCCGAGCCATCGTCGCCCACGCCACCAGACGACGAACCGCCCCCCGCGAGCGGACCCACAGATGGCTCCCTCCCGCTCATGGCTCGCGTTGCTTCGCCGCAGCCGTCTGTGCCTGCGTCAACCGCCCCGGTGGCCACACCTGGAGGCGCGCCGAGGTCGAATTTCCCCGCCGCCCAAGCACCCCCAGGGCCCTTTCACCTGCTCGCCTTCGTCGTGCTAATGATCGCGGCCGGGGCCCTTCTCGTGTTCTCCGCGCGAACCTGAGCCCCCGCCCTCCCGCGGCAATGGCCGCGGCTCGAGATCGCGCAGCGGCGGCCCCGACAGGACGCGTCCGAGTGAGGTGAAGCGTCCTCCGTGGCAGGGGCAATCCCACGTTCGCTCGGCTTCGTTCCAATGGACGATGCAGCCCATGTGCGTGCAGACAGCGCGCAGGGCGTGCAGGATGCCGCTGCCGTCCCGGCAGACCGCGAGCGTCTCTCCCTCGATCTCGACGAGCGCTCCTCCGCCCGCTCCGACCTCCGCCAGGGAGGCCTCCCCCCCCGCGACGCGGTCGGCGACGAAACGAACGGCCGTGTCCAGGTTCGCGAGGGTGGCCCGGCCCGCCGCTCCGGGGCCGGGGATCCGCGTCGCCCGCACCACCTCCGCGAGCGGCGACTCGGGCCGGTCGAGCACCTGCTCCGCAACCACCTGGGCCGCGAGGGTGCCGAGCACCAACCCGGTGCCCGCGTATCCGGTGCCGAGAAAGACGCGTCGTCCCAGGGGGCTGCGACCGACGTAAGGCAATCCGTCGGCGGGTTCGTAGTATTGCGACGACCAGCGCCGGATGACTTCGACCTCGCGAAAGCGCTCGCGGGCAAACTGCTCGAGCCGCCAGCACCGGTCGAGGGGGTCGTCCTCCTTGCCGGTCTGGTGGTCCTCACCCCCCAGGAGCACGAGGTTCTCACCCTGGAAGCGCACCGGACGCAGGTAGTGATAGGGATCTTCCGTGTCCCAGAAGAGACCGGCGGGGAGCGGGGAGCGGGTCCGGAAGGCCAGCACATAGGAACGGTAGGGCGCCATCTCCGATTGGACGAGGTTGATGCCGAGCGGGGTATGGGTGGCGAGCACGGCGTGCGCCGCGGTGAGGAGGCCGCCCGTGGTCTCGAGCACGACCGAGTCGTTCGTCTCGTCGAAGGCCGTGACTCGCGTGCGCTCGCAGAGGCGGCCTCCGGCCTCCGTGAAGAGCTCCGCCAGGCCCACGAGGTACTCCATGGGATCGAAGGCTCCCTGCCGCGGGAACAGGAGGCCCGCCTTGGCCGGGAAGGGCACCGGGACCGTCTCCGCGAACGTGGCGGCCACCCCCAGCTCGCGGGCCGCCTCCAGCTCCTCCTTCAGCTCCTCGATGGCACCGTCCGACTCCGTGTAGCGGTAGGCGGGGCAGATCTCGAAAGAACACGGTACCGCGCTCTGGGCCAGGCTCTTCACGAAGTCGAAGGCGGCCTCGCCTCCCGCGACGACAACGCTCGCCCGATCCGCGCCGAGACGGCCTCGGAGCGCGCGGTAGGAGACGTCCAGGACGCTCGTGACGTGGGCCGAGGTGGCCCCCGAGGTGCCGGCTCCCACCCGCTCCGCCTCCACCACGACGACGTTCCTTCCTTCGCGCTGAAGCAGCCACCCCGCCGTGAGGCCGGTGATTCCTGCACCGACCACCGCCACGTCTGCGCGCACGGGACCATTGAGTGGCGGTCCCAAAGCGCGGGGCCGCGGCCCGTGCCACAGCGAAGCCCCCCCTCCACCTGGCTCATCCGCTCCCATCGCCACTCCTTTCAGAGAGTCGCGGCGCAAAGGGCCGCTCTGGCAACCCCTCGCAAGCGGAATGCCAGAGGCCAGGAGGGTGGCCGAGTAATGCTGCTGAGAGCGTATTTAAGAGTTTCGGCCGTGGTCGTTCTGCCCGAAGGCGGATCAGCAGGGGCCAAGCAGAACCAGGAAGAGGGCACGAAACCGATACTCGCACACCCTCCCAGTGGGGGCACGGCCCTTGCACCGCCCGCACGAAGGAGGGACGGTGATGAGGTGTGCAAGGGCCGCCTGCCACTGCCAGAGCGAAGTGCTCGTCGAGCGGGAGGGAGGCCTCTACTGCAGCGAGCACTGCGCGGCGTCCCCGCCGGCTACGGCTACTCCCTGTGCCTGCAAGCACGTAGGTTGCGCGGGTTCCGAGGAGCAGGCGCTGGCCGAGGGCACGCCTGCCCTGGCCGAGGACGCGAGGCTGCGTGACCCATAGCGCGGGCGAGATTGTTCAAAGCGCGAAGCAGACGTTCAAGAGCGGAGGGATCCATGGCCGTGAAGGGCAGGGAAGGCGGGGGAGGCATCCGATACGCCGTGGTCGGCCTGGGATGGATCGCGCAATCGGCGGTGCTCCCGGCTTTCAAGGGCGCCCGCCGCAACTCGAAGCTCGTCGCCCTCGTTTCCGACGATGCCACGAAGCTCCAGGCCCTGGGGCGCCAGTACGACGTCGACCGGCTCTACTCCTACGAGGAGTACGAGAGCTGCCTGCAGGAGGTGGACGCGGTGTTCATCGCCCTCCCCAACTCGCTCCATCGCGAGTACACGGAGCGCGCGGCCGCGGCGGGGGTGCACGTCCTTTGCGAGAAGCCGATGGCGATGACGGAGGAGGACTGCCAGGCCATGATCGAGAGCTGCCGGCGCGCCGGGGTGAGGCTCATGCTCGGATACCGGTTGCACTTCGAGAAGGCCAACCTGCGGGCGGTCGAGCTCATCCAGTCGGGAGAGCTCGGAGAGCCGCGCCTGTTCGGCTCGGTCTTCAGCACGGACGTGGAGCCCGGCAACGTCCGCCTGCGCGCGGGGGAGGGCGGCCCGCTCTACGACATCGGGATCTACTGCGTGAACGCCGCGCGGTACCTCTTCCGCGCCGAGCCCGAGGAAGTCCTGGCCTCGCACGCGCGGCGCAAGGATGCCCGTTTCGTGGACACCCCGGAGATGACGACCGCGGTACTCCGTTTCCCGGACGATCGCCTGGCCACCTTCAGCTGCAGCTTCGGGGCCGCCCACGTGGGCACGTATTGGATCGTCGGCACCGAGGCCTCCCTGCGCGTCGATCCGGCCTATTCCATCGGCACGGACCTGGTGCACCACTTCACCCGCAAGGGGCGCACCCGGTCCGAGACCTTCAAGGCTCGCGACCAGTTTGCAGCCGAGCTCCTGTACTTCTCGGACTGCCTCCCCGAGGACCGCGAGCCCGAGCCCTCGGGAGAGGAGGGGCTGGCCGACGTTCGCGTGCTGCGCGCCATCGAGCGATCGGCGGAGGACGGGAGGTCGGTGAAGCTCGGCCCCTTCGAGCGGCGGCAGCGGCCGACCCCGGCCCAGGAGATCTCGAGACCGCTGGGCCCGAAGCCGAGGCTCATTCACGCGGAGGACCCGAGTCCCGCCAAGTGATGGGCCACGAAGACGAACGCCGACGCATGGACGGACCGCCTATCGTCGATCGCTGCTGGCGACCGGCGGTCCCTTCCCGCGCTCGGCCTCTGTCCCGAGCTCCTAGAGCTGCGCCGGGCGAGGCGGACTGGGACGGCGAGGAGCGGGGCTCGTGAACGGGTCGACCGGGCGGGGCCGGGGCTGAGGCGCGGGCTTGGAGCAGGGCCCCCGGTCGGGAATCGGATGAGGCGGATTCCTCGGATCTTCGAAGAGCAGGCGGGAGCCCCAGGGCCCGAGGACCCCGGGGCCGGCGCTTAGGCGGGACCGCTTTGCGGGTGCGAGGTAGGGCCGCATTGACGAGAGCCGGTGCAAGACACGAGCCAACGAGACCTAGGCCAAAGCCCTTCCGAGGCAGCGGTCCAACCGCGACCCGTCGTGGCCACCCTGCGCGCCGGCCAAGGAGCCCGTCCTGGAGAGCAGCGCTTTGTAGATTTTTCCCGTTGATCTCCTGTGAGCGGGCCGAAACGACGCCGAATCAGCCTCGGGGCGCGCTGGCATGTCGGTTGCTCTCTCGCCGGAGAAGGGCGAGCGCGAGGCTGATTCGTTTGGCGGGGGCCGGTCGATTCAGCCAAGCGCTCGCCCGACTCTGCGGGGGCTCCAAGAAGCCCGACGCGGCACCGAGCAGGAACGAGCGCCCCCCCGCCCGGAGTGACCAGGCAGCCCGGGTGCCGCAAGATCCCGGGGGGCCTTGGTGCTGCACTGGCTCGATCATTGGCGCCGCTCCGACCCCTTCCCTCCTGGCCCGTTTCGCGCCGAGCTCCTGAACGTCGAACGGCTCGAGGAGCGCGCGCGTAGCCTGGCCGCAGAGCTTCCCGTAGCCCCGCGCCGGCGCTCTCGCAGCCGGGCCTACCATCGCCGCATCGACGACAACGCGCGGGCCTTGCGCGCGGCCTATCGCATCCTGGCCGATGACGTCCACCGCGGCGAGGCCGTTCCCCCTTCCGCGGAGTGGCTCCTCGACAACTTCCATCTCGTGGAGGCCGAGGTGGTGCACCTTCGCCGCGACCTTCCCCCCTCGTACCATCGCCAGCTTCCGACCCTGGCCACCCCCGGCTTGCGCACGATCACCCGCGTCCATTTCATGGCGGTGGAGATGCTGCGCCACAGCGACTCCCGCCTCGACGCGCAGCGGCTCGAGCGTTTCCTCTCGGCCTACCAGACGGTCGCACCGCTGAGCCTGGGCGAGATCTGGGCCTGGCCGAGCGCCCTCAAGGCGGCGCTCATCGAGAACCTGCGCCGGCTCACCGACCACGTGCTCGCGGGTCGCGACGCCCGTCGGCGTGCGGCCGAGTTCGTGGCTCCCCTCGAGGCCGAAGGAGCGGGCGACGCCCTGCCCCCGCTGCCCGACGACCTCGGGACGCCGTTCGTGGTCGAGCTACTGACACGGATGCGGGAGTTTGGTCCGAGGGCCAGGGACCTCCGCGAGCGCCTCGACGTGCATCTGCGGGCCGGGGGCCAGACCCCCGAGGACGCGATCCGTTCCGAGCAACAGGCGGAAGCGGCGACCCAGGTCTCGATCGCGAACACGATCACGAGCCTCCGTCTGTGCGCCACCCACGACTGGAGCCGGTACGTCGAGCGCATCAGCCTGGTCGAGCAGATCCTGCAGCGCGACCCCGCGGGGGTCTACGGGCGCATGGACTTCGCGAGCCGCGACCGCTACCGCCAGGCGGTCGAGGAGGTGGCGGAGTCCACAGGCGAGGCCCAGGTCGGGGTGGCGCTCGCGGCCACGGAGCAGGCCCGCGCCGCCCACGAGCAGCGACCCGAGGACTCCTCGGCCCATGTCGGCTTCCATCTCATTGGTAAGGGACGGCGTGCCCTGGAAGCACGCGTGGGCTACCGCCCGCGCCCCCTCCAGCGAGTGCGACGCAGCGTTTTTCGCCACGCCACGGCGGCCTACCTGACGGCCCTGTCCCTCGTCACCCTGGCCGTGGTGACGGCGGCGTGGGCCGCGGCCCGGGCGGAAGGCGCCTCTCCGCTCCTCCAGGCCACGATCGCACTCCTGGCTCTCCTCCCCGCGAGCGACCTCTCCACGGGCGTGGTGCAGAGGCTGGTGACGGTGCTGGCGCGACCACGCCCTTTGCCGCGTCTGGACCCGGAGGGCGGCGTGCCCGAGCACGCCCTGGCCATGGTCGTGATCCCCACGTTCCTCGACAGCGTCGCGGGAGTCCGCGACCTCGTCGAGCACCTCGAGGTGCAGGCCCTCGGCAATCTCGATCCGCGCGTTCGCTTCGCCATCCTCGGGGACTTTCCCGACTCCCCCACTGCGGAACAACCGGAGGACGCCGCCCTTCTCGACACCGCCGTTCGGCAGATCGAAGAGCTCGACCGCCGCCATGGCCACGGCCGCTTCTACCTGTTCCACCGGTTCCGACGCTGGAACCCGAGCGAAGGCTGCTGGATGGGGTGGGAGCGCAAGCGCGGAAAGATCGAGGAGTTCGTTCACCTCCTGCGGGGCGACGCCAGCACCAGTTTCGAGGTCATCCGCGGCGATCTCTCCGTGCTGCCGCGGGTCCGATACCTCATCTCCCTCGATCGCGACACCCGGCTCCCACGGGGTGTCGCCCGCACCCTGCTCGGCATCGCCGTGCACCCCCTGAACCGTGCCCGCTACGATCCCCGGGAGCGTCGCGTCACGGAAGGCTACGGCATCCTCCAGCCGCGGGTGAGCGTCACCTTCGAGAGCGCGGCGGGATCCCTTTTCGCACGGCTCTATGCGGGCCACACCGGGGTCGACCCCTACACGACGGCGGTCTCCGACACCTATCAGGACCTTTTCGGGGAAGGGATCTTCACGGGCAAGGGCCTCATCGACGTGGACGCCTTCGCGGCGGCCCTCCTCGGCCGAGTGCCCGAGAACGCCCTCCTGTCGCACGACCTCTTCGAGGGCCTCCACGCCCGCACCGGCCTCGTGACCGACGTGGAAGTGGTGGACGACTATCCCGCGAGCGTGCTCGCCCACGCCCGTCGCCTGCACCGTTGGGTCCGCGGCGACTGGCAGATCCTGGGCTGGCTCTTCCCCTGGGTCCGGACGCGGGTGGGCTTCGAGCGCAACCGCCTGCCCCTGATCAGCCGGTTCAAGATCTTCGACAACCTGCGCCGGAGCCTGCTCGCGCCGGGATACCTCGCGTGGTTCGCGGGCGCCCTCACGCTCTTTCCCGGCCCGACCTGGGCGTGGGCGCTGGCGGCCGCAGTGATCCTGGCCTTTCCCGCCCTGCTCACCCTGGCGGACGCCGCGCGGGGGTGGGGCGAAGAGCCGGCTCTTGTGTTCGTCCGCGCCCGACTCGAGCGCTTGCGCAACGATCTCGCCCAGGCCCTCGTGCGTGTGACCTTCCTCGCCTATCACGCCGCCGAAATGGTCCACGCCATCCTGCTGACCCTGGGCCGCCTCGTATTCACGCAGCGCCGTCTGCTGGAGTGGGAGACCGCGGCTTCCGTGGCGTCCCGCGCGGCGGGACTCCACGGCTTCGAGGGGGTCCGCACATTTCAGGTCGAGATGGCGCCGAGCCCCGTCATGGCCGCCGCCCTCGGCGTCGCCGTCCTCTTCCTCCGGCCGCACAACCTGCCCGCGGCCGCCCCTTTCCTGCTGCTCTGGCTGGCGGCGCCCTTTCTCGCCTACCTCCTGAGCCGTCCCGTTCCCCCGCGGGAAACGGCCGAGCTGGACGACGAGGACCGCGCCCTCTTGCAACGTCTCGCGCGCAAGAGCTGGGACTACTTCGACCGTTTCGTGGGGCCGGAGGACAACTGGCTTCCTCCCGACAACTTCCAGGAGGAGCCGGGCCCGATGGTGGCCCACCGCACGTCCCCCACCAACATCGGTATGGCCCTTCTCTCCACCCTGGCCGCTCGCGATCTCGGCTACGTGGGCGTAGCGGACATGGCCGATCGTCTCGAGAAGACCTTCGCCACTCTGGATCGGCTGGAGCGCCACCAGGGCCACCTGCTCAACTGGTACGACACGCGCACCCTCGAGCCGCTCCTGCCGCGCTACGTGTCCACGGTGGACAGCGGCAACCTTGCCGGGGCCTTGCTGGCCCTGGCCCAGGGGCTGCGGAGCCTGGCCGAGGGCCGCGAGACTCTCCTCGCGGATGCGCCCGGCCCTGAGAACCCGGCCCTGGGGGCCACTCTCCTGGCTCTCGCCGCCCGCGCCGAGGCCTGGATCGGCGAGATGGACTTCCGGTTCCTCTATGACCGGCAACGCAAGCTGTTCGCGATCGGCTACCGGCTCGCCGATGCCGAAGGCCCGGGGCGCCTCGACGGTTCCAGCTACGACCTCCTGGCCTCGGAGGCCCGGCTCGCGAGCTTCATCGCGATCGCCAAGGAGGACGTCCCGCAAGACCACTGGTTTCACCTTGGACGGCCGCTGACCAGCGTGGACGGCGCCCCCGCGCTCCTCTCGTGGAGCGCGACCCTGTTCGAGTATCTGATGCCGCTGCTGCTCATGCGCAGCTACCCGGGCACGCTGCTCGACCGCTCCTGCGCCCTGGCCCTGCGACGCCAGGTCCAGTACGCGGCGAGCCGGCGTGTGCCCTGGGGCATTTCCGAGTCGGCCTTCGCGGTCGTGGATCGCTTCGGCCAATACCAGTACAAAGCCTTCGGGGTTCCCGGGCTCGGGCTCAAGCGGGGGCTCGCCGACGAGCTCGTCGTGGCTCCCTACGCGACGGCGCTCGCCACCCTCGTCGACCCGAGGTTGGCGGTGCGCAACCTGAGGCGCCTCGTGGACCTCGGCCTCGAGGGGCGCTTTGGACTCTTCGAGGCCATCGACTTCACTCCGCGCAAGAACGAGTCGCCTCTCGTTCCCGCCACCTCCGGGGCCGGAGTCGTGGTGCGCGCCTATCTCGCGCACCACCAGGGCATGACCCTCGTCGCCCTGGCCAACGTCCTGGGTGAAGCGGCCATGGTCCGGCGGTTCCACGCCGATGCCCGGGTCCAAGCCACCGAGCTGCTCCTCCAGGAGCGAGTGCCGAGGCGTGTGTCCATCCAGGTTCCCCGGCCCGCGGAGGGCTCGCGAGTCGCTCCCCCACGCGAACCCGTAACCGCGCGTCGGTTCCGGTCACCCCACACCGCCCGGCCCCACGCCCACTTCCTGTCGAACGGCGCCTACACCGTGATCGTGACGAATGCCGGCGCCGGGGCTTCGCTCTGGCGCGGGCGGGCCGTGACGCGCCTGCGGGAGGACGAGGTTCGCGATCAGGGCGGCCTCTT
>Ga0326597_10012072_pt1 | contig 11397 bp, 6 predicted proteins | sample RVTome_12_FD_203789 | JGI IMG/M metagenome (GOLD analysis project Ga0326597, IMG submission 203789) | Soil microbial communities from uranium-contaminated site in the Upper Colorado River Basin, Wyoming, United States - RVT100D185 | ecosystem: Environmental > Terrestrial > Soil > Contaminated >...
GGTATAGGACCGGGCAGCTCTCGTCACTACTGCGGGGACTCGAATGCGTGAGGAGACAAAATGTGACCGGTGTTCTCGTATTCCCTGTCGATCATCCAGCCGTCACAGCAGAAACGTTGAAATCGATTCTCGATTGCTTCGCGTCCACTCGTGCACCTATTGTCGTCCCGACATATAAAAGGAGGCGCGGTCATCCCGTAATATTCTCTTCAACGTTGTTTGATGAGTTGATGAACGCACCCGCCGAGATGGGCGCGCGCGCTGTTGTTTGGCGGCATACAATGGCGGTCGCAGAAGTGGCTACAGATGATTGTGCAATCATTCAGAATATTGACACGCCGAAGGACTACGATATTCTTCTATCAACGGGAAATCTACCGAGAGTAGAGACATAACAGAGAGAACAACTTGCGGTTGGGGCCTCCTTTTATGTGGCATCAGCAGAACCGCGCAACAGCCCTGCCAACCGTTTTCTCAGCCTCTCTCCTGGCTTACTTCTACTGCTTTCTAAAAGTAGTAGTATCCACGGCCAGTATTCCCGCTACTTCCTTCTGCAATAGTTTCACATCAAGCCTCCATTTGCGGAATAGCGAGTGGAGTGTACTCTTACCGGTTACAAGCGGGAGGATTTGTGTGCGTCAAGAAGCTCGTTCTGCGTTGAGGAAAGCAAACAGCGCTACGAAGATGCTTCTGATGAGATGAAAATCGGTCAACTTCTGTGTCAAAGGGAGCCCCGACCTGTAGCGGTCAGGGTTGTCTGCAATAAGGCATCATCACAAATGCTCAACAGCCCAGCCAATTGTTTTCTCAGCTTTGTTCCTGGCTTACTTCTACCTTTTTCCCACCTTGCGAGCGTCGTCGGATCAACTCCCAAGGCTTTTGCCATCTTCCTCTGGCTCAAACCGTTCATCAAGCGGTATGCCTTGATTGCTTCACCTAGCGAACATTTATCTTTGTTAGAGAAAGGAATGTACCCAAGGAATTGGACAATCTTTGGGAGTAGATAGAGTTTCGGCTTGCACCTATTGTTCTCCCAGTTATTAGTGTAGTGGTATCCACGCCCAGTATTCCCGCTACGTCCTTCTGCAAAAGTTCCGTATCAAGCCTTCGCTTGCGGATGTGGTCTCCAATAGTATTAAGTTCATTCGGATATGCCTCTTCCCGTGGCCTTTTGGCGGTCAGGATGGTTTGGCAGAATGGCAACGCAACCCTGTTTATGTGGCTACTATACCGACCCGACCAAGGAGTGTACATGCACGGCGCAACAGATTCAGAAGTACATGGCGAAGATCTCAGGTCCGCTGCTTGATCGGATTGACTTGCATATCGAAGTGCCGGCAGTGAAGTACAAAGAACTATCGAGCAAAGAGAGTGGGGAGAGTTCTGAGAAGATCCGTGACCGGGTGATGTCTGCGCGGGGTGTACAGGCACGACGGTTCAAAGGACGCAAGGGGCTCTACGCAAATGCCGACATGCAATCGAAGGACATTCGTGAGTACTGCAAACTCGATTCTGCGGGAGAAGAACTGTTGAAAATGGCGATCACCAAGTTAGGCCTTTCTGCACGAGCGTATGACCGCATACTCAAAGTTGGGAGGACGATAGCGGATATGGTCGGAAGCGCCGACGTTCGGCCCGAACATATTAGTGAGGCGATACAGTATAGAAGCCTCGACAGAAATTTGCTTCCATAGAGACAAGGCGGCGTGTGAGCGATCACTCAGCGGGAACGAATTGGGCTAGAGCGATGTGAGTCAATGCATCTGCTTCTATCGGTTCACCAAAGAATTTTTCCGGGAACACAGCCAAACGAGTAGAACGGGCTTGACAATCTTGGCAGTGTATCCCATATTCCTTTGAAGTTGTTAACCTTCCTAGGTTAAAGATACGATAGTTTTCCAGGCAGACTGTGGGACAACAGCAATTACTATTGCTCATTCTCGGTGTATGCGTCGTCGGGGTTGCGATCTCTGTCGGAATCATTTCTCTGCAGGATGCCGCCACCCCTGACAACAGAGAGATCATGATCGGCGAATTGCGCGAACTTGCCAGAGCCGCCCAGTCGTACTACCGCCGCCCGTTTGTCTACGGCGGTGGCAACGGTTCATTCCTCAGTCTTACCGCCGTGCCACGCAGCATCACGCAGCTTACCGCCACACCTTCCACCAAGTACGGCGAGTATTTCATCAGCAAGAACGGGCGCTCCGGCTCCTTGGAGATCATCGGTATTGGGATGGAACCTGGAGAAGACTCCCGCTTTCCGGTGCGTGTTGCGATGACGGTCTGGCCCGACAGCGTGGCTGTGCGAGTTCTGAACTGACCCTCTTTTGAAACTCCTGCTGCTTTTCCGTATCTTCTCCTGCCGTCGTTAAGTCGTTTCGCAGAATTCTCACTCCAACCTAATCGCATGCACAGCGTTACACTGATTCCCGGAGACGGAATCGGCCCGAGCATTGCTGAGGCTGCAGTCCGAGTTGTTGCGGCATCGGACGTGAACGTGGAATGGCAGACCGTCGAGGCCGGCCTTGCCGCTATCGACAAGTACAAGGATCCACTGCCTCCCGCCGTCATCGATTCAATCAAGTCAACCAGCGTTGCGCTCAAAGGTCCACTGACGACACCTGTTGGATCAGGGTTCCGGAGTGTGAACGTGGCCCTGCGGAAAGAGTTCGACCTGTATGCAAACGTTCGCCCGGTGAAATCCTTCGAGGGTGTCTCAAGCAAATATGAGAATATCGACCTTGTGATTGTTCGTGAGAACACGGAGGAGTTCTACGCGGGGATTGAGCACTACATCGACCCATCTCGCAGCGCGGCCGAAACCATCGGGATAGTGACCCGTTCAGGTTCAGAGCGGATAGTGCGCTATGCGTATGAGTATGCGCGCAAACATCATCGCAAGAAGGTCACAACGGTGCACAAGGCGAACATCCTGAAATATACCGGTGGGCTGTTTCTCGAAGTGGCGCGTGAGGTCGCAGCGCAGTATCCCGACATCCAATCGGATGACAAGATCATCGACAATATGGCGATGCAGATGGTGTTAAACCCGTACCAGTTCGACCTGATCGTCACGACGAATCTCTTCGGGGACATTCTTTCGGACCTCGCGTCGGGTCTTGTGGGAGGATTAGGGCTGGCCCCGGGCGCAAACATCGGCTACCACGCTGCAATATTTGAAGCCGTGCACGGGAGCGCGACTGACATTGCTGGAAAGAACATTGCCAACCCATCTGCCTTGATTCTTGCGGCTGCGATGATGCTACGTCATCTTGGAGAGGATCGCGCAGCCGACAGGATCGAAAAGGCAGTCAGGAGCGTGGTCAAGGAAGGCAAGAGTGTCACACGAGACCTTAATCCCGCAAATCCCGCGAGCACGACAGAGATGACGGATGCCATTATCAAGAAGGTCGAGCAGAATGGGGGATAAATAACATGGCGGGATAGGCTGACCTCACATACCCCGCCTGAGACAATCCACAAATCCTGATGTTGGTGCCCGTCTACTGGGTCAGTTTATGACCATTCACATCACACAACACCGTTTCACCAAGCTGCAGTTTCTCTATTCCATCCTTGATGACCTTCAGGTCGCCAACGATAACCACCGCCATCTTTGAAGTGTCGAGGTACTTCGTTGCAACCCGCTGAACCTGGTCGAGAGCCACCCTTTCGATGTTCTCAAGGTAGGTCTGGTAGTAATTCTCGGGAAGACTGTAGAGCACGACGTTCTGGATTGCTCCAGCGATCTGAGCCGGGGTTTCAAAGCCGAGTGCGAAGCTTCCCGTAAGGCTCTTCTTGACGAACTGAAGTTCATCCGCTGTAACACCCTCGCGGTACATCTTGCCTATCTCGTACATGAACTCCTGCAGAGAACTGTCGGTCTTTGCAGTTGTCACACCGCCGGATGCCACAAACGGCCCGGGGTACTTGTTGAATTGGAACGCTGAGCGCACGCCATAGCTGAACCCGCGTTTCTCGCGAAGGTTCAGGTTGAGCCGGCTCGTAAACTGCCCGCCGAGCACCCTGTTCATGATCGTGATAGGGAAGAAGTCGGGGCTGTTTCGTGCGACCGCCGGGTAGCCGATCCTGATTTCCGATTGGGCTGCACCTGGTTTATCGATGAGATATACGCTTCGCTTCTCGACGCTTGAAGCCGGTCGATGTTGAAAGGCCGGGATTGTCGTGGACTTCCACGAAGCCAGCCCTCGTTCCAGTCGGGTGGCGATATCCTTCAGGGTGACGTCGCCGACAACGATCAGCGTGGCGTTATTCGGGCGATAGTACGTTTGATAGAACGAGACAAGATCGTCGCGGGTCATTGAAGAGATGGATTGTTCACTCCCCGACGGATCGTTGCCGTATGGATGCTGTACGCCATAGATGATGTAGTTGAAGGAAAGATTGGCGATGGTTCCGGGGCGATCCTTCTGCTGAAGGAGCGATGTCAGTCGTTGTTCTTTCAGCCTCACGAACTCCTTCTCGGGGAACGTTGCGTTCGTGAGAACGTCAAGATAAACATCGAGCGCCTTGTCCATGTGCTTTGTGAGCGTGTTCAACGAAAGGAACGTGCCATCGAACGTTGACCGCACGTTCATGTTTGCGCCGATGAAGTCAAGCTCGTCAGAGATCTGCAGAGCATTTCTCGTTGTTGTCCCTTCGTCCAGGACCTCCGCCGCCATCGATGCAATGCCCGGTTTGTCAAGCGGATCGTGATCTGAACCTGCCTGAATAACAAGGTTCATCGCGGCAAGCGGGAGGGAGTGATCCTCGACCATCCAGATGTTCAGGCCGTTGGAGAGAGTTGCCTTCTGGAACTCCGGTAATCGAACTTTCGGAACGGGCTGCGATTGAGGCCGAACTGACCTGTCAAGCGATTCCTGAGCAAACGTGGAGAGGGCTGCGCATGTCAAGGCAGCGACGAGTATTCTATATGTCTTCAGCGTGGTGTTCATTCGACACCTCCTTTCTTTTCCAGTGTCCTTCGCTCGGCGGCAAGTTCGGGTTTGCCGTCCGGGACAATGCTCAAAACCACTTTCTTCCCGGAGAGGATCTTACGAGCCACGGCTACTACCTCATCGGGAGTGATATCCTTGAAGCGGCCGAACTCCTTGTTGATATTGCCGGCATCGCCGGTGAGTGTGAAATGCGTTGCAAGGGAATTTGCTTTCCCAAACACCGTCGCCCGGCTGTTAACAAGCTGTGACTCTTTGTTGTTGATCGACGTCTGGATTTCCCTTTCCGTCACGCCGTTTCTCAACAAACTGGACAGCTCATCATTGACGGCAGCTTCCATCTCGGTCAGCGCTTTCCCCGGCTTGGCGGTTACCTCGATCCCCGTCTGGCCGGCGATTTCCATTCCGTACTGGTACGAGTTTACCGATTGTGCGACCTGCTTTTCATACACGAGCGATTTGTAGAGCCGCGAGTTCTTTCCAGCGCTCAGGATGTCGGTCAGCACATCCAGCACTGCATCTTCCCGCGTGTTCATTGGTGCACTTGGCCAGGTCATGTAAAGCCGGGGAAGCTGGACCCTGTCCTCGAACACGCTCCTTTTCTCTTCCTGCAAGACTACGGGTTGCAGCGGTGGTCTCTCGATTTGAGTGCCTCGCGGGATCGGGGCGAAGTACTTCTCAATCCATTCTTTCGTAGGCTTGGGTTCAAAATCTCCGGCCACCACGAGCACGGCATTGTTCGGTGCATAGTAGATTCGGAAGAACTCCATGACATCATCCAACGACGCGGCGGAAAGGTCCTCCATATAACCTATGGTGGGCCAGCTGTATGGGTGACCCTCAGGATACAACGCCCTGGCGATCTTTTCCCATGCAGTCCCGTATGGCTGGTTGTCCACCCCCTGGCGGCGTTCGTTCTTGACAACATCACGCTGGTTGTCCAGCTTGGCTTGTGTCATCGCAGGCAACAGGAATCCCATCCGGTCCGACTCGAGGTACAAAGCCAACTCGAGGTAGTTGCTCGGCATAACCTCGAAATAATTGGTGCGGTCGGTGCTGGTCGTTCCGTTGATGTTTGCGCCGATCTCCTGGAGTAGCTTGAAGTGTTCGTCGTCGCCGACGTGCTCCGACCCCTGGAACATCATGTGCTCGAACAAATGGGCGAAGCCGGTCCGTTTCAGCTTCTCGTTCTTTGAGCCGACATGGTACATCACCACCACAGCGGCGACAGGGGCGGAATGATCTTCGTGGAGAATCACTGTCAGGCCATTCGTGAGCGTGTACTGTTCGAATGCAACCTTCGGTTGTGCGTTGCCCTGCTGAATCGCAGAAGCCAGCACCAAGAACAAGGTCAGAAGCGCCGGTGGTAGTTGCAACAGGAACGAGCGTACAATCCTGTGTGGATACAAATGTGGGGATGATAGGAGTGGCATTGGTTGTCCTCCGCTGAGTGTGTATAATGTTCGCAAAAAATGAAGTCAGGAATGTGGACTAGGGTTCGTACTGCTGATGGTCAGCCCATGAATGCTGTCACCAATATCCGGAATCTTGTACGGAAATGCCACTCCGGAGTTTCTGATTTTTTGGATTGATTTCCTGCGGGTTTCTTGTATCTTGAAAGCGATAGATTCTCCGTTCCATTACTTGCCTATCGCGTCCAAGGGTTGTCTCTCGGTTGAAGTCCGGGTCACCCATTTTCTCTCAACTAAGTATTCAGGAGGATGCTGTGTTACCAAGGATACTGCACGCTCTCTTGTTGAGCGCACCAATTCTACTCTCTGTCGGGATCGCCAGGTCCCAGGGGATTATTGAGATCATACGCTTACCAAGTTCAACATACTGGAACTCGGCATGGGGGCTGACCTCTGATGGGACGCACCTCTACGTTGCCAGCAATACCAGTGATGCCACCAACGGACGAAAGATCATGAAGTTGAACTTTGCAGGGCAAGCCGTTGACAGCATCATCGCTCCTCCCGGTGTTGTCAGCAGCCAGGGGTTGGCGATCGACTCTTCCGGTAACTTCTACTATCTGAGGAGATACACATCTGCAGGGACCATCATGAAGCTCTCTCCGGCGGGTGCTTTGCTGGATACATTCCGTGTTGCGAAGTTCCTCGGGGGCGTGGGCTGGGATGGGACGCACGTCTGGTATTCGGTCTACTCTCCGGACGTGGAGTCTGGTCTATACAAGTTAGACCTTGCCACAAAGACTGTTGTGGACACTATCCTCGTGTCCACGCTTCAGCCGTATGGGATCACGTGGGATGGGACATACCTGTACTATGTTGAGAACGGATTTCAGGGTGACCCGAGGGGAGTATTTAGAATTGATCCTGCAACAGGCGATACTGTCGGCTTTATTCCCGAACATTGCGACGTGACATCGAACGGTACGAGCTTGCGGGATGTTGCCTGGGATGGCCAATATTTCTGGACCCTCGGCGAGCCTGTCGGCGCCTCTTCCGGCAGATCGCTGTATAAGATTGATCTCGGGGCGAAGGGGACACCGGACATCAATTTGGTTCCGACCGTCGCGGACTTCGGTCAGCTCGCTATAGGGCTGACAGATACGATTTCTATAACGGTTCAGAATGTCTGTTCGGGGGAACTGACAATCGATAGTGTGGCAATCACGCTCTCCGGCGATTTCGCATCGCTCCTCTCGACGCCGGTAATTGTGCCGCCAAACTCTTCTATCTCCCTTCTGTTGACGTTCACTCCGAGTGGTTATGGTTCGGACTCCGCTGGTGTGGTCCTGTACTCGGATGATCCGGATGAGCAGGCGAAATATCTGGGAGCTAGAGGTTTTGGCATTTTTGGCGGTCCCGTTATCGGAGTTCCAACTGGTTACAATTTTGCCTCGCGGCGAGTGGGCAGCACGAATTCTTGGCGCATGAATATCCAGAACCAGGGAGGTGGGCAGCTTTCAATTTCATCCATGACACTTTCAGCACCTGCATTCTATCTTGACTCTCTCTCGTTTCCCGTGATCGTCGATTCGAGTTCATCCAAATGGTTTCGCGTCTGGTTTAATCCAACGTCTGGAGTTTCGTATCTCGATACCTTGAAGATCACGAGCAATGCGGCCAATGGTCCGGTGACGAACGTGGTCTTGCAGGGAGTTGGCAATGCAGCTCCCATTCCGATCGGCCAGCCTCTTTGGGAATTCACCGTTCCAAATCATCCCATATCGAACACATTCCGTCTCGTTAAGGGCGTCCGTGCAATCGGGGATGTAACCGGTGACGGAATGCCGGACGTCATTGTCTCGACCGAGAATTACTGGACAATGGCTGTCAACGGCAATGCATCCGTTACGAACGACTCGCTATGGGCATTCACCACCTACATCAGCAATTCCAGTGCGGGGTCCATTGGATCAACCGGAAGCTATTCCCACCAGAAGGCGCTCGCCATTGCAAGCGACCTCAACGGGGACGGTTACAATGACGTGGTGATCGGTACGGGTGGTGGCAACGAACATGTCTACGCGCTGAATGGAAAGACAGGACAAATGCTCTGGACTTTCGGTACCGACCATCCGGACAGTTTCGGACTTGGTGACTTTGACGGTGTTGACGCGAGCACCGATTTTAATAATGACGGTGTCCCCGACGTGCTCGCCGCGGCGGGCGCAACTCAGAGTGGTGGTATCGGGGGTCGGCGCACCATATTTCTGTTTAATGGAACGAACGGTAACATCCTCTGGCTTTCGCCGCTTCTTGGTTTCACACATGCAGTGACCGCCATTCCGGACATCACCGGCGATGGTGTTCCGGACGCAATCGGTACCGTCGGAGAACCAACGTACAAGGCAAGTGCATTCAGCGGCGCAAACGGCAGTATCATTTGGGATTTTGCGGTTCCGTCGGCAAGCGGTGGGGGCAAGGAGGTCATTGTGCTGCCGTTAACCGGCCAGACGCATGACGTCATCCTTGGCGCATTCTGGGGTCCCGTATATCGCCTCGATGGAGAAACCGGGACTCAAGTGTGGTCGTACACAACAGGTTCAGGAGGAGGCGTGATGCAACTGGCGAGACTCAGGGATGTCACGGGAGATGGTGTTGATGAGGTCCTTGTGGCGTTACTTGGCGGTGGAGCGAGATGTCTGAATGGTGCAAATGGCCAGGTTGTATGGTCGATTTCCACCGGCAATACTATGGGTATTGCGACTCTACAGGATCTGAACCAGGATGGGTATGACGAGGCTGTTGTCGCGGCACAAAGCCAGGGTGCTATCATCGTCCGCGGACAGGACGGCGTGCAACTTGGATTCTATACCTTCGGTAGTAATCAAAACCGTGAGGTGGCTGCTGTTCCGGATATGGATGGGAACTACAGCGTCGAAGTAGTTGTCGGGTCACAGCAAGGCAATGTTGCACTGTTTTCAGGTGGAGTTGACGCCGGCCCTGTTTCAGTAGGTGAAAGCGGAATGATTCCCGAAGTGTTCTCTATCAGCCAGAACTACCCCAATCCGTTCAACCCGCTAACGACAATTGGTATCAACCTGCCTTTCCAGGCAGATCTGCGGCTCACTATCCACGATATCCTTGGCCGTGAAATCCGGGCGTTTGAGTTCGAGCGAATGGCGGCAGGCGTGCATCAAGTGGCATGGGATGGAACGGACATGAGAGGGTTCCTGGTGTCGAGTGGGGTCTACTTCTACCGGGCTACTATTGAAGGCAGATCCATCACGAAACGCATGTTGTTCCTCAAGTAGACGAAGGTCGGAAATGCACGATTGGAGGGGGGACCAGTTTGTGGCGGTTGCCCTCCGCTCCTACGAGGCTCCCTGAGCCCTTGATTGTTTCGTTGTAATTCCGCATAATCGATCAGGTAAGGATCGTCTTCCTGAGATGATTTCGTGCCGGCGGTTCCTTCGCATAATCCCTCCCTTTCCTCACCTTCTCTCACTCGAGAATCACCAAGGCGTCAATCGTTCTTGATTGAGGCAGAGAGTCAACGCATACACTCCAGCGTTCATTGCTTCCGCGCTCACTGCATGTGAGAATAGCGCGGGATGATTAAGAAACACTCATGAACATAGGAGATCTGCAATGATCACGATAATTCGATACTCAATGTTGATTGCGCTGATGGCCTTTTCAACAAGCTCGTTCTCTCAGTGGGATGTTCCACCATCTGTCCATGACGACCTGTTGTTGGCGATCCCGGCAGATCGGTACAGGGAGGCGTCTTCGTTAACCACATTACGGTCATACCATCGGTTCTCGGAATATGTCATTGTCGGTAGTGCCAGCGGGACTCTTCGTGAGTTGAGCAAACGGGGCATCGGGGCAATTCTTCTTGATACGGACCCTTGGTCGCAACCATACGCGGTTGTCACGGTGTTGCCATCGAGGCCGCTTCCAGACGTGCATTCCGGTCTCCATCTTGGAATCCTGCTGCGATCGGGAGATCAACAGTTTGTTAAAGGGTCGGCAAGAGACTTCGAAGCGCTACGCACACGTGGGTTCTCCTGCGTGCCGGTGGAGCCCAGTCAAATACCTGTTGAGATTTCGACTACATATCTTTCTGAATTCACGCCGCTTGGCGTGAATGACACCATCGCAAGTGTCATTGCCCGTGTTTCCGACTCCACTATTACCTCATACATTCAGGGGCTGCAAGGCTTCGGCACACGTTACTACTCGAACGCCAACCGCGATAGTGTTTTCAGCTGGGTTCGTCATCGGTTTCTGGATGCCGGCATCACGGATGTGGTTCTCGATAGTTTTCAATACGCCGGTATCTGGCAGTGTAACGTCGTGGCAACGATCCCGGGCACCGTGAACCCTTCCGCGGAGATTATCGTCGGCGGGCATCTCGATTCCTATTCCTCCATCCCAAGCCAGGCGCCCGGCGCAGACGATAACGCTACGGGAACAACTGCTGCGCTGGAGATGGCTCGTGTGTTGAAATCCATCAACTATCAACCGGCGCTCACGATCCGGCTCATTGGCTTTGCTACGGAAGAGATGGGACTGATCGGTAGCGCACGCTATGCGCAGAAGGCCCGCCTCCTCAATTGTGACATCAAGGTGATGATGAACTATGACATGATTGGGAACCGGACACAGTCGCAGCCAGACCGGGACTTCTACATCGTCTGGTACACAGGCAGCGAAGCGTTCTCAAGCCTCCATGCTTCAATTGCCCGTGCGTACACCACGCTGGCTCCTGTACTGACTACGTCGTATAGGACTGGAAGCGACAGCTACTCCTTTTATCAACAGAACTACAAGACGGTTTTCTGCATTGAGAGAGACTTCAGTCCATACTACCACAGTCCGAACGACTTGCTGATGTACCTCGATATTCCGTATGCGCGGGATATCATCAAGTCGGGGCTCGCGATGCTGCTGACGCTCGATGCGATGCCGCCGAGTGTTGAGGGCCTGAAGGTGGTGGACAGAGGAAATGGGACTTCACTGTTCGC
>Ga0326597_10012073_pt1 | contig 11397 bp, 5 predicted proteins | sample RVTome_12_FD_203789 | JGI IMG/M metagenome (GOLD analysis project Ga0326597, IMG submission 203789) | Soil microbial communities from uranium-contaminated site in the Upper Colorado River Basin, Wyoming, United States - RVT100D185 | ecosystem: Environmental > Terrestrial > Soil > Contaminated >...
CTCCGGCGCATCGGGTTAGGCGGGTTCCACGAGCTGCGGCTCGGGTTCATCGCCCGCAACCTGTTCACGATCACCAACTACTCCGGGCTCGATCCTGAGGTCTCAGGCCTCGCAGGCGATCCGTTCCAGGTCAGGATGGACTGGTTCCAGTATCCGCAGTTCCGGACGTTCACGGCCGTCGTCGAGATCTCGTTCTGAGGGGGCCCGTTATGAACCTACATCGAGAGACTCCCATGCTGCGACACTCGTCCCTCGCCGCCGTGCTGGTGGCCGTCCTGGTAAGCGGTGGGTGCAACCTGGACGTCGGGAACCCCAACGATCCCGACGCACCGCGGGCGTTCCGGGACCCGGCCGGCCTCGAGCAGCTAATGAGCGGCGCGATCCGGACCTGGGTCGGGACCCGGAGCGATTATTTCATCCTGGCCCTGAACGCGCAGGCCGACAACTACACCGCCTCGTGGAACAACGCGGCCATCCGGTTCTACAGCTCCGTCGCCTCCGACTGCTCGTCGCGCTGCGGCTGGACCAACAGCGCGACGGCGCCCGAGGCTGCGGGCGGGCCGACCGTCGAGTCCTCGTGGTATGGGTACCACACGGTGCTCTCGTCGGCCACCGACGTGCTCCGGGGCATCGCCAACGGTGTCTGTTTCGACGGCGACTGCGCCGCCGACAGCACGCTGACGTCGCGCAACAAGGCAATTGCGAAAATGCTGCAAGGAATGGCCCTCGCCGGCATCGCGCTGCTCTACGACCAGGGGTTCGCGGTGGACGAGAACACCGACCTGAGCAACCCGCTCGCCATCCCCTTCAATACGCGGGTGGAGATGCGGGACTTCGCCCTGCAGAAATTCGAGGAGGCATGGACGGAAGCCGGCGTCGCGACCTGGGTGACCGGCGATGACTGGATGGGCGTGGACGGGGGCAGAATCTACACGAACCAGCAGATCCGCCAGCTCATCCGCACCATGCAGGCCGAGCTGGTCGCCCTGTGGCCGCGCAACTCGGCGGAGAACGTGGCGGCCGACTGGGCCCAGGTGGCGACCTACGCCTCGGGAGGGGTCAGCTCCGGCACGCCGTTCGACTGGGAGTACAACATCGACCTCAACAACGCCGAATGCGGGTTGGATTGCATTAAGACCTGGGGCAACTCCATCGGCACGATGCGGGTGGACACGCGCGTGGCTGCCATGATCACGACGAACCACATAGATCCGTGGCCGGACCCCGGTGGCAACCCTTGCCCCACGACGTCGCCCGACCGGCGGGTGGGGGACGGCTCGTACGGGCCCACGGACAACTTCAGCGGCTACGCGACCCTGGCGAAGACGGCCAACGCGGGCACCGACTTCGCCTGCTCGGGCGTGGTCATTTTCCCGCCGGCGCGCGGCCAATACCACCAGAGCAACCTGCAGCACGTCCGCTATCAGTACCTGGCGTACTGCAGCTTCGGCGAGGGCCTGCCCGGTTGCAACGGCTCAGGTCAGGACCCGTTGTACACCCGCCAGATGAACGACCTGCTCTGGGCCGAGGGGCTGATCCGGAGCGGTGGGAATCTCGGCTTGGCCGCCCAGAAGATCGACAACTCCCGGGTGGGTCGCGGTGGCCTGCCGACGGCTGTCGGTGGGACCCAGGCCCAGCTGCTCGCCGCGCTGCAGTACGAGCAGGAGATCGAGTTCATGGGTCAGGGGACTACGCCGTTCTTCAACCGGCGCCGGATTGACGGGCTGATCGCCGGCACGCCACGCCACATGCCCGTCCCGGCCAAGGAGTTGGAAGTGCTCGTGCGCGAGATCTACACGTTCGGCGGGCCGGGCGCGCCCGATATGGCCCCCGCCGCCAACGGCGATGGCGGCAGCAGCGGCGTCCGATCGGTTGGGGAGATCTGGCAGGAATACCGGGCTATGGCACGGGCCGCGACCAGGCGGTTCTGAGGTAGGAACGCTGGAAGGTCGGAGAGGGAGCGAAGGGGCGGGAGCGATCCCGCCCCTGTTTTTTTTAGGGGATGTGCACCGTAGCCTCGGCCTGGCCCGGCGCCAGCGGAACCACCTGCTCGCGCCCGCCGGGCCACCGAATCCACAACTGCGTGGCCTCGCCGGCACGCCCCAGGACTTGCACCGCCCCGTTCTGCGACCAGTACCCCGAGCCCGCCTGCACTTCGCGAACCGGTCCGTTGCGATCGGCGTAACGCAGTCGCATCTGAGCACCGATGGCGCTCGGGTTACCCGGCGGCCCGACCAACCGAACACGGAGCCCGAGCCGGGCGCCGACGTTGCGGAACAGCCGGGTCGGGGCGCCGTTCTGGCTGACGGCGAGGTCGAGTCGTCCGTCGCCGTCAAAGTCGGCATAGGCCGCCCCTCGCTGCTCGCCGTACACCATCAGGCCGGATTGCTGCCCGGGCATGGGCTCGAGTCCTCCCGCTCCGTCGCCGAGGAGCAGAAGGCTTCGGCCCGCGTCGTACCGCGGTGTGGGGACCTCCGTGGCGAAGAAGTTCTGGCTCAGGAACAGGTCTTCCTTCCCGTCGCCGTCGAAATCGGCGACGCCGGCGTAGAAGGCGGGCGCCAGCTGGGCCTCGAGCGGCAGTGGCCGGGGTTCAAACCGATTCCCCCGGTTGAGGAACATCATGTGGTCCATGGTCGTCGCGCCGAGCCGGATCGACCCCCCCCCCCCCCTTGGGGCGAGCGGGCCCAGGACCTGATCCATGGTGGCATCGGCGTACGCCGCGAAGGTCCGGAGCCGCTGCGCCACGCCTGGGACCCCCAACCCGAGCCGCGGGAAGCTGGTGAGCGGCGCCGCACCGCCGATGCGCGGGTCCTCTTGGGCGAGCACGATGTCCGGACGGTCGCGCTCCCCGAAGAAGCCGAAGTAGAGAAACAAGGGGCGGGCCTCGCTCGCATGGTAGTCGGTGTTGCGGCCCCAGCTGGTGGCGACGATGTCGAGCCGGCCGTCGCCGTCCAGGTCACCGGTCGCGAGGCCGTTCCACCGGCTGTACAGTCCCGACAGGCCCGGCATTGCCGGCGCGGGCCGGAACCGGCCGCCCTCGTTCAGGAAGATCCGGATCGTTCCCCACTCGATGGCCACGATCAGGTCCGGATCGCCGTCGCCGTCGATATCGGTGAACAAGGCGGCGGAGACCATTCCCATGCCGGCGAACAGTTGGTTGTTAGCGATATCGAAGACCAGTCGCCCCCCCTCATTCCGGTACAACCGCGAGGAAGGGGAGAGCGGGTAGCCGCCCGGAACGATCCTCCCGCCGACGAAGAGGTCGAGATTGCCGTCTCCGGTGTAGTCCGCCGACGCCAGCGGGCCCACGCTGGCGCTGTCGCCCGACACCAGCGGCATCATCGCTCCGGTCAGCGGGGCATAGGCGACCACGCTGGGAACGGCCAGGGCGTGGCTCATCGCTCCCATCTCGTAGCTCGAGACTCCCGCGATCACTAGCCGCCCTCCCCGGCCATCGGGCCAGCCCAGGATCGTCGTGAGGTCTACGTGCGCCGGCGCGACGCGCGTGGCGGCCGGCCGCAGGCGACCGCCCTCGTTCCGGAACCAGGCGAGTGTGCCGGTGCGGCCGGCGCCGACGATCAGGTCCTCGAGGCCGTCGCCGTCCACATCGAACCAGGCGACCCCGGGCCCCAGCTGGCTGAACGCGTTGGGGAGCAGGAGTTGGCGGGCGTAATCGTCGAAGTAGGGCTCGATGTGGCGGTGGCCGCCGAGCTGGTCCGACACGTCCTGGAACAGGGTCGGGGCCCGGACCGCTGGCGACTTCGGTACCGGCTGCGCGGCGGTCTGATCGATCTCGTAGAGCCGGTTGGGGCGCGCGCCCGCGATCACCGTGCGGCGGCCATCGCGCCAGTCCACCTCGATCGTGACCTCCGTTGCGGAGCCGGTGGCGAACGTCAGGAGGGCGTCGGAGCCCGACAAATACAGCCCGCCGGCCACCATCTCCCGCTGCTGGAGCGGCACGTCCCCCCCCCCCCCCCCGCCCCCGAGGACGCGGACCCGGCTGCCGATGCCGGCTGTGTTCGGCGGCTCGCCGCGGAGCCGGATCGCGATCCGCGGCGCGGTGGCATCGTTCCGCAGGACGGCCGCCGGCTTGCCGAGCCGGTTGATGACGACGTCCAGGTCGCCGTCGCCGTCGAGATCCGCGAGCGCCATCCCGTGGGAGACGTCCGCACCGAGGTCGAACCGCCAGGCGCGGCTCGCGTCCTCGAAGGTCAGGTCACCGCGGTTCCGGAATGCGACGTTTGGCAGCGGCAGCGGCGGGTACTCGAACAGCATGCGCCGCCAGTCGATCTCGTGGAGCCGGTTGCGCAGGCGGTATTGGACGTCGCCGTCCATCTGGTCCCACAGGTGGCCGGTGCCGATGAGAATGTCCTCCCACCCATCGAGGTCCACGTCGAGGAACAGGGTGGACCAGGACCAGCCTGAGGCCCCCACGCCGGCGAATCGCGCGACCTCCGCGTAGGTGCCATCTCCGCGGTTCAGCTGCAGGGTATTCCGCTGCATCTGGGGGCGGCCGTCTCCCTGGCCGGGCCGCTTGGGAAGCGCGGTGTGCGTTGGGATCTGGGTCTTGAGCCGGCGCGTGTCCCGGCTCAGCATGTCCACCTCGAAGAGGTCCGGTCGGCCGTCCCGGTCCACATCCCCCACGTCCAGCGCCATCGCCGAGTTGCTGGTGGAGCGGACGGCGTACCACGGCGCCAGGCGGAAGTTGCCGCGGCCGTCGTTGAGCCAGAACTGGTCGGGGTCCTCGAAGTCGTTGGCCACGTACAGGTCGGGCGCGCCGTCGCCGTTCAGATCCACGAACATGGCCGCGAGGCCGAAGTCCTCCGGCTCTTCTGCGAGCACGCGGCCGCGCTCGTCGACGAAACGAGGATTGCGGGCGATCGGCTCCCGGACGAACCGGGCGGCGCCGTCGTTCCGGTAGAAGAAATCGGGGTCGGCGCGCTGCACGAGACTGATCCCGCCGAGGTCGTCGCGGTCGACGAGCTTGTAGTCCGCGCGGTATCGCTCCCGTACCTCGAAAGGTCTAGGCCCCAGCTGCCGCACGACCTGGTCGAAGCTGCGCTCCTGCGGCGAGATCCGGTCGAGGGTGGTGTAGGCCTTGTAGTTGGCGATGTACAGGTCGAGGTCGCCGTCGCCATCCACGTCGGCCGCGGCGATCGTGATGCTCCCGGCCGACGAGGTCAGGCCGGCGTCCGCGCCCTGTTCGGTGAAGTGTCCCCCCCCAGTACCGTCGTTCAGGAAGAGCGCATTCGGCCCTCCGAGGGCGACGAGGATCAAATCGAGGTGCCCGTTGCCGTCGACGTCCGCGAACACACACCCGGTGGAGTAGCGGTCGGGCGTCGCGACGCCCCCCCCCCCCCCCCCGGCGCGCTCGGTGATGTCCTCGAAGCGCCACGCGCCAAGGTTGCGATAGAGCGCATTTGGTCCCTCCGTGCGGGCGAGGAAGATGTCGGGCAGCCCGTCGCCGTCCACGTCTCCGAGGCACACGCCGCCGCCCTGGGCCAGAATCCGGTTCCGGACCAGAAGCGACTCGCTCACGGTGTTGACGAAGGTGATGCCGGTCTTGCGGGGATCGAGCAGCGTGAAGCCCGGAGTGCCTTTCCGCGGCACGTCCAGCGCCCGCCAACGGTGCCCGTCCCCGTCGTGCCAAGTGGTGTCGACGGGCCGGCCGCAGGCCGCGACGAGCAGGGCGAGAACCAGGAAGCGGTCCCCGCTCATCGGGCTGGCGGCAGCAGCGTGTCGGGCTCCAGGGCGCAGCTAGCGCCGGCGGCCAGGACGAGGGCGGCGGCCAGACGAGGAACAGGCATGACGGCAGGCTCCGGGTGGCGGGGACGAGCAATTCTACACCCCCCTCCCGCGAGCGGCCAAGCCTCCCTTGCGGAACCGCCGGGCGCGCTTCAATATAGGGGTGCCGTTCCCTTCTCCCGTCAGGAGGCGACGCATGACGCAGATTTCCGTTCGCTGCATTCCTCACCTCCAGCGCAACATCATCATCCCCGGCCGATGTAGTCGGTAGGCTGGCGCACCCTCGAGTTGCGTGGCCACCCGGTCTTCGGACCGGCAGGTTGGGGCATGTGTGATTGCGTTCACGCCGTACGTGTGAAAACCTCCAAGCGTGAGGAATGTCTATTATGCGACTTACCATGAGACAGTTCAGGCTGAGTGGCGTGCTCGCCGCCGCGCTCCTCTTCGGGATGGCCAGCACGGGGTGGGCGCAGCAGCAGGGGACGATCGAAGGGCGCGTGATCGACAGGGCCACGCGGTTGCCCTTGGCGGCAGTGCATGTGACGCTGGGCGCCACCACGCGCGGCGCCGTCACGACCGCCGATGGCCGGTACCGCATTGAGCGGGTGCCGGTCGGCGATGTGGAGCTCCGTGCCCGGTTCATCGGCTACACCTTGGTTTCCATCACCGTTACGGTGCGCGCCAACGAGACCGCGACGGCCGACCTCGAGCTGCAGTTGTCGGCGGTGTTGCTCGAGGCGCAGGTGGTCATGGCGAGCGGGGCACGGCAGACGGCTCGTTCGATTCCGAACGCGGTCACCACCGTCACCCTCGAAGATGTCGCGCAGACCGCGCCGATCACCAACATGGCCGACGCGCTCAACGCCCGCGGCGGCGGCGTCCTGGTTACGTCGTCCAGCGGGACGACCGGGGGGGGCGCCCGGATCCGCATCCGCGGGGCCAACAGCGTGTCGCTCTCGAACGAGCCGGTGATCATTGTTGACGGGATCCGGGTCGAGAGCGGCGCGAACTCGAACACGGTTGGAGTGGGCGGGCAGGTCCCGTCCCGCATCAACGACATCAACCCCGACGACATCGAGTCCTACCAAGTCTTCAAGGGGCCGGCGGCGGCAGGATCGTACGGCACGGGTGCGGCCAACGGTGCCATCCGCTACCGCACCAAGCGGGGCAGCCCGGGGCCGACCCGGTGGACGGCGTACGTCGAGGGCGGCGGGTTCCCCTACTTCAAAGATTGGCCGAACAACGTGTTTGGGTTCGACCCCACCAAGGCCGCGACCTCCGTCCTCCGGTACGGCTGCACGCTGCCGCGCGTCTCGCTCGGGCAGTGCACGCAGGGCGGCGGGCTGGTCACCCTCAACCCGCTCCGGGACGACTCGCCCTTCCGCAACGGCTCGCGCCAGCAGTTCGGCGCCAGCATGAGCGGCGGGAGCGAGCAGACGACCTTCTACGTTTCGGGAGACCTCGAGGAAGAGGACGGCGTGTATTTGACGAGCAACGCCAAGCGCTACAACTTCCGGGCCAACATCACGAACCGGCCGTCGGACAAGCTCGAGCTCGCCATCACCACCGGCTATGTCTCCAGCGATCTGCGCCTGCCCGACAACGACAACAACGCGCTCGGCTTCCTGGGTTCAGGCCTGCTCGGAGGGTCGGACACGCTGCGAAACGGCTGGGGGTTCCTCCTGCCGGAGGAGAGCTACAAGATCATCACGAACCAGGGTGTGGAGCGCTTCACCGGCAGCGTCTCGGCGGATGCCCGCCCCTGGCCCTTCCTCACGGCACGCGCCGTGATCGGCCTCGACGTGACGAACCGGGTTGACGCGCGGACGTTCCCGCCCAACCAGGTGCCGTTCAACGCGACGACGCTTGAAGGCAGCCGGTCGGCCAACCCCGTGGCGCAGTACAATTACACTGCGAACGTCAGTGCCACGGCGCGTTTCGAACTCTCGCCGACGATCACGTCCCTGACGACCGCTGGCGCCCAGTACTTCCGGGAGCGGAGTCAGACGGTCTTCGCCTTCGGGCGCAAGCTCGCGGGCGGCACGTCGTCGCTCTCCGGTATCGGCATCCCGACGGTCAGCGAGTCGAATGTCGAAGCAAAGACCTTCGGGCTCTTCATCGAGGAGCAGATCGGGATCAGCAACCGCCTGTTCTTCACGGCGGCGCTGCGCGGCGACGACAACTCGGCCTTCGGGCAGAACTTCGACTTCATCACCTACCCGAAGATCGGGGCCTCGTGGGTCATCTCGGAAGAGGGGTTCTTCCCCGGCGGCCTGGTCAGCTCGCTGCGCCTGCGGGGCGCCTTCGGCGCCTCCGGCCTCCAGCCCGGCACGACCGACGCGTTGCTGTTCTTCGATCCGGTCGCCGTCACGGCCGACAACACCGACGTCGTGGCGTTCCAGATCGGCAACCTCGGCAACCCCGATCTCAAGCCCGAGAAGTCTCGTGAGGTCGAGCTCGGCTTCGACGCCGGCTTGCTCGATGACCGGTTCCGCCTGGTCTTCTCCTACTACGACAAGAGGTCGCGGGACGCGCTCATCAACCGGCCCTTGGCGCCGTCGCTCGGCGTGACCAACGCCCAGTTCTTCAACCTGGGCGAGGTGAGCAACAAGGGCGTCGAGATCGAGCTCAGCGGCCGGCTGCTCAATCGGCCGAACGCGCTGTGGGACTTCACGTTGTCGGCCTGGGGCAACCGCAACCGGCTGATCGATTTGGGCACCGACTTCCTCGGCGCTGACATCCCGCCGATCGTGTTCGGCAACCACCGGCACGTCGAGGGTTATCCCCTCGGCGGCTATTGGGTGCGCAGGATCCAGTCGTTCAACGACGCCAACGGCGATGGTATCATCACCTCGACTGAAGTCACGCTGGATCCCACCTTTTCCTACGTCGGGACGCCGTTTCCGACGCAGGGGGCCACGCTCAGCTCCGGCTTCACCCTGGGCCGGCGGGTCCGGGTCTCCGGGCTCCTGGACTACCGCGCGGGGCATCACCTCGACAACCTGACCGCCGCGTTCCGCTGCGGGCTGAACATCTGCCCGGAGATCAACGATCCGACGACGCCGCTCGAGCGGCAAGCCGAAGCGGTCGCCTCGGTCTTCCTCGGGTCGCCGCAGGGCTACATCGAGGACGCCGACTTCCTGAAGCTGCGGGAGCTCGCGGTGACGTATTACTTCCCCGCGAGCGTCGCTGGGCGCTTCGGCGCGAGCGGCATGAGCCTCACCGTGGCCGGCCGGAATCTGGCGACCTGGACGGGCTATTCGGGCTTCGATCCGGAAGTCAACGGGCAGGGCCAGGCGAACTTCTCGACCAGAGACTTCCTGACCCAGCCGCCCGTGCGCTTCTTCACCGCCCGGGTCAACGTCACCTTCTAACGGAGCCGAGGACACGACCATGACGACCAAGACGAAGCACGGCGTCGCGACGCGACTCGGCGAGGGGCGCCGGTGGATCCGGCCCCTGCTGGCGCTCGCGCTTCTCGTAGCGTTCCCGGTAACGGGATGCAACCTCGAGGTGGTGGACCCCGACATCATCACGCCCGACAACCTGACCGGCGAAGCGGCCCTGCCCACCATCCGGGCCGCGGCGCTGGGCGACTTCTCGCTCGCCTATTCGGGCTCGGGGGCCGACGGCTCCTCGGGCACGGAGGGGATCATTACCTCGAGCGCGTTGCTCGCGGATGAATACATCAACTCCGAGACGTTCCCGACGCGGGTCGAGATCGACCGGCGGGCCACGCAGATCACCAACGGCACGCTGACCGGCTGGTTCCGCACGTTGAGTCGCGCCCGGCGCTCGCAGGAGTTCGCGGCCGGCCGCTACCGCGCGCTGGCTTCGGACACGACCCTGCAACCGGGGCTCGCCGAGATGCTGAGCCTCTCGGGATTCACGTACCTGTTCTTCGCGGAGAACTACTGCTCGGGCGTGCCGTTCAGCACGGCCAACGACGACGGCTCGCTGGTCTTCGGCCCGCCGCTCACGACCGCCCAGATGCTGGACACGGCGGAGGTTCGCTTCAGGGCCGCGCTGGCGGCGGCAACGGCGCTCCAGTCGTCGATTGCCCAGCGCACCGCCCGGATTGACCTCGCGCGGATCGGCCTGGCCCGGTCGCTGCTCGCCCAGGGTGATTACGCCGGTGCGGCAGCCGCTGTGGGCGGGGCCACGCCGGTGCCGACGACCTTCGTGTATCTGATCGGGCACTCGGAAAACAGCACCCGCCAGAACAACGGGGTCCACGTGGCGAACGTGGTGGCCGAGCGGTACGCGGTGGCGGACGGGGAAGGCGGGAACGGCCTCCGGTTCCGGACGCAGATGGACGGCCGGGTCCCGTCGGGCCGCTTCCCGAGCACCGACGTCGGATTCGACAACATCACGCCGCAGATCGATCAGCAACGCTTCGGCGACCGCAAGGCGCCGAACCCGCTGGCGACGGGCGCCGAGGCCCGCTTGATCGAGGCGGAGGCCCTGCTCGTCGCCGGTGACACGGTCGGGGCCCTGGCGATTCACAACGCGCTGCGAGCGGCGCCGCCGGCCTACTTCGCCCCGGTCAACGAGACGCGGGCGATCGCAGTTGCCTACGGCCCGCTGCCGGCGCTCACCGCCACCGACGTCACCAACGCTGGTGGGGCGGTGAACCTGCTCTTCAAGGAGCGCGCGTACTGGCTGTGGCTGTCCGGGCACCGGCTGGGGGACCTACGTCGCCTGACGCACCCCCCGTACAACCGCGGCGGGGAGACGGTGTTCCCCACGGGGGCGTACTTCAAGGGCGGGATCTACGGTACCGACTATAACTTCCCGGTGCCGTTCGACGAGACGAACAACCCGAATTTCACGCAGTGCATCGATCGGAACTCGTAGCGTGACAAGAACGGGGGAGGAGCCGCCTCGGCTCCTCCCCCTGTCGTCGTCCTCTCCGGCCCCACCGCCTCGCGTCAGTTGGTCTGCTTGGTGTGCACGAGAATGACCCCGCCTACGGCATTGGTCCCGTAGTACGTTGTTCCCTCGATGCCGGTCAGGATCTCGATGCGCCGAATCGTCTGGGCCGGAATCAGATCCAGCGCGCGAAAGTCACCCACCTTGACGCCGTCGAGGAACACCAGCGGCGCGTCGTTCAGCAGCAGGCTGGAGCGCCCCCGGCGCCACATGCGGGCTGGCTCACCGCTCTTGGTCTCGCGTACCTGAATGTTGGGCGCGGCACGCCGAATCACGTCCCAGGCAGTGCTCGCCCCGGACTCGCGGATGGCCTCCTCGGTGATGACCTGCTCGCCGGGTTTGGTCTGGACGATTTCGAGCGACCGGCTGCTGCGATGGGGGCCGCACGCGGCCAGCGCGACGAGCAGCGCGACAGGCGCGAGCGGCCAAGTACTGATGGTGACCATACCCCAACCTTGAGTCTGGGGACCGGCGGTGTCAAGTCAGGCCGGCGTCAATCCACGATCGCGTCCGGCAGCACGTACTTCATCGGGTTCACCGGCTTGCCGCTCACCCACACCTCATAGTGCAGATGCGGGCCGGTCGAGAGGCCGGTCGAGCCGACGAGCGCGATCTTCTGGCCGCGCTTCACGCGCTGCCCGCGCACCACGAGAATCTTGGAGCAGTGCGCGTAGCGCGTCACCAGCCCGTAGCCGTGGTCCACCGTCAGCATGTTGCCGT
>Ga0326597_10012075_pt1 | contig 11395 bp, 1 predicted proteins | sample RVTome_12_FD_203789 | JGI IMG/M metagenome (GOLD analysis project Ga0326597, IMG submission 203789) | Soil microbial communities from uranium-contaminated site in the Upper Colorado River Basin, Wyoming, United States - RVT100D185 | ecosystem: Environmental > Terrestrial > Soil > Contaminated >...
CGCGAAGAACAACGAAGGGATGGCTTCGGTCGATTTCAGGACGTCGAACGCGATCAGCGAGTACCAGGCGAGACCCGAGACATTGACTCCGAACGGAGACGGCCTCGATGATGAAACGGTCCTCTCGGCGCGGCTCGAAGGGGCGCAGTCTTGGACGTTGATCCTTCGGGATGCTGTCTCGGCTGCTCCCGTCCGAACCTTCACGGGCACGAGCGAGCTCCTGTCGGTCGTCTGGAATGCGAGCGACGACGGCGGCACGCTTGTGCCCGATGCCAACTACGCCGCCCGGCTCGAAACCGCCACTGCCTCCGCGGGGCTGAACGTCCTGGTCGAGAGCGCCGACCGCCCCCCCACGGTCGAAATCACCTACCCGAAGCGCAACGACCGGCTCACGGGAGTCGTCGACGTCCTCGGAACCGCTACCGACACGACGTTTCAGAGCTACACGCTTGAGCTCAAGCACATGAAGGCCGCCGAGTGGCAAGTGCTGAAGACCTCGAACCAGCCGGTGGTGAACGGGGTCCTCGGCCGGCTCGACACGACGCTACTCAACAACGACCCCTACGAGATGCGCTTGTCCGTAAGCGACGGAAGCCAGATCGGAAGCACCACGATCACCGTTTACCCTGGGGGAGACCTCAAGATCGGAAACTTCGAGCTGTCGTTTACCGACCTCGAGGTCCCGGTATCGGGGATTCCCGTCACCGTCACGAGGACTTATCGAAGCCTCGACAAGACCAGGGGGGATTTTGGGATTGGCTGGAGCCTGTCCTTCGCCTGCACCTATACGATCGACCCGGACTTCAACGTCACCCTGAACCTTCCCGACGGAAGGCGAGCGACGTTCTTCATCGGGATCGATCCCAGGAATTCGCAGAGCTTCCAAAGGTTGCGAGAAATCCCCTACACGCCCGAGCCTGGAGTCTACGACAAGCTCCACTGGGACGTGGTGGACTTCATCTTGGGCCAGGAGCGATTCACTCTCGAGACCAAAAACGGCGACCGCTACAACTACGCCTCCTCCGAGCTTCGCTCGGTCCAGACCAGAAACGGCAACACGCTGAGCTTCGCCCCCGGCGGCATCACCCACCAGTCGGGCGCCGGAGTGACCTTCGAGCGGGACGCCGAAGGCCGCATCGGGGCGGTCGTCGATCCCAAAGGAAACCGCATCGAGTATGGATACGACACGAGGGGCGACCTCGTCTCGGTGAAGGATGCGGAAAACAACGTCACCGCCTACACCTACAACGACAGGCACGACCTTCTGGATATCGACGACCCGGAAGGTCGTACTCCGCTCCGGACGGAGTACGACGCGGAAGGCCGGCTCATCCTCGCGACGGACCGTCGAGGCAATTCCAACAACGTTCAGCACGATCCGGTGGCGCGGCGGGCGCTCCTGACCAACCGCAACAGCGGGACGAGCGTCTACGAATACGACTCCCGGGGCCTGGTGACGGCGATCGTGGATGCTCTCGGAGGCCGGAGGACGTTTGAGTACGACGAGAAGAAGAACCTCAGAGCCGAAGTGGACGCGCTGGGAAACCGAGCCGAGTACGCCTACGACTCCCGCGGAAACCGAACGAGCGAGACCCGGGTCGTGAATGGGGAGCCGCTCACCACCCTCTTCACTTACGACGCGGCCAACAACCTCACCTCCACCACCGACTCTCTGGGCCGTAAGACCGCGAACGTCTACGACTCCAAAGGCAACGTGACGTCGACGACGGATGCCCAGGGAAACGTCACCGGGTTCGAATACGACGGTTCAGGAAACCTGACTCGGCAAACCAACCCCGACGGAAGCACCGTCGACAGCACCTATGACGGTTCGGGCCACAAGCTCACGGAAACGCTTGTCGTCGGTGGCGTCTCCCGGACGACGACGTTCACCTACGATCTGGCCGGGAACCTCGAAACCGAGGAGGACCCGCGGCAACACGTCACGCGATCGGTTTACGACGGAAAGGGACGAATCACCGAGCTCCATGACGCGCTAGGGAACGTTCGGCGGACGAGCTTCTTCCCGGCCGGGGCGCTTCTATCCGAAACCGACGAAGCGGGCCACGCGACCAACTACGCCTACATAGATCCGCGTGGCCAGGGGCTCATCGTCGATGTCTTCCGGCCGGACGGCTCGACCCTCATCCGCGGGGAGGACAAGGCCGGAAACCCCATCTTCGAAGAGATCCGCAAGGTCGGCGAGCCAAACGACCACGTCACCACGCGAGCCTACGACGCAAAGAATCAACTCACAAAGGTCACCTATCCCGATGGCTCTTCGACATTGAGCGAATACGACCGGGCAGGCCGCCTTGTGGCAACCATCGATGAGCGAGGGAACCGGACGGAGTTCTCCTACGACGAGATGGGGAGACGGACTTCGATCCGGAATCCTCTCGGGGACACCACGCGGTTCGAGTACGACGATGCGGGGAACCAGACGGCGCTGGTCGATCCAAAGGGAAACCGCACCCAGTTCCGATACGACGCCCTCAACCGGCTGGTCAAGACGATCTTTGCTGACGGAACCGTTCAGTCGACGGCCTACGACGCTCTCGGACGGAAGACTTCCGAGACCGACCCAGCGAATCGAACGACGCGATTCGGCTACGACGAAGCGAGACAACTGACCTCGGTCGCTGATGCCCTCGGGACCGTGACGAGATATGAATACGACGGCTCCGGGAATCGGACCGCTATCATCGACGCCAACGGTCATCGGACCGAATTCGAATACGACGAGCGCAATCTTCTGGCGAAAAAGACGTGGCCAGACGGAAAGTTCGAGACCTACCTCTATAACTCGAGGGGACTTCTTTCGAGCAAGACCGACGCCAAAGGCCAGATCGTCAATTTCGTCTACGACGAGGTAGGCCGTCTGACGGAGAAATCCTATCCCGACGGAACCTTCGTGCGGTTCACCTACACCAGGACCGGCCAGCGCCAAATCGTCGAGGACTCGCGGGGCATCACCCGCTACCGCTACGACCGCCGGGACCGGATGACGGAGATCCTCTATCCCGACGGCCGAAAGCTCGCCTTCACCTACGATGCCGCCGGAAACCGCGAGTCGCTCACCGCGCACGTCGGAGGTCAGATCCTTACGACGACCTACACCTACGACCGGGCGAACCGTCTCGAGACGGTGACCGACCCCAACGGCAAGATCGCCCGATACGGCTACGACCTCAACGGGAATCGCGCTAGCCTCGCCTACCCCAACGGAACGGCCACCAATTACGAGTATGACAACCTGAACCGGCTGACCAGATTGGTCACGACAGGACCTTCGGGCGTCATTCAGTCCTACGACTACACACTCGGTCCAACGGGCAACCGGCAGAGGATCGCGGAAGCAGATGGCACGGTGAGGGCGTATGAGTATGACGGTCTGTACCGGCTAACCCGGGAGACCATCACCAGCACGCTCAGCACTGTCTATGAGAAGAGCTTCGTCTACGACCCCGTGGGCAACCGCCTGAACCAGACCACCACCGGCGAAGGCGCTGCCGTGGTCGACTACACCTACGACGACCGAGACCGCCTTCTGACCGAGAACTCGACACCCTACGGCTGGGATGACAACGGGAATCTCACTTCAAAATCCGGAGAAGCGACGCACTTCTGGGACTTCGAGAATCGCCTCGTCCGAATCGAGAAGACCGATGGAACCGTCGTCTCTCACGCATACGACGCCGATGGGAACCGAGTCAGAACCGAGGTCACCCCCCCCACCGGTCCGCCTCAGGTCACCGATCTCCTCGTCGATACCTCTGGCCCTCTGAGCCACGTCGTGGCTGAATCGGATGTTTCCAGCAACCTCGTCGCGCTCTACGTTCGCGGTGACGATCTAGTGAGCGTCATCCGACCTGGGGAGCAGCGCTTCTACCACGCCGAAGGACTAGGCTCTGTCCGATTCCTAACCGACGAGACCGGCTTCGCGACTGACAGTTACAGATACAGCGCCTTTGGTGAACCCCTCACTCGCATTGGACTGGACCCGCAGCCTTACACCTTCGCTGGCGAGCCTTTCGATCCGAACCTAGGTTTTTACTACAACCGTGCCCGATGGCTGGATCCCGGCGTGGGTAGATTTTTGCGACCCGACCTATTCCAAGGCTCGCTCAGGGAGCCGGCCACTCTTCACAGGTATGCGTACGCGAGACAAGATCCGCAAAACCGCGTGGATCCAACCGGCCTTCTGGATTGGAGGGACTGGGGGCTCGTTGGAGTCGCCGCGCATACTGTGATTTCGATCTATTATGCCGGCTTGGGAGCCACGATAGATCTCGCGATCAACGACGATAACAAGCGAAGACCCGATATCCGGTTTCATAAGGACGCGCGCTTCTTTCCAGGTACTGCCGGAGAGGTTTACGAGATCAAGCCTGCGCGAAGTTACACAAGAGGGCTGGAACAGATCGGCCGCTACATCACGGGCCTTTTGGAAGCCGAACGCGGTGTTCGATGGCGTCCTGGAGTTGCGATTCCACCGATTCCCCCAGTCTGGCCTGGGCACCTCGTACATCCTTTGGTTGCTGGGCAGCAAATGTACGTGGCGCTCGATCCAGGCAGCGGGATCATTACGTACCAGTTCGATCAAACGGCTCTTGAGCTTACCGTCTTCGTGATTGCCCTATCGATGGTAGCGCGATTAGCCGCTGCGGCACTTGGTGCGGAACTGAAGGGGCAGTTCGGTCTGGCGACTGCTTTTGGAGGAATCTAGGCATGTCCGCCGAAGATCTTGTATTCGCCGAAATTCAGGTGCGAGACGTGGGTAGACTCGACGCGGAGGTTCTGTACGAAACCGATGCTCCGTTGGCGGACATTCAGATTGCCGGCAACGGTTCGATGGTCTGTATGAAGATAGCAGGCAAAATAGCTGAACTTCTCTACTTCGATGGCTTCTACTCCAAACCGGACGTCTGGGTGACGAGTGACAAGCTTCGGCTGGCTCACCTGTTTGCGTTTGATGGAGAGCATGTCTACGCCAATACAGAGCAGAGTTTGCTGATGGTGGAGCCGGGCGCCATAAGGGACGTGTACGGTAGCCGCGGTCCCGTGTTCTTCCCCTCGATGAGCCCAAACGGTCGGAGCGTGGTTTGGGTGGAAGGTCGCTCGCGCTCCAAGGGATTTGTTCTCGAAACACTCGACTCCAAGGTACGCTCGATACCGTTGTCGGAATGCTGTCGTACAATTTGGCTGGGAACTGGCGAAATCGTTGCCTTCGCGATCAGAAGCGCTGGCGAAGACGAGGAGGAATGTGTCCTGTCTCTCCATTCGTCTAACGGCGCTCTCCAAAGCGAATTTCTCACTACAGAGTTGGGAATGGGAATTGCGGGACTCACTGGAGATCCGCAGGGGCGACGATTCGTCGTTGCGGCTGCGAGCCGCGTGAAAAGCCGCGCCGGAATCTGGCTAATAGACCTGACTGAAGGGATACAAACTCATAACGTCGCCGATGCGTTGCCAACGGGTGCGGTCATCTTGTCCGATGGGTACTGCTTCTTTGGAGAAAATTTACCGGCACCGGCACCGCACACGCTGATTTGTGCCAGCAAGCAGATCACATGCCGGGCTACGGTTTCTGATCCGATTGCCGACTTCGCGGTTGACAGCGCTCGAGAGTGGCTGGTCTACAGGACGTACGGTGCCACAGGTTCGCTGAAGCGCATCTCGCTCGCAGCGTTTGCCCCAACTGAGAACGGTCATAGAGAAATGTCCTGAACGTCAAACCGTTTTGTAGCCCGAGACCTCGGGGGGTCCCCCCACCCCGCGTCAGATTTCGAGGTGGTTCATCATGCGCCGGAACCGGGAATTCGTTCTCACGAGCGTCCTCCTCGTCGCGAGCGTTTCGGCGCGGGCGCAGCAGCTTTCGCACGAGCGCGGACTCGAGTGGTTGGACGTTCGGGTCGTTGACGGCGGTGTCGAAGGACGTCTTGACGCGAGTCGGTCCGCTCTTTGCATTTTGGCGTTCGAGCAGACCGGGGCTCTCCTGTCGGCGGAGCCTCTGAATCTCCGCGGCCATCTCTTCACGACGCTCTCGGAAAGCGTTTTCCAAGCGCTCGGGAGCGGAGACGTGTCCGTTCTCGCCGGGCTTCAGGAACTCGACGGGTCGTTTGGCGGCGATCTTGCCCTCTCCGCTTGGGCGGTTCTGGCGGAGGCACGCGCGGGAACGAGCGATCCGCCGGGGGTTTCGTTCCTCCGGTCGCGGCAGAACGTCGATGGAAGCTGGGGAGATCGGGACTACGTCTTTCATACGGGGCTCGTCACGTTCGCGCTCCTCTCGATGGATTCGAGCGACGCGTCGGGACTTTCCGGCATCGAGTTTCTTCTCGAGGCGCAGTCTCCGACCGGGGGCTGGGCGGGCGACGTCGCCGCGTCTTCTCTTTCGTTGCTGGCGCTCGAAGCGGGATCGGCGCCTTTGGCCGCGCTCGAGGCGGGGGCGAGGTTTCTTCGCGAGACCCAGGTCCCTTCGTCGGGGTGGGGGGCGTATGCGGGGCGGCTGCCGGATGTCATTCCCACCGCGCTTGCGGCTTGGGCGCTTTCGACCGTCGATAGTCGTGATCCGACGATTGCGCCTGGATTGAGGTTTCTCGAAGAGCAACGAAACGGTGTGGGCGGCTGGTTCGATACCAGCCTGGTTGCGCGGGACACGAGTCAGCTTCTTCTCGCGAAGAGAGAAGCCGATCTCGATCCGGGGGCTCTCGCTTTAGGGCAGCAGTTCTTGCTTGGGCGCCGGAGCGAGAACCACCACGATTCCGCGCGGACGCTCGAAGGATTGATGGCGGCGGGGGATGACCCGGGCGCTTTCATGGACGAGCTGGCGCGGCGGCAGAATGCGGACGGTGGTTGGGGTCTCGACCCGTCCCACGAAAGCGACGTTCTCACGACGGCTCTCGCGCTCCGTTCCCTCCGGCGTGCGGGGTTCACCGACCTCGCCGCGGCGGGTCGCGCGTTCGACTTCCTTGCCTCGGAGCGGCGCGCCGATGGTGGGTGGGAGATCCAGCCGAACGAGGTCTCACACACGGTGGTGACGGCCGAGGTCCTGTCGGCACTCGGCCTCTGGAAGGACCGGTTCGACCTCTCCTCTCTCCTTGGCCCCGGAGCGGCTTTCCTGCGGTCGCGGCAGAACCCGGACGGAGGGTTCGGGTCGAGCCCGTCGACTCCGACAGAGACGGCTCTCACCCTCATCGCACTCACGGACGCGGGGGAGGCGGGCTCGTCGGTCGCGCTCGCCATGCAGAATGCCCAGAACTATCTCGTCGCGACGCAGCTTGCGGACGGGAGCTGGGAGGAAGACGTCTTCACGACGGCGTCCGCGGTGCGGGCTCTGAGGCGCCGGGGAGTGAACCTTCATGTCGAGGCTTCTTCTCTCGTCGTGAACCCGACGAAGCCGCTCGCGGGAGTGGACGTCGTCTTTACCGCGGAGGTTCGGAACCTGGGAACGGCGCCGGCGGCGGGGGTCGTGGTGCGCTTTTTCAGAACGCCGGGGGACTTTCCCATTCCCTCGCCCCTGTCGGTTCCCGCGGGAGCGCCGCTTCTCGCCCAGCAGGAGATTCTGCTTCTTGCAGGGGCGAGCGAGGCCCAGGTGAGCTTCACGTGGCCTACGACCGGCCACGAGGGGCTCCACAACGTGTACCTCGCCGTCGACCCGTTCAACGCCATCGGAGAGATCGACGAGACGGACAACGTCTCCGTCGCGAGCCTGACGGTGGTCGGGGATCCGGTCGACCTCGAGATCGCTCCCGAGAACATCCTTCTCTCTCAGATTCGGCCTCGCTCGGGAAGCGTCGTGAGCTTCCAGGCGGCGGTGAGGAATCTGGGCGGTGAGGCCGCGCGCGATGTCCGGGTGCGGTTCAGCGTGGGGGGTCCCGGGACCCCGTTCGGAGGCGACCAGCTCCTCTCCGCCATTCCGGCGCATCAGTCGGCGCTGGCCTCGGCGAGCCTCGACACCACGGGACTTTCGGGTCCGGTTCCGGTCTTCGTTTCGGTCGACCCTCTGGGAGCGATCGACGAGGCCGATGAGGCGAACAACGTCGCGTCTTCGGACTTCCTTATCGCCGGAGACTTTCCGGACCTCGCCTTCAGCTACACGCGCAACCCGTTCTTCGAGGAAACGATTCCGGAAGGCGACGCCGTCACGAAAGCCATCTTCGTGCGGAACAGCGGGTTCTCGTCGGCTCCGGCGTTCAACGTGAGCTTCCACGATGGAGACCCGAGACTTCCGGGAGCGGTTCTCTTCGCGAGCGTGCCGTACCCGACGCTGTCTTCGGGCGTCGAGACGAACCGAGCATTCACCTTTCTGTCGACGGCAACGGTGGGAGACCACGCGGTCTTCGCTTCGATCGACCCCGCGAACGCGGTGGAAGAGGTGAACGAGTCGGATAACGTGCGCCAGCTCGGGGTCTATCACGTGCGCCCGAAGGCTACGAACGCGGCGTTCTCGGCCTTTTCTCCAATCCAGTTCTCTCCGAACATCGTTCCGGTGGGCGGTGCGGTCACCATCACCCTGCGCATCGCGAATGCCGGGGAGGTCCCGCTCGCGAACGTGAAAGCGCAGCTCTGGCTCGGGGTTCCAGGAGAGCCGGGCTCGACCCTCATCGGCGAGAACGTGGCCGCCACACTCGGCCGCGGTCTGACTTCGAGCTTCCCCTTCTCCTGGACCTCGACCGCCGGGGTTCACACCTTCTTCGGAGTGGTGGACCCGGACAATACGATCTTGGAAGACAACGAGTCCGACAATGTGGTGAGCTCCCAGTACACGGTGAAGCCGCCCCTTCCCAATCTGAAGGGGCTCTCGCTCGAGCCCCTTCTCGACGGCCCGGGAGCGGATGCCTTCGATCAGGCTCGGGGAAAACAGATTCGCATCCGGTTCCGTTACACGAACGATGGGCTTTTGGACACACCCACCAACGAGACCTTCGTGGTGCGCCTTTTCGTCTTCGACCCGTTCGATCCGAGCGACCCGGGGACGCCCGTGGCCACCCAGACGATGGGGCAGCTTTTGAAGGGCTTCACGAATCAGGTCGACTTCCTCTGGGACAGCACGTCCTGGAGCGGCCCGGCCGGGTTCGTGGCGGTGGCGGACGCGGATTCCGGGATCGAGGAGTTCCTCGAGTCGGACAACAACGCCGGCTTCCAGATGAAGATCCACGAGCCTGCCTCGGACCCCCTGGTGAAAGCACCCGATATCTCCTGGTCCAACCCGCGGCCGATGGCGGGAGAGACGGTGAGGGCGACGGTTGTCTTCCGTAACGAAGGGGATCTCATCGAAGCCCCCGACGTGACGGCAGGGTTTTACCTGGGAGACCCGGCGAACGGGGGAGTGCTCTTGCACCAGGAGACGATCTCGATTCCCGCGGGGACGTTCTCGAACGGGTATTCCGGGAATACCGCGACCGTCCTCTTCGACTGGGTGGTTCCCGAAGGGCTGAACGAGTTCTTCGTGAAGCTTGAAGACAACACAGGAACCGAGCTCGAGGCGGACAACGACGTCGCCATGCGGCCTCTCACCGGAAGGGTTTCCGGAAAGCCGACGATCCTCTTCGTCGAGACCCACGAGCCCATCTTCGTTGGGGATCCCGGAAACACCCGGAAGCCGCGGGCGACGCTCTTCGACTCTCTCACCGGAACCCGGATGCCGGAGGGCAACGTTCTGGAGTTCCGCCGAAAGCTCCAGGAGCTCGGCTACCAGAGCGTGACCCTCAATAGCGACGAGCCGCTGACTTCCGAGGCGCTTTCGATGGCCGACGCCATCGTCGTCAGCGGAAACGATCGCTTCGAAACCTTCACCGCGCAGGAAGTCGATACGCTCCTCGCCTACGTGCAGGGAGGCGGCGGCTTGTTCTTCGTCTTCGAAACGAGGTTCGGCTCGCAAAGTCTTTCAAACTTGGCGAGCCGGTTCGGGGTCGGTCTCGGAAGCGCGATTCTAGACCTGAGGCCGCCCGCGGGTCCGGCGGTGTTTCAGAGCTATTACCTCGACAACTTCCTGGATCATCCGATCCACCGGGGAATCGTCCAAACGCGATGGTTCTTCGCCCACTCCCTGGCAAACCTTCCGGAAGAAGCGCAAGTCATCATGAGACCGGTATACGAGCACCAGGCGCCGATCCACGCTCCGATGGCGGCGGTGTACCCCGGAGGAGGTCCCATCGCGGGGGCGGGACGCATCTTCGTCATGACGCAGCTCTTCGCCATGGTGGAGATCACCGACGGCGACGATCAAGGACTCATCCGGCTCGGGACGAAGCGGTTGGGAAACCAGCTCCTGGACCGCGTGGACAACCTGCGGTACTACGACAACACGTTCCGGTGGCTCTTGGGGCTGCCTCTGCCCGAGAGGGACGTCGATCTGAGGGTGGCGGCGGAATCGATCGCGGCCTCTTCGTTCCCGGCCGTCGGCACGGAGAATCCGGTGAACGTCACGGTCGAGAACGTGAACCGCGGGCGGGTCTGGAGCCTCATCGCGAGCGCCGACAGCCGGAGCCACTCCTTCAGCGGCGCCATCCGCACCGACGGAGAGTTTCTCGAGATCGAGCCGCGATTTCTCGAAGGGAGCGATACCTTCGCCGTCGATGGGAACGAGCTCAGGTTCTCTTTCGCGGAGCTCGCGAACGAGGACAGCCTGCAAATTACGACCAGCGGCCGTTTCCTTACTCTGGTGGAGCTTTCGATCGACGGGCGGAGCGCCCTCGGGGAGACTTTCCTCGGGGACGCGAACCAGCTCGCGCCTGAGCTTCCGTTGACCCTGGATGCCGACACGCTCCAGCCGGTCGATGCCCTGGGACTGCCCTTCGGGATCCTGGGGGAGGACCTCGGGTTCTTCATCGGTCTTTTCAAGACCCGCACCGACCCCGCGTTCGACGTGAGGCTGCGTCTCTACGAAGGGGATCGCGGAAGCGGCGGGACACCCATCGGTCCGGAGGCGAACTTTCCCGAGATTCCGGCCGGAGGGACGGCTTCGTTCGAGTTCCCCTGGACTCCGCCTTCGAACGGAACGTTCGAGCTATTCGCGGAGGTCGATCCCGAGGATTCGATCCGGGAGCGCGACGAGACGAACAATCGAGCCTCCCGCACCGTCACCGTCGGAGATGCGAGCTTCCCCGACCTCGTCCTAGAGAGGCTTTCGGCTCTTCCCGCTTCCGCTCCGGCGGGCCAGCTCGTGGAGCTCATCGCCGAAGTTCGCGCGCAGAATGCTCCCGCGCCCGAGAGCTTCGTCCAGTTCTTCGAGGGCGATCCCGGAAACGGAGGAGCTCCGCTGGGCGAGCCGTTTCTTCTCCCCGCGCTCGGGGTGGGGAAGCTCGCCACGGTTTCCATCCGGTTCGATTCTAAGGGGCGCTCCGGAGAAGTCATTCTCTTCGCGCTCGCCGATCCCGAAAACGCGATCGCG
>Ga0326597_10012076_pt1 | contig 11395 bp, 11 predicted proteins | sample RVTome_12_FD_203789 | JGI IMG/M metagenome (GOLD analysis project Ga0326597, IMG submission 203789) | Soil microbial communities from uranium-contaminated site in the Upper Colorado River Basin, Wyoming, United States - RVT100D185 | ecosystem: Environmental > Terrestrial > Soil > Contaminated >...
TTGTCATATTTTATCTTGTTTTTTCCCGCGAGGAATTTGCTTTTTGGAGAACTAAGGCCTTTTTGTATAAGTTCCCTTATGTATTCCGAAGGAGTTGTATTTTGCCTTTTACAGATTAACTGCAAGTTAATTGCATCTATATTAGGAAGCCTTGTTGAGACAGAGACATACTCTTTTGGTTCTTTTGAGATTTCCTTGTTTAAATCTATCATAAGAGTCTTTAGAATAGTGACTTTTTAAAGATTTTGGTATTTTTAAGTCTACATAAGTAGACCTATTAATTATACACCAAAACTTCTTCCTTCGGGGTTTTATGACCAAGGTCAAGAGTTAGAGGGATGGGAATATTGACTTCTTTACCTTTTTTCTTGAATATTATCATCAGGAGAACATAAATATGGTTTGTTTTGTAATTAACAGACATTTTCATACTTTTAATACTTTTTAGAATATTCTTACCAATACCTAGATTCTCACTGGCATCCATTATTTCTATCCCACAAACCAGATTTCTGTGATTTACGTCTAGAATAAAATCCCCTATATCTATAGATGCTTTAACCTTATCTCCATTATTTATAGAGAATATATCGTTTTCAGAGTCATAGTCTATCGCCTTAATTTGTCTTGCCATTTTCTATAAGTATTCCAAGCACTGATAACTTTTAAATCTTTTGAGAGAATTACCTCAATTATTAGAACTAATGAATATTTCCTACTCATTTTGAACCATAGTTTAAATCTATCCCGACTTTTGCCTTGCTCTATTTTCTCTAGCTTGCTAGTCTGGGACAAAAATTTCCTTACCATTCCCTCATTTATTGGTCGTTCCCCTAATCTTTTATAAAAATGGGGATCAAAGGTGATATTCTCCTGGTCTAAATTTTCAATAAAGCTTTTGATGTCGGTTATTTTCATTTTACCTTATCTTTATCTTCTCAGCCCTATTAATTATGTTCTTAAGTTCATCTGAGCTAAACTTGTCCAGTGGGTTTTCATCTGACAATGGATGTGTTGTGAGGTCTTTTGGTGTAAGATGCTTGTTATAGGCAAAGAATTTTTCCAAAATCCTTAGAAATCTAATCTGTTCTGGGGTATATTCTTTGTTATTTTCAACTATAAGCTTTTCAAACTCGTTTTTAATCATTTCTTGAGGATCTGGAAGGTCTTTAAGTTCAAGCATATCTCTAAGAAATAAAACAAAATCAACTTTCCTTATGTTCTGAATATTTTCAATAGTCCAGGCAGAATTTAATTCTCTTAGCTGTTTTTCAATTTCAAACAATTCTTTCCAAGTAACTCCCTCTTTAACCATCTTTTTAAGCAAAGGAGTTTTTTTGATGTATTCGAGGTCAGGATCTTCCCTTACTTGCATCTTAAAATCCTCAACGCTTCTCGTGACATCTGGAGCATCAACTTTTATTATTTTCTTTCTTCCTGGCTCATAATATTTCATAAGGGGAGCAATTTCTCTGATTAAAAAATCAACATCTGCAAATGTAAGCTCACTCCAGAATTTAGGCTGCATAACTTTCATTATCTGTTCTCGCTTTTCCCTAACAGCTTGCAAATTGGAACTCCATACATTTTCAACCCTTTCTAAAATAAATTCCTCTTCTTCATGAATTGCTTCTCTATTCTCTTCTTTGACATAGCTAAACAAGTCAACACAATGGGAAACAAATGTTTGAACCCGTCCATCTCCGAATTCTGTGAACTTCATTAATGGGGAAATATCTTTTTTCAATTCTTCAATAAACTCTTCCAGGCCAAACTTCTTAGAAATAACTTTTTTGATAATTTCTATTTTTGGTTTGACAATAAAGGATTTTTGGTTTATTTTTTTAACAGATTCCTTAATCCTCTTTTCAATAATCTTCTTTTCTTCTTCTGAAAGATTTTTCTTCAAAAGTTCAACTTCTTTATTAAATATCTTAACTTTTGTATCCTCTGTTATCCTAGACTTGTCTGCAGATTCCAGCTGGTGCTCTTTTATATTCGAAAATTCTCCAAATTTAAAATCAAGGATTTTAAAATCATCTTTAGCATGAACTCCTTCATTTACAGGCAGCCATTCCTTATGAGTACATGCAGAGAAACTTCTAGTTCCCCTTCCCAACATTTGCCAGAATCTTATATGTGAAAAGACAGGAGCAACAAAAACCAAATTCATAATTTCTGGAATATCAATACCAGTATCTAAAACTCCAACAGAAAGGGCAACTCTTGGACTTGAATCTTTTTTGAATCTATTAACCTCATCCATATATCTTGCTTTATCAGAAGTAATGACTTCAACATCGTCAGCTAAATTCGGATAAAGCCTTCCAAAAACTTTCTTTAGTTCTTCAGTATGCTTAACACTAGCACAAAAGAAGATAGTTTTACATGGCTTATCATCCTCTGTTTTATAACACCTATTCATAAATTCAGTAACAATAAGCTCGTTTGTTTTCTTGTCTGTAAAGTATTTAGCAAACCTAGTGCCCGGAACTTCAAAATGATCTGGATCTTCATCTTGTTTTATTAAAGCTGTTTTAAGTTCATCATCTAGATCTATCCCTTTAATTCCAAGCTCTGTAACTTTTGTAGCAATAACTTGCGCATCATAAGGAACTAAAACACCATCTCTAACAGCTTCATCATAATCATATTTTACAGTAGGGTTACCTCTTTCACAATCAAATAAATCAAATGTATCTCTTGATTCACTTTTGGAAGGTGTAGCTGTCAAACCTAGTTTTATTGAATCAAAATACTTGAAAACCAAACCCTGCCTATCATAATAAGACCTATGTGCCTCATCAAAAACAATTAAATCAAAAAAACCAGGGCTAAATTTTTGAAATTTAAATGCAGTTTCTTTGTCTTTGCTCATTAATGTTTGTACAGTTGAAACATAGATTCTTTTATCCATCTCAAAATCTTTAAATTCATTAAGTATTGTCTTAGGTTCCCCTCTTAAAAAGCTGTCAAATGCATCAGATGCTTGCTTTCCCAATGCAATTCTATCAACCACAAATAAAACGTTTTGAATATATCTTGCTCTAATCAAAGATTCAATAATTGCCATAGATACTCTTGTCTTTCCGGTGCCTGTGGCCATATTAATTAAGACTTTTCTATTTCCTTTTTCTAAATGATCAAGAACCTGTTTGACAACCTCCACATTTTTTGATCTATCAACTATTTTTTTATTAACTTCAATATTAGAAAGTTTTTGTCTTTCTCTAGACAACCTCATTCTTCTGTGCAAGTCTTTTTGAGAAAATGGCCCAGATATCTCTCTTGTGGGGTATCCCCTTTCTTTCAAAAACCATTTATCTCCATTAGTTAAAAAAATAGGAACAGAAAAACCCATTTGAGACTCTATATCTTTCTGATAAGTTGTTGCCTGGATGCTCCCTCTTTCAGGATCAACAGAGAACTTCTTAGCTTCAATTATTGCAAGGATAGATTTATCAGAATCTAAAAGAACATAATCAATAAAATGGTCAACACCCCTTTCAATACTACCTTCATTAAACTTATACTGAAAAGACTTAAAATCAGATTTTACAGAATTAACTTCTCTTCTTATGTATTCTTCTTTCCAACCAGCATCTTCAATTAACCAAGGATCAATTATTCTTTCCCGTGTTTCTTTCTCTGAAAGGTCCATAATCTAAACAGCCCACGAGAATATTAAAAACCTTTCCCCACACCAAACCCACCCCCGAACATTTCCTCTCCGAGGGGGAAGTCTTTTATATCTGATTGTTTAGGATATTTTCATGGCTAAAGCACAATTTGATTCTCAAGGCAGATTTATGGGCATTGATAACAAAATATTCCCTAAGGAAGGGCAATCAAGATTAGGTTCTTCAGACAGGCAGGAAGGACAGGGCAGATATGACGGACATAGCAAGAAATACAGCTGCCCAACCTGCGGAAGGCTGATAAGCCACAGGGGGAATTGCCTTGTATGCAATATCAGAAACAAAAAGGCAGAAGAATTGGATACAGGTGATATTTTAGGAAGTAAATTAAAAAAAGGCGATGAAACCGAAAACCCAAGCAAGCCAGAGAAGTTTGACAATTCCCAGGACACAAAATACTGGAGCCTGTATAAAAATGGCCAGAGACTTTCCCCTCTGAAATTTTCAAACAGCAAAACCCAGGAAGATGTTGTGGAAGAAATAGTCAAGCTTGTTGAAAAAGGAACCAAGGCAATTTTCCTTCACGGCGTTTGCGGAACCGGAAAATCCGCGATTGCATTGAATATTGCCCGTGCTCTTGGACGGGCTGCAATTGTTGTGCCTGTTAAAAATCTGCAAAGGCAATACGAGGAAGATTACATGGAAAAGATGTTTCTTCTAAAGCCCAACGGAGAAAGATTAAAAATCTCAATGATTACCGGCAGGGGAAATCACGATTCCATATTCAGGCCAGGAGTTTCGTGTGCAGACCCTTCTCTTCCGGACACAATCCAGATCATTGAAAGGAATTTCAGGAAAATTAAGGAATACTATGAGGAAAATCCCTTTATACAGCATAAAAGTCTTGTTAATCTTAATAGGTTAAAAAGGATTTCAATTGCCCCTACAAACCCTTACTGGAGCCCGATTATGCAATCTATTTATAACATGAACCTGCCTGACGCCAAAAAGAAATTATACAAGGGCTTAAACAACAAGGATTTCATCTTTTATCACAGAAAAAGGGGCTGTTCTTACTATGACCAGTATGATGCATATCTTGATTCTGATGTGATAATCTTTAATGCTGCAAAATACAAGATTGAAACAGCATTAGACAGAAAGCCAAAAACAGAGATAGATATCATTGATGAAGCAGACGAATTTTTAGACAGTTTTTCAAACCAAAGCGAGATAAATCTCACACGCTTAAAAAGCTCACTGTCTAATCTTTATTCAGAAGATGATAATACAAGGGATATTGCAGATGAGATAATCAGATTGATTGGCCTGGAAGAAAAAAACAAAAGAGCAACAGGAGTGGATGAAAATGAGATTTTTAAGATAAGCGATACAAATATCCAAAAAATATTGTCTTTAATCCTGAAAGACGGAAATCTTGAATCAGAAACTTATTTTGAGGATTCATCTTCCAATTATGTTGCCAAAGCCATAGGAGCTGCCAAGGATTTTGAGGATTTTTTCACAGATACTTATCTGACATACAGGATTTATGAGAAAGACCTGTATGTTAACATTGTCACAACAAACATGTCCAAAAGGCTGCAGGAAGTCCTTAACAAGAATAAGACTCTTGTATTCATGTCCGGGACCCTGCACTCAAAAAATGTTTTGGAGAAAGTATTTGGCATTGCAGATTACAGGGTTGTTGAAGCTGAAACAATTCCCCCGGGAACAATTGAGATTTTCAGAACAGGAAAAGAATTTGACTGCAAATATGAAAATTTTAATTCAGGGAAAAACACCAGAGAAAGCTATCTTGAGGCATTATCTGCCTGCACAGAGAAAGCTTTAAGGCCTTCATTAGTCCATGTAAATGCTTTTAATGATTTGCCCGGAGAAGAAGAGATAAGCAAATTCTCCCTGAAAGGCCTGATATCACGGGAAAAGCTGATTGAACTGCAGGAAAAGGATAAAACAGGGAAATTAGTTTCTGAATTTAAAAGAAAGCTATTTGACATTTTATACAGCACAAAATGCTCCAGGGGAGTTGATTTTCCAGGGGATTCCTGCAATTCCATATTATTCACAAAATATCCCAATCCAAACCCGAATGATACATTCTGGAAAATCTTAAAAAAGACCCACCAGGAATATTTTTGGGATTTTTACAAGGACAAGGCAAGAAGAGAATTCCTGCAGCGTTTATACAGGGCCCTGCGTTCTCCTGAAGACCATGTTTTTGTTTTGTCTCCTGATTCAAGGATTTTAGAAGCTGTAAAAGAGATACAGTTAATGAATAAATCTTAAAACTCCTGTGATAATTCTCCTTTCCCAAACATATTAAAAACCTTTCATTCTTCAAGAAATCATGCCCCCACAAACATTCAAACTCTCTCCCTCTGCCTTAAACCTCCTGAAAGAATGTCCGAGGTGCTTCTGGCTGACAGAGCATCGCGTTTGGCAAAGGCCCCAAGGCATATTCCCAAGTCTGCCTTCTGGAATGGACTCAATCCTCAAGAGGCATTTTGACAAGTTCATGGATCGTGGGGAATTGCCTCCTGAATTATGTAATAATTCAGAATGCGAGAACTTTAAACTTTTTGATGACAAAGAACTTTTGAAGGAATGGAGAAATTCCCGCAGGGGTTTGTGGTTTGAAGACAGCAAGGGAAACATTCTTCACGGAGGAATAGATAATATGCTGGTCAATAAGACAAACAACAAACTGATAGTTCTGGATTACAAAACAAGGGGATTTCCATTAAAAGACAATACACACGAACACTACCAAAACCAGCTTAACATATATTCATGGCTGCTAGAAGCTCTTGGCTACAAGGTGGAAAACTTCGCCTATCTTCTGTTCTATTATCCAAAAGAAGTTCTGGAAACAGGCGAAGTCGTCTTTGACACTGTTCTTAAAAAAATGCCTGTTTCTGCGACAGATGCAGAAAAACTATGGGAAAAAGCGCTTGAAATGCTAAATGACGAGTGTCCTGAAAAAGGTTGCGAATGGTGCGAGAGGTTCTAAGCCAGAATTTCTTTTTCTTTACCCAAAACATTGGATTTGGTAAGCATCCAGTCAAGCCTTATCAGGTTCTTAACAAAGAGATTATCTGTATTAAGCTTATAGTAATCAGATTTCCCAACTTTTCTTGTTTTTATAACAATCCCGGACTTTACAAAATTATCAAAGAATGACTTAAGAGAATTATAACTTACGTTGCTGTTCCTTGCAATCTCTGTCAGGGGATAATCAAAGAAATTAAATCCTATCAAAAAATCCAAGACTCTTAACTGGGGCGTATCTCCAAACTGCATAAGGAAAAAAGACTTATTTTCTTTTGTTTTCATGTAAAATTGTAATATTGCAAGTTTATAAATGTTCTCATTAAAGTACGTTAACTATCAAAGATAGCAACATTTAAAAGTAAAATAAGTCTCTGAATTATATATGTCTCTAAATTTAGAAAAAGCCCGCCTTATGTCTGCTCTAGCAAGGGGTAAAGCAAATTGGGGGGCATCTTATGACAGACTAGAGCACTTTAAGAGGTTCCAGAACTTAAAAGAAATTATTAAAGATCTTTCAAAAAGAGGATGGCTAATCATTCACAAAAAACCAAATTACGAAGCAATTTCACTAAATCCCAAATATAAGGGGGAAATCATGAAGTTTATAGAAGAGCAGATTCCTGAATTGAAAGGAATAATTAAATGATTGTTGCGAATGGTGCGAGAGGTTCTAATTAAATAACCGGAATATCTCTTTCTATCCTTTCCATCAGGGAAGATCTGGAATTTGCCAGGATAACAGATGAAGCCAGAAAAAGAATTGAAGCCGGTGAAAGCATAACCATTGAATTTGATGATTTCATAAAAGAAATGAAAAAAGAGTACACATAATTTAAAAAATTTTAAAAATAAACCAAACAATATTTTTTGGGCGAACTCTTAAAATTAATAAAATGTGTAAGAGCCACTCCTAAACCAGGGAGATAAACAAGTAGTTCTTCCCCAAAGTTTATTTTCATGCTTAAAATCTTTTATAAGATGATGAAGCAACTCATGTTTTACTTGGTGCTCTCTTGAAAACCCTGTTTCATATTTCAATATAATCTTTCCTTGAAAATATGCTCCTGACAAAGAACCCCCAAAATGCATACTATCTGCAAAAAACCACCTTAAAGAATCAGGTCCTGTAGTTTTTATGCCCACGCAATCTTGAAGCTCTTTGTACCATTCATTAACCTTCTCGGGAGGATCAAACTCTCTTAAATTATAAACCTTAAATTCTTTTTCAACACTTCCTGTGAAAAGAGGAAAAATTAAAAGAAGAAGTTGGCTTAGCCTTCTTCTCATTTAAATCCCCCAAAACCATCAATACCAAAAGCATCCTCTGGATTAAATCTAAATTTGCATGGGGAATTATCAAAAGAGAAAAGATAAGCACTTTTACTTTGCTCATCATATGTTCCTATCCTAAGGCTAAGGTCTCCTCGCATATTCCTTGCAAGTATTTCATTATAAAAAGCATAGTATTCTTCTCTTGTGTCAAAATAAAATTCTGTACTGTCTGTTGCAAGGATATTCATGGGCAAACATTCACCGGAAAAAGTGGGCATTACAAGATCAATGCAACCCAAAGTTCCAACCAAACCAATCAGGCCAATTAAACTCTTTTTCTTCATCTCACCAATTCTTTTTTATATTATATGTCCTGGAATTTTTAAATATTTTGATTGTTTAAGAGGATGATTTGAGGAAAACTAAAATAATTTAAATGCCTTTTCTTTATTAAATAAATGAACAAACAAGGAAAGATGGGAAAAGGGATGAAAATTACTTCTGGAATTGTTATTGGCTTATTAGTTATCTTATTATTGGTATATTTCTTCATCTTTAGTTCATCTACTGTTTCAGCACAATTGCATATTGAATCAGGACAGGTCTTTGTAAATAACCAGCTAGTTCAAGAAAATATGAAATTAAGCGAGGGGGATACAATTAAAACAGGTCCAGGAGGTCTTGTTACAGTCATTCTCTATGAAAGCATTGTCGTAAATCTCGAAGAAAATACAGAAATTTCAATTGACGAACTTGTTAAAAAACATCCAAAAATCTCCCAAAATTCAGGAGAAACATGGAACACCTTCACAAAACTTTCCGGAGTTGAAGAGTATAGTGCAGAGGTTGGAAACAGCGTGGCTTCTGTGAGAGCCACATCTTTTGGATTAAGAGATGATTATATTTTGGGGGGAGAAGGAACTGTAGATTATAATGTTGCAGGAAGGCCGTTTATGGTTTCAGGAAAAAAAGTAGTGGAAAATCCAGGAACTGGTTTTATTGAAAGAGATGCAAACCCCGGAGAAATTCAGAAGATAAACCAGAATATATTAAGAGCCATAGAAGAATTAAGATACATAAGGGGGCTGGAAATTAAAAAGAAACCAATAGTTTACAACTTAATTAAAAAACAAACAGGTTACACAGATGAAGAATTGAAACAATATTTAGAAGATATTGATAATGGACTAATAAATCTTGATGAACTAATAAATCAGGCACCAATAAAAACCAAAACAATTAACAATGCAATAGCAATCACCAGAAAAATCCAAGAGTTAAAGACAAAGTTATAATGATATGAAAAAAAATCTTTTAATTAGACCGCTAATTCTTTTATCACTACTCCTCTTTTTTTCTTTACTAATTTTCACCAATTCTTTTTCTCATGTTCGAGCAAGCCTGACAGATAATCTTCAAGGGCAAAAAAACCCTCTTGACAACATAGTAATAATAGGCATTGATGATCAAAGCATAAATGAGATTGGAAGATGGCCTTGGGAGCGTGATGTTTTTGCAGAAATTCTTCTGGCTGTAAGAGATGCAAAAGTTATTGGTGTAGATCTCTCTTTTTTTGAGCCAAGCAAAGACGATGTTCTTTTAAATTCCACACTTTCATCAAGGGATAACGTTGTTCTTGCGGCAGAGGTCAATAAAGAAACACTCTATAAGCCAATTTTTGATTCTGATTTTGGATATGTTAATCTTGTAACAGATAATGACGGTGTTGTTAGGAGCATCAGAACAAATCTTAAACAAGGAGTAAAACCATTCTCCTATAAGATATATGAAAAAGCCTGGCCTTCTCCAGCAGAGATTTCACAAGATGTTTACAACCTAAATTTCTTTGGTGGAGCAGGGTCTTTTAATGAAATAAGCGCCAGAGATCTGTTAAGCAATCCGGGAAAGTATGACTTTAATGGGAAATTTGTTCTAATTGGAGCAACCGCACCAGATCTACATGATACTTTTGTTGTACCAACTTCTGACGGAATAGAAATGCCAGGTGTAGAAATTCAGGCAACCATTGTCCAGAACTTTATTCTTAATAGTTTTGTAAGGAAACAAAGTAATTTATTCATATTTTTCCTTGTTCTTTTCTCAGGAATTTTAGGAGTCTTTTTTCTCTCTAGATTAAACATATATTACACAATTCCCTTAGTCATAGGGATAATCATTCTTTACTCTATACTAGGAATTTTACTTTTTAATAACTCCAATCTTTTATTAGACTTCTTTTTTGTTCCCATCTCGCTTATAGTTTTTACAGGGACAGGCATAGGAATTAATTATATCGAAGAAAAAAAGCGCAGCGCATACATCTCAGATGCTTTTGGTAAGTATGTCAATAAAAGTCTTCTGAATAAAATAATGGAGACAAAGACACTTAACCTCGGGGGAGAAAAGAAGAATATAACAATTTTCTTTAGCGATATAAGGGGATTCACAAACCTCAGTGAAAAGCTTTCTCCAGAAGAACTGGGGGATCTGATTAATAATTATCTTACAGAAATGACTAAAATTATTCTCAAGAATAAAGGAACAATAGACAAGTTTATTGGAGATGCGATAATGGCTTTTTGGAACGCCCCTCTGGAAGAAAAACAGCACGCAGAACTCGCATGTGCGGCAGCCATAGAACAAATAAAAGCCCTAAGAGAATTTAATAAATCCTTAAAGGGAAAGGTAAATGAATTAAAAATCGGTTGTGGAATTCACACCGGAGACGCAATTGTTGGAAATTTTGGAAGCAATGATCGCTTTGATTATACTGCAATAGGGGATTCTGTGAATCTTGCATCCAGGCTTGAAGGATTGACAAAACATTATGGGGCAAGCATAATTATCTCTGAATCAACACATGAAGCAATCAAAAACAAATTTCCCTCAAGAAGAATTGATCTTGTAAGAGTGAAAGGAAAAAGAAAACCTGTAACAATATATGAGCTTTGCACGCAAGAAAATAAGCCTTTCATAAAACAATTTGAAAAAGCTCTCGATCTATACTTAAAATCAAGATTCAAGGAATCAAAAAAAGAATTCGATAAGGCGTTAAAGATGAAAAAAACAGACAAACCCTCTTCGATTTTTCTTGAAAGATGCAAGCAATTCATTAAGAAAAACCCCGGAAAGAATTGGGATGGTGTTTTTGAAATGGAAACAAAATGAACCAAACCATCTAAATTTCAGTTTTGCCCATCTAACATATAATAGCCTCTTAAACAGGATTTGTTTGCTCGTTTCTTTCTTAGAAACTCTTAAATAATCTATTTTTCTTTTGATATTATGGATGCAACTGTTCTTGCCGGCTTGTTAGGGGGTGTTGGGGGCCTGACTCGCGGAGTAGTGGGATTGCTTAAGGCCATGAGCCTAAAAAGAAGAATTCTATGGAATTATTTTGCAATAACAAT
>Ga0326597_10012077_pt1 | contig 11395 bp, 10 predicted proteins | sample RVTome_12_FD_203789 | JGI IMG/M metagenome (GOLD analysis project Ga0326597, IMG submission 203789) | Soil microbial communities from uranium-contaminated site in the Upper Colorado River Basin, Wyoming, United States - RVT100D185 | ecosystem: Environmental > Terrestrial > Soil > Contaminated >...
GCCGCCCTTCCAGGCGCGAGCATCGTTGGTGCCGTTGGGCGGCATGATGATTTTCACTGAGCGGCACAGCGGGCGAAGGTTCTGGGCGAGATGGGTCGCGCCCTTGCATCCGGGAACATCGCGGTCAGCAACCATGACGACGGCGGCTACGGAGCGGCGGTGCACGAACTCGCGAAGTAGCAAGGTGCCACCTGTACAACTGGGGCGACCAACCACGTGGAAATCGAGGTCCAGCAAGGCTGCGGTGTCACTGGCTCCTTCGGCGATGAGGAGAGGTGCATCGTTGCTGAATCGCTCGGGAAGTCCATCCGGGATGAACAAGCCGTTGCGGCTACCTCGAACGGCGAGCTTCCTGCCGTTGCGACGGCGGAGACAAATCCCGATTGTGTTCCCATCCCATCCGCACATCGGGAAGGACGACTCGTCGCGCGGCGTCCGACCGATTCTCAGGCGGCGGAGGTTGTGACTTGTCAGTCCGAGCTGGTTCCCTACGTGTTGTACGTACCGGTCAGTCGCCAGACGGCAGTAGTGGTCCGCGAGCTTCGCCAGGTCGGAACAGCGCGGTAGTCTCGTCAGGGGAATTGAACGACGATGAGTAGGCTCGCACGCCGTATCGCGCATAATGTGGAGGCATCCCGCTTCACCCCAGCGACGCCTTGAGTCGATGCGCTGGCAGATGGCGCGGGATGGGTTGGCTGGGTCGTCTCGACTCACGAGGCACCAGTCGGGCTTGCCGCAGACAGGGCAGGGGCGCGACCGGCTCACGCGCTCGTAGTCGTCCAGAACGCTCATGGTCCATCATTCCTGCTGGACCTGGCGGGGAGATCCTCGGGACTGTCGGTGATGAGTTCAAGGCGAGGGTCCGAGCCAGTAGCGGCGCGGTCCAGGAGTGAGCGCCGTACTGCCTTGAGGTTGAAGAAGGTCTGACCGCCGGCATGTAAGCATGGGATTCGCCCCGCATCGGCCTCCGCCTTGAGCCAGGAGGTCGGAACGCCGAGTTTTCGGGCGGTCTCGCTGAGGTAGAGGGGGCGTTCATCACTCGACATGCCCACAAAGCATGACGACACCAAGGACTACGAACTGTACTACGAGACGGGATTCTCGGGGGAATCTGAGGGAGACCGAAGCTCGAAGACGCCCTTTCCGGCCCGGTGGATCATCGTCTCCCACGCGGGGTGCTTCTGTCCGCGTCGATTGAACACCTTGAAAAGGCGGAATGTGTCGTCCGAAGACCCGATCCTATCTCGTATCGTCTGCTCGCCGACAGTAGGGCATCGAGAGTCGAACGCCTCCCACAGAATCTCGACCGCCCGGGCTTGCTGACCCGGGGTGAAGCGATGCTGCACCCCGTACCAGACGACAGATGTAAAGTCCGGCGAGTGTGAGCACTCCCCAGATGGTGCGCCGGTCCGGTGCTCTGATGCCGATGATTCGATCAAGTCCGCGAACAGCCGGCACCCGTCTTCGATGAATCGGTTCCAAGATCGCCAGTTCTTCGAGCGGAAATCAGCGGCCTCCGCAGGGTCGCTTGAAAACGCCTCCTTGATGTGAATCGATGGGCCGAGAGCCTCCGGATATTGTTTGGCTAGGAGTTCGATTCCGGCCGCGAAGACGTTGGTGGGTACTCGCGGTAAGGACGTGAATTCAGGGAAGATGGGATGGGGTTGGTCCGGGTCTCGATACCATCGGACGAGTTCGACTAGGCCCGGCACGTTGCTCAGTATCCCGAGGTCGACCGCACGAATGAGGAGAAGCCCCATTCGTTCCTCGATCTCCAAGCCCTCGATGAACTCCGCTCTGCTGGAGTGCATGGTGGGGTGGCCAGTGCGTGCAGCGAGATCGTGATAGTGCTGTGCTTGCTGTCTGAACGAAGCAGCAATTGCCACAGCTTCCGAAGTGGAGTCCTCGCCTCTTGTCATGGATTCTGACTCCAAATGCGCGGGCCGGTCCGGACGGACGACACCAGGAGTCAGGGGATGGCACCACCGTCCGGACCGTTCCACCGGGGATGAGCCGGTGACCAGACGGCATGATCCTATTCTGCCCGTAGTCCGAGAGGAAGAGGTGGTCAGCCTGCGAGGACCTGACGAAGCTCTTCCTCGCGCCCCCGCAGATAGACCAGTGTGCTGGCGATGCTGAGGTGGTTCAGGGCCTCCTTGACGAGAACCAGGTTGCCGGTCTTCTCCAGAAGCCGTGTCGCGAAGCTGTGCCGCAACGAATGCGGCGACGCAGGTCGTGTCATCCCAGCCTGCTGGAGCCATGTCGCGAGCCGCCGCTGAACGTGGCGCGCCCCCAGCCGCCGACCGCCGCGCCCGGTGAAGAGCGGGCCCGTGCGGTTCTCGACGAACGGTCGCAGCATCTCGACGGTCGCTGGTGGAAGGAACACGTGATTCGGCCGGTCGTTCTTCATGGTGCGCAGCCACAGCTCGCCCGCTTCCAGATCGACATCCCCTACATCCAGCGCGAGGGCTGACCCGATTCGGATGCCGGTCGCGAGCATGAGCCGGAAGAGGACACGGTCCCGGCGTTCCTCCGGCGTGACCGCCCCGTCCAGGGCTTCCAGCAGGCGTTGCTGCTCGTCCTCGGACAGGGCTCTGGGTGGAGGCGTCCCGCAGCGGGCGCGGCGGAGCAGACGCGCCGAATTCGCGCAGGTGAGCCCCGCCGCGTGCAGGTAGCCGAAGAAGGTCCGCAGGCTCGACCGCAGCGCGTTCGTCGAGGTCGCCTTCTTCGGCCTGCCGTCGGGGGTGAGGGTGGCCGAGTCCGAGACCATGAACAACGCGATGACCTCGTGGTCAACCGCATCGATGCTGTGGTCCCGGCCCTCGCCCTGCAGCCAGCGGTCGAGCAGACGCACGTGCCGGCGGTACTGGTGGATCGTGTGGTCGGACCGTCCGTCGGCCCGGAGTTGCAGGATGTACTTGTCCAGGGCGTCCTGGAGTCGCATGTCGGCCTCCTTGGAAGGGGTGCTTGGAAGGGTGAGGCGCGGTACGAGATGTTGTGGATCAGTGGGCCGAGCCGTTCGACGGAGCGTCGTCCTGGCTAGTCTGCGGCTCCGTCGCCTTGGCCGGCTTCTCGGGCTTCGGCGGCAGCGGCGCGGTGGGGATCAGCTTCTGCTCGGCGGCCCAGACCAACGCGAGGCGCAGCACCCGGCGGCACTTGTCGATCGTCGGCTTGGCCTTCGGCTTCCCGGTCCTCGTCTTCGTGACCGCCTCGCTCTCGAAGAAGGCGGCGACCTGGTCCGGCGTGATCCCGGCGACGGGCCTGTCCTCGCCGAAGTGCTTCAGCGCGACGCCGAGGTCGATGCTGTAGCTGAACACCGTTCCCCGGCTCTTGCCGATCTCCTCCAGGTGCTTCAAGTACTGCTCGGCGAACTCTCCGAGCGTGAGGGCGGTCGTGGTCTGCTTGGGCTTGGTCGTGGCCATCGTGAGGTTCCTTCGTGTTGTTGGCAGGGCGTATCGATGGACACATGGAGCCTCGTTCGCGCGCAGACCGGAAGGCGAATGAACCAGGATTCCGGAGCTTTCCCGAGTGTCCCGCCGCTTCATTCCTGGACTTCAGGAAATCGTTCGAAAAGGCCTGGATGTGCCGCTCAGATCCTGCCTGCGATGCGAAGATTCCTTGGCTGGTTCGGGTCGATGAACTGAACGAGCCTTCGGACCTTCTGGCGCGGCTTCAATGCCCACGCTGCCAACGCTACGGCGATCACGATGTCGTCATGGACGCCGCTCGGGGCACCGCTGCGGACGTTGCCGGAATCCGTGACGGAGTATTGAAAGCTCTCAAGCTCGTCTGTGAGTTCCGGGCAGACCTGCGGGCTCGGCAGCACGATGGCCTTCTGCTCGAGCAGCATGCTCAGGTTCTGGATCAACGCCGCCTTCGACTTCGCCGTGAACGGATACGGTACGGAGAGGAGCCCTGCCAGGCACAGCGATTCGTGGATTGGGTCGCCGACGCCCGTGGTGTCGGTCATGACTGGAGCATCGTATCGCAGCAAAGTGGCACGAATGCGCGCGACCTGTAGGCCCCAGTCCAGGCGATGAAAGCGGTCCACCAGCACGATCCTCCGGTCCGACGAGAGAAGGGCGAGCACGGTCCAGTCCTGGACTTTGGCGAGGTCAAGGCCGGCGACGTATCGCTTGCCAGGGACCGGCCCCTCGAACGTGCCGGTCGCGCATTCGCGGACATACCGAAAAACCGCTCCGCTGCCCTCGACGAACTGACCCTCGTACTCTTGCGCAAACGTCCGCTCGGGAAGACGCTCGCGTTCCGCCTCGATGACCGCTCGATCGAGGTAGGGATTCGTCCACGATGGGTGATTCCAGGATTCGTAGTCGGGGTCACGGCCCTGCTGCCCGCGCAGGAAGAGGTCGTGGAAGTAGCCCTTGCCCTTCGGGGTCGAGATCAACAGGGCCCAGCCCTGCTTGTCGATCAAGCGTTGCGAAAGGTGCGACTCCCAGATCGTTGGCTTGAGACGCGCCGCTTCATCCACGATGACCCAGTCGAGTCCTTCGCCGAGAAGCGACACCGGGTTGTCGGCGCTCTTGCCGCGGATCTCGCTCACGCCGCCCGCCATGTTGCGCAGGAGAATGCGCCGGTCATGCTCCGTGGACTTGATGATGCGGTGGCGGAGCTGCTCTAGCAGCGTGACCTGAATCTCCCGAAACACGCGATCCGCCAGGTCGTAGGTTGGCGCGACGCACCAACCGATGGAGTGCGCCTTCGGTGCGAGACTGGCTGCAATCGCCTCCATGGCCGCGCACTTGGTCTTGCCCCAGCGCACGCCGCACGCGACCACCCGCCGGTTGGCTTGCGACCGATGGATGGCGAGCTGGCCAGGGTGCGGCTTGTACCCGAGATCCTCAAACAGAGCGAGACGATTCAGATTCCTGGTTGGAGCCGCCATCGGCAGGATCCTCCAATAGGCTCGGGCCAGTGGGATCGTCATCGAGCTGCGACGCGGCGCCGTCCACTTGTGCTCGTGGGTTGTCCTCCACCAATCCGCCAAGCTCATCCGTCGTCATCCAACGCTCGTACTCACGGCGGATCAGGTCCTCCACCTTGACCGCGGTCCGCTCGCTGGGTTCGCCCAGGATCAACCGCTCGTGCCGGACACACACGTCGATCGCCCGCACGGCGTCGGTGGCCGTCTTCATGGGCAGGGAGCGCAGGGTGTCGATCGCCTTCGTGAGGATGAACCGCAGGACCTTCAGGTGCCGCTCGTTTGCCTCCTCGAGGGTGCCGACGAGCTTCTTTTCGGTGTTCTCGATCGCCTGCCGCTCGATCTTCTCCAGGCGCGATTGCCAGCTCTCGGCCTGCGCTCGGCGTGTGACGGTCCGCTTGTCCACGCCGAAGAACTCGGCGACCGCCTGGTAGCTCCGCCTCGAACCGAGCGAGACGTAGTACGTGAAGCCTTCCGTAGAGAGCTTGTGGCTCATGACGTGCCTCGTGCTGCGGCCACGGCTTCGAACGTCTGCCCGGTCTCCTCAAGGACGGCCTGGCTGCCGGTTGCCGCCTGGAACCGGGTGATCGCTGCATCCACGAAGGCCGGGGAGATCTCCAGCGCCCGGCACTTTCGTCCGAGCTTCTCGGCGGCCAGAAGCTGGCTCCCGCTCCCGGAGAATGGCTCCAGTACGACGGCTCCCGGTCGGGTGTGCTGCTCCATCGGGATCTCGAACACGCGCAAGGGTTTCTGAGTTGGATGGAGATTGCCGACGACCCGCGCCTTGCCCTCCCAATCGATCTCCCAGACGGTGTCGAGCTTGCCCGTGCCGTGGGTCGGCTTGTGGCCCTTCTTCCACCCGAAGGCGCAGGGCTCGTGCCGCCAGCGATAGTAGCTGTGGCCGAACACGCCGACCGGCTTCACCCAGACGATCACCTGGTGGAGCAGCAGGCCGTGGCGCTCGAACGTGGCGAGGATGGTCGGTTGCTGAACGTGGGCGTGCCAGAGGTAGACGGCGGCATCGTCGCTGACGCGCGGCAGGCAGGCCGACAACACGCCGTCCAGGAACTCGCCCAGATCCTCGATGTCGATCTCGCGGTAGACGGCGCTCCAGTCCTTGCCCGACGGTTTGCCGTCGTGGATGGGCCGGTCCTTGCCGGTGTAGCCCACGCAGTACGGCGGATCGGTCGAGAGCAGCGTCGCCCGCTTGCCATCCAGGACGCGCGCGACGTGCTCCGGGTTCGTGGAGTCGCCGCAGAGCAACCGCTGGTTGCTGCCGAGCACCCACAGGTCGCCGGGGCGCGACACGGGCACGGTGGGCGGCTCCTGCGGGCCAGGGTCATCGACCTCGGTGGTGGTGCCGCTCTCTTGCTCCAGCTCTGCGAGCAGTTGGTCGAGATCCTCGTCGCTGTAGCCGATCCCGTCCAGGGAGTCCTCGCTCCGGAGCTGCTCCAGCATCTTTGCCAGGCCGGCCTCATCCCAGTGGGCAAGTTCGGCGGTGCGGTTCAGGGCGATCCCGAGCGCCGTCGCCTCCAGGTCGGTGAGGTCCAGGATGACCGCGTCGCACTCGGTCCAGCCGAGCTTTCGCATCGCGACCAGGCGACCGTTGCCCCCGACGACCCGCAGGCTGCCGGCCTGGACGACCAGGGGCTCGCACTGGCCGAACCGGCGGAGGCTGCCGATGATGGCCGCCATGTTCTCCTCGCCGTGGCCGCGGACGTTCGCCGGGTCGAGGGTCAGGGTGTCGAGCGTGACTTGCTGGACGGTGAGGTGAGGACCCGACGAGGCGGGTGTGGAAGTGGTTCGGGGTCGCTCGCCAGCCATGACAAAACTCCTCGGAAAATGTCCATTGGCAGGACATTCAGGGGACATGGCTTGGAAGGGGTGATCGACCGTCGATCCTTGGAAGGGTCGCCCTGTTGACCGAACATTCTACGAACACATGTCGGGGAGATGCAAGGGCTTACCTAAAGGTGGAGTTCGCCGGGAGGGGAACCGGAGTGCGAGTCCGGCCCGCATTGTCCAAAATGTGGATGGTTCAGAATGTCGCCGAATGTCCCAAAAGTCCCCGCCAAAACAGGCCGAAATCCTTGATCGGTCTTGTGTAAGGCTCGAACAGCGCTAGACTTGGGGCCGAATGCGGCGGGAAGAACCCGTCAGAAGCCCGAAATTGGGGGCGATTCGGTGACCTTTGGTGACACCAGGAGATTCGACAGGGCGCAACCCGGCGGTGATGGTGGCCGTCTGGAGAGGCCCCAGATGAGCGGGCTCCTGGGGGCGACGGTGGCGTGGGCGACGGGGCCGGATTCCGGTGGCGTTTGGGGAAATTCGGATTCAGGCTGGTCCCATTTCCGAACGAATCGGACCTCGGCGGCGACAACGCCAGGAACGACGAACCGCTCGCGGGCCGGGATCGGTGTGCTTCCGGGGACGTGCTCCCGAAACTCGGCCAGGTCGCATGCTGGAGGAAATGGGGCACTACGACCACAGCATTGTTTACTTGCCCTTCGTAGACGATAGGAGGCTTTAGGCCGATGGAACTCGACGAGAAGATTATGGTTCTACTCAATGGCTCGGAAGATGGTCAGATCAACTGCTCGGACACAGAGTGGTGCAAGAGACTGCAAACTGAAGACTACCAAGATGTACATGATGCCCTCGGCCGATTACATGCCGCCCGCCGAATCGTCTGGTATAGAGAGGGCGATGGCGAGACGAACTCGGCGCAGCTGCTTTAGGAGAGGCGAATTTAAACGCGAGAGGCGCTCCCGGCCGTCATGATCCCGGCCATCTTGTGCCCATTCACACAGTGCAATACCTGTCAACTGGTAGGCTTATCGAACGATGGACCCTAACCTTCTTATCTCAGCCTCAGCATTCCTGGTCTCTCTATTGGCGCTCTACTTCTCGCGGAGAGACTGGCGCGAAGCATATCGTCCAATAATCATCCCGCGCCTGGAAACGGCATTCGCTGGCAATCAAGCAATTGCCTACGACATCATATTGGAGAACGTTGGAGCACGCCCGGCCACAAAGGTCCGCCTCCTCGTATGTCAACAGCAGCTCGACGCGTGTCTCGCGCCGAATGCTGACGCGGATCGCTTAGCAAGCCTAAAACGAGTCTTCGAGGAGGATAGCGAGATAGCGGTGATTGGACCCGCGGCGCAGGTTCGATCGGCGTTTGGGCTTACTGGCCGGGACAGTCCGACGTGGCAACCTGGAGCACGGCTAATAATAACGGCTCAATACTCTGATGCCGAAGGTCGGAAGTACCGAGACGAATACCCGATTGCTATCAAGGATTCCGCTTCATTCAGTGGCACGCGATGGATAGGAGCTGGTCCTTGGCGAACAACTGTCACATTCTGGCGGCGAACCAGAAACTCGTACGGCAGGGAGTATCAGTCTCCTATGGGGTCCTATACATTCGGCGATGCGGACGATGCCGTGAAAGACGCCATCGCGGCCTTTGAGAAGGATCACCCGGGGAAGGGTTGGGCAGAATTGGCGGATGGCTATTGGGTCGAGGAAAGATGGAAGAGCGAGAATCTGCTCTGACGAGGAATCCGTCGGTCTCATCGAAGTTCGCTATCGAGCCCAGCAAGCTGGAACTGCTCGTGATCTTGCGGGTATGGACGTCAGGCCCTATGCGGGCCAGCTGTCACTGAAGCTTCCGGAGACTCGGAGCCGGACGGAAACAGGACCCCAGGTAGTCGGCGATGGCCGCCCGTCTTCACTGCTGCCGTGCAGCCCGGGAAAGCGCCGGCTGCGGTGCCCCGAATCGCGCTGCCGGCCCCCAGGTCTCCAACTCGCGTGCCTCCTCCGGCGTGATGTCGATCCAGTCCAAGATCGTGTCGTTCCTGGGGTTGCGCCGGGAGCGGTGTGCTAAGGCCGACTGGACGGTTGCGAAGACACCGCGGTTGGTGAGCGCCACCAGAGCCTTCCCATCGTGTGTTCGGCACTCGTCGCCCAGGGCCATGACCTTCTCCAGGACATCGTCCCGCTTGAGCCCGCAGCGTCGGAGCAGCGTGGCGTAGAGCAGCACCGCGCGGTGGCGGTGCCCGTCTCGGAACCCGCCCCGAAGAGCGCGGAGCGTCTCGAACTGCCGCCGGGCTTTGATCGCCCAACCCTGGCGACGGAGGTATCCCCTGCGCACGGCGTCGGGTCCTTTGCCGTCCGTTCGCGGCGTATTGGCAGGCCGGGCGATCCGAACGAACTCTGCCAGCTCGACGAGGGAGTAGGCGAACTCGCCGCGTTCGGCGTCGAGCTGCGACCAGGCGAAGACGCGCGTACCGGTCCCGGAGTGGATCGAGCCTGGGAGACGGGCGACCCCAGCGGCGTCGCGGGCCGCAGGGTCGGGGGCGAGGCACGTAAACCGCTCCGCGATGCCTCCCTGGATCTGACGCCAGAGTCCGAGGTCGTTGTCATGGCTCGGGGTATCTGATCCACCTGTAGTTCGGGCAAGCTGATCCACCCTGGCGCTGAGTGGCAGCTGGCTCAGTTCGGCCAAGCTGATCCACTCCAGCTCGGCCAAGCTGATCCATCGGCTCTGCTCGGGAAGGTTCTTCTCCGGACTGCCCCGACCGCCATCCTAGCTCCCTTTTTGGAGCCAGGGAGGCGGCATGAGTGCCAGGAGGATGGAGATGCACCGGATTCAGGAGGCCATCCGACTTCATCGTCTGGGCGAGAGCAGACGGTCGATCGCACGGCGCCTGCACATGGGTCGTCCGACGATCCAGAAGCACTTCGACGCGCTGAAGTTGGCCCACCTGCTCGACGGGTCGCCGGACGACTTGCCGAGCACCGAGATTCTGCGCACCGTGGTGGACGAGCATTTGCCGTCCCCTCTCGGACCGCCGCGATCCTCGGTGGATCCGTGGCTATCGAAGATCCTCGAACTGCGGGAGCGCGACGCTCAGCCGACGGCGATTCACGACTATCTCCGCCTTCAGGTGGAGGGGTACGACGGCAGCCTGTCGGCGGTGAAGCGCCTCTGCCGGCGGCTTGATCGCGGGCGCGGCCCGCTGGCGACCGACGTGGCGATCCCGGTCCTGACTGCTCCAGGGGAGGTCGCGCAGGTCGACTTCGGCTACTCCGGCCTGCGCTTCGATGACGAGCAGAAGATCTTGCGCAAGAGCTGGGTCTTCGTCATGGTGCTCGGCTTCAGTCGCCACATGTTCTGCAAGGTCGTGTTCGACCAGAAGATCGAGACCTGGATCGCCCTGCACATCGAGGCGTTCGCTTTCTTTGGCGCGGTGCCACGGATCCTCGTCCCGGATAACTTGAAGTCGGCAGTGATCCGGGCGGCCTTCGGCATCGACCAGGACGCGGTCCTGAACCGGACCTATCGGGAGCTGGCGCGTTACTACGGCTTCCAGATCGACCCGACGCCGCCGCGCTCACCGGAGAAGAAGGGCAAGGTCGAAGCGGGCGTGCGCTACGTCCGCAGGAACTTCCTGAAGACGTGGGAGACTCAGGGAGTGATCGAGGATAACCGCCAGCTCCGGCGGTGGGTGTTGGAGATCGCTGGCCGCCGCCTCCACCCTTCCACCGGTCGCACGCCGCTCGATCTGTTCGAGAAGGAGCGGAGCGATCTGCTGCCGCTTCCCAACAAGAAGTGGGAGAGCGTGGTTTGGAAGAAGGCCACGCTTCATCGCGACAGCCACGTCCAGGTCGATGGGGCCTTCTACTCGGCGCCGTGGAGGCATCTCGGGAAAAGCCTCTGGGTGCGCTGCACCGAGCATTCCATCGAGCTGTTCCGCGAGGACGAGCATCTGCACACGCACGGCCGGATCGCCAGGGGCCAGCGCCACACCGTGGAGGAGCACCTTCCTGAGCATCGGCGCGATCTGCGCAATCGCGGACGGGACTACTGGATCGAGCGGGGGCGGAGAATCGGAGCGGAAGTCGAAGACCTGGCAACACGGATCTTCGACTCCGACGACGTGCTGTTCCAGCTCCGCAAGGTCCAGGCGGTCGTGACCCATCTGGAGAAGTTCCCGCCGCAGCGAGCGAGAAGCGCCGCGGCCCGCGCCCTCCACTTCGGCTGCCTCGACTACCGCGCCCTCAAGAACATCCTGGTCAAGGGCCTTGATCTCAAGCCCCTGCCGAACCCGTCCGAGAAGCGGGCGTGGTCCAAGGGATCGCGCTTCGCTCGATGTCCCAGTGAGTTTTCCTTCATGAGAGAGGAGTGATTCCATGTCCGTCATCGACGAGCTGGTCCCCGTGCTGAAGCGACTGCGGCTGTCCGGGGTGCTGCAGACCATCGACCTGAGAACGAAGGAGGCCGTGGACGGCAACCTCAGCCACCACGAGTTCCTCTTCCGGCTGTGCTCAGACGAGGTCGAACGCCGGGAGTCGAAGCAGCTCGAACTCCGTCTGCGGCGCGCCAACTTCGACAGCTTCAAGCGCCTCGAAGACTTCGAGTGGTCCTTCAACCCCGAGATCCCGAAGGCG
>Ga0326597_10012078_pt1 | contig 11394 bp, 10 predicted proteins | sample RVTome_12_FD_203789 | JGI IMG/M metagenome (GOLD analysis project Ga0326597, IMG submission 203789) | Soil microbial communities from uranium-contaminated site in the Upper Colorado River Basin, Wyoming, United States - RVT100D185 | ecosystem: Environmental > Terrestrial > Soil > Contaminated >...
CGAAGACCGACTGCTCCAGCAGCTCGGCGATGTCGTAGGTCTTCATGCGCCGGTCCTCGTCGGCCTCGACGGACGGGATGCCGTCGTCGAACATCTGGATGCAGAACGGGCAGTTCGCGGCGACGACCTTCGAGCCGCTGCGCTGCGCCGCCTGCTGCGCCTGGCGGCAGCGCGCGTGGTTGATCCGCTCGCCCTTCGTCTCCTCCACCCACATGTGGGCGCCGCCCGCGCCGCAGCAGAAGCCGCGCTCGCGACAATGCCCTTCGATCTCCTCGACGCGCGCGCCGGTGGCGCGCAGGACGTCGCGCGGCGGCTCGTAGACGTTGTTGTGGCGGCCGAGGAAGCAGGAGTCGTGGTAGGTGATCTTCTCCGCGATCTCGTGCGACACATCGAGCCGCCCGTCCGCGATCAGCTCGGCGAGCACCTCCGTGTGGTGCTGGACCTCGAACACGCCGTCGAACTGCGGGTACTCGTTCTTCATCGTGTTGAAGCAGTGCGGGCAGGTGGTGATCACCTTCTGCACCCGTTTCGCCTTGAACGTCTCGATGTTCTGGCCGGCCTGGATCTGGTAGAGGTACTCGTTGCCGAGGCGGCGCGCCGGGTCGCCGGAGCAGGTCTCCTCCTCGCCCAGGCAGCCGAAGCTGACGCCCGCCTTGCGCAGCAAGCGCGCGAGCGCCTGCGTGACCTTCACGTTTCGTTCGACCAGCGCCCCCGAGCAGCCGACCCAGAACAGGTACTCCTGCTTGCCGTCGAAGCGCGGCACCTCGAAGTCCATCTGCTCCATCCACGACGTGCGCGTGAGCGGCGTGCCGCGCCAGGGATGCCCGCGCTGCTCCAGCTGCATCAGCGTGGCGGCGGCCGTCTCCGGCATGTTCGCCTCGTCCATCACCAGGTAGCGGCGCATGTCCAGGATCGCCGGGACGTGCTCGATCCAGACGGGGCACGCCTCCTGGCAGGCGCCGCAGTTGACGCAGTCCCAGATCGGATTGAAGCCGGCGGTCTCGATCAGCTTCAGCGGCTCGGCGCCGCCGTCGAGGCCGATCGTGTGGCGCACCTCGCTCTCGGCGACGTGGCGGATGTCGACCATGATCTCCTTCGGCGAGAGGTCCTTGCCGGTGTTGTAGGCAGGACAGACGGCGGAGCAGCGGCCGCACTCCGTGCAGGTGTAGGCATCGAGGACCTGCTTCCAGCTGAAGTCCTGGACCTTGCCCACGCCGAAGACCTCGCGCTCCTCGATGTTTGCGATCGGCTGGAGGACGCCCGTCGGCTGGAGGCGGCGGAAGAAGACGTTGAGCGGCGCCGTGAGGATGTGCGAGTGCTTCGAGATCGGCAGGTAGGCGAGGAAGACGAGGAAGTCCAGCAGGTGGACGTACCACCAGGCGGCGTGCAGCGTCTCGGCCGTGGCGACGCTCATGCCCATGCGGTCCCAGAGGTTCGCGACGCCGAACGCGAAGAACGAGAACGCGTCGCGGTCGCCGCGGTCGAGGACGATCTCGAAGCTGTTGGTGAGGACGTCGCTCACCATGAGCAGCCAGATCAGGAAGAGGATGAACCAGGCGTCGTAGTTGAGCGTCAGCCGTCGCGGCCGGACGAAGGCGCGCTGGAGCGCCGCCATGCCGACGCCGACGATGACGAGGACGTCGAAGAGGTCCATCACCGGCCGGAAGCCGTCGTAGACGACGCCGAAGATGCTCTCCAGGCTGATGTCTTCGCTGAAGCCGTTGAGGAGGAAGTTGAGCGTGCGCACCTGGAGCGCCAGGAAGCCCCAGAAGATCATCGTGTGGAGGACGCCGGCGTACCAGTAGCGCGGGCGGTTCACGCGCAGCGTGCCGAGCACGTAGGGCACCATCGTGACGACGCGCGTCATGATGTCGCGCGGCGTGCCGAGGCGGTTGTCCCAGCGGGCGCGCAGGATGACGGCCGCGCGCGCGCCGGCGAGGAAGAGGAAGAGGCAGACGAAGCCGCTCAGCGCCAGATAGAAGCCGATGTTCCCCGGAAACTCAGTCGATGGTGCCATTGCGGCCCCATGATAGCGAAGGAACAGGGAACAGGGAACCAGGGACGAGGAACTAGGCGCCGGTTCGGCAGCCCGGGATTGGGACCTACGCCGCCTTGTGGTGGGACGAGGAGTGGAGCTTGTGGACGACGCGCGTGAAGGCCTGCGCCACGTCCGGGTCGAACTGGATGCCGGCGTTGCGCCGGATCTCCTCCAACGCCTCCTCGAGCGGCATCGCCTTGCGGTAGGGGCGGTCGGAGGTCATCGCGTCCCAGGAGTCGACCACGGCGAAGATGCGCGCCTCCAAAGGAATCGCCTCGCCCTGCAGACCGAAGGGGTAGCCGGTGCCATCGTAGCGCTCGTGGTGGTAGAGCAGGATCGGCAGCGCGCCTTCCAGGAAGCCGACCTTGGAGACCATCAGGCCGGCTAGCAGCGGGTGCTTCTGCATCGCCTCCCACTCGCCTTCGTTGAGCGACGCCGGCTTGCGCAGCACGTCGTCCGGCACGCCGATCTTGCCGACGTCGTGCAGCAGCGCGCCCCGCTCCATGTCGACGAGGCGCTCCTCGGGCACGTTCATCTCCTTGGCGAGCGCGACCGTGAGGCGCGAGACGCGCTCGGAGTGGCCCTGCGTCGTCGAGTCCTTCGTGTCGAGCGCGGCCATCAGCACCTTGAGCGTGTTGTCGTAGCTGAGCTCCACCTCGTCGGCGTAGCTGCGCATCTTGGCGAAGAGCAGCGACTGCTCGACCGCCATGGCGGCCTGCGCGGCCACCTCCTCCACCATCTGCACCTCGTTCGCCTTGAAGCGCCCGCGCGCGATGTCGCGGACGACGGTGACGACACCGATCGGGCCGTCGCGGCCGGGAATGGCGACGCAGGCGATGAACACCGGCCGGTCCTCCTTGGGCCGGTAGCCGAGCAGCCGGTGGTATTCGAGGCGGTCCTGCCGCGCGAGGACGGTCTGGCCGGTCGCGGCGCAGCGGCGGAGGAACCACTCCTCCACCTTTCGATGGTGGTGCGCGCTTGTGTGCGTCTTGCGGTCGTAGCTCGTCTTGAGGAGCAGGTCCTTGCGTTTCTCCTCCACCAGCACGGTCATGCCGAACTGGGCGCGCGTGTACAGCGAGGCGTCGCGCGCGAGTTGCTCCAGGACGTCGGTGACGTCCAGCGTGGAGCGGATGCTCTGGCCGGCGCGGTAGAGGTAGAGCAGGCGGTCGTACTCGCTGCGCAGGCCGCGCGTCGCTGCCCACAGGATGAGCTGGATCACGCTGAGCAGCAGGGCGGTGCCGACGAGCGCGGTGAGCAACAGCTCCTGACGGCTGGCATCGATCGAGTCGCCAACGGCGTCGTAGTCGAGCTGCACCTCCAGCACCGCGCCGGAGGCGAGCCGGTCGTAGCTGGAGAGGACCGCGCCCTCAGATGAGCTGGCCTTGCGCGCGACGAGCGCTCCCCCGGCCGCCCTGGCGATGGCGTCTCCGGTGGCCGGCGCGGGCTCGCCGGCCGCAGAGGCGGCGAGGATGACGCCGTTGCTGCTCCAGAGGCGGATGGCGCGGACCTCGTCGCCCAGGAGCGATCCGGCGGTAGACTCGAAATCGGAGAGGGCTGCCGGGCTCAGGTCCCCGGCCTCGCGGCCGAGCACCGGCCGGAGCGCGGCCGCGACGCCCGTCGCGGCGTCATCCTCCGCCTCGTCCCGAATGTCCTCGAAGCGCAGGGAGGTGACGGACGCCGTGATGCTCATCACGGCAACGAAGGTCCAGGCCGCGAAGAGCAGATAGAGCTTCCGGGGCGAATGTTTTCCCATCCGGGCCTTTCAGATAGGTATCGGTCTGACGGAGGAGAGCCTTTAGGCGAAGCTGCCTGGGGCAGCGATGGGGCTGCCCGTGCTAAGATCGAGCGTCGTGACCAGCCAGGACGACCTACCGGCCAAGCAAGCCCGCCTCGGAGCGGCCCTCCGCAAGATGGAGTCGGTGATCGTGGCCTTTTCGGGCGGGGTGGACAGCACGCTCGTCGCGGCGGCGGCGTTCGACGCGCTGGGCGAGCGCGCCCTGGCCGTGACCGGCGTCTCGCCCTCGATCCCCGCGTCCGAGGTGGCGGAGGCGCAGGAGCTGGCACGGCTGATCGGCATCCGCCACGAGCTGATCGAGACGCAGGAGCTGGAGCGCGCCGGCTACGTCGAGAACTCGCCGCAGCGCTGCTACCACTGCAAGACCGAGCTGTACGAGCGACTGGCCTTACTCGCGCGCGAACGCGGCGTCGCGTTCGTCGTCGACGGCTGCAACCTGGACGATACGGGCGACCACCGGCCGGGCCGCGTCGCGGCGGCGGAGCACGGCGTGCGCAGCCCGCTGATCGAAGCGGGGCTGACGAAGGACGAGATCCGCGCGCTCTCGCGCGAGCGCGGCCTGCCGACGTGGGACAAGCCGGCCATGGCCTGTCTCTCCTCGCGCATCCCCTACGGCACGCCGGTCACCGTCGAGGCGCTGGAGCGCGTCGGCGCGGCCGAGGCGTTCCTGCGATCGCTCGGCCTGCGCCAGCTCCGCGTGCGCCACCACGACGGCGTCGCCCGCATCGAGGTGGAGCCGGGCGACATGGCGGGGCTGGTCGAGCACCGCACGCGCATCGTCGCGCGGCTGAAGGAGCTCGGCTACCAGTACGTCACGCTCGATCTGGCGGGCTTCCGCTCCGGCAGCCTGAACGAGGTGCTGGCGCTGGAAGAGATCACTGGAAGATAGGCGGATGATCTCTGCAGACGAAACGTTCGACGGCACGTGGCCGTACGCGCCGCGCTTCTTCGACGGCGCGGGCTTTCGCATGCACTACGTCGACGAAGGGCCGCGCGATGGCGAGACCTTTGTCTGCCTGCACGGCGAGCCGACGTGGGGGTACCTCTATCGCAACTTCATCCCTCGGTTGGCGAAGCACGGACGCGTCATCGTGCCCGATCACATGGGGTTCGGCAAGAGTGAAACGCCCCAGGACCGGACCTACTCCACGCGCGAGCACGTCGACAACCTCGATCAGCTCCTGACGCACCTCCAGCTAACAGATATTACGTTCGTCGGACAGGACTGGGGAGGGCCGCTCGCGAGCGGCTTCGCGTTGCGCCACCCGGAGCGCGTGAAGCGGCTCTGCTACATGAACACGGTGCCCGCCGGGCGGCTCCCGGAAGGCGTGCCGACCGTGCAGGACTTTCCGTGGTTCAAGTGGGCGCAGACGGAGGAGAGCCGTGTGGTGCTTTCCAACCTGGGCGGGGCAGTGCTGTCGGTCATGAAGCGAATCGGATTCGAGCGAACGGCGCACGTGGACGAGACGTGGGTGCGTGCGTACGCGGCGCCCTTCCCCACGCCCGCCGCGTGCAAGGGCGCCCTACAGTTCCCGGTCAACATCGCGGCGCCCGAGACGGCCCAGGCCTTGCTGGAGCACCTGGCCAACCTGCCGGCGCTTGCGGCCAAGCCGGCGATGTACGTGCACGGCGAGGAAGACCGCGCCATCCCGATGGAGATGGCCGTGGCGATGTTCCGCTCGACCTGGCCGAACGGCCCCGTGGTGACGCTGCCCGGCGTCGGGCACTTCCTCCAGGAGGACGCCCCCGAGGCCGTCAGCGCGCTCATCGAGCAGTTTGTCCAGATGACGTAGGGGCGCATCGCGCTCTGAAATACTCGTGCTGATGCCCGACTTCGACTCCGCCGGCGTGCGCATCCACTACGAAGTCTTCGGCGCTGGCCGGCCGCTCGTGCTGGTGCACGGCTTCGTGGCGAGCCTGCGCGCGAACTGGGTCGCCACCGGCTGGACCGAGACCCTCTCGCCGGTGCGGCAGGTGATTGCGCTCGATTGCCGAGGCCACGGCGAGAGCGATAAGCCCCACAACCCGCAGGCCTACGCCGCGCACGAGATGACGGACGACGTCGTGCGGCTGATGGACCACCTCGGCGTCGGCACGGCCGACATCTTCGGCTACTCGATGGGCGCGGGCATCTCGCTGCGCGCGCTCGTCCGCCATCCGCAGCGCTTCGCATCGGCCGTGCTCGGTGGCATCGGCGACGTGCAACGGCGCGGCGGCTGGCGGCCTGGCGTCGCCGAGGCGCTGCTGGCCGACGACCCGTCGAGCATCAGCGACCCGGTGGCGAAGGCGTTTCGCATGTTTGCGGAAGGCCTGCAGGCGGACCGCCGGGCGCTGGCGGCTCTGCAGCGGGCGGAGCGCGCGCCGGTCGAACGCGCGCAGCTCGCGGCGATCGCCGTGCCGGTGCTGATCGTGAACGGCGCGAATGATGCCCTGGCGGGCAGCGCGCACGAGATGACGTCGGCGATCCCCGGCGCGCGCCTTGTCGAGCTGCCCGAGAAAGATCACCTCACAGCGGTGGCGGATGGGGGCTTCAAGCAGACGGTACTCGACTTCTTGAACGAGCCCGCGCGCGTCCGCTAGGCGGGCGGGAGCGGACCCCAGAACCCACGTCGCGGAAGGCCTCCACCTCCGGTGCACAGGTGCCGGCCTCCCCTGCGCTAGCCGATCGGCTCGCGGCGCATCGTCCAGTAGCGCGGACCGCCGTTCGGCAGGTGGTCGTCGACGACGACCTCGAAGCCGTGCTTGCGGTAGAAGGTGACGTTGATCTCCTTCGCCGTCTCCAGGTAGCAGATGCGCCGCTCTTCGTCGGCGCGCGTGAGCACCGGCTGGATCAGCCCGCCCCCGACGCCTTGCCCCTGGCGATGGGTATCGACGCCGAGGACGAAGAGGTACCAGTGGTCGGGATCGATCTGCTTGTGGAGGTGCTCCGTAACGTTCATCAGGCCGATGAAGCGCATCGTGTCGGCGAGGCCGATCTTGAACGGCAGCATTCCCATGCCGACGCGCAGCATGCGCAGGGGACTGGTGAGCACGTCGCCGGGAGGGAGCCAGAGCGCAGTGCCCGCCACGTTGTCGCCGGTCGTGTAGGCCTCGCCCCAGCGGTACGCGTAGCGGGCGGCTCGTTCGAAGAACCAGGGCAGGACGCGGGCGCGCTTCTCAGGGTCTGGCAGGGCGAAGACGGTGATCGGGTCGTCGAAGAACGCTCGGCCCAGCACGGGCCCGGCCTCCGCGATCTGCGGCGCGGCCATGCGCGTGACGTTCGCAGTGGTGCTGGTCATGGCGGGTACTCCTTGACGAGGTATTGTCGCCCGAATCATAGCGACCGGGCATACGAAGTCAAGGCTTGTCCCCTTGATCGGAGCCGCGGGTTTCAACCCGCGGAGGAATGCCCACCGCCTGGGATCGAGTCGGCCGGTGGAGTAGAATGATACGGCAGGGACTCCCCGATGGCCGACGACAAGATCAAACGCGAGATCGAGGACATCCTCAACCGCCTCGATGACCTGCCGGCGGAGCGCAAGCCGATTCCGATTCGCAAGCGCTCGTCCGGCTCGCCGGGCTCGCTCGCCCGCGGCCTGATCGAGCCGCTCACGCGCATCTCGGTCCGCCACGTGATGCTGACGGCGCTGGCGCTGGTGATCGTCGGGTTCTTCATCCGGGGCGCGACGGACGCCGGTCGCTGGCTGCTGATCGCCGGACTCGTCCTCTTCATCAGCTCCTTCGTCATCTCCTTCTTCGGCCGGCGCGCAGGGCCGGCGACGTCGCCGCGCTACCAGAAACGCTGGCGCGGCCAGCCGATGGACCTCGATCCGCCCACGCCCACGCTCTCGCAGCGCCTGCGAGCGTGGTTCGGCCGGCGCTCGCGGCCGTAGGAGCGCAGCCGCTGATCCCGCGCGCTCGATGGCTTCTCCCCGTCCTTCTGCTCGCGGCCGCCCTCGCGCTCGCGGCCTGCGGCGGTCACGGCGACAGCCCGCCGCCGACCGGGACACCGCCGGTAGAGCCAACCGCAACGCCCGAGCCCGGCCCGCCGCAGATCGAGCGCGCGCGCATCATCGAGCACATGCGCAAGCTCTCGGACGAGATCGGCCCGCGAGAGGCCGGCAGCACGGCGGAACAGGCCGCGGTCGATTACGCGCAAGCGCAGCTCGCGAGCTACGGCTACCAGGTCGACGTGCAGATGTTCACGGCCGCGGGCGACCTGCTCCGCGACGTCTCGGTGACGCCGGAGGGCGGCGCCTCCATCCGCGGCGTGATGTTCGCGCGGTCATCCCCGGGGACGGTGAGCGGACCGCTGGTCGACGTCGGTACCGGCGCGTCGAGCGAGTACGCGAACGCGAGCGGCGGGGTCGTCCTCGTGCAGCGCGAGGACGTGCCGTTCATCGATATGGCGACGCGCGCGCTCCAGGCGGGCGCCGTCGCGCTGGTGGTGGCGAACAGCCAGGCGGGCCCCTTCCAGGGCAGCCTGGTCAACCAGGTGAGCTTGCCTGTGATCGCCATCGGGCGGGAGGACGGCGACGCGCTGCGGGCGCTGCTCGGAGCCGGGCCGCTGCAGGCGACGGCCACCGTCGGCCCCGTGCGCCAGGTCACCTCGCACAACGTGATCGCGCGTCCGCCCGGCCGGCCGTGCGAGACGCTCAGCGGCGGTCACATCGACTCCGTCTGGTGGGCGGCCGGCGCGAACGACAACGCGTCGGGGTCGGCCGTCGTGCTGGAGCTGGCGCGCGTCGCGGCGGCTTCGGGGCTGAGCGGCCACTGCTTCGCGCTCTGGGGCGCCGAGGAGGCCGGCCTGCTGGGCAGCGCCTTCTTCGTCGCGGGCGTTAGCCAGCAGGACCGCGACGCGCTGCGGGCCTACCTCAACTTCGATGTCCTCGGCGGTAACGCGGCCCCACAGGCGATCGGCAGCCGGGCGCTGCTCGACCGCGCCGGCCCGCTGGCGGAAGGCCTCGGTCTCGCCGTTGCGCTGAGCACACGGGTAGACGAAATCGGCAGCGACCACCGGAGCTTCCTGAGAGGCGGTTTCCCGGTGTTGATGCTCTCGACGGGCGGGCCGATCCACACCCCGGCGGACACGCTGGCGAACCAGGACCCGGCCTATGCCGCCCCGCTTGGCGAGCTCGGCCTGGCGCTGATTGGGGAGCTTCAGGGGCCATAGGCAGAACTTGCCTTGTTCATGGGCGGACTTAACCATCCTCCCTCCTCTCAGCCTCCCCTTCGCTGGTCTGTGGCAAGTGGACAAGCTCAACTCTGCGGGATGAATCCCGCAGCTTCTTGCCTGTAATGGCCGTAGTTCCACGCGTAGCAGGCTGTTCTCGACCGGGAGTGCAGAGGGGCGGAGCCCCTTTGCCGGGGGTCTGGGGGTGTCCCCCAGACTCAATAGCTTTCCTGGGTGGGTTGGGTGGGAAAGAAGACATTCCTCTTCCAGCGGCCCCCTCAACCTGCGGGACCGGTGTTCCCCGAGATCTCACCAACGGTGAACCAAGGCATCCCTCCCGCTTGCCGCCCCCGCCTCGGTACGTTACGATCCGCCGCGACCCCCAAGCACCACTGGAGGTGTCCGTGCGCTCCCGCTGGTCCCTGCCGGCCGCATCGCTCGCCGCCCTCGCCGCGCTGGCGCTCACCGTCGCCTGCGGCGGGTCGGACGGGGGCGACGCACCCTCCGGCGTGTTCGACCCGAGCGCCATCCCCACCGCGACGGCGCCCGCGACGCTGCCCGATCCGCTCATCCTGCGCGACGGCGTCGTGCCGCCTCCGGGCGGCGAGACGACGTACACGGTGGAGGACGGCGATAGCCCCTCGACGATCGCCGACCAGTTCGGCGTGACGGTCGAGGACCTGATGGCGGCGAACGACATCGCCGACCCGACGTCGCTGGTCGTCGGCCAGGTGCTGACGATCCCCGGCGTCCCCTCCGACAGCGACGTCCTCGGCGAGACGCAGGAGCCCACGCCGGCGCGGCCGACGCCGGTCGCGCCGGAACCGACCGAGGCGCCGCGCGGGCAGGTCTACGTCGTTCAGGACGGCGACATCCCCGAGACGATCGCCGCGCAGTTCGACATCACCGCGGAGGAGCTGATGGCAGCGAATGGCATCACCGACCCGGCCTCGCTCCAGATCGGGCAGGAGCTGATCATCCCCGAGCCGTCCGAGTAGCATGGTAAGCAAGGTCATTGGTTCCCACCCACCCACCCGCTAACGTTTTCTGAGGGCGAGCCCCCAGACCCCCGTCGCATCGTTCTGCCAGAGAAGCTCCGCCCTCACGGGTGGAACGAGAAGCTGCGGGATGCATCCCGCAGGTCCAGACCCAACAACGAGAGGCACTGGCTATACTATCTATGGGCTGAACAGATGCGCGTCGATTACGAGCGGCAGCAGGCGTACCGCGAGGCATACCAGGCCTGGCAGGAGCAGCTCCAGGCGCTCCACCGGGTCGTCCTCGATGGCGAGGCGCTGGAGCCGCCGAAACTGAAGGGCCTCCTCAACCGGGAAGCCCGTGCCAAAGAGCGCTACGACGCAGCGCGGCTCGCGCTCCTCGGCCTCGGCGAGCAAGAAGACCCCTTCGCGAGGGTGAGCTGACGTGGCAGCGACGCAGACGGCAGCGCCGGGGGCCCGGAAGGGCGCCCTGCCCGCGATCGCGCGCTACGGCAAGTCCTTCGGCATCGGGTCGGCGTTCGCGGTCGGCTGGACGCCCTGCATCGGCCCGATCTTGGGCGCGATCCTGACGCTGGCGGCCTCTTCGGCGACCGTCGTGAAGGGGACGGTGCTGCTGGGGGCGTGGTCGCTCGGGCTAGGGGTGCCGTTCCTGATCACCGGCCTCGCGCTGGGCAGCGTAATGCGGGGCATTCGCAAGATCCGGCCGCTCATGCCCGCGCTCGAGATCGCCGGCGGTCTGCTCGTGATCGTCATCGGCGCGCTCATCTTCCTCGATGAGTTCACGGTGTTCAACCGCTACTTCACGGGCGGCGCGAACACCGTGACGGGCGCGGAGGGCAACCTCACTGGCATCGACGTCGACAGCCCGGCCGGGTTCATCGCGGCGTTCGGGGCGGGCATCATCGCCTTCCTCTCGCCGTGCTGCCTGCCGATGGTGCCGGCCTACGTCATGCACCTCGCCGGCGTCTCGACGGACACCGCGGGCAACCAGCGCTGGACGACGTTCCGCCACGCGCTCGCGTTCGTCGGCGGCTTCTCGATCGTCTTCGTCGCGCTGGGCGCGTCGGTGGGGGCGGTCGGCTACGTCGTGCGCGACAACCTGGACGTCATCGAGAAAGTCGCCGGCGTGCTGCTGATCGTCCTCGGCCTCAACCTGATCGGCATCCTGCGCATTCCCTGGCTCTACCGCACCTACCAGATCGACTTTCCCACAGGAACCACCGAACCATAGAACCTCGGAACCATGAAACCGCAGGCTCGGCGCCCGCTGATTGCTGACTGCTGACGGCGGACAGGTGAGCGCTCTCTGCGCATTCCCTGGCTCTACCGCACCTACCAGCTCGATTTCCCGAGCGCGGGACCAGAACCCGGAATCTACCAGGGTTTTGAACAAACTCCGGGCGCCGGGGGT
>Ga0326597_10012079_pt1 | contig 11394 bp, 12 predicted proteins | sample RVTome_12_FD_203789 | JGI IMG/M metagenome (GOLD analysis project Ga0326597, IMG submission 203789) | Soil microbial communities from uranium-contaminated site in the Upper Colorado River Basin, Wyoming, United States - RVT100D185 | ecosystem: Environmental > Terrestrial > Soil > Contaminated >...
CAGTTCATCCACGGCACGCAGTACATCGACGAGCTGGTCATGATGCGCCGGGCGGGCCACGGCGACCTGTACGTCCATCAAGACGCCAACTGGAACGTCATCGGGGCCACCGACCTCAACGGCCGGCTCGTGGAGCGCTACGAGTACACCCCCTACGGCGAGCCGACGGTCCATCAGGAAAGCGGCTACGGCGACTACGACGGCGACGGCGACGTGGACGCAACCGACGAGGACGCTATCCAAACCGGCGGGGCCTGCCGCGGCGGGAGCCCGCCGGCCGCCTGCCGCGTCCTCGATCTCGACTTCGACGGCGACTACGACTCCGCCGACGAGACGCTGTTCGCCTCTCTCGACGACGGCTACATGGCCCACCCCGGTCGAAGGTTCACAAGCTTGGACGAGCCGTTCGGGCATCAGGGCCTGCTGTTCGACGCCGAAATCGGTAGCTATCAGAACCGGGCGAGGCAGTATGATCCGCGGTTTAGGCGCTTCATGCAGCGGGATCCAGGGCCCCGTATGCACCAGCTTACAGCGCAATATGCTGATGGACCTGCTTTGTACCGCCCCGTTAGCAATAATCCAGGAAATGTGTTTGATCCGTTTGGGCTCTGCGGATGGACTCGGCTCGACAGTACGACCAACCAAGCCCGCTCTAGTTTCACAGATCTTCCATCGCCTGCGTTGTGCCCCGACCCTATGGTGATTCAGGTTAGAGCCTGGGCAGATAGCTGCCAATTGATCGCGTCGGGGTTTCGGAGGGAGCCACTTCCCACATACGAGGACCGCGGAAGCACGAGGACACCAGAAACGCTTCCTGAATGTGACTGCCGAGCAGAAGGCCTCGTTGTTTTTCAAACCGTCCACACGTGGTATGAGCGTCAAGTGGAGTACAAAGGGATTACGAACTGCGAGTATGAGTGCCGAGCTGGCCGGTATATCGAGTATTGGCATGAGGTGGTAACGTGGTGGGGAGGGATAAGGTACGAGTCCGTCGACACGACCACCTATTCTTCTTTCGCGTGTCAGTGCGGATGATGAGAGGCGACCCCAAGACGGTATAGTCGGTGATCTTCGCCGGGATCGCCCGAAGCCGAAAGGCGGTCGCCCTGGCGGCTCCGATCGCCCGGCCCTGGCGGGCAGGCCATATTGCGTAAGCACCTGCATGCCGTGGTGGTCCGTTCCCGCGGAGGTGCGGCCTGGAAGCAGCGCCACCGGTTGGGGTCGGCTGCGGGAATGGGCTCAGGCCGGTTTCTGGCGGTGCATCCGGGCTGCTGCACGCGCTTGGTCGTTGAGAGTTGTCCGGCTTGGTTCAGTCGTTGCGATTGAAGCAAGGCGTGTTACATGCGCACCACCGAAAACCTTCAGGCGTGCCAAGGTCTGGCCACCGCCATCATTTGCTCGCGACAACTCAGATGATCAAGAAACATCGGGAAAAAGCCTGGTAGAGGACGATGAACCGGCGGAACAACATGCTGTGCACATACCTTGTACTGTTGGCTCTCGCTTTCTTGGTCTCATGGCTTTCTGCTCCTCATGCACGTGGATTCGGGACGCCCAGCGGCAATTGGGTTCAGATCGTCTGGAGTCACGGAGTGTTCCGGATCGGCTACATACGGTGGCCGATAAGCTCCCCATCAATGGGCCGTGAATCTCTCGTTCAGGGCACGACAGCCGCATTAGTAGGCAGCACACATGCCCGTCCATGGTATTGGGTACGCGCACGAGTAGGCTGGGGACTGACTGAGGCCTGGCTTACGCGCGTACATTTCCCGCAGTGGGTGCCTCCGTTTGCCCTTGGACTGGCCCCGGCTCTGATTTTGACAGTCAGCATTCTTCGGCGGATTGTACGCCGTCGATTAGGTCGATGCATTCGGTGTGGGTACAACCTAACAGGGACCGTATCGCTTGTGTGTCCGGAGTGCGGGCAGCGAAAGGAAGGGTGTGCCAGTCGGAAACAGGGAATTTAAGTCGCGGCCGGCTGTTGTGCATCCCTGCTGTCTGCCACGAGATTGTGCGTCCAGGGAGTAGACCCGCACAGTCACCGTTTTCTGCACCACCCGCGACGCCTGGAACCGGCTGGTCACGGTGGCGTTTTCGGCCGATTCCGGGGCCGTGACCGTTCAGTGGGCCCAGTTCGACGGCCTGGGCCGGCGGCTTTGGAAGGTTGTTACAAACTCTGGCCCGCACGACGCGACCGCCGGCCGCGTCGAGCACGCCGCCCTGCGCCCCTCGCCCGACCGACGCCCGCACGGGCATCAGGCCGTTATGGTACGCTTGTTTTGGGACTAGTGCTTGCCGGCCGCATCAGAGCGCTAAGATCGGTCAAGTCAGAATTTGGCCCAACCTGTGCGAACTGCGGGCACTCGCTTCGCGGTCTCAGTGAAGACGCAAACTGTCCAGAATGTGGTTGGCCTGACGACGACGGGACGAACGGCGGCTCGTTGGTCGTACGCCGTGGTGCTGGACCGCGACTCGTCCAACGACCGGCTGGGCCTGTGGGAGATCGTGGACGGTAGCTGGACGGCATTGGCCGAGGACACCGACGCTACCGTGAGTGTAGGCACGTGGTACACCGTCAAGGTCGCCTGCAAGCAGGGCCAGCTCATCGCCGGGATCGTCGGGTAGAGTTCGGCTCTTGTCACCTACGATCCGGGCAACGCCACCTTCCCCGCGGGCCAGATGGGCCTCTATACGGATGCCGACAACATGCAGTTCGACAACCTGTACATCTACGACGCGAAGGCGCGTGACCCGCTCACGCCGCGGACCGGAGGGTTGGCTGCCGGGTCGCTCTCCACGGGCCTCGTGGTTGAAGCCGACCCTGTCACGGGGCAGGTTAAAAGCGGCCACTGGTGGGCGGGTCAAAACCGGCCAGTGAATTCCTTCGTGCTTATACGTCAACTTACCTGCTCCTTGCAAGCCGCCACCTTCGCGGTCCCTTTGCCGGCAGGCAGATCGGCGGCCTTCCCCCTCAGCCGGTAGCTGTTGGCGGTGATGGTGATCACTTCGGCGTGATGCAGGAACCGATCGAGGATGGCCGTCGCGGCCGGCGCGTCGCCAATCAACTTGCACCAGTCCTCCAGCGGCCGGTTCGAGGTCATCACCGTTGAGCGGACCTCGTGCCGGCGCATGATGATCTCGAAGAGGTACCCTCAGTGTGCTGCCCGAGGACCACCTCGCTGTATCCCTTCCGCGAGTGGCTCAGGACGATGCGGAAGACATGGGTGCGCCGGCGTCTGCCGTCGGGCGCGATAACCGGGGCTCCGGTCCCGAGGTCGACCTGCGTCTCCTCGCCCGGCGCACACTCCATCCGCCGGAACGGCAAGGGGCGGGTTGCCTGCAGCCGGCGGGCGAACCGCTTGATGCTGTCGTAACCGCCGGCAAAGCCGTGCTCCGCCTGCAAATCCTGCCAGATCCGCCGGTAGCTCAGCCCCCGGGCGTCGCCAGCGAAGAGACCCCACCTCGTGCGCCACGACATGCCCTCGCAAGGCAGATCACGCAAGCTTGCATTCGCTAGCTTCACGCGCGTAAGAGCCGAAGGCAGGCTCAGCATGAATAGAAGCTTTGCCTATCGTGCAAAGTGTGGACAACGCCTATTGTTTTGACATTTCCCTTCCAATTCCGTTACACTCCAGATTCTTACCACGTGTCTTGCCTGGCAAGCTTCCCGGCTGCGGCCTTCGGGTTGGGCCGCAGTCTGTGTGAGGCGCGACTTGGTGGTGCCTGCACGACTCGGCGTGCGTGGCACCCGGCCCGCGCCGAAGTTATCCGAGACCTGCACTTGATAACGAAGCCTGCCCGCGCACTCGGTGCGAGGGCGCCATGCGTTGTTGCGCATGTAGGCGAAGAAGTGAACGACGCAGGCACGACCATGGAGCATCCCAGGATGAAGACAGAGTTCTTTGTGCCAGTTCGGGTTGTGTTGGCGAGTATCGTGTTGAGTTTGGCCTTGCCGCTCCCCGTCCAGGCTACAGACGTGCCTTACACCGAGCGGGTGATCTCGGCCGTCGGGGCCTCATCCGCTTACGCGACGGACGTGGACGGCGACGGAGACGTCGATGTGGTCGCCGGTGTAGGGTGGTACGAGAACGATGGTGGATCGACTCCGAGCCTCACCGAGCGGGTGATCGACGGGGCCAATTCCGTTTACGCGGCGGATGTGGACGGCGACGGCGACGTCGACGTGTTCTCCGCGTCGGGATCCAAGTTTGCGTGGTACGAAAGCAACGGCGGCTCGCCCCCCGGCTTCACCGAGCGGGTGCTCTCAAGCACGGCCGACCACGCCCGGTCCGTTTACGCCACGGACGTCGACGGTGATGGGGACGTTGACGTGGTTGCGGCCGCGGAGGGAACGATCGGAGGCGGGGCGATACCGACCGTCGAAGGCGAAGTCACCTGGTACGAAAGCGACGGCGGCTCGCCGCCTAGCTTCACCGAGCGAGTCATCTCTAGCCCAAACCCCGGATGTGAGCACTTTTATTGGTCGGTTCACGCTGCCGACGTCGACGGCGATGGGGACATCGACGTGCTAGCGGGCTTGCAACATTGCGTCGGAGGGAGAACAAATTGGTACGAAAACGACGGCAGCACACCGCCGAGCTTTACCGAGCGATCGGTCGCGAGCAGCGGTGGGAGCTCCGTGTTTGCCACGGACGTGGACGGTGACGGAGTCACGGACGTCGTCACCGGCTCCAGGGGTGGATTCCTAGACGAGGTTACGTGGGACGAAAACAACGGAGGCTCGCCCCCGAGCTTCACTGACCGGGTTCTCTCCGATTTCGGTTTAGCGGGCAGCGTGAGTTCCGTGTTCACGGCGGACGTGGATGGCGACGGTGACATCGACGTCCTTGCCGCGTCGCAAGACTACGGGATCCGGTGGTACGAAAACGATGGCGGGTCGCCTCCGAGCTTCACCGAGCGGACGGTTCCGAGCACCGGCGTTTGGCCCTCGTCAGTTTTCGCCACGGACATGGACGGTGACGGCGATACGGACGTGCTCGCAGCATTCAACTTCGGCGCGGGTTCGATCGCGTGGTACGAGAACCGGCTCCTGGAGTGTGGTAACGGGCTCGTGGAGTCCGGCGAGGAGTGCGACGACGGGGATATTGAACCAGGTGACGGGTGCTCGGAGACCTGCATGGTCGAACCTGGCTCAAAATGCACCGGCGAGCCCAGCGTCTGCATCACCGGTATCCCGGCCGTCTCCACCTGGGGGCTCGCGGTCATGGGCCTGACAATCCTTTGCGCCGGAACAATCGTCCAGATCAGGAGAACCGCGCAGGGCAAAGTGCTCCTGTCACTGATCGGCGTTCTGTGCCTGTCCTCGGTATCGTGGGGTATGCCTCTTTACGTAGACGCGAGTTGCGGCGACGACGCAAAGGCGGGGACCAGCCCCAATTGCGCGGACGCCGACGGGCCGAAGCTGACCCTCCAAAACGCCATCGGGGTCGCGGCAGCCACCGACGAAATCATCGTGGCCCAGGGGACCTACAACGAGCTGATCGACTTCTCAGGGAAGGCGATCACGTTGCGAAGCACGAACCCGACCGATCCGGCCGTGGTGGCCGCAACGATCATCGACGGCTCGGGCCTGGGCGGCAGCGTCGTGACCTGTGCCAGCAACGAAGGGCCGGACACCCTCCTGAGCGGCTTTACGATCACCGGCGGCATCGCGGAGGGGGGGGCGGAATGCATAACAGCGGCAGCAGCCCAACGGTCACCCACTGCACCTTCAGCGGAAACACCGCGGTTTTCCCTGAAGGGATCAGCATAGGCGGCGGGCTGTCCAGCACCGGCGGCAGCCCCACAGTCACCGACTGCACCTTCAGCAACAACGCGGCCGACACGGGCGGCGGGATGAACATCACTGGCGGCACGGTGACCGATTGCACGTTCAGCAACAACACGGCCGAATTCGGCGGCGGCGGGATGTACGGCGCTGCGCTCGGTGGCAGCACGACCGTGACCCGCTGCACCTTCGACAGCAACACGGACGACGCCGGCGGCGGGATGTGGAACAACGACGGTACGGTGACCGATTGCACCTTCAGCAACAACTCGGCGGGCTCCGGCGGTGGTGGCATGGTAAGCGAGGGTGGCGGCATGGGAAACGCGGGCAGCACGGTGACCGACTGCATTTTTGTAGGGAATGACGCCGCCCTCTGCGCCGGCATGGACAACCGGGACAGCACGGTGACCAATTGCGTTCTGATCGGGAACCACGCGACGAACCTTGGCGGCGGAATGTGCCACACCCGCACCAATTCGGTGACCAACTGCACCTTCTCTGCGAACTCCGCCAATCTCATCGCCTCGGATATGTACAACCACCAGACGAATTCTACCGTGGTGGTCACGAACTGCATCTTCGATGTCGATGGGATCCAAAACGCCGGCGCCAACCTTACCATCGCTTACAGCAACGTCCGAGGCGGCTTGCCCGCCAGCGCGATTGACGGTGGCGGCAACATCGACGCCGATCCTCTGTTTGTCGACCCCAACGGCGATGACAACATATTGGGAACGGAGGACGACAACCTGCGCCAGACCCCCGGCTCGCCCTGTATTGATGCGGGCAACAACGCCGCCGTACCGGCTGGGGTAATGACCGATATCGATGGCAATCCGCGAATCTTTGATGGGAATCAGGACCAAGTGGCAACGGTCGACATGGGCGCCTACGAATCCCAGTATGCAACGGTACCCACCGTCTCTGATTGGGGGCTCGCCGTTATGGCCCTGCTCACCCTGGTAGCCGGTACGATCGTCACAACGCAACGGGGACGTGCGAAAAAACCGGGTACATGCCGATGAGCTTTGCCGCGAATTCGGTTTGGCCGCTCTCGACCGCGGGCGTCTTCCGCCTCACCCGCCGCGCCGAGGTATCGTGCATTGGCCTCTTGCCGCAGCTCGGATGCGTCATCGATACCTATGGTACACAGCCACCGGTCGGATTCGAACCGACGACCTGCGGTTTACAAACCGGGTCACCCGGTGGTCGAGGCACGTAAACCACGCTACCAACGCGGTTTCTGGATTGCAAGGGTTATGTTCTTTACGCGAGTTTACGCCGATTTGTGGCCGCCAGCGCGGTCAAGACCGCGCTTGACCGCGCGCTAGTCTAGCCCTTCGTCGTCCGCATCGAGGTCGCGATCTCGCTGTTCGAGTCGCCACGCCTCGAAACTAACGCGTTCGATTCGGCGCTCCCTCCCTTTCTTACCGTTTGTTAGGAACTTCCCCTTGTTGCCAGCGTCCGACACGCGGGCCATCGCTTTCTTCAGAGTGATTCCCGAGACATCCCTGAGCAGTAGCTCGCCGCATATCTTTACCGGTAACATGTCCTTCTGCGGAACCGGCGGTCTGCCAGCGCGTTCCTTCTCCGTTTTTGAATCCGCGATCAGATCAGCCAAAGCAGAGCACGCGTCGGCCCAATCCCCTACGCTGGCACGGAGATGGGCGATAGAGTCTGCGTCATCGTAATCGTCGCCGACATAAGCCTGTTCTCCGCTGAGTTGCCAATTACAAACGGGGTCGCCGGAGTCAGGATCAATCTGAATCTCCTTTACATACCCTCGAGGCTTTCCATCTATGTCCAGCAGTTGCCCTTGGTCGCCCATTCGTGCCGTTTTATAGTCGTAGGCCCCTGCGTTCGCCTTTAAGCTCGACGGAACAAACGCTTTCACCATCGCAAGGATTGGGAATACCCACAGGCGAGCGAGCTGCTTGTCCGAAGCGGTCTCAATGGGCAACGGCGCCCCGTCATCCTCCAGCGTCTCCGCGACGAGCTGGACGTGCATCCGACCCCCGTGATCGAACGTAATCTTGCCGTCTCGACCTGAGATCTTCCCCGTCCATGCGAACCGAAGGTCCTCTCGGATTCGCAGGCGGGGATTGAAAACGCAAGCGTTGACCCCCTCAATCACTAATCGTGCCGCTTGAATGCTCGCCCGATCAGCGCGGATCTTCAGATGACGAGGCTTGTGTTCTTGCCTTCGGGCTTCCCTGAGTTCACGCGCCAACTCTCGGAACCTTTGACGAAACCAACGAGTATCGAATTTTGCGGACATTTCTCTCCGATCCGCTTGTATGGCCGAATGAGATTTACGCGTGTACTAGACGCCGATCGTTCGGCCGAATCTGCCAGATTCTACGCCGTTCGATGCAGTTTGCAACGCATAACCAGCGGTCCCAAACTGCTGCGTCAACGCGACAGCCGACTCGATGGGTACCGACATCAGTTCGTGTTCCGTCCGGGCTGCGAACGTAACCCCGCGTAAACCAAATCGGGATGTCAACAGCGAGAGGCAGAGAGTTTGAGAGTTTTGAGCGGGGGAGCGGGCGTAACCCTTGGGGTTGCATACGGGCCGTCAGATGAGGCGTTGCAAACCGAGAGCGCGGCCCCTTAACGAGTGGCGCGCAACGTCGCGTGCAGGCCTCCCAAGATTTTCAGCTTCCACCAAGCGCGGCATAATACGCACATGCCTCTACCTGGTGGACCATCGGACAAGGCCGGCAATCGCTACGAGGCGAGGTGGACGGTCGCTTGCATGGCGCGCGTGTTGCGTGGGGAGTATGACTCGATCCGCCTTGAGCCGCCGGGCCCTGAAGGCCAGGGTATCGAGTTCTGGCGGCGGCGTTGCTTCGGGGGTGGGGGGTTTGACTCCGATGGGTAAAAGCAAAGCATGGCCACGTAAGCGTAGACCGAGTGCGCTGATCGGAATTGCGGACGATTGCAGCATCAGATAGAATTCACCAGCGTGTTCAGAACTGAAACACCGAACTCTGCTGATTCCCAAGCGTCACTTCCCGTTGTTGACGCGCATACCCACGTGTTTTGCTGGGGCGAGGAGCCGGACCATGGCTACATGTCAGACGTTACTCAGCGCGCATTGCTGACGCGACTGCTCGTGTGGATGACCAGGCTCAAGAGCGAGCCGGGCGAGACCCTTTCCGCGAAAATGCGTAACAGGCTGCTTCGTCATCTTCGAGAATCGGCGCTCGACCATGCAGTCGTATTAGCCCAGGATGCGGTCTACCGCGAAGACGGGTCGCGAAACGATTCGGCAACGCATTTGTACGTGTCAAACGATTATGTACTCGCGCTCGCGCAGGAATCTCCGAAGGTCGTACCGGGAGCATCCGTCAACCCGTGGCGCTTTGACGCTCTGCGAGAACTCGATCGGTGTCACGGAGGGGGAGCACGGCTGGTGAAGATTCACACCGCAATCCAAGGGGTGGATCCGAGCCTGAAGCGGTTTGAGTCGTTTTATCGCCGCGCGGCACAGTTGGAAATGGTCCTGATGTTTCACACCGGGTACGAGCATTCATGCCGTGTGGTGTCGCAGCAATTCACCGATCCGGCGCGCTTGGGGCGGCCGCTTGAGCACGGCATGCCGGTCATCGCGGCCCACGCAGGGACATGCGCGTTCTTCGACGCCGAGGACTACTATCCCAACTTTGTCGAGATGATGAGCCGCTACCCGAATTTGTACGGAGATACCGCCGTGTTGGCAACGTCCATTCGGTGGTCCGCTCTGCGGCGTCTGGGTCGAGAGCCTGAATGGCTCAGGAACAGGATCATCCACGGCAGCGATTATCCATTCCCACCCGCGCGGCTCCCGTTCTTGCTGAGAACCGGCCTGTTTCCACCCGAGCTCCGGAACCCACTCGATATGGACCTCCGCATCAAGCGAACCTATGGCATCGGTCGGGGATACGAAAGCCAGGCGTGGAAGCTTATTCAAGGTGAACGGCGAACTGCGAATAACGATTAGAAAATGAGTAATACGCCTCCATGCGTTTTTCGGCATCGGCAATTCCTGGGTCATTCGTTGAAGGCGCGGGGGCGATCGGCGGAAGTACAGAAATCCTCTACTGTGACGAACTCCGCTCTCTGTGCTCCTGGGACTGCGTCCAAGAACAATACGAAATCGAGCATGCGGTGCGGTAGTTCTCGCTCCCGCGCAAACTTGCGGACGATTTCCAGCGCCGGCAGCGTGTCACGTCCCATGACACGAACCAGATCGAAATGCAGCATTCCCTCGTATGCACGGTAGACCAGCTCCGTGCACACGAGTTTGTCCGCGGTGAAGAAATCGAACTCGAAATCGTACGGTTTGCCCTGGTGCCTGAAGGCGCGGACAATGGCCTGTGCGATCTGTTCATCGGAAAGCAGGGGGCGTAAGACGGCGACGTAATCAGCGTGCATCGACTCCGTTAGCGAACTGAAGATCACTCCCTCACTGACCGACTCGATCACCGTGTGGTCGCGACCATCGGGTGCAGCTTGGAGGTAGTTCTCCAGCCGAACCTTCACGGCCGGATCGTCCGCAACTCCGAGACGGCGCAAGTCCTCGATCCGGCCGACATACAGCGCGGCATGCGGCCAGAAACCAGGCAGGAATGCGTTTGACAAGCACCAGTTGCGCCGCTCCAGCAGGATGTCGCCCGGCTTCAATTTCGACTCGAGTTCCTCGATTTGAACAACGGTGATAAGAGGCCGTCGTTGAACGATGCGCGTGTCGCCGATCCACTCTGCCAGCATCGACTGCGCGGCGTATATCGGTGTGTATGCGTCACTCTTCACCCGTTCCAAGAAAAGCTCGATCGTCGCCCCGCGGGGGTCAATGCGGTGCGTCCGAACGTAAGCCATGCCATCCAGGATGCGGCTCTCCAGCCAATCGAACTCCTCTGACCGCCAAACGTGCGCCTCTCGCCACTGGTTTCGTCGGTGCTCGAAGTAGGCCGCCATTTCCGCCGCATACTCGATGTTTCGGCTGTTCGCTACACCCTCAAGAAGCCGGTCAAACATGCCGGATGGAATGCCCCAGAGGGGCTCGGGCTCGTTCAGCTTGCGACGAACCCGCGGATTGTCCCGATAAGTGGTGACAAGCTGCAAACTCGTACGAAACGTTGTCACGGCCGCGGCGTACGCAACCATGAAACATCGCGCCTTCAAATCGGCATCATGCACCACTTCGAAGCCGGCGTAGGTCGCCACGAGACGAAGCAGTGCAGCGCGATAGGAAAGGTAGCTCATAAACTGCCAACGAATCTGATCGTCTTCCTCTGGAAGGTAATAGTCTCGCCGCTCACGGGTGAGCTTCTCCGCCAATTCAGACTCGAGTCGCGTAGCCTTATGCGTAAGATCATTGATCCCCGTAACGACAGTCCTCAGACGTTCGAGGTCGGCGCGGACCTGCGTGTCGATCTGTTCCGTTGGTAGACCGGCGAGCGCGGAAGGGAGCGTTTCGAAGGAAACAGCCGTCGCGATACCACCGTGCGCCCGATATAGAAACCCGCCAGAAGTAGGAGTACGTGCGAGGCGCAAAGCCACCCGATTCTCGCACGGCGCGCCATTGGGGCAGGCCGCGCCCGCAGCCGCGCCCATCGACG
>Ga0326597_10012080_pt1 | contig 11393 bp, 6 predicted proteins | sample RVTome_12_FD_203789 | JGI IMG/M metagenome (GOLD analysis project Ga0326597, IMG submission 203789) | Soil microbial communities from uranium-contaminated site in the Upper Colorado River Basin, Wyoming, United States - RVT100D185 | ecosystem: Environmental > Terrestrial > Soil > Contaminated >...
GAAGTAGTCAACGAGCGATTGAAGCTGTTCGTCGGACAGGTTGAACTTCGGCATCCGCACGTACAGGTAATCCCGATGCACCGACTTTCGCAAAATCGCGTCGCTTATGGACTGCTCGTACAGTTTGTCGCCGACGCTAATCAACGGCGGTGGAGTCATGGCGGGTAACAATTCCGCAACTTCCGGATGTGCCTCGGCAACTGCCGGCAGATTGGCTGCCAATCCTGGCGAATCGTCTCGCAAGTGGCAGGCCAAACAATTCTGCTCGGCGAGCAACTGACGTGCATTGATTCGAGGTATTGCGTCGGGACGCTTCATTGTTTCGGCGACGAACTGAGCAACCGCGTGCCGATCTTCGTCCGACAGCTGGTAACCAGGACGTTTGTCATTTGGCTTCGTCGCGCAACTGTCGTCCCAATTGATCACCGCGGCAAACTCGCGCCGGGGACTGTGTTTCTCGGCATTGGCTCGCTCGTGGCACGCCGCGCATTGAAGTTTCTCGAACAGTCGACGCCCGAGGGCGATCTGTTCGTCAGTGCTTTCAGGGGCCTCGGTTCGTTCGGGTGCTGTACCCAGCGTGGCCAAGTGCGCCGCCAGGTCTCGAAGCTCGTCTTTCGAAAGCGCGAAGACGGGCATCCGATGCCGAGGATTGAGTTCTTCTGGCGCGGCAAGCCAGTGAGCAAAGAAATCTGGCGGACGTTTCGCCGCGATAGCGATTAGGTCGCCGCCAGCAAACAAACCGGACTGGCCGACGCCTCCCAATTGATGGCAGGCGAGACAACCTGTTGTCAGCAACAGTTGCTTGCCCTTGGCGAGATCAGTTTTCTTCTTGTCGACCGTTCTCCGCTTGATCGGTTTGGATTGCTCAAACAAATATGCCCCGATCGCTTCGGAGTCCGACTTCGATAGCGAGAAGTGCGGCATCCGCCGTGATACACGTTCTTGTATCGGCGTGGCGTCAGCAAGCCAATTGACGAGCCAGTCGAAGTGCATGTTGCCGGCAAGATGCGCGAGCGTCGGCGCGTCGGCGGGTTGCGACTCGCCAGCAATGTTGTGGCACGCGGCACACCGCAAGGCGCGCACGATCAACTCGCCCCGCTGCAGGCTCGCATCGGGCGTTTGCGTTGGATCGTGATACAGGTATTGAGGCCCCACCGGCTCCAACTGGAACTGAGGCCCCGACCAAAAGAGTCGCAGCCCGCCAGCGGTATCCTTTCGATCGTAGGTTACCGCCAGCGGATGAAAGTCGAACTGCAGCGGTAGGGGAGCCGAGACGGACCACTCGGGCATCTTGCTCTCGGCACTGAGCACGGTTTCGCCATCCAACTTGATCTGCACACTGCCGGCTCCGTAAACGTTCAGACGATATTCGCCAACTGCCTGAGACATGAGAAAGCCGGTCCAACGGACTCGCAGCGAAGTGCCGTCGAGGCGGCGATCGACTGAAACGTCGCCAGGGGCGATCGAGATGGTCGCGTCGCGACGCGTCAAGGCATGGCCAAGATGATCGGAATAGTGGCCGATCAAGCCGGAGCGAAACTCATCGTCTTCGATCTGAGCAGACAGAGTTAGCGGCCAGGCAACGATACACAGCACCAACGGGCAGATGCAACGGCTTGCGAATCTCATGATATCTCGCCGGAAGTCGGTCGGTCGGAACAAGGCTTTGCGCCGTTCCGGGACGGTTCGCGGATGCCGGAACGGCGCAAAGCCTTGATCTAGCCTACACATCTCATCACTACTCGGCGGGCGTGTCTCGAATCGGGAGCGTCGTCGTTGACGGTTCGACTATCATACTCCGCCTAGAGAACAGAATCGATGATCTCTTTGAGATGGCTGTCGGAGATACTCATCGCAACTGACGCGGTCGCAAACAGCTGCTTCTCGACCTCCGCCAAATCGCCGTCCGCCGCCATCATGCGTAGCAAGTCCTGAAGCATTTCGACCCGTTCTTCCTGGGACAGGACTCACATGCGTTTATACGTGCAAGCGCGCGGCCCAACTAAGCCGCCTCGGTCTTGCGGCCTTCTTCGATCGGTTGTGAAGTCAGGAATTCGCCGTCGGGGCCATAGAACTTGACGACTTTCTCTTCGGCGAACCAGATCGCCCGGTGGTTGTCGCAGGCAAAGCAACGGCCGCAGTAGAATCCATCGCGGATCAGAATCGTCTCGCAGCAGTCGTCGAGGTCCTCGACTCCCTGAGCGGTGAAAGTAGCGCGGACGTGTTGTCGGACTAGCTCAAGTAGCTGGGCGTGTTGCATGTTTGGGTGGGATCTTGATGGTGGGGAATTATGGCAGCACAATCTTTCATCGGCACGTTACTGTTGTCACGTTCGATTCGCCTGATTGGACCGTTATATCTTGCCTAGGCCACACGACGGGCCACCCGGTGCGGGCCGGGAGTGGTTCAGTCTCGCGCAGACTTCGGAAGTCTAATTCGCCAAGTTGTACCACTGCCGTCGGGCCGCTTGCGTGTCGCCCGACGTGAGTTGTGTGGTAGTCTGGAGAGGCCTCCTAATTCGTCCGGAACTGGTTCATGAAACGCATCGGTCAACTGCAATCCTCTCGTAATGCCGAGACCCGCGACGGCTGGAATTGTTTCGCTTCGCATCGCGAACGTGTCACGCAATTGTTGCTCGATGCAGCGTCTGCCGGCGAAGGGAAGCTCTGCGTCTTGGGAGCCGGCAATTGCAACGATTTGGCACTGAGGCAGCTCGCGCAATCTTTCAATCATGTTGACTTGGTTGACGTGGACGAGGAAGCGATCGCTGCGGGGATTACTCGCCAGGGCATTGCCGCGGGTCACGTGACCGCTTGCGGACCCGTTGACGTAACGGGAGTCGCGGGCCTTATGTCGGCGTGGATGCCGGAGCGACCTGCCGCCGACGAGCAGGTCGACGCTTGCATCATGGATGCCGAACAAGTCGTGCTCCCCTTAATCGCTAGCGGCTATTCGGTCGCGGCTTCCATCTGTCTCTTAAGCCAGCTGATTGAATCAGTCGCGCTCACGCTGGGGGCTGATCATCCGCGATTCCTCGATCTGATAACGTGTATCCGTCGCGAGCATCTGCGACAGTTGATTGGTCTTGCGACGCCGCGCGGCGCAGTTGTCCTGATCACGGACGTCGTGTCAACGCTCACGCTTCCAGAGTTGGCGAAGGCAGCAAGTTCTGATTTACCAACACTCGTTGGGCGGGCGATCGCCCAGCGCAACTTCTTCACCGGCGTGAACCCATTTGTGATCAAGCGATTGCTCGAAACGGACACGCCTCTGGCGACGCAGCTGACTGACGTGCGATTGAGCGATCCGTGGGTCTGGGATCTCGGGCCGCGACTTTACGCCGTCTGTGCGTTAACGGCCAGACGGCTTTAGGCGAGCCGCAGTTGATAGCTTCTTGGCGGGCCGGAACAAGGCTTTGCGCAGTTCCCGCGGCAGTGTGAGATTCGCCTTATGCCGGAACCGCGAAGACTTGTTCCGGCCTACTTTTCCGGCCTACTTTTGGCGTCACCGCGTTTGACAAATGTTCACTCATCCGTCAGGCCGAGCCGCCGATACTTCTCTTCGTACTTTTTCCAGAGTCGTTTGTGGCGGTTGTTCAAATCCACTTCGCGGCCCCGGATATACGCGGCCTCGACCTGCGTCGTCGTTTCCAACGGATCGCCGTCGGTGATGATGAACGTCGCGTCGCGTCCCCGCTCGAGCATCCCGACGCGTTCCGAAACGCCGAGGATCTCGGCGGGATAGGACGTGATGGCCTTCATCGCTTCATCACGGGGCAGCCCAAACGCGGCTGCCATGGCGGCGTGATACGGCAAGTTTCGGACGCTCGACGCCCCGAAACGTCCGCTGCCGGAAATGCAGAAGCGAACGCCAGCCTCATGCAGCCGAGCCGGGATCGTAAACGGTGTGTCATAAGGCTCGGAGCGTCGTTGCGGCAATCGGTAAACGCCTCCGACGATCACGGCGACATCGTGCTTCTTCAGCAACTCGGCACAGTGCGGGGCATCATACCCGCCGTAGATAATCAGCTTCACCTTTTGCTGCTCGGCGAAGGCCACGGCAGCCTGTATCTGCTGGATGTCGTCTGCATCGACGATCAACGGCAAGTCACCGGTGAGCACCGGCAACATCGCCTCCCAACGGAGATCGATGGCGTGCTGGCTGTGGTCCGCTCGACGAGCTTTGTCGTAGGCCCTGGCGTCCGCAAATGTCCTGCGTAGCTGGTCGAGAGCTTTGTCTCGAGATTCCATCTGCTCCTTGGCTGACGCATCGGTCTCCCAATCGATGCTGGGTGACATGCGGGGCCAGGTAACGTGCAAGCCGACACTTGTCCGCACGGCGAGATCTTCCCATGTCCAACCGTCAAGCTGCAAGACAGCCGATTGGCCCGAGATCAAGCCTCCGTTCGGTGCCGACAGCGCTAACAGAACTCCGTTGCTGCGCGTGACAGGAATGATCTCGCTGTCCGGATTCACCGAAACCCAGGATTTGACGTTCGGGTTGATCGATCCGGTCTCGCGCTCGTCGACCGACGCGCGGACGGCATTCACTTCAACAAGCCCCATGTCGGTGTAGGCATCGAACATTCCGGGATAGACATGTTTTCCTGTTGCATCGATGCTGATTGCGCCATCCGGCAGACGGACCTTCGGATCGATTGCGACAATCTTCCCGTTACGCACCAGCAAAGTAGCGTTCTCGATCGGTTCGCGCGAGACGGGATGGACCGTCGCTCCCACAATGGCGATCGGGTGCTTGGCGGCATCGCCCGGGACTTCCGGAGATGCGACCAACTCACTTGACGGCAGGTTAACGACGGAGCCAATGAACATTCCGCAAAGAACGATCGCAAACCGGTGCATGCTAGTTTCCTAACTCGGGCTTCGCCCGCAACTCACAAGTACGTCAGGCTTTCTAGCCTGACATGTCAGCCTAGAAAGGCTGACGTACAAATTCAAACTACTCGTGCGAGCCGTGATCGTGGCGATGGCAGAAGATGTCATCGCGCGGCCAGAGTTCGCTTTCTTCTTTGTCGGCATCGTCGTCTTTCTTCATCTTCTCGCCCGAGGCGAGGATCTTTTGTACGAGTACGTTTCGCATGCGACTCTCCTCGCCGCGAAGCTCGCGGTCTTCGGCGACATAAAAATACTTGCGCCCGTCGATCCAAGTCTGCTCGCAACGCGAGAAGTTCGACAGTGGCGGGCCGCTCCAAACGACAAGGTCCGCGTGCTTGCCGACTTCAAGCGATCCGACGTACTTCTCGATCCGCAGCTGCTTTGCCGGGTTCAGCGTAACGAACTTCAACGCTTCCTCCGGCGAGACCCCGCCGTACTTCACGGCCTTCGCCGCTTCGTGATTCAGGTGACGCGCCAGCTCGCGATCATCCGAGTTGAACGAGACGTTCACTCCCGCGTTATGCATGAGGGCTCCGGCGTACGGAATCGCATCGTATACCTCGAACTTATACGCCCACCAATCCGAGAAGGCGGACCCCATCGCGCCATGTTTCGCCATCGCGTCGGCGACTTTGTAGCCCTCGAGGATGTGCTGAAAGGTTCCGATGCGAATGTCGAATTCGTCCAGCGTGCGAATCAACGCCAGAATCTCGTCCTGTCGATAGCTGTGACAGTGAATCCACCTGGAGCCTTCGACGATCTCGGCGATTGCTTCCATTTCGAGATCGACGCGCGGCGGCAAGCCTTGATGCGTCTGTCGCCATCGATCCCACTCGGCGCGATACGCCTTCGCCGCGTGGAAGGCATCTCGCATGATCTGTTCGACACCCATCCGGGTTTGCGGATAGCGCGACGTGTACTCGTCGCCCCAATTGCTTTGCTTGACGTTCTCCCCGAGCGCGAATTTGATTCCCCGCGGAGCCTCCGCGAACTTCATGGCTTCGGGCAACGCGCCCCAGCGAAGTTTAATCACCTGATTCTGACCGCCGATCGGATTCGCCGAACCGTGCAAAATGTTTGACGTCGTGACACCGCCGGCGAGTTGCTGGTAGATACCAATGTCGTCGGCGTCGATGAAGTCACCGATTCGCACTTCGGCCGTAATCGCTTGCGTGCTCTCATTGACCCCGCCGTCGGTCGCCATGTGCGAGTGGCAATCGATGATCCCGGGAGTAATGTGTTTGCCCGTCGCATCAACGACGATACCACCCTCGGGCACGGGGATCTCTTTGCCGACCGCCCGAATCCGGCCATTAACGACAAGGACCGAAGCGTTCTCGACGATCCCCGCCTTGCCGCAAGTCCAAACGGTGGCGTTCTTGAACAAGACTGTTTTGGGACGCTTTGGTGGCTTCTCGCGACCAAATGCACCGAGCGGATAGTTCACGGTAAACGAAGCAGCCGCGGATTGCTTTGCCTCCTCTTTCTTCTCAGCATCACCTGCGTCTTCGTCAGGTTCTTTGTCCTGTTTGTCACGCCGCGTTGCGGTTACTGCCAGACGACTTCCGTCCGCCAGCGTCACGTCCCCAAGCCAACTCGCTGCTCCCTTCTCGGGGAACGAGACAACCGCTGTCAGACGCGCAACTCCATCACCGAGTAGTTCCTTGGCCTCAAAGGTGCAACTGAGCCGCGCATCTCGGAAGCCGACTCGCGAAAGTTTGATCTCGTTGTTCTTCTCCTTGTCCGCGCCCTCCCCATCGTCGGACTTGACCGTGATCGTCCCCTCGAGTTTCTTTGGCTCGCCGGTAAGCTTCAAAATGAACGGCTCCTCCTTGCCATCGATTTTTACCTTCCACTGGCCGCGCACATCGAACTCTGGCTCCGTCGCAACTTCGTACCGAGTGCCGTTGACCCAGGTCTCGACGATTTTTGTCTTTTCGACGAACAGTTCACCATCGGTCACGACGAGATTCGCCAACTTGCCGCGTTCGACCGTACCAAGCTTGTCGTCGGCACCAAAGAGCTGCGCCGGCGTCGTGGTCAACGCGCGGAGTGCTGAATCGCTGGACAGTCCGCGCTGGACAGCTTTACGGATCGCAGCAAGAAATGTCGATTGGTCCTTGAGGCCATGGCTGGTGAACGAAATCTTGACGCCCGCTCGATCGAGCCTCGCTGGGTTTTCCGGCGCGATGTCCCAATGCATCAGATCTTCCAGGTCAACGTTCAAAGCGGTTTCGGCCGAGGCCACGTTGGGCGGCTTCGGGAAGTCGAGAGGCAGGATGATCGAGCGACCGGTCGCGACAATCGCATCGAGCCGTTTGTATTCATGCCCAGAGCCGCGAACGGCAATGTTCAGTGCAAATGCACGGGCGTACTGATCCGCGCGCAAGACAAACAGCTCGTTGGATGCATCCGCAATCATCAGATGGCTGCTGTCCGGATGTGCCTGCAGCGCCGCGAGCGCGTCGTTTCGTTCGGGAGTCGGCAGCGTCGGATTCGCACGATAGGCGGCCCATGCGTCCCCGTACCAGTCCGCGTCGAGCATGGCTTGACGAGCCAACGCGACGGCCCCCATCGGCGAATTCGGATAGCTCTCGCGGCCGCGGCCGGATGAAACCGTCAGTCGCAGATGCTGCGCGACACGGTCTCGAATGATCGCTTCACGATTCGAATCGTCTCCCGTCAAAACCAACGAACTGGCACCCTTGATGATGCCGTTGGAAGGTGCAACAAGTCGCGCCGTCACGCCTTGATCGCGAAGCTTCTTGTTCAAGCCCGAGTCGGCTTTGTAGTGATCCGCGACCGAGATCTGCGGCGTGACGAGCGAGTTCCAGTACGGCGAACCTGACTTTGCTGTGTCGGCGTCGAGCGATGCCTCGCCATAGCCATCAATGAAACCGGCATAGATTGTCTTACCTTCGAGATCCCAGACGCGAGCGTCAGCCGGGGCCTTCACGTCGCCGACCGCCTCGATCACTCCGTCTCGTACGACGACCGTCCCCTTCTCGACGATTCGGCCGGGTGCGACAACAATACGAGCGCCGGTCAACGCGTGGACGCGCGGCGTGTTCTGCCGGAGCCCTTCGACGGGAATCGTTGTGGGAGGGGCCGCGTGCGACTTCAGCAACGCAACACACACAATCGCCGGGACGGCGCACCAGGAAACTCGGCTGAGCGACATGAACAGATTCTCCACAGGTGCAATCTCAAGGTCAGTTCCCGCGGATCGAGCGGGAATCGTGTCACTATGTTAACATGGGCAAGCCTGACTTACAGCCAGCCGCGACTTTGTCTTCTGCCGGAAGTGAAAAGCCGTCGCGAATATTGAGAACAGCCCGCATCCTTGGAACATTCCAAACGCAGGCCAGTGTAGCAACTGACTTGTTAACGCCAACGAACATCTCACTTTAGCCCATTCAACGGAGCCCCCATGCGACAGCTGACAGTTCCCACGACGATCATACTGCTCGCCTGCCAAGTGGCTCTTGCAGATGGGCCTCGCGACAACATCGCGGAAAACGTTCGACAGATTCCGCCAGCAGGGATCGACGTCCCCGCGGAAGATCGAGCGGCGTTGGAACGGCAGTTGGCAACGTTTGCGGATCGGCTGTTGTCACTTTCCAGAAGCAAAGATCCACTCGTGCGAGAGCTGACGCCGGACGTCGAGATCTTCTATCGCGCCGTGCGTGATGCCTTGCACTACGACGAGTTCTTTTCGCCGGGCGAGATCAAAGCCGCGGTCGACTTGTTGCGCGTCGGGATCGAACGAGCGGATCAGTTGCTTGCGGGCGAGGCTCCTTGGACAAAGCAAACGGGACTGGTCGTACGTGGCTTTCGTTCCAGGCTCGACCGGACCGTACAGCCATACGGCTTGGTCATCCCCGTGTCGTACACGTTTTCAGGCAAGGACGAGTTCCGATTGGACCTTTGGTTCCACGGCCGCGGCGAGACGCTCAGCGAAAACGCCTTCATCTCGCAGCGGATGCGGCAGCCGGGCAACATCGCACCGGCCAATGCGATCGTGCTGCATCCGTACGGCCGCTACAGCAACGCCTTCAAATTCGCCGGCGAGATCGACGTGCTGGAAGCGTTGGACCACGCGAAAACGCATTATCGCATCGACGAAAATCGTGTTGCCGTACGCGGCTTCTCGATGGGTGGGGCCGGATGTTGGCAGATGGCGGTCCACTATCCGGATCTGTTCTTCGCGGCGAACCCGGGAGCTGGTTTTTCGGAGACGCCCGAGTTTTTGAAGTTCTTTCAACAAGAGACGATAACGCCGACCTGGTATGAACAGACGCTGTGGCGCTGGTACGACTGCCCCGGCTCTGCGGCGAACTTGTACAACTTGCCGACCGTCGCTTACAGCGGCGAGTTGGACACTCAAAAGCAGGCTGCCGACATCATGGAAGCGGCGCTGGCCCAGGAAGATATCTCGCTGGTCCATATCATCGGTCCCGAAACCAAGCACGCCATTCATAAGGACTCGCTCGTCGAGATCGAAGCCCGCTTGGCAAGCCTTGCCGAACGAGGACGCGAGCGGCTGCCACGCCACGTCCAAATCGCCACGCACACGCTGAAGTACAATCGCAGCCATTGGGTCGAGATCGCCGGGTTGGAACAACACTGGGAGCAGGCTCGCGTCGAAGCCACGATCGTGGGGCCAAGCCGTATCGCCGTGAAGACGACCAACGTAAGCGGGCTGTCACTGCGGATGGCATCAGGTCGATGTCCGTTCGATATCCGCAGGCCAGTCACGGTTGAAGTCAACGGCACGTCCCATGAGGCCCCACGACCGATGAGCGATCGTTCGTGGAGCTTTCACCTGTGGAATGGCGAGGCGGCGGCGCAGGCGGGTCCGCCGAGCGAAGGACTTTCAAAACGCCAACATCTGCAAGGGCCGATCGACGACGCGTTTATGGACTCATTTATCGTCGTCCGTCCGACCGGCAGCGCGAATCACGAAGCCGTCGAAAAATGGAGCCGCTCCGAACTGGAGCACTTTGTCGAACATTGGCGACGTCACTTCCGAGGCGATGCGGTTGTCAAGTACGATACCGAAGTGACGGAGTCGGATATCCAAAGCTCGAATCTGATTTTGTTCGGCGATGCTGCCAGTAACAAAATGATCGGACAGATTGCGGGCAAACTTCCAATTCAGTGGACCAACGACTCGATCGTTGTTGGCGCGAGCAAATTCGACGCGTCCCATCACGCACCGGTGCTTGTGTACCCGAACCCGCTGAATCCGCGGCGTTACGTCGTGCTCAACAGCGGCTTCACCTTCCGCGAATTCGCGTATCTCAACAATGCCAGACAAGTCCCCAAGCTTCCCGATTGGGCCGTGATCGACTTGCGCACGCCCCCCGATTCGCTCTGGCCCGGCAAGGTCGTCGCCGCGGACTTCTTTGGCGAGCGGTGGGAGTTGAAGACGCCTCAGCGAATTAAGTCACCGGAATAGGAATAGTCGTCTTTTGCTCCGCCAAAGAGCATGCTTTCGCGGAGAGGCTGTGAAAAAATCGTAGGGTGCGTAAAACGCACCACAACCTGTCGCGAGTGGTGCGTTCCACGCACCCTACATGTTGTGTCGCTAGCAACCACCGAGTTGATTTCTTCACAGCCTCGGAGCGAAAGCCGACATTTATTTCCGCGCGGTGCCCTTAGCGGGGTGGTCGCCCGATTGAATGCTGGGCAATGCACACTAATTGCGCTCGTCGACAGGCACGAAATCGCGGATCGTTGCGCCGGTATAGACTTGGCGCGGGCGGCAGATGCGCTTGGACGGCGAACGATGCATTTCGGTCCAATGAGCGATCCAGCCGGGCAGTCGGCCCATCGCAAACAGGACCGTAAACATCTGCTGCGGGATGCCGATGGCTCGGTAGATCACGCCGGAGTAGAAGTCGACGTTCGGGTAGAGCTTCTTCTCCACGAAGTAGGGATCGTTCAACGCGACTTCTTCCAACTTTTGAGCCACCTCGAAGAGCGGATCATTGAGACTGAGCTTGGCAAGCAGCTTGTCGCAAGCGGCTTTAATGATCGTGGCGCGCGGATCGTAGTTCTTGTAAACGCGATGTCCGAAGCCCATCAGACGGAATCCGCTCTTCTTGTCCTTCGCCATGTTGACAAACTTGTTGACGTCACCGCCGTCCGCGATGATCCGTTCGAGCATGTTCACACAGGCTTCGTTCGCTCCACCATGAAGCGGGCCCCAAAGTGCCGAGATGCCTGCCGAGACCGAAGCGAACAGATTCGAGTTGGCCGAGCCGACCATCCGGACCGTGCTGGTACTACAGTTTTGCTCGTGGTCCGCGTGGACGATCAACAGAAGATTCAGCGCTCCGATCGAGTCTTCATCAATCTCGTATGGCTCGGTCGGGACCGCGAACATCATCTGTAGGAAGTTTTGGCAGTAAGCCAGATCATTCTGCGGATAGACGAAGGGCTGACCACTCGATTTCTTGTAGGCATAGGCCGCGATTGTCGGGAGCTTGGCGA
>Ga0326597_10012081_pt1 | contig 11392 bp, 10 predicted proteins | sample RVTome_12_FD_203789 | JGI IMG/M metagenome (GOLD analysis project Ga0326597, IMG submission 203789) | Soil microbial communities from uranium-contaminated site in the Upper Colorado River Basin, Wyoming, United States - RVT100D185 | ecosystem: Environmental > Terrestrial > Soil > Contaminated >...
GATGTCGGCAAGCTTCTCTTGCTCATCGAGCAAGAGATCGCGCAGGCGATAGAGCAAGCGCGAGCGTTGCTTGAAGCTCGTAGCTTGCCAGATCGCTTGCGCTTTCCGTGCGCGCGTGACGGCGGCCACCACCTCGGCCGGGTTTGCGACCGGCAATTCGGCAATCGTCTGGAGTGTAGCGGGATTGCGTATTGTGATGATCTGAGCGCTCACAGGGTTGGTTTTGCTTCGCGTGGGCAGTGTGTGGCGAGGAAAGTGGCTAGGATGCCATTCGACGAGTTACAGCATCGTCTGGCCGCCGCAAATGTTGATCGCTTGGCCGGTGATACCTTTGGCAAGGTCCGACGCGAGGTAACAGACCAGTTCTGCAACCTCATCCGGTTCGAGGAAGCGCCTGATCGGCACGCCGGCCAAGGCTTGTTGCTTGAATTGTTCCGGCGTGATCCCTTGGTGCGCCGCCGATTCGTCGATGCCTTGGCGCGCCATCTCCGTGTCGACCCAGCCGGGGCAGACAGTGTTGACCGTGATGCCGCGATCGACCACTTCCAAAGCCATCGCGCGGGTGAAGCCGATCATGCCATGCTTGGTCGCGCAGTAGGCGGCGTAACCGGCCACGCCGAATTTCCCGAGCACGGAAGATATATTGATGATACGACCCCCGGAATGGTCGGGCATATGTTTCAGCGCTGCCTTCGTGATCAGGTACAAGCCGCTTAGGTTTGTGTCCAGGATGTCGTACCACATTCCATCATCCGGATCGTCGGTCCGGCTTAGGCCTGAAATACCCGCGTTATTGACAAGGATATGAATGGCTCCCCATTTGGCGACAACCTCTGCCACCGTTCGTTGAATATCCTCCTTCTTGCGCAGGTCCATCGGGACCCCGAGAACCGGCAGACCCAACTTCTCGAAATCGGCTTTAGTTGCTTCAAGGTGACCAGGGTTGCGAGAAGCAATAAACACCCGGGCACCGTTTCTGGCCAGGTTTACGCCGATGGCTTTGCCGATTCCGGTCCCACCACCGGTCACGATGGCCACTTTGTGTCCTAGCAGCAATCTCAAGCTCTCCCAAAAGCCCACTGCTTAACTAGCTGCTTTTATGGGTAAAAGCAAGAAAATGCGTAGAAAAGATAGACGTGTCAGGGCGCTTATGATGGGCTGGTATTCAAATTGCTGCCCTTGAAGTGAAAGGGAACGCAAGCTTCCCCAAAAAGACAATTCTTTACAGCTTGGACGACAGTATATTAAAATATCATTCTTAGAATCGGACGGAGAGCTTTACATATATGGATATCACCCAGCTATTGACCTTCGGAGTCCAGCAGAACGCATCGGATTGCCATCTGAGTTCCGGCGAGCCGCCGATGTTGCGGGTCAACGGTGACCTCAAGAAGTTTGATCTGCCGGCGCTTTCGAAGGAAGAAGTGCACGCCCTGGTTTACGACATCATGAACGACTCGCATCGAAAGACCTTCGAAGAATCTCTTGAGTGCGATTTTTCCTTTGAAATGGGCGGGCTGGCGCGTTTTCGCGTGAATGTATTCATGCAGCGTAAAGGTGAAGCGGCGGTGTTTCGAACGATTCCGACAAAAATCCTTACTCTGGAACAGTTGGGCATGCCGGCGATTCTGAAACAACTATGCGAAAAGGAAAAAGGTTTGATTCTAGTTACCGGGCCGACCGGGTCCGGTAAATCAACGACGCTGGCGGCTATGGTCGATTATCTGAACAATACCTTCGAAGGTCATATCCTCACGATCGAGGATCCCGTCGAGTTCGTGCATGAGTCGAAGAAGTGCCTGGTCAACCAAAGGGAGCTGGGACCGCACACCCATTCGTTCGCGAACGCGCTGCGCTCGGCGCTGCGCGAAGACCCCGACGCCATCCTGGTGGGCGAAATGCGCGACTTGGAAACGATTCAGCTCGCGCTGACCGCCGCGGAAACCGGCCACATCGTATTTGGCACGCTTCACACTTCGAGCGCTCCGAAGACCGTCGATCGCGTCATCGACGTTTTTCCGCCCAACCAGCAGTCCCAGATCCGGTCGCAATTTGCCGAATCGCTCGAGGCTGTGATTACCCAGACGTTGTTGAAGAAGAAAACCGGCGGACGCATCCCCGCGTTGGAGATCATGACCGGTACCACCGCGATCCGTAATCTGATTCGCGAAGGAAAGATCCATCAGATACCCGGGACCATGCAGGTGAGCCAGAAAGACGGGATGCAGACCATGGACATGGCCTTGCAGAATTTGGTCACGCGTGATCTCGTGACCAAGGAAGAGGCTCAAGCGAAAAGTATGACGGCGAATCTCTTCGGCCCGTCCGCCGCCGTCGGCGGCGCTGCTCGCAGGTGATTGAGCGCGTGAGCGCAATTGCATTGAGAAGAGCGACGATGGATATTCAAGAATTATTTCAAAGCATGGTCGATAACAACGCATCGGACCTTTATCTGACGGTGGCGCGACCGTCGATGTACCGGATCGACGGTATAATCAAGCCCAACGGAGAACACCAATATCGGCCGCAGGAACTCGAAGACCTCGCTCATTCGATCATGAACGAGCGACAGCGCCAGGATTTCGCCGCGACGATGGAGATGAACATGGCGATGGCGTTGCCCAACGTCAGCCGCTTCCGCGTCAATGTTTATCGCCAGCGCGGTTCCGTCGGGCTAGTGATTCGTCGAGTGAAGGCCGAAATCGACTCGCTGGCGGAGCTGGGATTGCCGCTTATATTAGGTGACATCGCGATGACAAAGCGCGGCCTGGCGTTGGTGGTCGGCGCCACTGGTTCTGGTAAATCAACGACGCTGGCGGCGATGGTGGATCACCGCAATTCTATCGAGAGCGGACATATCATAACTGTCGAAGACCCGATCGAGTTCGTGCACCGACACAAGAAGTCCATCGTCACCCAGCGTGAGATCGGCTTCGATACCCATTCGTATCAGGCGGCGTTGAAGAATACGCTGCGCCAGGCGCCGGACGTTATTCTTATCGGCGAAATCCGCGATACCGAAACCATGGAGGCCGCGCTTACCTTTGCCGAGACGGGCCATCTTTGCTTGAGCACTCTCCATTCAAACAACGCGAACCAGGCCATCGAGCGCATCATGAATTTTTTCCCGCCGGTACGCCACGCGCAAATCTATCTTCAGCTCTCTTTGAATCTGCGGGCGATCATTTCCCAGCGGCTGATACCGTCGCAGGACAGCGGTCGTCGTGTCGCCATCGTCGAGATCCTCATGAATACGCCGCGGATCAAGGATCTGATCAAAAAAGGGGAGGTCGATATACTCAAGGAAGGGATGGAGCAGGGGGTTCAAGAGGGCTGCCAGACCTTCGATGAAGCGCTGTTCATGCTCTACAAGGAGCGCCGCATCGGCTTCGATCAAGCCATGATTAACTCCGATAGCGCGAATAATCTCAGATTAAGAATCAAGTTGGCTGGATTGAAAGTCGACGACGAGCCGCAAGAAGTGCAGCCGATTAAAACGGCGGCCGGCCAGCCGAAGACTATCGGTGTAAGCGATCCCGGCGTATTCCGTTTGCGCAGGAATTGATCCCTATGGCGATAACCATCGATTACGCGCAGCCGCTGCGGGCCATAGGGCAAGCGCTCGAAATATTGAAAATGGAAAGCTTCGAACTGGAGCCGGACGGCGACGACTTCGTCGTTCGTGGAAATGTGACGGCGCGCGGCGCCGATGCCGACGTCCAAAGCGCCGAAAGCCGGAACTTGCGATTCAATGGGGAGGGGGAACGGAGCCTTGAGGCTCCCGATGTGGAGCCGGTCGCAACGTCGGCAATCGTGAATCAACTTGATCTTTGTTACACGCTCAAAGATGTCGACCGGTTGGAACAAAAGGGACGGGCGCGGCGCGGCGAAGCGCCGGCAGTCGCTCAGACGCCAGGTCTATCGCATTTACTTCGGACCATCGGTGCGTACCTCGAAGAAAAACCTGCCCGTCTGGTAAAAATCGCCAAACACGCAGAGTCCGTCACCGTCGTCTACGAAACTCTTTCCGCAATCAGATTCGAAGAAAAGCTTGACGGCGCCACGCTGCGCGAGTGGGAAACGCAGATGTTCATCAAACGGGGGAGCCATGATCTCCACTAAGCCGAGTTGCTCACCTTGTCGGCAAGGCGCCGGACGGGGACCGGCCTGACACGCCGCCTCACCCCAGCCCTCTCTTTCACCCAAAGACATGGCGGAGGGGGGATGTCTCGCGCCGGTTTCACGCCGACCAAAGTCCAAACGTTCAGCCTTTGTCGGCGAGCGTCGTTCGGTTGAAATTCACTTATTCTTCGTCGAAAAAAGCCCGAGCAATTTCGCGATCGGATCGTAGTAACGGTCCACCACTCGTTCTTTGAGCGGGATGATGGCGTTATCGGTGATATGGATATGCTCCGGGCAGACTTCGGTGCAGCACTTGGTGATGTTGCAGTAGCCGAGTCCGGCTTTCTGTTGGAGCAGTTCCATCCGGTCGTTGCAATCGAGCGGGTGCATTTCCAGCGACGCCAGGCGCACGAAAAAGCGCGGGCCGGCGAAGGCCGGCTTATTGTCATCGTGGTCGCGGATGACGTGACAGACGTTCTGGCAGAGAAAGCACTCGATGCACTTGTGAAACTCCTGGACCCGGTCGATGTCTTCTTGAAACATCCGCCGGGTGCCATCGGCTTCTTTCGGTTTTGGCTTGAAGGCTGGAATCTCCTTGGCTTTTTGAAAGTTAAATGACACATCGGTGACGAGGTCGCGGATGATCGGGAAGGTGCGCATCGGCGAGATCGTGATGGTTTCGCCGGGCTGGAAGGTGTTCATGCGCGCCATGCACATGAGGCGAGGTTTGCCGTTCACCTCGGCGCTGCACGAGCCGCATTTGCCCGCCTTGCAGTTCCAGCGCACGGCCAAGTCGTTCGCTTGCTGCGCCTGAATCGCGTGGACCACGTCGAGCACCACCATGCCTTCGCCGACACCGATGCGGTAATCGCGAAACTCGCCGCCCTTGGCGTCGCCGCGCCACAGCCGCATATGGACTTGCTGCTCAGCCATTACTTCTTCTCCTCAAGCAGTGCTTTTAACTCGTCCGGCATTTCCGGCAGAGGCTCTTGGGATAGCGCCAACTTGCCGTTTTTCTTTCGCACCACCACGTTCACCTTGGCGAACTTCGCATCCGTGTTCGGATAGTCGTCGCGGGTGTGCCCGCCGCGGCTCTCTTTTCGTTCGATGGCCGCCAGAGTCGCCGCTTCGGCGAACCCCAGGAGGGAGTGCAAGTCCAGGGCGAGATGCCAGCCCGGATTATACTGCCGGTTGCCTTCGATTTTCACATTGCGCGTCCGTTGCTTCAATTGCTGGAGGGTCTCCAGCGCTTTTTTCAACTCCGACTCGACGCGGATGATGCCCACCAAATCCTGCATGCACTCCTGCAGATCCGCGTGGATCGTATAGGGGTTCTCGTTTCCCTTGCTCTCGAATGGCGCGAGCATCTCGCGGGCGAACGCGTTGACCTGGTCATTATTCACAGTCAGTGACCCTTTGAGGGACTTGCAGTACTGGGCCGCGTAGAGCCCGGCGCGCCGGCCGAAGACCAGCAAATCGGAAAGCGAGTTGCCGCCGAGGCGGTTGGCGCCGTGCAAACCGGCGGCGACTTCGCCGGCGGCGAACAGACCGGGCACGGTCGCCGCCGTGGTATCGGCGTCTACGCGCACACCGCCCATCGCGTAGTGACAGGTCGGCCCGACTTCCATCGCTTCTTTGGTGATGTCGACGTCGGCAAGCTCCTTGAACTGGTGGTACATGGAAGGCAAACGGCGCTGGATGTAATCCGCCGGGCGCCGCGACGCAATGTCGAGAAAAACGCCGCCGTGCTCGGTGCCACGCCCGGCCTTGACCTCGGAATTGATCGCCCGCGCGACTTCGTCACGGGGCAGCAAATCCGGCGTGCGCCGATTCTTTTTGTCCTCGTACCAGGCGTCGGCTTCCTTCTCGGTTTCGGCGGTCTCGGCTTTGAAAAACTCGGGAATGTAATTGAACATGAAGCGCTCGCCCTTGGTGTTCTTCAATGTGCCGCCGTCGCCGCGCACGCCCTCCGTGACGAGAATACCGCGCACGCTGGGCGGCCAGACCATGCCGGTCGGGTGGAACTGCATGAACTCCATGTCCATCAAATCGGCGCCGACGTCCGCTGCCATGGTGACCCCGTCGCCGGTGTATTCCCAAGAATTGGAAGTGACCTTCCATGCCTTACCGCCGCCGCCGGTGGCGAGCACCACCGACTTGCATTTGAACAGAATGAACTTGCCGCTCTCGCGCCAGTAGCCGAATGCGCCAGAGATTTTTCCGGCGTCGGTGAGCAGCCGCTGCAAGGTGCACTCCATGTATACGTCGATGCCCTTGTGCACGGCATGCTGCTGGAGCGTGCGGATCATTTCCAAGCCGGTGCGGTCGCCGACATGCGCCAGGCGCGCGTAGCGATGGCCGCCGAAGTCGCGCTGCAGGATCAATCCGTCTTTGGTGCGGTCGAACAGCGCGCCCCATTCCTCCAGTTCAAGCACGCGGTCCGGCGCCTCCTGGGCGTGGAGCTGCGCCATGCGCCAGTTGTTCAAAAGCTTGCCGCCGCGCATGGTGTCGCGGAAGTGGACCTTCCAGTTGTCTTCCGGGTAAATGTTGCCCATCGCTGCGGCGATACCGCCTTCGGCCATGACCGTGTGGGCTTTGCCGAGCAGGGACTTGCAAACTAGCGCGGTCTTGACGCCTTGCGCCGATGCTTCGACAGCGGCGCGCAAGCCAGCGCCGCCGGCGCCGATGACGATAACGTCGTATTCGTGGGTTTCGTACTTTTCCTCAGCCATTAGAAAAACCTCAAATCGGAGATCACGCCCATAGACAAAAGGCGCACGTAGAGATCGGCCAGCGCCACCCAGATCAAGCTCACCCAGGCGTACTCCATGTGTTTTTCATTGAGCCGGCTGATGAAGCTCCAGGCCTTATATTTTCCTGGCGCGCTGTGGAAGGAATTCAAATATCCGCCGCTGATATGCCGGCAGGAATTGCACGACAGGCTGAAGAGCGACAGCAGGAACGCGTTGACGCCGAGCACGATGGTGCCGACGCCCATGCCGAAACCATCGGGAAAACGAAACGCCAGAATCGCGTCCCACCAGAGGAAGGCAAGAATTACCAATGAGAGGTAGAAAAAGTATCTGTGAAAATTCTGCAGCAAAAAGGGGAAACGGGTTTCGCCGCAATAGCTCTTGGCGGCGTCGCGCACCGCGCAGGCAGGCGGTGAGGCGAAGAACGATCGGTAATAGGCTTTGCGATAGTAATAGCAGGTGGCGCGGAAACCGCCGGGGACCCAGAGAACCAGGAACGCCGGTGACAAATTCCACCAGGAGCCGATCAGCGGGATCGTCTTGTGCACGCAGTTCGCCGAGATGCAGGGCGAATAGAATGGCGAGAGATAGGGCGCGACAAAGTAGTGCGCGTCTTGCAGCGCGGCCCAGGTCGCGTACACCACAAAGCCGCCCAGCCCTACGAAAACGAGCAGCGGTTGAAGCCACCAGGAGTCGGTTCTCAAGGTTCGAAACTGATCTAAGCTCGCGCTTTTACCGTTCACGGTTGCGTCCTCTTTGCTGCTAGATTTTTTCGGTCAATTTATTTCCTACCTGGATGTCGAAAGTGTGTCAAGGTTGGCGCCCCTCGTTTCGGCGGATTTACGCACGAAGGCCGCCACGGGGGATTGTCTCCCTGGCCAGATGGCCCACAATCGTCGCCCGTGTCGTGGTCAGCTATGGCGTAGCGCTACGTTGGCAAGGTTTGCGTCGCCGGCATCTACGACGATTCGCGTCGAGCTAAGACGCCAATTCCCGGAGTGATCTCCATTTATTCCGAGGAATCTACACAGCGATACGGGGTTGTAGGTTACGACGACGGCCGTTGGGGCAGTCTTTCGCGGCGGGGAAGTTGCGGTACGACGCGCGGAGCGACCGGGCCGGGCGGGCTGCCCGCCGCTGCCGGTCGCGCCGGTCCGGTTTGCGCCGTTGGACGGGCGACCGGCGCGCTGGCTTCGACCTTGCGAAAATAGTCTAGAGCCAGTTCGACGCGCGCCGCGCCGTTGGTGAACACAACGTTCTTATCCTGTATCTGAGACAAGCTGAACCCTTCGAAGGTGTCACCCATCTTGAAACGCATCGTTCGACTGGCCTGCCCCGGAGCGGGCTTCCCGGCGGTTTGAGCGCCGCTGTCTTGAATAATGGCGTAACGGCTCTCGCCCAGGATCGCCGTGCCGAGTAGAACCAAGCCGCGCACTCTTTGCATCGCGCGCGAGTTGGCCTCGACCTCCTTGGTCTGCCCCGCCCCGCGCTCCGGATCGAAAAGGTTCTTGCTGATGACGATGTCGGTATTAGCCGCTCGTGGCGGCGTTGCCGGCACATCGGGTGTCGAGGCTGGCGCGGGCGGTGAAACGTTCGCTGGGATCGGCAGATCCCAAGGCCCGTCGCTCCATAAGAAATAAGTCTTCGCCACCAACACCACCACGGCGGCGGACAGACAGATCGCCAAGAGCGCCGAACGTTTAGGAATCGCCAAATCCATCTGGCTTTGCTATTTGAGTGTCTCGGCGTGCTCCGTGCCTCAGTGGTGAAATCTCCGAATCCCTTTATATCGTCGAGACCCAGAGTTCGCAGAGGTTACCTTATGCGTTCCTCTCCCGGAGCCCTCGGCGCCTGTGTGGCGAGCTTTGCGCGTAGAGCCGGCAAAGTTAGCAATCGTTCTAGCTCAGCTTTTCCAAGACCGCTTGGCCCAGGGTGATGCTATTAAGTGTTGAGGCCGAACTCCAATCGGCGGTTACGGAAAGCGTTTGTGCCACGGACGAATCCACTGCTGAAGTCCCTTGCGCCAGACCTGAACTAAGGCTGGAGTTATTGACCTGCATTTGCGCCGTGCCCACCTGGGCGTTGGTTGCCCCGTCGGCGGCTATAATAAACGTGATGAGTGCCTTTGCGTTGTTGATGGAAAAGTCGCCGTTACTCATGGTTATCGAGCCAAGAGTCGTCGCGCCGTACTTGAATCGCAACACGCAGCTCTCGAGGTCCGACATGTCCAGGTCGGTAATTTCAATCGTCAAGCGCAGCACATTGTTCGTGGCGAACGTCCCGCCGGTGACCGTGAACGAATAAAGAGTCGTCTCCGGCGCGGTATTGGTCACAGAGGTATTGGCCGTGACCTTATCGAGGACCGTAATGCCCACCGGGCTTGAGGGCAGGCCGGTCAACTGCGAGCCGTCGCCGCGAAAACCGGTCGCATTGACGGTCCCGGTGACATCCAGCGGATAGGCTGGATTAGTGTTGCCAACCCCAACCCGTCCCGTAGACGGCTGGACCGTCAGAGGAGAAGCCTGAGCATGGAGCCCGACTGGCAACGTGAAGGTCAACGCCGCCGCGATCATTCCGATGAAGACGAACAAACCAAGCCGCGCCGGTAACTTTCTCGCTGTCCGAATCTTGCCTGCAATATTATTCCCCGACATCTCTGGCCTCCTTATTCCTTATTCCTATAGTTCCCTCGCCTAGCTCGGGACTCCGCTATCGCTTCGCCTTGCCCCGTACTCTTTGCTCCATGCGCTTTGCCCTTTGCGCCCTGCTCCGTGCTCCCTGCTCTTACCGCCGCATGCCTTTGACGATCTCAAGCAACAGAACCTTTAGATCCGGCGACAGGCCCGCACCGTTGATGCGCGTCGTAAGATCGCTCTTCCATTCGTCGTCAAACTGTTTGACAAGCTCTTCCTTGGGCCTTAGCACAATAGCCCCCGAGCCGTCGCGCATGTATTTTCTAATATTGTCTCCAGGGGGAATCGGGCTAACGGGAAAATCCACATGGTCGAAGTACCGGCTATCGTACTGAAGCGTTCGATCTCCGACATCGACGATATTCCCCGTCGCTCTCTCAACTACAACCCGCTGCTGGGCCAAGGCGGGAGAAGAGAAAAGCACAGCTGCGAAAACCGCCGCCGCGACCAGAGTGCCGAATGAAAATGCCAAACCAAACGGTGTCGGATGCTTGTTTTCCGTCCGCCTCTTGCCGATATGATTGTTCGTTACCATGACTCGCCTCCTTGGAAGTAAATAAACTTTTTCACTGTTCAGCCACCGCAATCCATTCTTAGATCCGAAATTCACCTATCCAGGTAGAATAGCTCAGCGTTGTGTCCCCGGAATCATTTCGGCGAAAGATTGTTGAGACGTAGACGTCAGACTCCGTTCCGTTCCTTTCTCATTAGTACTATTGTGAGCAGAAGCAAAAAAAACACCGGCAACAGTATCGCCGGCCATACGAAACGCCGATCAAAGAACAACGCAAGTGCGCCACTCCCAAGCAGATTCGTGATCGTTAGGAACAAGAGAATAATAACTCTTTTCTTCCTCTGAAAGCGCTTTGCTTCCCCTGTGTCCATAAGAATATTTTCCCTGCAAATTAAAACTTTCTTCCACAGCGCGAGCAAGACTTTGGAACAGTCCACCCACCCCAATAGGTAAACTCAACGCCTAAAAATTTGGTCTTGCGCTTTCCCATATGTTCGCCACACCCTTGGCATCGGAGAAAGATTGACGAGTACCCAAACCACGCGAACGGTAACATCAAAGCAATAACACCGAAGCGATCGTCGACGGACGTTGCGAGAAAAAGCGATACCAAACCACCCACAATGATGAGCCAGAAAAGTATATGAACCTTAGTTCGAAGTGACATCCTTTTATCCTCGATGTGATTGAAGGTTCATTGGTTTAATAACCAGGTTGAGTTATCGGGATATTACCGATAATTTCTCGGACAGTCGGCCATATTCGTGAAAGAATTTCCCTGCCTGAAATTACTCCGGTTTGACTCGCTGTCAAGGACACACCAAATGGTACTTGCGGAAGACCCCAACTGGGCCCCAGGGTTCCACCAACGATTTGTCCGGTTTGGGGATCGGTGAACATTGTTCCCGATGCCCCTAAGGTACTCCCAGCGGAAGTATTTAGGTTTACAGTTAGGCCCCGCACTGCATCAAGACTAGGACCCTCGACGTAGCCTGCAAACGCGTCAGCTGAGAGATTTAAACCTGAGCCTGCCCCGACCGACGAAAAAACTCCGATGTCAAACTTACCTCCAAATAATCCAGGATTAAAAACAATTCCGAAACTCCCTTCAATTCCCGTCAGCGCAATAGCACTGAAACCTACTCCAAATAGAATGTTCTTGGGGCCAATTCCCTTTTTTACTTTGTTTACGGGTCTATCACTTCCCAAAGCTTGGACAAACGTTAGCCCTAGCCCACCAGACCCGCAACCCGGATAATCATCCCCGCCACACGACCCCTGACTGTCGTACACGAGCACATTTTTTAGTC
>Ga0326597_10012083_pt1 | contig 11392 bp, 12 predicted proteins | sample RVTome_12_FD_203789 | JGI IMG/M metagenome (GOLD analysis project Ga0326597, IMG submission 203789) | Soil microbial communities from uranium-contaminated site in the Upper Colorado River Basin, Wyoming, United States - RVT100D185 | ecosystem: Environmental > Terrestrial > Soil > Contaminated >...
AGGCCTACCGGGAGTACCGGGCAGACATGAAGCGGCTCCGGCGGGTCAACGAGCAGCTGCTCGATCTGCTCCGGCGCTACCAGGAGGCGACCGTCCGCAGGGGGGGTCGGAGGGTGGGCGTCGCCTTTGGCTCGACACTCTAGAAAAATGAGTTATGATCGCCATTTAAGGATAGTTTCTCAAGCAAAGGATCAAGTGTTGGCCACCAGGGAGGACGGAGGACGGGCGGAGCCGGGGCTGCGCCGGAAGGCCGGAGTCCTGGGAACCGCCATCGCCCTCATCGCGCTCGCCGTCGGAGCGGTGTTCGGCGACCGGGGACTCCTCAACCTGGTTGAGAAGAGACAGCAGGTAGACTCCCTTCGCCACGAGATCGACGCTCTCCAGGAGGAGAACGCCCGACTGTCCGGGGAGATCGCCGCCCTGCGCCAGAGTCCCCTCGCGATCGAGCGGCTCGCGCGGGAGCAGCTCGGCCTCGCTCGACCCGACGAGACCGTCTTCCTGATTCGTGAACCCGAGCGTGCGGCTCGGTGACCGAGAGCGATTTCGTGCAGTGCTGGAGCGGTCGGCGGACGTTTCGCCCTTGACATGGGCGTTCGAAACCAGCGTATACTGGCCCGCGTTTGGCGACCTTTCCGGACTCTTCACGAAAAGCCAGCCCGACTCTCTTAGGAGGATTGAACTCGATGGCAAAGGCGATGACGAAGTCGAAGATCGTGGCGGCCCTCGCCGAAAAAGTAGGCATCTCGAAGAAGCAGGTGGCGGCCTTCCTGGAAGCGCAGGCCGGGCTGGCATACAAGGAAGCGAAGAACGGCTTCACGTTCCCTGGCGTGGGGAAGCTCGTCGTCCGCAGCTACAAGGCGCGGATGGGCCGAAACCCGCAGACGGGCGAGGCGATCAAGATCCCGGCCCGCCGGCGGCTGAAGTTCACGATCGCCAAGGCAGCCAAGGACGCCGTCCTCAGCTGAGCGTGTGATTCGAAGGGCGCGGGCTCCGGTCCCGCGCCCTTTGTGTCTCTGCCCCGCCCCGGGGCGGGGACGGCCCTAGGACGACGAGAGCGCCGCGATCTCGTTCTCGAGTCCGGCCAGGAAGTCGTCGAAGTCGCGCTCGGCGTCGACGACGATCTCGATCCTCTGGCCCATCCGCCGGACGCGACCGGGGCGGCCGGGGCGAAGCGGGATCACGAGGGCCTCTCGCGAAATCCCGAGCCGGTCGGTGATTCCGAAGATGGCTTCGATCTCGCGCAACGTGACTTCCTGCGGCATCCGCCCTCCCGCCCGACGAGAAGCATTTCCCGGCCAGGGGCCCGGCGTCAAGGCGCCATTGCGCCGCCCGGAGACGGCGGATAGAGTGCGTCGATGGCCGACACCCTGGGTGCTCCGCCCGGGCCCCCGCCCGAGGCCATGGTCGATCGCGTCGTCGCGGTGATCCGCACCCTGGCGCGCGAGACCGGAGGCGAGCGGGCGGAGCGCGCCGCCTCGGCCGACGCGTCCCTGGACCGCGAGGTCGGCCTCGGAAGCCTCGAACGCGTGGAGCTGCTCCTGCGTCTCGAGCGCACCTTCGGGCGCCCGCTCGACGACCGCTGCCTCCACATCGACAACGCCCGCGACCTGGCCCGCGCGATCGTCGACTCCTCTCCCGGCGAGCCCGTGCGCCTTCCCCCGCCCGAGGTGGCGCCGGGCGTCGCCGCCGAGATCGGCACCGGTGTCCGCACCCTGCACGAGTCGCTGTTCCGACACGCGCGGCGAGACCCGGACCGCACCCACGTGTTTCTCCGCGACGACGAGGGCGGCGAGCAGATCGTGACCTACGACCGCCTGTGGCGCGAGGCGTCGCTGGTCGCCGGCGGCCTCCGTGAGCAGGGCGTGGCGCAGGGCGACGCGGTGTCGCTGATGCTGCCCACCGGGCTCGACTTTCTCCGCTCGTTCCTCGGGATCCTGCTCGCCCGGGCCATCCCCGTCCCCATCTATCCGCCCGTGCGCCTCGACCGCCTCGAGGAGTACGCCTCGCGCCAGGCGGGGATACTGAGAGACGCCGAGACGCGGCTGCTCGTGACGATCACGCGAGCGCGCCCGGTGGCGCGCCTCCTCCGCCCGGCGGTTCCCTCGCTCCGGGACGTCGTGACCGCGGACGAGCTCGCGGCGCACGGACGAGCCCTCTCCGAGCCGGAGGGGGTGGGCTCCGATCCCGCGTTCATCCAGTACACCTCGGGCAGCACCGGCCAGCCCAAGGGAGTGCTCCTCACGCACGACAACCTTCTCGCCAACATCGAGGCGATCACCGCCGGGCTCGAGGCGCGCCCCACCGACGTCGGGGTGAGCTGGCTCCCGCTGTACCACGACATGGGGCTGATCGGCTCATGGCTGTTCTGCCTTCACCACGGCCTTCCCCTCACCCTGATGTCCCCGACCTCCTTCCTCGCCCGACCCGAACGCTGGCTGTGGGCCATCCACCAGCGACGAGCCACGCTCTCCGCCGCTCCCAACTTCGCCTACGAGCTGTGCGCGCGACGAGTGCCGGACGAGGCGCTCGACGGGCTCGATCTGTCGTCCTGGCGCGCCGCCCTCAACGGCGCCGAGCCCGTCTCCCAGGCGACGGTCGAGAGGTTCGCCCGCCGCCTGGCCCCGTGCGGGTTCCGTCCGGGTGCGATGACGCCGGCGTACGGTCTCGCCGAGAACTCGGTGGCGCTGGCGCTGCCGCCGATGGGCCGGGGGCCGCGGTTCGACCGCGTGAGGCGCGACGTCTTCCAGGGCGAGGCGCGCGCGGTGCCTGCCGATCCCGCCGATCGCTCGGCCCTCTCCTTCGTCTCCGCGGGCCGGGCGTTGCCCCGGCACGAGGTGCGCGTCGTGGACGACGCGGGGAACGAGGTGGACGAGCGCGTCGTGGGACGACTCGTCTTTCGCGGTCCGTCCATGACGAGCGGCTACTACCGCCGGCCGGCGGAGACGGCGGCGATCACCCTGCCCGGGGGGTGGCTCGACAGCGGCGATCTCGCCTACATGGCGCACGGCGAGATTCACATTGCCGGACGCCGGAAGGACCTGATCATCAAGGCCGGGCGGAATCTGGTCCCCCAGGAGATCGAGGACGCCGTGGCCGAGGCCCCTGGGATCCGCCGGGGCTGCGTGGTGGCGTTCGGACTGGACCGGGCCGAGCTCGGGACCGAAGCGCTGGTCGTCGTGGCCGAGACACGCGTCATCGACCCCCACGAGCGCGAACGCCTCTCTTCCGAGGTCGTGGACCGGGTGGTGTCACGGGTGGAGGTGCCCCCCGATCGCGTCGTGCTCGTGCCCCCCGGTGTCGTGCCAAAGACGTCGAGCGGGAAGATCCGCCGGGCCGCCACCCGCCAGCTCTTCGTCGACGGCGAGCTGGGTCGTCCCCCCCGCACCACCCTGGCGCAGAAGCTCCGGCTGGCGGGCGCGGCCGGGGCGGAGGGGCTTCGCCCGTGGGTCCGGCGGGCGCGACGGGTCCTCTACGCGGTCTGGCTCGGCGTCTGCGTGCCCCTCGTCTTCCTGCCCGCCTGGCTCGTGGTCGCCGTCGTGCCGTCTCGACGCTTGGCCTTCGCGATCAGCCGCGCCGGCACCCGGGCCGTCTTGCGCATCCTGGGATGCCGGCTCGAGATCGAGGGCCTCGATCACCTCCCGCGGACGGGCCCGCTCGTCCTCGCCGCCAACCACGCCTCCTACGCCGACGTTCCCGCTCTCCTCGCGATCCTTCCCCTCGACCTTCTCTTCGTCGCGAAGAAGGAGGTGCTCGGCTACCCCCTCGTGGGGACCTTCGTCCGCCGCACCGGACACCCCACCGTCGACCGCCGGGACGCCCGGCAAGGCGTCGCCGACAGCGACCAGACGGCGCGGGCCCTTGCCGCCGGAGAGGCCCTCGTGTTCTTCCCCGAGGGGACCTTCGCCGCCGCCACCGGCCTGCGTCCGTTCCGGCTGGGGGCGTTCAAGGCGGCGGCGGACGCGGGAGCTCCCGTCGTGCCGGTGGCGCTCCAGGGCACGAGGCGCGTGCTCCGCGCGGACGAGTGGCTGCCGCGCCCGGGCCGGATCCGGGTCGTCGTTTGCGATCCCGTCGTGCCCGGTGGCACCGACCTCGGAGCGCTCGTCCGCCTGCGCGATCAGGTGGCCGGGGCGATCGCCGCCCGCTGCGGCGAGCCCCGCCTGGACCTCGTGGCCGCCGGGCCCGAGCGGGATCCGGCGGCGGGTCCCCGGGCCTGAAGCGATGAGCGGCCGGCTGCACCTCGACGATCTCGAGCGGGCCCGCGAGAGAATCCGTCCCCACCTTTCACCGACGCCGCTGCGGCCGAGCCTCACGGTGCCGGGCACGAACCTCCACCTCAAGCTCGAGTGCTGGCAGCCCACCGGCTCGTTCAAGGTCCGGGGGGCGACGAGCCTGCTCGCGGCCCTCGAACCCGGGGAGCGGGAGCGGGGAATCGTCGCCGCCTCGGCCGGGAACCACGCCCTCGGTGTCGCGTTCGCGGCCCGCCGGGTGGGAGGCGACCTCTTGGCAACGTTGTTCGTCCCTCGCACCGCCCCGAGGTCCAAGGTCGACAAGCTCCGCCTCTACCCCGTCGACGTGCGCGAGATCGGCGACACCTACGACGACGCGGCGGCAGCGGCGGAGGCCTTCCGGCGGGAGACGGGAGCGACGTTCGTGCACGCCTTCGAGGACCCGCGCACCGCGGCCGGACAGGGGACGACCGGGCTCGAGATCGCCGAGGAGTGCCCCAGGGTCGGCGCGGTGCTCGTTCCCGTCGGCGGCGGCGGCCTGATCGCCGGCGTGGCGGTGGCGCTGCGGGCGCTCGTCCCCGAGGCGCGGGTGATCGCCGTACAACCGGAAGCCTCGCCGGCCCTGCGCGAGTCGCTGCGGCTGGGCCGGGCGCTCCTCACCTATCCGGCGGGCCCGACCCTCGCCGACGGCCTGGCCGGCGGCATCGGCGCGATCGCATTCGAGCACCGTGACCTCATCGACGAGGTGGTGACGGTGGGCGAGGACGAGATCGAGGACGCCATCGTCGCCCTCCTCGCCGCCGATCAGGTCGTGGCCGAGGCCTCGGGCGCGGTCGGCGTCGCCGCGGTGCGCTCGGGACGCGTGCGCCCGGCGGACGAGCGCCCGGTGGTGGCGATCGTGACCGGGGGCAACATCGACGTGGGCACGCTCGCCCGCCTGCTCGCGGGACGGGCGTGAGGGTCGAGCGCCCGGGAGACAGGCGGTTCGCCAGGGTCGCCGGGGCGGCGGCGGTCGCCGGATCCGCCTCGCTGGGCGCCCTCGTCGACGGCGTGCCCGGAGCCGGCGTGGGATTCGGGCTCGGGGCCCTCCTCGCCCTGGCCGTCGGGCGGCGGCAGGGCCGCGGAAGGGCCCGCCGGCGCGCCGCGCTGGCGGACCCCTTCCCCCAGCCGTGGCGCGAGCTCCTGCTCGAGGCCTACGACCACTTCGAACGATTGCCCCCGGCCTGGCGAACCCGGTTCGAGGACGACCTGCGCCTGTTCCTCGCCGGGAAGCGGATCACCGGGGTGGGGGTCGAGGTCACCGACGAGCTCCGGCTGCTCGTGGCCGGCTCCGCCGTGACCCTGAGCATCGGCTGGCCCGACTACGAGTGGGACCAGCTCACCGAGGTCCTGCTCTACTCCGACGACTTCGACCGCGACTACGCGGTGGGCCGGGAGGAGCTCTCGGGCCAGGCTCACCCCTGGGGCACGGTCATCCTCTCCGTCCCGTCGCTCATCGAGAGCTTCGAGCGTCCCGACGACGGCTACCACGTGGGGATCCACGAGTTCACCCACATCCTCGACGTCGACCAGACCCATTTCGACGGTATCCCGGTCGGGCTCGACGGCGCCCTCGCGCGCGAGTGGGTCCAGGCCGCGGAGAGGGAGATGGAGCGACTGCGCGGGGGTCGCTCGGCCTTCGACGACTACGGCGCCCACGACCCGGTGGAGTTCCTCGGCGTGGCGGTCGAGGCGTTCTTCGAGACGCCCCAGCTCGTGCGGCGGCGACACGGGGACGTCTACCGCATCCTCGCCGCCTACTTCGGGCAAGACCCGGCGGCCTGGGACGACGCTCGGGGGCTGCGGGAATGACGCCAGCGACGGGTGACCCGCTGCGGCCTCACCGGCAGCCCGGGCGAGCCGGAGAGTGCTAGTCGGGCGCCTTCGACAGCGCCTTGTCGAGGAAGGCGGCGACGTCTTGCTTGAGGCGGGCGAGCTCGCCCTCGTGGATGTACATCATGTGACCCGCCTCGTACTCCGCGGTGACGATGCGCTGCCGCAGGCCCGGGTCGAGGCCCATGTGAGAGAGCGTGTACTCGGTCGCGAAGTAGGGCGTGGCGAGGTCGTAGTGTCCGCTCGCGACGAACACCCGCATGTCGGGATTGCGGGCGAGCGCGGCCTGGAGAGCCTCGGACGTGTCGGTGAAGGAGTTCGGGTCGCCGAAGTCCCATGGCTCCACGCGTCCGCCCAGGATGTGGTACGGGACGTCGGTCTCGTAGCCGAGCTCGCGGCGCACGTAGTCGTTGAACATCGCCGTGTAGGGGGGTCGGATGGCGGCCAGCGAGGGGTCGAAGTCCGGCGTCTCACTGGCGGCGCTCTTGTCGATGCCGACGAAGCGGCTGTCGAGCCGGCCCACCGTGCGCCGCTTCTGGCGCAGGAGCTCCTTGCAGAATCGCTGGATCTCGACGCGGAGGTCCGCCGCCTCGACGTACTCCGGCCGCAGCCCCGTGTAGCGCGACAGACGCTCGACGGCCGCCGCGCGCTCGGCGCCGGCGAGGCGATCTCCCTTCTGCAGGGCCGCCGGGTACTCCGAGCCGGCCCAGGCCTCGACCTCGCGGAGCACCTCGGGGAGAGGACGGCCCTGCAGGTCGGCGGGGAGGCGCTGGTGGTACCAGGGGCGACGACCAGCGCTCGGAGCGGGTCAGGTAGAGCCGGATGAACTCTCCCACCGACTCGATGTCCCCGCGCACGCTCCAGAACTTCTTCCCAAGCTCGGCTTGGCGGGGCGGCGGCCTCGTCTCCAGCCTTCCGCCCGATCGAGGGTGTAGGCGATGAAGAAGACGCGCGCCTCCACCTCGCCCTGCTTGTCGCGCAGCGGCATGAGCGACCTCTTGTCCCGCCGCGGGCCCCCGCGAAGACGTCCCTCGCCGTCGAGGCCCACGTCGGGAACCGGCGTCGCCCGTCCCGCTCCGCCGGTCGAGCGCGGCGTGCTAGTCTCGGGGCGCGATCCCATGCGCCTCGACGTCGCCCTGATCCGCCTCCACCCGGACCTGTCACGGCGACGTGCACGCGACGTCATCGAGAAGGGGCAGGTGACGGTCGGTGGGACGCAGGTGCGACAGGCCGGCCACCCCGTGACCGACCGGGCGCAGATCGCGTGGGACCCCAACCGCAAGGCGCTGCCCCGGGCCCGCTGCACCCTGCCCATCCTGTACGAAGACGAGCACGTCCTCATCGTCGACAAGCCGGCGGGGCTGCTGAGCGTCCCCACGCCCACGGCTCCGCCGGGCGAGGACACCGCGCTCGAGCGGGTGCGCGACTACGCGGCCCGGCTTCGTCGGCGAGACGGCTTCGCCGAGCGCGTGCACCGCCTGGACCGGGACACGTCGGGGGCCCTCGCCTTCGCCTTGTCCCGCGAGGCGCGGTCGGGTCTCATCCAGGCGTTCCGCGCCCATCGGATCGAGCGGGTGTACGTCGCGCTCGTCGCCGGCGCGCCCGAAGGGGACGAGGGGGTGGTGGACGTCCCCCTGCGCGACGAGTGGGTCAGCGGCCGGCGAGGCGTCGCTCGTCCGGGAGAGGAGTCGCAGCCGGCCCGCACGCGCTTCAAGGTGCGCGAGCGCCTGCCGGGAGCGACCCTCCTCGAGGTCGCGCTCGACACCGGCCGCCAGCACCAGATCCGGGTGCATCTCGCCCACATCGGGCTCCCGATCCTCGGCGACCCGGTCTACGGACGCTCGGCGGGCGCGGGACTGCCGCTCGTGCGCCGGCCGATGCTCCACGCGTGGCGACTCGCCCTCGACCACCCCATCACCGGCGCCCGCCTCGAGGTGAAGAGTCCTCCGCCCGACGACTTCCGGCGCGCGGTCGCGGCGCTTCGGCGGGGTCCTCGGCCGCCTCGCCCGACCGGGGACGAGCCTCCTCGCCGGCGTGTCCGTCCGACGACGCGGCAAGGAGCGCCGGAACGAGGGCGCCGGCGATCGTAGCCGCCCGCCGCACGAGAGCCGGGGCGGCCCGGCTAGGAGAGCAGGGCCAGGACCTCGAGGAGCGCCGGAGGCGAGTCCTCGAAGTGAACGCCCACCTGGTACGAGAGTCCCTCCAGTCGGCCCCAGATCGCCCGGCCCGGCACCTGGACCGCCGCGCCCTTCGCACCGCCACGCAGCGGTGTCTCGAACACGACGGCGACGGCTGCTCCCCGGGGCACATCCTCCCCCACGCGCAGGCGACAGCCGTACGGGGAGAGGTCCATCGCGGTGGCTGGCCGCCAGTCGCCGTTGGCCTGGTAGCGCACGGTGAGCAGACAGGCCTTGCGCGCGGTGATCCGGCGGTTGCTCCGACTCACGTCCGCAGATTCAGTCATCGGTTCTCGGAAGGTCCGGCCACGTCCGGAAGGATGCCGCAGTATACGACGGTGGTGGGGGTGCGGCAAATCCCATGCTATTCTCGAATGTCGTGAGCAGCTCGAGACTCTCTTCCTTCATCTGTCTGATCGCCCTCGCCGCCTGCGGCGGCGGCCCCGGCACGCCCACCGACCCGGGGCGGCCCACTCCCGTGCCGGGTCATCCGGTGAGCGGGTTCGTGTACTACGACGAGAACGGGAACGGCGCTCTCGACGCCAGCGAAACCGTGCGCCTGCCGAACGTGACGGTCAGCGTCGGCGGGCGGACCGGCCAATCGACGGCCGAGGGGCGCTTCACGGTGACGGACGTCCCCGCCGGCACCCAGTCGGCCTCCCCCACTCCCGACAGCCTTCCCGCCTACTTCACCGCGGAGGCCGCCGTTTCCGTGGCCGTCCCCCAGGCGGGCGGCGAGCTTGCGGTTCCCGCGACGCTGCCCATCGCGCCGAACAAGCCCAACGTCTACATGGCGTTCGGGGACAGCATCACCGCCGGCGACGGGGCGGGGCCGGGCGAGTCGTACCCCGATTGGCTCCAGGCCGACCTGCGCGCCTACTGGGGCAAGGCCCTCATCCTGAACCAGGGCGTTCCGGGAACGAAGAGCAACCAGGGCGAGTCGCGCCTGCTGACGCTCCTCGCCCGGTACCGGCCGGCCTACGTGCTCATCCTGTACGGGACCAACGACTGGAACGAGCCTCAGTGCCGCAACCCCGACCTCTTCCCCTGCTTCACGATCGACGCGCTGCGCTCGATGATCCTGCAGTCCCGCGACTTCGGCGCCCAGCCGATCGTGGGGACGATCCCTCCCGTCAATCCGGCCTACACGGACAAGAATGTCGAGGAGCGCAACCAGTGGGTCGTGGCGATGAACGGGCTCCTGCGAACGATGGCGCAGCAGGAGCGCGTGCAGGTCGCGGAGGTCCATGCCGACTTCGCGGCCGAGCCCGACCTGCGGGCCTTGTTCGCCGACGAGAAGCATCCGAGCGCCGAGGGATACCGGGTCATGGCCCGCTCCTGGTGGAACGCGATCACGGGCCCGCTCTCGGTGGGAGGCTCGTCCCGGCCCCGACGCTCGTTCTCGTTCGCCCCGGCCGGGCCATGAAGACGGGGCGCCTGCTCAAGTTCCCAAGGCCCGATGGAGACGTTCACGCGTACCTGTACCAGGACGGCGACACCGTCCGCGCCACGGTGTATCTCCTCGCTCCCGGCCAACAGCGGGCGCCGGTGCACGAGGTCAGGGGATCGGATTCCGAGCAGGTGGAGGCGGAGCTGCGGGCGTGGATCGACGCCCATTTCCCCCGGCCTGACTGACGAGGGAGCCCATGCGCGCCGTTCGCGGCCGCGACGTATGATGGCGGACGCATGGCGAGTCTCGTGCAGGACGTGTGGCTCGGGTGGGGCCCACGGCTGCGCGGGCGGCGCTTCGCCCCATGGGAGGAGGCCGCGGTCCGGCTCGTCTTCTGCCCCGACCGGGAGTCCACGCTCGACGACCCCCTCCTCCTCCGCTTCCTCGAGTCGCTGGCCGAGGAGCTGGAGGTGATCGCCTGGGAGGTCCGCGGACAGGGTGCGAGCGGAGGACGCTTCGGCCCGGAGGTGCTCGACGACGCTCGACGGCTCGTGGCGGAGACACCCACGCGTTGGGGCGGCGAGAAGCCGCTCGTCCTCGGCGGGAGCGGGCTGGGCGGCTGGCTGGCCCTCGCCGCCGCCGACCAGCCCGGGGTGAGCGGGGCATTCGCTCTCGCCGCGTCGCTCGAGCCCGCCGGTCCCCTCGCTCCCGTGCTGGCCGAGGCGCTGGAGGCCACCTTCACTCGCACCCCTCTCGCGATCCCCACTCTCCTCGTCGACCCTCGCGATCAGGGGGCCGAGGACGAGGCCCGCGCCCGGGAATGGCTCGCCCGCGAGCCGAGGGCGTCCCGGGCGTTGTCGGCGTCCCGCGACCTCCTCCTCCCCCCGTGGGACGGAATGCTCCGCGCCTGGGCGGGGGCGATCGGCCGAGCGACAACGGCGAGACGATGAAGGCCCAGACCGTCCGAGGGATGCCGGCCCTGCGGCTCCTGCTGCTTCCCCTCATCGTGCTCGTCCTCCTCCTCGTGGGAGGCACGCTCGGCTACCGGGTGGTCGGGGGCTGGGGCTGGCTCGACGCCCTCTACATGACCGTCATCACCATCACGACGGTCGGGTTCCACGAGGTGCGTCCGCTCGGAACGAGCGGGCGTCTCTTCACCATGGCCCTCGCCCTCGGTGGCGTCTTCACTGCCTTCTACGCGGCGGCCGCCTTCATCCGGGCCATCGTGACGGGAGAAATCCGGACGGTCCTCGGGAGACAGCGCATGGAGAACCTTCTCGCTCACCTCAACGACCACCTCGTGGTGTGCGGCTTCGGCCGGATGGGACGCCTCGTCTGCGAGGAGTTCTCCTCGTCGGGGCTGCCCTTCGTGGTCGTCGACCGCAATCCGGCCGTTCTCGAGGACTTCTCGATGCCGCACGGGATCCCCCTCCCCGGAGACGCCACCGCCGACGACGTGCTCAGAAAGGCGGGTGTCGACCGGGCCCGGGCCCTGGTGAGCGCCGCCGCCTCCGACGCCGACAACCTCTACGTGACCATGAGCGCGCGGTTCCTCAACGAGAAGCTGTTCATCGTGGCGCGCGCGGAGAGCGAGGGCGCCGAGCCCAAGCTCCTGCGCGCGGGGGCGAGCCGCGTCATCTCCCCGTACTCGATCGGGGGACACCGGGTGGCCCAGGCCGTCCTGCGGCCCGCCGCCATGGAGTTCCTCGAGCTCGCCACCCGCTCCG
>Ga0326597_10012085_pt1 | contig 11392 bp, 10 predicted proteins | sample RVTome_12_FD_203789 | JGI IMG/M metagenome (GOLD analysis project Ga0326597, IMG submission 203789) | Soil microbial communities from uranium-contaminated site in the Upper Colorado River Basin, Wyoming, United States - RVT100D185 | ecosystem: Environmental > Terrestrial > Soil > Contaminated >...
ATGTTCATCGACTCCATCTCGATCATGCTGCTGACGGTCATCATTTTCGAGCCCATCGCCGTCGCGGTCGGCTTCGATTCGATCGCGTTCGCCGTGATCGGCGTCCTCGCCATCGAGGCCGGCCTGCTGACCCCGCCTTTTGGACTTCTGGTCTACACGGTCAAGGCGGCGATCGACGACACGGACATTTCCATCTGGGGCATATTCTGGAGTTCGACGCCTTATTGGGGGATCCTGCTGCTCGCTGTCGTCCTGGTCGCGTTCTTCCCCGGCATCGCCACCTACCTGCCGAGCCTGGTGTTCTGAGGGCGCGATTGGTGTTTGGCAAGGCGTGAATCGTGATCCGTGAACCTCAGGATCCGACCAGATCAAGCGCGACGTTCTACGACCTCGCAAGCTTCAGTCGAATCACAGATCACGAGTCACGGATCACCCCTCATTCCGGGGACCAGTCACCGGTCCCCGCTCAGGCGCGCAGCAACGGCCTGAGCTTTCTGACATCGCCGAGCTTCTCGATCGCCCACACCGCGTCGCACAGGCGGCGCGCGCGGGCATTGCCGAGGATCGGCGCCATCAGGTGGCAACACTTCTCGTCCACCTCGGTGCGCGTCATCGGGTTCTGCGTCGTGCCGCGGACCGCCTTCACGTGGTTCCGGAGAAGCCGCCCGTCTTTCAGCGAGAGCTCGACGATGCCCTGGCGGGAGGGCAAGGCGCGTGTCAATTCCTCGTCGCCATGGAGCTCGGTCCGGCGGCGCAGCGCCAGCACCCGCGCATCCTTCATGCGCTTCTCGTCGTGGGCCGACTCGAACGTCACGATGCCGTCGATCAGCATCACCGCGCACATGTGCTGCATGCAGATGTCGGGCATGTGGCGGTTGTCGGTCGTGTTGGCGCCCTGTTTCGCGACGCGCACGACGAGCTTCCGCACATCGTCCGGCTTCACGCGGTTCTCGCGAATCAGCGCGAGCAGCGCATCGAGCGGCGCCTGGATCGGCGAGCCCACCGACCAGCGCTTGATGTTGGTGTTCATGATCTCGAACGTCGCGCCCAGCTCGCGCGTAAGGCGCTCGGGCTCCGGCGGCCGGCCGATGCGGCGCGTTTCGTCGTAGGCCACAAAGAAATTGCGCTCTCCCGAGAACACGTCCTCGACCGCGGTAAAGCCGTGCGCCACCATCGCCGCGGCGGCCACGCCGTTGCGCGCGGGCATTCCGCCGAAGTCGAAGGCCTTCTCGATGTGCTCCTCGTCGCGCATCCAGCACGAAATGCCCGAGCATTGCTGCGCCGTGTAGGACAGCAGGTGCCGCATCTGGTCGTACTTGAGGCCGGCAAGCGAGCCGGCCGCCGCGGCCGCACCGAACATCGGCCCGAAGCTGTGGGTCGAGTGTCCCGTCTCGCGAAAATCGTACGAGTGCAAAGACAGGTTGAGCCGGGTGCCGACGTCATAACCAAGTGCGACTGCGCGCAGCAACGCGGTGCCGCCGGCGCGCCCGCGTTCCGCCATGGCGAGCGCCGCCGGAACGACCGCGCAGCCCTGGTGGGACAGCGAAGGCGCATGCGAGTCGTCTGTTTCGTCGGCGTGCGCAAGCATGCCGTTGGCGAGCGCGGCCTGGTCGGCAGTGGTCGCGACGCTGGAGCCAATGACACACGCCTGCGGCGCGCCGCCCAGCGTCTTTACGTAGGAGATCGCCTTTTCGCCGGGCAGCAGGCGAGAACCCGAAACCATCGCAGCGATCGTGTCGAGGACGTGATGCTTGGTCTTCTCAACCACGGTCCTGGGTAGCGGCTTCCTCGCGGCGCGCGCCATATAGGTCGCGAGATCGCGCATGACGGCGCAGACCGCCGGTTGGGTTTTCTTCTTCATCGCATCAGCCCTCTTCCATTGTTCCGCCGGCGATTCTATCAGCGCGGCCCGGGGCTCACAACGCGCCGGAGCAGAAGCGCGGACCCGCTCTGGGCGGAGCCCTGAGGCAGCCGTGTATTAAGAAGTGCAATGGCGAACGGCAGCAAAAATGACTGCTGCGGCGCGCCGATAAGCTAGAATATTCCGTTCGTCAGAAACCCCGGAGCGAGTGCGAATGAAAACACCTCTTGCAGGTATCGTAATGGGCAGCGCCAATGACTGGGACGTGATGCAGCACGCCGCGCGCAGTCTCAAGGACTTCGGCGTGCCGTACGAGGCGCGCGCGCTGTCGGCGCACCGCACGCCCGACCTGTTGATCGAATGGATGGAAAAGCTCTCGAGCGCGGGCGCCAAGTGCTTTATCGCCGGGGCGGGTGGTGCGGCGCATCTCGCCGGGGTGGTCGCGGCGAAGACGACGCTGCCGGTTCTCGCAGTACCGATACCGTCCACGCACCTGCAAGGGCTCGATTCGCTGCTGTCGATGGTGCAGATGCCCAAAGGGATACCGGTTGCGACGTTTGCCATCGGGGACGCGGGGGCTGCCAACGCCGGCTTGTTCGCGGTGGCGATGCTGGCGCTCTCCGATGCCGCGCTCGCCCGGCGCCTGCAGGAATTCCGCCGCAAGCAGGCGGAGGCGGTGAAGGCGACCAAGCTGCCCGAGCTATCGTAGTTCGAACGCGAAAAATTCCGATTCGGCGCCGTCGCGCCGTCGTTTCATACCCAAACGGCCATGAACAGCACCAATTCGGCAGTATTCGAAACCAGGCTCAAGAGCCTCCGATTCCTGCACCGCGGCAAGGTGCGCGACATCTACGCTGTCGGCAAGGACAAGCTCCTCGTCATCCAGACCGACCGGCTTTCCGCCTTTGACGTGATTCTGCCGACGCCGATCCCCGGCAAGGGGCAGGTGCTCACCGAGATGTCCTTGTTCTGGTTCCACAAGCTCGGCCACGTCGTGCCCAACCACCTCACGGGGATCGACCCGCAGACCGTGGTCGCCGAGGATGACCGTGCGCAGATCGCCGGGCGCGCCATGGTCGTGCGCAGGCTGAAACCGCTGCTGGTCGAGGCGGTGGTGCGCGGCTACCTCATCGGCTCGGGCTGGAGCGACTACCAGCAGACCGGGACGGTTTGCGGCATCAAGCTGCCGGCGGGGCTGAAGCAGGCGCAGAAACTGCCGGAGCCGATCTTCACGCCTTCGTCGAAAGCCCCGGCCGGTAGCCACGACGAGAACATCAGCTTTGCCGACGTCGAGCAGACCGTCGGCGGCGAGCTGGCCGCGAAAGTGCGCGACATCTCGACCCGGCTCTACATCGAGGCGGCGGAGTACGCAGCGACCCGCGGCATCATCATCGCCGACACCAAGTTCGAGTTCGGCGTCGACCGCGGGGGCGAGCTGGTGCTGATCGACGAGATCCTCACCCCCGACTCCTCGCGTTTCTGGCCCGCCGCGGATTACCGCACCGGGATAAGCCCGCCCTCGTTCGACAAGCAGTTCGTGCGCGACTGGCTCGAGACCCAGCCGTGGAACAAGAAGCACCCGGCGCCGGCTCTGCCGTTGGAGGTGCTCGTGCAGACGTCGGAGAAGTACCGCGAGGCCTTGCGGCTGCTGACGGCGTGATTTATCGCAGAGCAGCCAAGAGAAGCAGAAGCAGAACGCAACCGCCAAGGCGCCAAGACGCCAGGAGAATTTTCGAGAAAGCGGGAGTCGCGGACGATGCTCACCACGCCTCTTGCTCGGTTGCGGCACATTCTTGACGTTGTGTAGATTTGGTTCTCGACTTAATTGCATTCCTTGGCGTCCTGGCGCCTTGGCGGTTCAATTAATGATTTCTGACCCTGCGTCTTGGCGCTTTGTTGGCGGTTCCATCCGATGGTTTCTGAACGAGACATCAAGCAGGCGGTCGCCGTGCTGCGCGCCGGCGGGCTGGTCGCGTTCCCGACGGAAACGGTTTACGGGCTCGGCGCGGACGCCGCCAACGCCGAGGCGCTCGCCAAGGTATTCGCCGCCAAAGGCCGGCCGCACGACCATCCGCTGATCGTGCACATCGCCGACGCGGTGCAGCTCGCGAACTGGGCGCGCGAGATACCGCCGGCGGCGCACGCGCTCGCGAAGAAGTTCTGGCCTGGTCCGCTCACCCTGGTTCTCAAGCGCGCGCCACGCGTGCCGGGTCTCGTGACCGGCGGGCAGGACACGGTCGCCCTGCGCGTGCCGTCGCATCCGGTGGCGCAGGCGCTGCTCCGCGCCTTCGGCGGCGGCATCGCCGCGCCCTCGGCCAACCGCTTCGGCCGCGTGTCGGCGACCACCGCCGAGCACGTGCGGCACGAGTTCGGCGACGCGGTCGATTGTGTCCTCGACGGGGGCGAAGCCGATGTCGGCATCGAGTCGACGATTGTCGATCTGTCCGGGGCGCAACCCGCGCTGCTGCGGCCGGGATGGATCACGGCACGGCAGATCGAGGAGGCGCTGGGAGCGCCGCTCGCCGCGCCGCGAGCGGACTCGCCGCGCGCCCCGGGCACATTGGCGAAGCACTATGCTCCCCGAACCTCGCTCGTGGTGATGGAGCCCGATCTCATGCTCGAGCTCGCGGCGAGCCTCACGCGCCAGGGCAAGCGCGTCGCGGTTCTGGCGCGCTCGGCGCTCCGGCCGTTGCATGAGGGGCTCACCTGGATCGCCGCGCCGCAGGATGCGGCAGGCTTCGCGCACCGCCTCTACGCCAGCCTGCGCGCGCTCGACGAGACCGGCTGCAATGTCATCCTGGTCGAGGCGCTGCCCCGGGCGCCCGAGTGGGCGGCCATCGCCGACCGTCTTGCGCGCGCCGCGGCGGGGGCCGCGGACGAAGCTACCTGAGCTTCGCGTTCTCCCGTTCGGACGGGAAACCCGCCCGCAGCGTTGGAGCGTGAAGCAAAGCAAGGGGAAATTCGCCTATCCGGCATCCTTTTTTGCATTGTTTTGGCGCCGGTTTCGCATCAGGAGTTGGTCGGGACCCAGTCCGACAAACTCCTAGCGGTAGAAGAGGTTCACCAGCGACAGCGGGATGGCCGGCACGTAGGTCACCAGCAGAAGCACCGCGAGCAGGACGCCGATGAAATAGACATTGACCTTGGTGACTTCCCAGATCCCGGTCTTGGCGATCGAGCAGGCGGTCATCAGCACGCTCGCCACCGGGGGAGTCTGCTGGCCGATCGCGAGGTTCAACGTTACGATGATGCCAAAATGCACCGGGTCGATGCCTGCCGCATTGACCACCGGCATGACGATCGGCACCACGAGAATGATGGCGGCGGCGGAGTGCAGGAAAAGACCGATGGCGAGAAAGAACACGTTGAGCAGGGCGAGAATGATGACCGGATTGGTCGTCAGTTCCGTGATCGCCGCGGCGAGCTTCTGCGGCACCTGCGCCTCCGTGAGGTAGACGCCGAGCAGCGCGCTGGAGGCGACCAGCAGCATCACCACCGCGGTCTGCACCCCGCCGTCGATCACGGCGGCCCTGAATTGCTTCCAGTTGAGCTCACGGTAGTAGACCGCGATGCCGATCGCGGCGACCACCGCGAGTCCGGCGCCTTCGGTGGCGGTCACGAAGCCGCCGAAGATGCCGCCGAGAATGATGACCGGCAGCAGGAACGCGAGCGCCGCGTCCTTGAAAGTCTTCCACAGCCGCTTGAGCTGGAATACCTCTTCGACGGGGTAATCGTGGCGCACGGCGAACCAGTAGCACAGCCCCATCATCAGGAACCCGCCGATGATGCCGGGCACGATGCCCGCGACGAACAGCTGCACCACCGAGCTGCCCGACATCACCGCGTACAGAATCATCGGGATCGAGGGGGGGATGATGATGGCGAGCGAGGCAGACGAGGAAGTCACTGCCGCCGCGAACGGGGCGGGGTAGCCCTTCTTCTTCATCGCGGGGATCAGGATGGAGCCGATGGCGGCGACGTCCGCGACGGCGGAGCCCGAGATCTCGGCGAAGAACATCGAAGCGCCGACGTTGACCATGGCAAGCCCGCCGCGCACGAATCCAAACAGCGCCGAGGCGAACGCGAGCAGGCGCCGGGATATGCCCGACGTGTTCATTATCGCGCCGGTGAGAATGAACAGCGGGATCGCGATCAGCGGGAAATTCGTCGCGCCGCTGTACATCACGATCGCCAGGTTGGGCAGGATGTCCGAGCCCTGGCTGACGAGCATGGCGGTCACCGCGGCGATGCCGAGCGCGACGGCGATCGGCACGTTGATCAGCACCAGCGCGAGGACCCCGACGAAAAGCAGGAAAATGGCCATCAGGGATTAACCTCGAGGCCCTGGTGCATCCGACCGGGTCTTCGCGCCTGCGCGATCAGCTGCGGCAGCATCAGCGCCTCGGCGATGATGAACAGCACGGCGCCGATCCAGATGACCGATTGGGTGTACTTGACCGAAACCTCCGGAATGCTCACTAGGTAGTCGGTGGCAAGGACGTCCATCACCGACCAGCCCATGTAGGCAAGCAGGACGAAGAAGCCGAACACGCAGGCCTCGGCAAACACGACCGCCGGCACCCGCCAAACCGGCCGCATCGAATCGACCAAACCGGAGAATCCGATGTGCGCGCGCTTCATCGCGGCGAGTGCGGCGCCGTAGTACGTCAGCCAGGCGAGCAGGATCGCCGCCACCTCGTCGTACCAGACCAGGGACTCGCCAATGGTCCGGAACACGACGCCGATGGTGACCTCGGCGGCGAGCACGACCATCAGCACGATGACGATGGCTTCGAGCAGCCACTCGAAACCGGCGCGTACGCGCGCAAGCATCAGGTTCTTTCTCTAGTGGAGGAACGCGAAAGCGGGGCGGCGCGAGCGCCGCCCCGGGGTGCCGCCCGTCAGTTCGCGAGGGAAAGCGCCTTGTCGATCAGCGCCTTCGCGCCGGCCACTTCCTTGCCGAACTCGTCGTAGATCGTCTTGCTTGCCTTGACGAACGCGGCTTTGTCGGCCTCGTTGACCTGAATGCCGCTGGCCTTCAGCTTTTGCAGCAGGTCGGTTTCGTCCCTTGCCGCGGTTTCATAGACGAAGGACTGAACTTCCTTGGCGGTAGCTTCGAGCGTCTTGCGCACATCGGCGGGCAGGGTCGCCCATCTCTTGGCGCCCACCGTGATATAGGCCGGGGTGTAGACGTGGCCGGTGAGCGAGAGATACTTCTGCACCTCCTGGAACTTGGCGCTGTAGATCTGCGTGAAGGGATTTTCCTGGCCGTCCATCACGCCGGTTTGCAGCGCGGTGAACACCTCCGAGAAGCTCATCGGGCTGGGATTCGCGCCGTACGCCTGGAACATCTTCACGCGCCATTTGCCTTTCGGGGTGCGCAGCTTGATCCCCTGAAGGTCACCGGGAACATTGATCGGGCGCTTGTTGTTGGTGATGTGGCGGTAGCCGTTCTCCCATACCGCGATGACCTTGAGGCCCTTCTTCTCGGCTGCCGGTGCGAGGCTCGGCCAGAACACCGCCTTTTCGATCCGCTTCATGTGGTCGCGGTCTTTGACGAGATATGGCATCTCGAAAATGCCGTACAGGTCGACATCCGAGGACATGACGGTCGACGGCAGGGCAAAGTCGACGGTGCCGAGCTTGAGCTTCTGCAGCAGTTCTTTGTCACTGCCGAGCTGGCTCGATCCGAACACGACGACCTTGGCCTTGCTGCCGAGCTTCTGGTTGGCGCGCTTGGCGAACTCTTCGGCCGACTTGGCGAAGAGCGAGCCCGGCTTACCGACGTGGCCGAATTTCAACTCGGTCTGCGCTCCCGCGCCTCCGGCGAACGCCAAGGCCGCGAGGGCGACCAGCAATCTGCTGATTTTCATGACTTCCTCCTGGTTGGGAAAACCAATGGCTTAAATCGGTTACGGTGTTATTACCTACCCCTCACGCGCAATTCTACTTCCCCTCCGCCGGCTTGAATACCGGAGGCGGGATCTGGCCCCGCCGCCATGCTTCACATTCGTACGCCTCCGGCGGGTTTCCATCTGAATCGTCAGCCGGTTTTGCTTTTAGCAGCCTGTCGAGCCGCTAAGTCCGACAGGCTGCTGGGCGCTCTTATTGCCGCGGAATCTTCGCGGCCCGCACGACCTTCGTCCATTTCTCGATCTCGGATTTCAGGCGGGCCCGGTACTCCGCCGACGTCGACGGGATCGTGTCCATGCCCTGCGACACGTAGCGATTGCGCGTGGTGTCCGATTTCAGCACGGAAACCGCGGCCTTGTTGAGTTTGTCGACGATAGCCCGCGGCGTGCCGGCGGGGGCCAGGAAGCCGTACCAGGTGTTGTACTCGTATCCGGGGAAGCCCGACTCCGCGACGGTCGGGACCTCCGGCAGTGAAACCGTGCGCTTGGCGCTGGTAACGGCAAACGCGCGAAGGCGCCCGTTCTTCACGTGCGGCAGCGCCGAGGCGTAGGTCGAGAAGAACACCGATATCTGGTTGCCGAGCAGCGCGGTCAGCGTGGGGCCGGTGCCCTTGTACGGCACGTGCACCAGATCGAGCTTGCGCGACATGAGCAGCATTTCCATCGCCAGGTGCGTGCCCGAGCCGTGGCCGGCCGAGCCGAAGGTGAGCTTGCCCGGCTGTTCGGCCGCAAGGGCGAGGAACTCCTTGAACGACCTGGCGGGCAGCGAGGGATGGGTTACCAGAATGTTGGGCTGCTCGGTCGCGAGCGAGATGGGCGCGAAATCACGCAGCGCGTCGTATGGCATCTTCTTGTAGAGCGCCGTGTTGAACGCCATGCTGATGTTGCCGAGCAGCGTGGTGTAGCCGTCCGGATTCGCTTTTGCCACGATGTCGCAGCCGAGGATGCTGCCGGCGCCGGGTCGATTGTCGACCACGATCGTCTGGCCGAGCGCGTTGCCCAGGCCGTCGGCAAGAATCCGTGCCGAGATGTCACTGCCGCCGCCAGGGGAGAACGGCACCACCATCCGGACCGGCCGGTTCGGATAGTCCTGGGCGATGGCGTTGGTCGCCAGTGGGGCAATGACTGCAAGCACGGCGAATTTGAGCAGATGACGCATCGTTTTCCTCCTCGTAATCAATCTGATTCTCATCTTATCCGACGCTTCAAGTTTACCCCAGCTCCGGCGCTCAACGCCTGCCTCAGGCGGCTTTCTGGTGCGCGGCCCGGCCCGAGCGGACCGCGGCAAGATACTCCATGGCTGCGGCGACGCCGCCCTTCTTGTGCGGCACCCGTGCCAGCTCGAGCCCCATTTCCACGCCCGCGAGCGTGCCCGTCAGCATGAGATCGTTGAAATTGCCCAGGTGCCCGACGCGGAACACCTTGTCGGCGATCTTGCCCAGCCCGCTGCCGAGCGACATGTCGAAGTGCTCGAGCACGACTTTGCGGAACGCGACTTCGCTGTGTCCCTGCGGCATCATCACCGCCGTGAGCGCGCTGGAGTATTCGGCCGGGTTCGCGCTCAGTATCTCGAGGCCCCAGGCGCGGACCGCGCGTCGCGTCGCTTCCGCATGCCGGTCGTGGCGCTTGAACACATTGTCGAGTCCTTCTTCCTCGACCAGCATCTTGAGTGATTCGCGCAGACCGTAGAGCAGGTTGGTCGCCGGCGTGTAGGGGAAGAATCCGTTCTTGTTGGGCGTGAGCATCTCCTCCCACGACCAGTACGAGCGCGGCAGCCTGGCGCCCTTTGCCGCGGCCAGCGCCTTGTCCGAGACCGTGTTGAACGACAGGCCGGGCGGAAGCATCAATCCTTTTTGGGAGCCTGCCACCGTGACGTCCACACCCCACTCGTCGTGGCGGTAGTCGATCGAGCCGAGCGAAGAGATGGTGTCGACCATGAACAATGCGGGATGTTTCGCGCGGTCGATCGCCTTGCGCACCTCGGCGATGCGCGAGGTGACACCGGTCGAGGTCTCGTTGTGCACGACGCACACCGCCTTGATCTCGTGCCTCGCGTCCTCCGCCAGCCGGACCTCCAGCGCGGCAGCGTCGACCCCATGCCTCCAGTCCCCTTTAATGAACTCGGGCGTAAGCCCGAGTTTATTCGCCATGCTGTTCCACAGCGTCGCGAAATGCCCGGTCTCGTACATCAGCACTTTGTCGCCGGGCGAGAGCGTGTTGACGAGCGCCGCTTCCCACGCGCCGGTCCCCGATGCCGGAAAAATGATCACGTGCGCCTTGGTCTTGAACACCTGCTTCAGTCCCGCCAGCACTTCCTGGCCAAGCTGCTGGAACTCAGGGCCGCGGTGGTCGATCGTGGCGCGGCCGATGGCGCGCAGCACGCGGTCGGGCACGTTGGTCGGACCGGGAATCTGCAGGAAATGCCGGCCAGCGGCGTAGGTCATGGCAAATCTCCGTGGGTGAGCGACCGATACTAACCTGTTTTGTATACAAAAACAAGCAGTTGGCGTTATCTATGCGAATCTAATTGGTAACATCATGTTTTTATGATATTTTAAGCATTTGTCCTTGTGCGCGCAGGCAGCGTTTTGTATTATGCAACGGCAAAGAGTCGATAGCTCCATGACGATACTTACCGGCGAACCCGGGATCGCGGCTCCGGCGACGGACGGCGCCGACCCGCGGCTCCTGCACGAGACGGTGGTGGAACGCCTGCGCGACATGATCGTGCAAGGGGAGCTCGCACCCGAGACGAAGCTGAACGAGCGCGTGCTGGCCGAGCAGCTCGCCATCTCGCGCACACCGCTGCGCGAGGCGATCAAGTACCTCGCTTCCGAGGGCCTCGTCGAGCTGCTGCCGAACCGTGGCGCGATGGTGGCGGCGCTCAAGCCCGACAAGGTGAAAGAGATCTTCGCGGTCATGGGGGCGCTCGAGTCGCTTGCCGGCGAGCTCGCGTGCGCCAACGCTCGAGAACCCGACATCGTCGAGATCCGCGCCCTGCACTACGAGATGCTTGCGCATCACGCGCGCGGCGACCTCGCCAATTATTTCCGCTGCAACCAGGCGATACACCTGAAGCTGCTCGAGTGCACCGGCAATGCGACGCTCGCCGACGTCTACCGCGGGTTGAACGCCCACGCACGGCGGGCACGCTATATCGCCAATCTCTCGCGCGAGCGCTGGGACAGCGCGGTGCGCGAGCACGAGGAGATCCTCGCCGCACTCGTCGCGCGCGACGGCGCGCGCCTGAAGACGCTGTTGCGCGACCACCTCGCGCACAAGCTCGCGCTGGCGCTGGAAGCGCTAGGAGTTGGTCGGGCTTAGCCCCGGCAAACTCCTCATGCAAGACCCGCGCCAGGGAAAAAATGCAAAGGAAAATGACAGAAATGGCGGCAGTCACCGCCGGAAGCGTGAAGGCGAGTCTCGACCGCAGCAGCCTAGCCGCCCGCCTGCGGCGCGAGATCGAGGGCGACGTGCTGTTCGATGCCGCCTCGCGCGGCCGCTACTCGACCGACGCGTCGATCTACCAGATCGAGCCGGTCGGCGTCGTGGTCCCGCGCACCGAGGAGGATGCGCTTGTCGCCCTGCAGGTTGCGGCCGACGCCGGCGTGCCCGTGCT
>Ga0326597_10012088_pt1 | contig 11390 bp, 7 predicted proteins | sample RVTome_12_FD_203789 | JGI IMG/M metagenome (GOLD analysis project Ga0326597, IMG submission 203789) | Soil microbial communities from uranium-contaminated site in the Upper Colorado River Basin, Wyoming, United States - RVT100D185 | ecosystem: Environmental > Terrestrial > Soil > Contaminated >...
TGGGCCCCAGGGGCGCTCCGCTCAACCCTCCGGGGAGGGATTCGGCGACCCCGGGCCGGGCGATGGTGGTGTTGCCGACGATGAATCCGTCGGCTCCGGCGGACTCGGCGTCGCGGATCGAGCCCTCGAGGGCGTCGGAGTCCGGTGAGAGCTTCACGACGAGGGGCAGGGGCCGCCCCAGTCGGCCCACCCAATCGTCGCGACGTTCGGCGAGGGTCTGGAGCAGGGGGCCCAGCGAGTCCTCCAGGGCGCGCAACGCCGGGGTGTTGGGCGAGGAGACATTGACCGCCAGGTAGTCGGCCAGGGGTGCAAACCGGTCGATCAGCTGGAGGTAGTCGTCGACACGAGCGTCGGCCGGGGTGTCGGCATTCGGTCCGATCGAGACGCCCAGCACCACCCCACCCGGCCGCTTCGAATCGAGGCGCCGGGCGACGGCCTCCGATCCGGCGCTGGGAAAGCCCATCCGGTTGACGAGCGCGCCCTGCTCGCGAAGCCGATAGACCCTCGGTCGCGGGCTTCCCGACTGCTGCCTCGGGGTGACGGTGCCCACCTCGATGTGCCCGAATCCGAGCGCGGCGAGCGCCTTCCAGGCAGAGCCGTCCTTGTCGTAGCCGGCGGCGAGCCCGATCGGGTTGCGAAACCGCAGACCGAGCACCTCGACCGGGGCAACCTCGAAACGGCGCCGGCGCCGCGGGTAGGGCCTGGCCAGCCGGACCGCTCTCAGCGCCAGCCGATGGGCCCGTTCGGGATCGAGTCGGAACCCGAGGGCGCGCAGGACGCGGTACATCACCGCCCGGCCAGGAAGGCGGCGACCGTGCGGCGCTCGTCCTCGCCGATGGCGCCGGCGGCGCCGAGATCCTCGACCAGCGACTCCAGCGTCGTGATGGCGTGGAGGGTGATCCCGGCATCGGCGAGGGCCGATCCGGCCCCGGGGTCGCGCTCGATGAGGACTACGAGGTGCTCGACGATCAGCCCGGCCTCGCGCACGAGACCGGCCGCCTCCAGCGCGCTGGCCCCGGTGGTGACGACGTCGTCGACGAGGACCACCCGGTCTCCGGGGCGCCACTCCCCCTCCACGCGGGCTCCGGTGCCGTGCTCCTTCGACTCGCGCCTCGGCCAGACGAGCGATTTCGAACGGTCGAGGGCGACCGCAGTGGCGAGAGGCAGCGCCCCGTAGGGCACCGCCCCGACGTGGTCGTATGCCAGCCGCCCCAGCACCGACCCATAGGAGGCAGCCACCCTGCGCAGCAACCCGGGGCGGCCCGACAGCCGGCGAAGATCCACGTAGATCGGGGAGACCACTCCCGACCGCAAGGTGAACTCGCCGAAGCGGACGCACCCGGAGGAGTGGAGGTCGACCGCGAGACCCCGGTTACGGGCGGGGACCGCCTTGGGGCGGATGGCCCGGAGGGCGTCCCGAAGGTCGGCCGCCATCGCGCCGGGATCGGACGCCCCGCCCACGAGCCGGGACGACGGGACGAGGACCCCCCGGGCGTCGGCGCGCAGCGCCGCGGCCACGGCATCGGTCTCACCCCCCTGAGGGCCTACCCCGGGGGCAAGGATCCAGTGTTCCGGTGCGATGGCGCGGATCCCGGCCAGGGCCTCCGGCTGGGTCGCCCCGACCACCAGGCCCAGCCGGGCCGGTCCGGCCCACTCCGTGGCGAGACGGGCGACCCGTTCGTGGACCAGCTCGCCGCTGTCGAGGGTGTCGTCCTGCAGCTCGGCTCCGCTGGGGTTCGAGGTGCGGCACAGCACCCAGACCCCGCGGCCCGGGTGAGCCAGGAAGGGGTCGACCGAGTCCCGGCCCAGATACGGGTTCACGGTGACCGATCCAGCCCCGATCACCCCGAAGCACGCCTCGGCGTAGGCGGCGGCGGTCGAGGCGATGTCGCCGATCTTGGCGTCGAGGATCACCGGGATCTCCTCGGGGACGGCGCCGACCACCTCGATCAGCGCCTCGATCCCGGCGGGGCCATGCGCCTCGAAGAAGGCGGCATTCGCCTTGAACGCCGCCGCGGCCGGGGCGGTCGCCGCGATCAGGTCCAGCGACACTTTCCGGGCCTCCTCGGCGTTCTTGGCCCGCGGGTCGATCCCCACGCACAGCAGCGAGTCGGCGGAGCGCGACCGCTCGTCGAGGGCTTCGAAGAACGCCTTCACGCCTTGCCCAGCACCATTGCCAGCAACGCCATCCGGACGTACATGCCGTACTCCATCTGCCTGAAGTAGGCGGCGCGTGGATCGGCGTCGACCTCCATGCTTATCTCGTTGACCCTCGGAAGCGGGTGCATCACGATCATCAGTTTCTTTGCGGCCTCCAGCGTGGCCGGTGTCACCACGAAGGCGTCCTTCACCGCGTCGTAGGCGGCCTCCTTCTCGAATCGCTCCTTCTGCACCCGGGTCACGTACAGGACGTCCGTCGCCGGTATCACCGGATCGAGGGCGTCGTGCTCGGAGAAGGGAGTCCCCGACTCTGCGAGCTCCTCGAGGATCTCTGCGGGCATGCGGAGTATCTCTGGAGACACCAGGTTGAGCGCGACGTCGAACTTCGAGAGCAAGCGGGAGAGCGAATGGACCGTTCGCCCGTACTTGAGGTCACCGACCATGGTCACGGTCAGCCCGTTGACCGCATCGAGCTCCTCCTGGATGGTGAACAGGTCCAGCAGCGCCTGGGTGGGGTGTTCTCCGACGCCGTCACCGGCATTGATGATCGGCTTCGAGGCGTATCTCGCCGCCTCGGCAGATGCACCGACATCGGGGTGGCGGAGGACGATTACGTCGGCGTAGCGCTCGAGGGTGCGCACGGTGTCGGGCAGCGACTCGCCCTTCGACACCGACGAGTAGCGGACCTCGTTGATGGGGATCACGCTTCCGCCGAGGCGCTCCATCGCCGCGGTGAACGAGGACGAGGTCCGGGTGGAGGGCTCGTAGAACAGGTTGGCGAGCAGCTTTCCCTTGAGCAGGTCGAAGGTTCCCACCCTGGCGACCATCGCCTGCATCTCGTGGGCGACCTCGAAGATGTAATCGAGGTCGTCCTCGTCGAACTGCCGCACCGACACGATGTCGCGCCCGTAGAACGGGGAGTCGTGCTTGTCCCCGAAGGGAAGGTGTGTCCGGGTTGTCGACTCCAAATTCATTCCGGCTCCTTTGCGCGCGCATTCCGTCCGAATCCCGGAGCGGCGAGCACCTCGCCCTCCCGATACACCTCGACGCCCCTCAGGGTGACCCCGATCACCCGCCCGAGCAACCTGCGTCCCTCGAATGGCGACCACGCCGCTCTGGTGTGCAGGTCGGGCCCGTGCACCGTCCACGTCTCAGCGGTGTCGACCTCGACCACCGTGTCGGCCTGGTCGGGTAGCCCGAATATCCGCATGGGATTGTCGTGGAGGCGGAGGACCAGGTCGTCGATCGCCAGCCGGCCTTCGTCGACGGCGCCGAGCAACAAGGCGACGACCGTCTCCAGCCCCGGAAACCCCGGCGGGGGGGCGTCGGAGGTTTTCTCGGCCCAGGTGTGGGGGGCGTGATCGGTGGCAAAGCAGTCGATGTCGGCGAGGTGCCGCCACAGCGCCTCGCGATCCGCTGCCGTGGCGAACGGGGGGCGCACCGCGGCGGGGCCTCCCATCCGGGTGGCATCGGAGGCATCGAGGAATAGGTGATGGGGGGTGACCTCGCAGGTCACCGCCAGCCCGCGCTCTCGGGCCTCGATCACCAGAAGCATCTCCTGCTCCGTGGACAGATGGCAGACGTGGATCGGCCGTTCGAGCCTGGTCGCCATCAGCAGCGCCGCCCCGAGCGTCGGTCCCTCGGCGTGCACCGCCACCGGGCGGTCCTCCGGCCAGGCCTCGAGATGCCGGGACCAGGCCGCGGGTTCGTGCAGCCGCAACTCACCGAAGGTCGAGTCGAGGTACATCTTGAGCCCGGCTGCCTCGGGAGCCAGTGCGGCCGCCTCGCCGGCGTTGGTTTCGGTGGCTCCAACGTATTGGCCGAAGTCGCAGCGGGCGCCCGCCGCGGCGGCGGCAAGCGCACCATCGAGTGTGCGTCGATCGACGACGGGCGGGTTGGTATTGGGCATCGCCAGCACCGTCGTGAACCCACCGGCGAGCGCTGCCGCGGTGCCCGTCGACCAGTCTTCCTTGTGGGTCTGGCCGGGATCGCGCATGTGGGTGTGCACATCCACCAGGCCGGGAAGCCGAAGCCTGGTCACGACTGCCGCCCCTCCAAGAAAAAGGCCCCCGCAATGGGGGCCCGAGGATCTCGATCGGGAACGGGTCGGGGGTCAGCCAAGGCGACCTCGTTCGAATCCTGTGCTCAACACCGCTCCCGCTTCCTGCGGCGAGAGTGTAGGCACTCGGCCTCGCCGGAAAGTCTCCTGGCGGCGCCGGGGGTACCCTCCAAGCCATGGCCTGGAAGCGCGGCGACCCGATCCGAAATGGCGCCGACTACATCGAGAGCCTGCACGGACGCGAGCTCGACGTCTACCTCTTCGGGAAGCGGATCTCCGAGCCCGCCGACCATCCCATCATCCGCCCGTCGATAAACGCCATCGCCGCGACGTATGACCTCGCCGTCGACGATCCCGACCTCGCCGCCGCCCCCTCCGACCTGATCGGGGGGACGGTGAATCGCTTCCTCCATGTCACCAGGAGCGCCGACGATGTCGTCGCCCAGAACCGGATGCAACGCCGGCTCGGCCAACTGACCGGCACCTGCTTCCAGAGGTGCGTCGGCATGGATGCCGTCAACGCGCTGTTCTCGCTCACCTTTGACATCGACGAGGCCCACGGGACCTCCTATCACGAACGCTTTGCGGTCTGGCTCACCGAGATGCAGCGGCTCAACGTGGTGATCGGGGGCGCCATGACCGATGTGAAGGGCGACCGCAGCAAGGGGCCCGCCGGCCAGGCCGACCCCGACCTCTACCTCCACGTCGTCGATCGCCGGCCGGATGGCGTCGTCATCCGCGGCGCCAAGGCCCATCAGACCGGGGCGATCAACTCGCATTGGACGCTCGTCATGCCCACGGCGCGGCTCTCTCCCGAGGATGGCGACTACGCCGTCGTGTGTGCCCTCCCCGTGGACGCACCGGGGATCACCTACGTGTACGGCCGCCAGTCGAGCGACACCCGGAGCATGGAGGGCGACATCGACGTCGGCAACGCCCAGTTCGCCGGCCAAGAGGCACTGGTGGTGTTCGACGACGTGTTCGTGCCCTCGGATCACGTATTCATGGATGGGGAGACGGAGTTCGCCGCAGAATTGGTCGAACGGTTCACCGCCTATCACCGCCGTTCGTACGTGTGCAAGTCCGGCGTCGGCGACGTGCTCATCGGTGCCGCCGCCCTGATCGCCGACTACAACGGCGTGCCCAAGGCATCCCACATACGTGACAAGCTGGTCGAGATGTCGCACCTGAACGAGACGATCTACGGCCTCGGGATGGCGGCCTCGCACGAATCGATCCAGCGAGCGGCGGGCAACTGGGAACCAGACTCCCTGCTGGCCAACTCATGCAAGCTCAACGTCACCCGCTACCCGTACGAGCTGGCGCGGCTGGCCCAGGACCTCGCCGGCGGGGCGGTCGTCACCCTGCCCTCCGAGCAGGACTTCGACAACCCCGACATCGGGCCGGTGCTCGAGAAGTACTTCAAGGGGCGACCCGGAGTGCCGACCATCGACCGCGTCCGGGCGCTGCGCCTCATCGAGAACATGACGATGGGTCGCAATGCGGTGGGGTATCTCACCGAGTCCCTCCACGGAGCCGGGTCACCGCAGGCGCAACGCATCGTCATCGAACGGGGCTCCAATATCGAGGGCAAGAAGCGGCTCGCCGCGCGGCTGGCCGGGATCGAGCCCGCCGAGTGAGCTGACGGCTCCTCGGCCGACCGCGCACCCGCTGACGGTGCGGGGGTGGGGATTTCGGCCCTCGGCGCCGCCCACCCCTCGCAAGTACCCTCCGCCGATGCCGCCCCCGTCTGACGCCATCGCAGATCGTCCGTCGGATCGCGAGGTCTACCTCGACTTCCTCCGGGCGGCGAGCCTCATCGTCGTGGTGCTCTTCCACTGGGCGTTCACCATCCTCGAGTTCCGACCGGATCAGGTGAAGGCCAACAACCCGATCGGCACCACTCCCGGCCTATGGGCCCTGACCTGGGTGCTCCAGGTGGTCCCGCTCTTCTTCTTCGCAGGGGGCTACATCCATTTTCGGTCGTGGGAGCGGGCCAGAAACCGAGGTGTCACCTGGTGGCGCTTCGCCGTGACGAGGTGGCGGCGACTGGTGGTTCCGGCGCTCGGGGTGGTGATGGCCTGGGTGGCCGTCGGGGCGATCATCGGGCTGGTCAAGGACGTCCCGTGGATCTCGAGCGCGGTGCTGCTGATCGTCAGCCCGCTGTGGTTCCTCGGCGTCTACGCGGTCCTGGTGGCGCTGGCGCCGGCCACGGTCTGGCTGCACCGGCGCTGGGGTTTGAAGGTGGTGTTCGCCCTGGTCGGGGTCGCCATGCTGCTCGACATGCTCCGATTCGTCCGGGGCTACGGCTGGGCGGGCTGGCTCAACCTCCTGGTCATCTGGTCGTTCTGCCACCAGATGGGGATGCACTACGGCTCTCTGGTCGAGCTCAAGCGCCGGACCCGGTGGATGCTGGTCCTCGGAGGCGTGTTCGGGCTCCTCTTGCTCACCTCCCTGGCGCCCTATCCGCGGTCGATGGTCGGAGTGCCCGCCGACGGCGTGTCGAATGCCGCACCGCCGACCCTCGCCATGGGGGCGCTGCTGCTCCTCCAGGTCGGGCTCGCGCTGATGATGCGCGACCGGGTCCTCCATCGCCTCACCCACTCGCGACGATGGGCCAGGATCAACGATCTGGCCGGCCGGTTCTCGATGCCGCTGTATCTCCTCCACACCACCGGGTTCGTGGTGGCCCTGGGGCTGGTCTACCTGGGGCTGTCCTATCTGCCGCCGTCGTCGTCGAGCGGAACCTGGTGGATCGAACGCCCCGCCTGGGTGGCTCTATCGACGCTGGTGACGTTGCCGATCGTGCTGGTGGGGAGCCGCTTACTGGGCGGCCAGTCCGGGTCGCGGGACGGTCCCGAGGGCAAGGGTGAGACCTCGGACGCCGGAATGCTCGAGTAGACCGGATGGCGTCGACGATGCCCGTCACCGAGCCGCGGACGGGTGAACGCGAGATCTACATCGACTTCCTCAGGGCTTCGAGTCTCATCGTCGTCGTGCTGTTCCACTGGGCGTTCACGATGCTCGAGTTCGGCGACACGACGGTGAGGTCGAACAGCCCCATCGGATCCACCCGTGGGGCGTGGATGCTGACGTGGTTCCTCCAGGTCATGCCGGTTTTCTTCTTCGTCGGCGGTTACGCCCATTGGATCGTCTGGAAGAAGGTCCGGGACCGCGGGGGTGGCTGGTGGGCCTTCGTGGCCGGGCGTCTCAGGCGCCTCGTCGTCCCGGCGGTGGCGGTGGTGATCGTGTGGGTGACCATGGGATCGGCGATCGCCGCGCTGCGAGACATCCATTGGATGAGCGAGGCAGTACTGCTGATCGTGAGCCCACTGTGGTTTCTCGGGATCTACTCGGTGCTGGTTCTCGTGGCACCGGTGGCGATCTGGCTGCATCGGCGATGGGGGGCGATCGTCCTCGTATGGCTCGTCGGGCTGGCGGCGGTGCTCGATGTCCTCCGCTTCGGTCACGGGCAGGGATGGGCCGGATACGCCAACTTCCTGCTCATCTGGGGTTTCTGTCATCAACTCGGGCTCCACTACCGGGCCTTGGTAGAGGCACCTCGTCAGGTGGCGTGGATGTTCCTGTGGGCGGGCTTGTTCGGCCTGTTCGCTCTCACGAGCTTCGGGCTATACCCCCGGTCGATGGTCGGAGTGCCCGGGGACCGCTTCTCGAACATGGGCCCGCCCACTCTGGTGATTCCGGCCCTCCTCGCATTCCAGGTTGGGCTCGTCCTCCTCGCCCGACCCTGGGCGATGCGGCAGCTGGCCGAATCGCCCCGCTGGGCCGGCTTCAACGAGATGGCGAACCGCTTCTCGCTGCCCCTGTACCTGTTTCACACCAGCGCGTTCGCGGCGGCGCTCACTCTGGTCTACGTGATCGCCGAGTACGTCCCGCCGGCCCTGCCGACCGCCGAGTGGTGGTGGCAGCGCCCGCTCTGGGTCGTCCTGCCGGCGCTGTTCGCGATCCCGATCGTGCTGCTGGCGAGCCGGATGCTGCCCGGTGGGCGACGGCCCAAGCCGGTGGAGACCCCCGCAGGCGCAGAACGCTTCTGGTGAGCCGCTGCTAGCCGCCTCTTCTAGCCGCGGCTGAGCCAGCGTCTGAGTTCAGCGCTTGCGGTACCTCGCGCGATGAGACGCGGGAGTCACTCCTGAGCCACCCCTCGTCACAGTCGTGCTTTCGGCGTGGCTGCAGGACGAGCCGATCACCAGGGTATTCGCCGCCGGCGCGGCCCTGGTGCTGCCAGGTGTCCACTTCGGCGCCCTGCAGCATCCCATCACCGGCCGGTGTGGTGGCGACTCCCCACCGAACACGGCGCTCATGGTCACCACTCGGCGCGCTAGGGGTGACGCACCAGTTCGGTCGTCCTCACCGGCAGCCCCTCCTGGCGGGCAAGCAGGTCGATCAGGATGGAGGTCTCAGACTCCAGACCGGCGGAAGCGACGACCGCGATGGCGTCGTCTCGGTTGGAGAGCAGGAAGGCCTGGCCCTCTGCCATCTCGAAGCGGGCGGGGTCGGTGAACAGTCGCGGCTTGATCACCGCTGGATCCCCGATCTCGGGGCAGAACGTCTTGCAGTTTCCGCACTCGTTGCACAATTCGACGAGCACGAAGTACTGCTGACGGGCGTCGAGATCGGAGCCTTCCGGGGTGGGGAGCCAGAAGAAGGCGTCGTTGGGGCAGACGGTCACACAGAAGTTGCACGCCACGCAGCCCCACATCTGCAGCTCGTGGTCGACGCGACGCGGCAGCTTCGAGGTGCCGCCTCGGGTGTAGGCGCGGTTCGTAGTCGGGTCGTGCAGCGTGGCCACGTAGTCGGCGACCGCGGTCGGTGAGAAGCCGGCACGCCAGGCTCCGAGACCTCCGGCGTCCCCGACCGCATCCTGCAGCGCTTTGAGCATCGGCTTGATCCGCCCGTACCCGCCCGGCTTGAGCAGGTCGGAGCAGACGGTCACCGGCACCAGCCCGAGCCCGGCGGCTTCGGCGAAATTGTCCCGGGTGATCCCCGCCGAAAACGACACCTGGATCGCTCCGTCGTCGTCACCGACCCTGAGCCGGCCGGGGAGCGCCTGGTGGAGCACCTCGAGCAGCGTCATCGACACCACGTGCAGCGGTGCCCCGGACAGGTACATCGGGTCGTCGGGGAGCACGCCGCGATGGTTCTCGACCACCAGAGTGTTGGTGAGCTTGATCCCGAAGCTGCGCCCGTTGTCGGCGGCGAATCGCTCCAGCTCGCCGATGAGCTCTATACCGCGATCGAACTGGAGGTCGGCGTCGAAGTCCTGGCGCCGCAGGCGGATCTCGTCGTATCCGAGCTCGTCCACCAAGATCTCCCGTACCCGGTCGAACCCGAGCAGCGTCGGGTTGAGCTTGACCACCACGTCGACGCCGTGGCGGGCCATCAGATGCTTGGTGATCGACTCGATCTCGTCGGGCGGGCAACCGTGGAACGTGGACAGCGTCACTGTGTCGGCGATCCGGGTGGGAAAGTCGTGATCCCTCCAACTGGTGAACGGCTCCGGTATCCGGCCGCGCAGCGCCTCGATGGACTCGGTGGCATCGAGGAGCCCGTCGATGAACGCGGCCACCCGCGGGTCCTGAATGCCCTTCAGGTCATATCCGACCGACATGTCGAACACCATCGGGCCCGGATCCTCGCCGAGGTACGGAGTCAGCTCGTCCCAGCCGCTCAGGATGTGGATGATCATCCAGGCCTTGACGTACTCCTCGAGCGACTCGGAGATCCGGAGTTCCTGACTCCACTCGATGTTGTATCCCACCGTCTCCATGTCGATACAGGGACGGGCGATCTCCAGCTCGTCGAGGATCTGGACGGTCTTGAGCTCGACGATGCGGGCGCCGCCGATCCAGGCGAGCACGATGTTCTGTGCCATCTGGCTGTGGGGGCCCGCAGCCGGTCCGATGGGAGTGGCCGCCGGGCGACCCATGAAGTCCACGGCCAGGTCGGGCCCGGCGGAGACGTCGAAGAACCGCGCCGTGGGCAGGTCGAAGATGCGCCGTCGGGTTTCCCACTCGTGGGCGATCCGACCCAGCAGGGTGTCGAGTGGCATCGGGGTCAGTGGGGGGATCCCGGGCATCACAGCCTCGCGTGGAGTCGAGCGGCCTGTTCGCGCGCCTTGGCCCTGATCTCGGCGGCGTCGGCACGGGTCGGAACACCGTCGCGCAGAACGGCCTCGCCGTCCACCTCGATCTGCAGGGGGCGAATTCCCGAGGTGAAGGCGATGTGCCACGGGTCCATCGGCTCGTAGGACCAGGTGACATGGTCGGCGAGGCATTCCGGCATCAGGGTCCATCCCTCCTCCAACCACGACCAGGCGGTGTCGGGGGTGGCGGTCACATCGGCCGCGCGATGCATCACGTACGCCAGCCGGAACGACTCGAGCACGTTGCCGCCGATGCCGTCGGTGCCCAGCGCCACCGGGTTGGCGAATCGGGCAGGGTCGGCGTAGCCGACCGCGTTGTTGAGGTTGCTGCGCGGATTGTGGAGGATCGTTCCGGCCAGCCCGTGGTCGTTGGGTAGGTGGACGCAATGGGCCAGCAGCCAGTCGGGCCTGGTGAGGCCGTCGAGGCGATCGGGGGCGTCGGCATCCTCGGGTCCCTCGGCTACGTGGACGTGGACGCCGACGTGGAATTCGCCGGCAAGGTCGGCCGCGGCATGCAGGGTCTCGTCCGAACAGGTGAAGGCGGCGTGGATGCCCACCAAGCCCCTGCCACCGGCCGAAAGGAAGCGCCGACTCTCTTCCAGCCCCCGTCGGGCCCCGTCGGCGCCGTGGCGGTCGGTGACGCCGTAGGCGGGCAGCACCCGGACCCCCACCTCCGCACAGGCCGCCACGATGACTTCGAGGCTCCCCTCGATGGCATTGGGCGATTCGTGGTGGTCCACGATCCCCGTGGTGCCCGACTCCAGCGCCTCGAGCGCTCCGAGCTTGGCCGACCACTCGATCATCTCGAGGTCGAGGGCTGCGTCGAGGCGCCACCACACCTGCTCGAGGATTCCCCGGAAGGTGGTCGGGGTCTCCGGAGGGGCAGGCATGCCCCGGGCGAGCGACGAGTACAGATGGTGGTGGGCGCACACCAGCCCAGGGGTGGTCGCCGTCACGCCCCGACACCGATGGGCTGGTGGACCGCAAGCGGCAGCCGCGTGCGCCACA
>Ga0326597_10012089_pt1 | contig 11390 bp, 9 predicted proteins | sample RVTome_12_FD_203789 | JGI IMG/M metagenome (GOLD analysis project Ga0326597, IMG submission 203789) | Soil microbial communities from uranium-contaminated site in the Upper Colorado River Basin, Wyoming, United States - RVT100D185 | ecosystem: Environmental > Terrestrial > Soil > Contaminated >...
GCAAGGCGGTTCATGCGACTGGACGTGCCTTCCAGGCCGAGCACGAGCTGCCCTTTTAGCTGTTCCTTGGCGGAGGAGACCTCGCCGGGCGTCAACTCCCCTTGCTTGAGGAGTTTCAATTCCCGGGCCGAAGCCTGGAGCGCCCGCGAGGCACTTTTGCGGTCGGTCCCGATGTAAAATCCGAAGACGCCGCAATCACGATAGGAATCCTGGAACGAATATACGCTGTAGGCCAGTCCCAGTCTTTCCCGGACCGACTGGAAGAGGCGCGACGACATGCCGCCGCCGAACAACTGCTGGAGCACCAGAAGTGGAAATTTGCGCGCATCCACGTAGGGGAGCGAATCGAACCCAACGATGAGGTGGGTTTGCTGGGAGGCGTGAGGATAGACTTTCATGCCACCGCGATACCGCGCCTGCCCGGTCGGTGCAGGCCGTTGCCTTCCCTTCTTCAAGCGGCCGAATGCACCGCGCACGTGTCGAACAAGCCGCGCATGCTCCACGGCGCCAGAGGCGGCGACGATCATGTTGTTCGCCCGGTAGTGTCGTCTCCGATAGTTCATGATGTCGGCTCGGCTGGCGCGCAGCACGCTGCTTTTCAGACCGAGTATCGGCAGCCCCAGGTCCTGGCGTCCCCAGTGCACCACCGCGAACAGGTCGTGCACCCAGTCCGATGGTGTATCGCGGACGTCCTTGATCTCTTCGACGATCACCTTCTGCTCGCGCACCAGCTCGCGCGGGTCGTACACCGAGTTGACGACGATGTCCGCCAGAACGTCGATGGCGTTCGCCAGGTGGGTATCCAGCACCTTGGCGTAGTAGCAGGTCTGTTCCCGGCTGGTGAAGGCGTTTACGGCGCCGCCGCGCGATTCGAATTCATGCACGATCTGCTGCGCCGAACGCCGCGCCGTCCCCTTGAACGTCATATGCTCGATCAGGTGGGAGAGTCCGTTGATCTCCGGTGACTCGAAGCGCGAGCCCACATCGATCCAGACGCCGACTGAAACCGACTTGACGCTCGGGGCGGACTCTGAAACGACACGAAGCCCGGAAGGGAGAACTGTGCGACGGTAGCGCTCTTTGCTCATAGTGAGTGTCATCGCTCGGCCCGGGCCGGGGACGCCCCAGGGTGCAGGCGCCCCCGACGGACAAATCGATATCCCGACGGCTAGCGATTACCCCGCCGCGCCGGGCGCCGGTCCCGATCCCGATCCCGTCCACCGCCCCCGCCACTGCCCCCGCTTCGGCCGCTGCGTTCGGGGCGCGGAGAGGGTTCGAGGTGTTCGCCGCCCGGCAAAAGCACGCGCCGCGATAGGCGGATCTTGCCGTCGTTCCCCACTTCGATGACCTTGACCTTGACGACGTCGCCGACGTTCACCACGTCCTCGGTCTTGTTCACCCGTTGAATGTCGAGCTCCGAGATGTGCACGAGACCGTCCTGGTCCGGCAGAATTTCGACGAACGCGCCGAATTCCGCCGTGCGCTTGACGACTCCCTCGTACACCTTCCCCACCTCCGGCTCTTCCACAAGGCGCTCGATCATTTTGCGGGCGGCCTCGCCGGCCTCGGCATCCACCGAGGCGATGAGCACTGTGCCGTCGTCCTCGATATCCACCTTGGCGCCGGTGGTTTCGACGATGTTGCGGATGACTTTTCCGCCCGGCCCGATGACCGCACCGATCTTGTCGACTTTGATCTTCAGGGTGATGATGCGCGGCGCATACGGCGACAGTTCCGGACGCGGAACAGCCATAGTGCGGTCCATGATGTCGAGGATGCGGAGCCGCGCCACCTTCGCTTTCTCCAGGGCCGCGCGCATGGTGTCGATGGTCAGTCCTTCCACCTTGACATCCATCTGGAAGGCGGTGATTCCCTCGCGCGTCCCCGTGACCTTGAAGTCCATGTCGCCGAAGTGGTCCTCGGCGCCCAGGATATCGGTCAGGATGGCATTCTTCCCCCTGCTCATCACCATGCCCATGGCGATTCCGGCCACCGGCGCCTTGATCGGCACACCGGCATCCATGAGCGCCAGCGAGCCGCCGCAGACCGAAGCCATGGAGGAGGATCCGTTCGATTCGAGGATGTCCGACACGACGCGGATCGTATAGCTGAAGTTCTCCTCGTTGGGAATCACGGGCTGAATGGCGCGTTCCGCCAGGGCCCCGTGCCCGATCTCGCGCCTCCCGGGTCCCCGCGCCGGACGAACTTCACCGACGGAGAACGGCGGGAAGTTGTAGTGAAGCATGTACGACTTCCATGATTCACCTTCGAGATCGTCGATCTTCTGCTCGTCCATCTTGGTCCCGAGCGTCACGGCCACGAGCGCCTGGGTCTGCCCGCGCGTGAACAAGGCCGAACCGTGCGTGCGCGGAAGATAACCCACCTCGCAGGTGATCTCCCGTATGTCGTCGTAGCCGCGGCCGTCGAGGCGGCGCCCCTCCTCGAGGATCATCTGCCGGCAGTGCTCGTCTTCAATCTGCGAAAGATACCCGCCGATTTCCTTGCTGCGGTCGGGATAGTTCTCGACTAAGGCTTCCTGCACCGCCGTTCTAACTTCCTTGAGCCGCTCGGACCGCGCGTGCTTGTCCTTAAGGCCGTTCGCCTCGAGGATCCCCACTTTGCCCAACTCGACGACCTTCGCTTGGAGTTCCGCGTCCACCGCGGGCGGGGTGACTTCGAGCTTGGGCTTGCCGACTTTGTCGCGCAGAAGATCGATCTGCCTGCAGATCTCCTTGATCGCCGTGTGCCCGAATTCGAGTGCGGTAGCAAGGTCCTCTTCGGAGACCTCGCGCGTACCCCCCTCCACCATGGTGAGGGAGTGGGCCGAGCCGGCCACGATCAGGTTTAAGTCGCTCTCTTCGATCTGGGCGAACGAAGGATTCAGCACCAACTCGCCGTCGATGCGCCCCACACGAACACCTGCGATCGTATGCAGGAACGGCACGGGCGAGATGGCCAGGGCCGCCGAGGCCCCAATCAGCCCCAGAACGTCGGCATCGTTCTGCTGGTCGGAAGAGAGGACCGTGATCATGATCTGCACTTCATTGCAATAGCCGTCCGGAAACAGCGGGCGAATGGGCCGATCGATCAGTCGTGCCGAAAGCGTCTCCTTTTCGGAGGGGCGCCCTTCGCGCTTGAAGAAGCCGCCGGGGATCTTCCCGGCGGCGTAGGCGCGCTCGCGGTAATCCACGGAAAGCGGGAAGAAATCGATCCCCTCCCGCGGAGCGTCGGAACCCACCACCGCGGCGAGGATCATGGTGTCGCCGCAGCGTACGGTAACGGCTCCCGACGCCTGCTTGGCCACGCGTCCGGTTTCGATGGTCAGCGTGTTGGCGCCAAGCCCGGTTTGTACATGTTCAATCATTATTGCTCCTGCCTACTACCGGCGCAAATCGAGATGCGCGATGAGACGCTGATAGGTTTCGGGACTCTCCCGCTTCAAGTAATCCAACAGTCGGCGTCTCTGGCCGACGAGTTTCAACAGCCCGCGCCGCGACGAGTGATCGCGTTCGTTGGCGGTCACATGTCCGGTGAGGTCCATAATTCTTTGCGTCAGAAGGGCGATCTGGACCTCGGGCGAGCCGGTATCGGATTCGTGAAGCCGAAACTGCTCGAGGATCGCCTGCTTCCGGTCTTTGCTAAGAGGCACGGCTCTTCTCCTTTCGATCTATGTATTCCATGTATTCCAGTTTGTCCTGCTTAATCTGTGCCACCATCGTTCCCGTGTCGGGAAAGGTCTCCACCTTGCGCAACGCAACCTCCGGCGTCACGCGCAGCGACTCGCCGTACAGTTCCCTGTACGCGAAGTCGAGCAAGTGCACCTCGACGGTGACGGTCTCTTGCCCCACCGTCGGCCGCGGCCCCAGGTGAATCAGGGAATGATATTTTGTCTCTCCCAGCCAGGTCGTCGCACCGTAGATGCCGTGCGGCGGAAGCATTTTCTCCTTGGGCACGTCGAGGTTGGCGGTGGGAAAACCCAACCGCGCGCCTCGTCCGTCGCCCTGCACCACGCGGCCGGCGAAACTATAGTCGTACCCGAGCATGCGGTTCGCCGAGGCAAGGTCGCCGGCCGCCAGAAGGCGCCGGATTCGACTGGATTTCACTGGTCCCTCGCCGTCCTTGACGGGCGGCACCACATCGAGGGGCACGTGGTGCCGATCCAGTTCCGTGCGTAACAGATCAGTCTTGCCGCGACGGTCGTGCCCGAAGGCGTGGTCATAGCCGACCACCAGGTGTCCCGCACCGAGGCGCCCGAGGACCAGTTCGTTAATGTAGCGCTCTGCCGGCCACCGCGAGAATTCGCGGTCGAACGGAATGATCACCACGCACCCGACATTCAGGGCGGCGAACCGCTCGAGCCGTTCTTGCAGCGTGGAAAGAAGCTTTGGTGCGCGATCGTCGGTCGCGAGCACGCGCTGCGGGTGAGGGTCGAACGTTACGGCTACGTCCGGTGCATCCATCTTTTTGGCTATGGCCAGAAGTCGCTCGACAATGGCTAAGTGTCCGCGGTGCAGTCCGTCGAAGGTGCCCATAGTGACCACGGGCCGATCCAGACCCAACGGGGCATTCAGAATGGTGGTTACGACGCGCATGCACGCTCCCTGACCACGCGCTCGAAATCAAAGCGCGGCGGCATGGTTCGCCCGGTCCATGCCTCCCGACTTCTTGCCACCGCCAGAAGGCGGCCAAACTCGTCCACGAACTGAAACCGCTCGCCCGCATCGAGCGCCGACGCCGAGCAGGCCTGGATTTCCTCGGGGGTACGTCCCACGGTCACGTAGTCGGCCTGCCTGCCCGACACCGTCAAAATCGGAAGGGAAAGGGCGCGATCGAGCTCGATGAAGGCACCGGGTACGCCGGCTTCGTCCAGAAGCCGCTCGGGCGACACGGCGGAGTCCACCGACCAGTCGGCTATCCGCGTTCGGCGCAGCGACGCGACGTGCGCTCCACACCCGGCCGCCTCGCCCATGGCCACCGCGATCGCTCGAACGTAGGTGCCCCGGTTCGTGCTCAGGCAAAGGGACACGGTAGGCCACATGCTTGCGTCCGCCGCGAGGGCGAAGATCGTCATCGGCCGCACCGGAAGCTCGACTTCCTGCCCGGCGCGCGCGTAGCGATAAAGGGGCCGGCCAGCCACCTTGACGGCGGCATACTGGGGCACCGGGAGCCTGATCGTGCCCACCAGGGCAGCCAGAATGGCATCCCACGTCGCGGGCGGCCGCGCACCGGGGTGCGTCTCAGCCATCACGCGTCCATCGGCATCGGCGGTGTCTGTACTGACGCCGAAAAGCACCTCGGCGACATACTCTTTCGGCTCGGAGGGGAGAAAAGGGGCAAGCCGGGTGGCACGACCGATTAGCGCCGGCAGAAGCCCCGTCGCCAGAGGGTCGAGTGTGCCGGTGTGTCCGACCTTGCGCGTACCGGCCCAGCGGCGCACGTGGTTGAGGACCCGGTGCGAGGAGGCACCCGCGGGTTTGTCCAGAAGCAGAATGCCGTCCATCAGCGGCCCGCCCCGAGAAGCTCCGCCGCCCTCTCCAGCACGAGCGCCCTGACCTTGGGTATCTCCCCTTCGATGATGCACCCGGATGCGTTTCGGTGGCCTCCGCCATTGAGTCCGGCCGCCAGCGCTCCGACGTCGATGGAGTTCTGCGAGCGGAAAGAGACCTTTACGGCTCGTTCGCCTTCCTGGCGGAACAGTATGCCGATCTTGACTCCTTCTGATATTTGGGTCAGATCGATAATCCCCTCGGCGTCCTCCGGGCGCGCCCCGGCGCTCTGAAAGTGTTCAGGGAGCAGGGTCAGAGCCAGGATCTGCCCGTTCGCCGCCTGCTGCATCCCGTCGAGCGCCGCCTGCATAAGGCGCAGATAGGAGAAGGGGAGCCCGAAGTAGACCTGCCTTGTGATGGCGGTCGGATCGGCGCCGAGCGCGACCAGCTCGCTGCAAATGCGAAGCGTCCGCGCCGAGGTTCCCTGGTACTGGAATCGCCCCGTGTCCGTGAGGATGGCCGTGTACAGGCAGGTGGCGGCATGGACGTTGATGGTGTAGCCTCCCGCCACGAGCATGGCGTAGATCATCTCACCGAGCGCGGCAGCGCCCGTATCCACCCAGTTGATCTCACCGTAGAACGTGTTGTCCTTGTGGTGATCGATATTGATCAGCCGGGTCCCCTCCGTGCACATCCTGACACCGTCAGCCAGCCGATCGATGCTCGGCGCCTCGATCGCGATCGCCAGCTCGGGCCGGAAGTCGGGATCGATGATCCCCTTCAACCGTCCGTGCGGATCGAGAAACTCGTAGCGTGAGGGAAGCAGCCCCTGGGAATAGCAGTATACGTCGCGGCCCGTCAGAACCTCGGCTAAGGCCAAAAGCGATCCTGCCGAATCTCCGTCCGGGTCGCGGTGCCCCACAAGCAGAATGCGTTTGGGGGACGCTAGCTCACGTAGAATCGTCGCCTGGATCTCTGTCATCTCGTTTCAGATCGGCGAGGAGTTTCAGCACCCGGTCGCCCTGTTCCCGATTCTTGTCGTGCACAAAATTCAAGGCCGGCGTCACCCTGAGGTGCAGCCGACGACTCAATTCACGCTGTATGAAGCTGCTCACGCGGTCCAGCTGTCTGGCCGCGGCGCTGATCTGGCCCGGTTCGCCCAGCGCCGTGTAGTAAACGCGTGCCACCTGCATATCCCGCGAGAGCTCCGCCCCCGTGACCGTTACCACGGCGGGCAGCGGCTGCTTCAGCTCGGTGACCAGGATTTCCGCCACCAGCCGGGCCACATTGTCCGCCAGTCGTTTCAACCGCTCGTCGGTGGCCATGCTCAGCGCCATTCCAGTCGCCGGTCGGCGATCACGAAGCCCGGCTCCCGCTCGGCCCAGTCGGATACCGCACCCAGCGTCCGATCGACCTGCTGCCGTTCATTGGAAACACTCACGAAGGCCAGCTGCGAACGCTGCCACAGATCCTGGCCGTCGATTTCCGCGACGGCTACATGGAACTTCAGTTGGGCCTTGTCCTTGAGCCGACGCAGCACTCTCCTCTTGTCCTTCAGCGACTGCGCCTCGGAAATGAAGAGGTCTAGATAGAGGCAACCGACTACCGCGCCCATGGGATCTGCCTACGCCAGCGTACGGGCGACCTGCACCTCCTGCAACACTTCGAACTGGTCGCCCACCTTGAGGTCGCCGAAGTTGGACAGGCGGATTCCGCACTCGAACCCGGCAGCCACCTCGCGGACGTCATCCTTGAACCGGCGCAGCGTGCCTACGGTGTCGGTCTGAACCACGATGCCGTCGCGCACCACCCGAACGCGCGAACCGCGCTTGATCGCGCCCTCGAGCACGTAGCAACCCGCCACAAAGCCCACCTTGGGCACCTTGAACAACTCGCGCACGTCCACGCGCCCGCGTACTTCTTCCCGTACATCGACTCCGAGGAGGCCCTCGAGGAGCTTTTTGATGTCCTCCTCGGCTTCGTAAATGATGTCGTACTCGCGGATCGCCACCCCTTCGCGGTGCGCCGCCTCGCGGGCGATTCCGTCGGGAACCACGTGGAAAGCCAGGACCATGGCATCCGAGGCCGCCGCCAGCAGAATATCCGATTCGTTCACCCGTCCGACCGAGCGATGGATCACGGTGACTTTCACCTCCGGGTGCTCGATACGTTCGAGCGTATCGGAAAGGGCCTCCACGGAGCCGCCCACGTCCCCTTTGATGATGATCTTGAGTTCCTTGATCTCACCTTCGGCGATGCGCCGCGCCCAGTTGCCGACCGTCGCGCCCGCTTTCTGTCGGATCTCCTGCTCCCGTTTGATCGTGCTTCTGGCCTGGGCGACCCGGTGCGCCTCTTCATCGGTCGCGTAAGCCATCACGGAATCGCCCGCCTGAGGTACGCCGGAGATTCCGAGCACCTGCACCGCGGTCGACGGGGGCGCCGTCTGGATGCGCTTTTCACGCTCATCGAGGAGGGCGCGCACCCTGCCCTCGAACGGGCCGGCCACAAGCGGGTCTCCCACGCGCAGGGTGCCGCGCTGGACGAGCACATTCACCAGCGGCCCCTTGCCGCGATCCAGTTCGGCCTCGAGTACCCGGCCGACGGCGAGGCGGTCCGGTCGCGCCTTGAGTTCGAGCAACTCCGTTTGCAGGGCGATCATTTCCTGGAGCTTGTCCACGCCCTTGCCGGTCCTGGCCGAAATGTCGACGAAGATCGTTTTGCCGCTCCATTCCTCGGGAATCAGTCCGTATTCCGAGAGCTTTTGCCGCACCCGATCCGGGTTGGCGTCGGGCAGATCAATCTTATTGACGGCAACGATGATCGGCACGCCTGCCGCCTTGGCATGGTCGATCGCCTCGACGGTCTGAGGCATAACGCTTTCCGTGGCGGAGACCACAAGCACGACGCAGTCGGTCACCTGCGCACCGCGGGCGCGCATGGCCGAGAACGCCTCGTGACCCGGCGTGTCGAGATAGGTGATGCGGCCCCCTTCGGGCGTCTCCACGTTGTACGCGCCGATGTGCTGGGTGATGCCGCCCGCTTCTCCTGCGATGACGTTGGCCTTGCGGATGTAGTCGAGGAGTGAGGTCTTGCCGTGATCGACGTGACCCATGACCGTCACGACCGGCGGGCGCGGCATGAGGGTGTCTTCGGGGTCTCGCTCCTCGACCAGGTCGGCAACCTGGTCCTCGGCCTGGCGCACGCCGTAATCGAACTCGAGGGCCACCATTTCGATGGTCTCGAAATCCAGCCGCTGATTGATGGTGGCCATCTGGCCCAGCTCCATCAGCTTCGCCACGACCTCCGAGGGTCGCCTGTCGATCCGGCTCGCAAGCTCGGCCACGGTCAGAAACTCGGAAACGACGATTTCCTTCGACGGCTCGACGAAGTCGTCCCCCTCGTCGTCGCGGTCGCGCCGGCGGCGCTTTTTCTTGGTGCCGCCGTCCAGCGCGGCCATGGTGCGCTTGAGCGTGGCTTCCACGGCTTTGCGGTCGACGACCTGATCCTGGCCTCTTTTCTTCTTGCGCTTGCGCCTGCGTCCGGCGCCCTGGAGCATGGGAGGAGGCGGCGATGCTTGCCTGGCCCCGGCTCTCCCAGCGGTGCGGCCGCCTGCCTGCGATGGAGCCGGTGGGGCCTGCACCGTCCTCTTGGGGGGCGCCGCGGCGACCAGCTTGGGCCGGAAGAGTTCACCCTCCCGTATGCGCGCCTTGACGGGCTCCGACGCGGAGGGCGCGCCTCGTGCGCCTGCGGGCCCCGGAGTGCCCGAGGACGCGGAGGAGACTCCCTCGCCTGTGACGGAGACTTCTGATTCGGCTCTCACTTCAGGTGCGGACGTCGCCGTGTCGGAAAGAGGCGCATGGGCTTCGACCTCTTCGCCTTCAACTCGCCCCGGGTCGGTTTTCCGCTCCGGCGCAGAGACGACGTTCCTGAGCATCTCCGCCTTCTGGCGGTCCATTTCCTCGCGCATCTGGAGGCGCTTTTTCACGAGGTCGAGGCGATCCTGCAGGTTGGTTTTGAGCATCCCCGGCTTGCGACGTGGCTGGCCTTCCGGCTCCGGAGCCGCCTTCGGCACCGCCTTGGCGGAGGCCTTTTTGTCGATCCGCCCGGCCACGGCCTGCGCCATCTCGTCGGTGGCGCCGACCATGTGAGTCTTGGCTTCGAACCCGAGTTCCCGAAGGAGGTTTACCATCTCATCCGACGACAGTTTGTACTTTCGGGCCAGTTCGTAAACGCGCATACGCCTTGCTATCCCTCGCTTACTTCCATGCTGCGCTCATCGAACGCTTCCGATTCGAGCTCCGACTCCAGTTTTTCCAGCTCCTCGATGAACGCCACAGCGCTGGCGCGCAACTTGGCCGCCGTTTTCTCCCCGATGCCTTCCGCGGCGACGAGCGCATCGTCGGGTGCCGAGGCCAGCATCTGGACGGTGGCGATGTCGACCGCCAGCAGGCTGGCAACCTGCTTTTCCGTGAGGCCCGGCAACTCGGCCACAGGAATGGCCGTCTGCTCGATTTCTTCGTGCACGGCCAGGTGATCGCTCTCGGAAAGGATGTTGATCCGCCAGCCTGTCAGCTTAGAGGCCAATCGCGCGTTTTGACCGTTGCGGCCGATCGCCAAGGAGAGCTTGTCGTCCTCGACGATGACCGTCATGGATTTTTCCGCGATGTTCATGTCGATACCCACAACGCGGGCCGGCGCCAGAGAGCGCGTGACGAAAAGCTGCGGGTCCGAAGACCACGGGACGATATCGATGCGCTCGTTGGAAAGCTCGCGCACGATGGCCTGCACACGTGCGCCCTTGACGCCCACGCAGGCCCCCACGGGATCGATGCGATCATCGAGCGACACGACCGCGATCTTGGAGCGTTCCCCGGGCTCGCGCGCCACCGCCTTGATTTCGATGACTCGCTCGAAGATTTCCGGCACCTCCAGCTCGAACAGCCTGCGCAAAAGCTCCGGATGGGCCCGCGAGAGGATGATCTGCGGACCCTTCACGTTCGATTGAACCTCGAGGATATAGGCGCGAATCCGATCCCCCTGGCGGTACTTCTCGCGCGGAATCTGCTCGCGCAGAGGGACGATACCCTCGGCCCGGCCGAGATGGACAATCACGTTCCCCTTATCAATCTGCTGCACGGAGCCCGTCACCAGTTCGCCCACGCGGTCGGCGTATTCGGCGACGATCTTCTCGCGCTCCGCTTCACGCACCTTCTGAATCAGCAGTTGCTTGGCCGCCGCAATGGCCGTGCGCCCGAATTCGCGCCACGGGATGACCATCTCCTGCTCATCCCCCACCTTGACTGTGTAGCCCCAGTCGGCCGCCATGTCGGGCGTTACCTCGGCGCCCGGCTCGTCGATCTCGTCCACGACCTTCACCCTGGCGTACATCGTGATGGCGCCCGTTTTGCGGTCGATTTCCACGCGAAAGTTCTCGGCATCGCCGTACTTCCGGCGCGCGGCGGAGAGCAGCCCCTGCTCGACGGTCTCGAGCACATAGTTCATCTCGAGGCTCTTGTCCCGTGCTATCTGGGTGAGGGCCTCGAGAACGTCCAGCCCGGAGATACCGCCGGTCTCCTGCTTGCTCTTAGTAGTTGCGCGTGCCATATTTTACCTGTGCAAAGGGGATACGGTCATCCGTGTCACCCAGCTGCAATCCAAAGTCGTCTACCTCTTTCAGCGTGCCCTGCCGGACAGATCCGTCGGCAAGCTGAAGCGTCAGCGTCTCACCCACGTAACGGTGGAAATCGCGCGGAGACTGGAGCCTCCGGTCGAGCCCCGGACTCGATACCTCAAGGACATACGGCTCGGACGCGAATCCCGATTGTTCCAGGGCCACGGCCAGAGCCCGACTGATCTTAGCACATTCGTCCAGCGCGATTCGCCCCGTCGGGCGATCGGCCAGAA
>Ga0326597_10012090_pt1 | contig 11390 bp, 12 predicted proteins | sample RVTome_12_FD_203789 | JGI IMG/M metagenome (GOLD analysis project Ga0326597, IMG submission 203789) | Soil microbial communities from uranium-contaminated site in the Upper Colorado River Basin, Wyoming, United States - RVT100D185 | ecosystem: Environmental > Terrestrial > Soil > Contaminated >...
AGACGATGGTCATAGCCAGCGACGCGGTCCGTCGGAGTGAGCGGCCACGGCAGCCGGTGCGACCAGCGATCGAAGACCCCTTGGACGTCGGCGGAGCCCAGCGCGTCGCAGGCGGCTTGGAGGGCCGCCGGATCCGGACAGGCGAGGAAGCCATTGTCGAGACTCGTAAACCGGACGCGCTGGCGACGCAGGTACTGCTTCACCCATTCGTGGCCGTTCAGACACAGCTTGACGGGATACGGGACGTACGTGCCCATCTTCAGAAAGGCCGGGCCCCAGTCGGGGGCGTGGACATAGAAATAGAAGTGCTTGACGGCCACGGCCTGCCGAGAAAAGTCGAAGGTCACGCTCCCCGTCGCCGTGCGGCGTTTGTGCGCCTTAAACGCGCGCATCTTCTCTTGTGCGGTCCCCAGCACGACGACGCCCTCGCGGCGTGTGAATCGCGCGCGGTAGTCGGCGACGATGTCATCTTTCCGCTGACCGGGCTTGAACTCCACGGCCGGCATGCGGTGCTGGCTCGCGACCGCGTCGACCGCGTTCAGGAACCGGTCATGCATCGGCCGGAAGAGGGCTGGCGAGGGGATCGGCTTTCCGAGGTGATCGTGGAGGACGTAGCACAAGCCACCCGATGTCTGGAGCTTGGGCATATAGGCATGCAGGTAGAGCCGGTCGATACAGCTCACCGAGAGCGTGACGTGCTGGCGGATAATGTCGGCGATGTTGGACGTCATCGGACCTCCTTGGTCGGAAGATCGATGATGGTACTCCGCAAGGAGGACGCCGGTGTTAGCATCGGTCCCAACATTTCCCAGTGAAGCTTCGCCTCACACCGATCGGCCACGCGATTAACACGATGCCACTTGTCGGTTTGAGGCGAAGCTTCACTGGTGGCCTGTCCGGGCTGAATCAGTACCGCTGGTAGCTCAGGTCTGCAGACCTGCCTCGGCCGGATCCCACCTGCAATCGCTTCGGCTGTCCGTCAGGAGTGGCTATCGTCAGAATGGTCGTCCCGCGGTTGGCTGTATGATTCCCGGCGACCGGTCTTCGCCTGTGAGAAGCTACTAACGGGAGGTCCCATGCGTTACGTGGCAGTCTGTTTGTTCTCGGTTTCAGCGGCGATGTTTGCTCAGACCCGCATTCTGTCGGACGAATCGAGAGCCAACCTTCACGGCCCTTTCAGCCAGGCTGCAGAACCGTTCCAGCGGCTCTTCGCCGGCAAGCTGGAGCGCATCATGGCCGGCGAGACGCCGCATCCGCTCGCTGACCGTGCGGCATGGGCGAAGATGATTGAGGACAGCGAGGCGAACTTCGTCAAGCGTGTGGAGGCGGAAAAGGCGAAGACAACGGTTGCCCGCTGAATCACCACGCTCGACGACTGCAACCCGAGGGGCTGGCCATTGCCTTGGGGAAGGGCTCCCATCGGACGCGTGACCTAGCGTAGCGTCCCTACGCCTTGTTCTTGTTCTTCCGGTCAGCAAGAGCGCGAAGTCGAACCACACGGTCCTCGATCGGGGGATGGGTTGACAGATAGGGGCTCAGACCGAGCGGGTCTGGACTCCGATCACGTTCGCCGAGGCGTTGAAGCACGCGGATCGCCCCGGCGGGATCGAATCCGGCGGCGCGCATGAGCAGCAGACCCAGTTCGTCCGCCTCGAACTCGTCCTCCCGCGAGTAGGCGCGCTCCAACCATTGGGAGCCGACCTGGCGAAGCCACAACGCGAGCGCTCCTCTGCCCGGTGACACCAGCGCCGCTGCGGATACGACCTTCTGCTTGAGCAGCCTGTCGATGGCATGTCGCCGGATGACGTGCGCCATCTCGTGCGCGAGCACAAAAGCCACCTCGTCCCTGTCCCGTTCGCACAGGTGCACGAGTGATCGCGCGACGAAAATGAAACCGCCCGGCAGTGCAAAGGCCGTCGGCCGATCCACCTTGACGGAAGTCATCTGGAAGCGATGGAGTCGATTCCGAACCACGGCCGTGAGCTGCTCACCAACCTCGTCCAGCAACGCCTGGTTGGTCTGATCCGAGTCGCAAGGCGTCTCCTCCAGTAGCGCCGCGGCCATGTCGCGCCCGACCTTGCGCTCCGCCTGGATGGCGTCGGCCTCGCTTCCCGCGAACGACTGCCAGATCCACCTGGCCTTGCGAGCCTGGACGCCTGCCATCCGGCCGAGTTTGTAGAAGCCGCCTCCAGCCACGGAACGAGTGTACCTGGCGATGTCCCGATGGCGGTAGGAAAGCGTTCGCGCCCTATAATCCACAGCCGTGAGCCTACAAGCCGGCGACCGTCTCGGCCCGCATGAAATGGTCGGCCCCCCGGGCGAAGGTGGCACGGGCGAAATCTATGGCGCGCCACCGACACCAAGCTCGACCTGGACGCGGCATTCCTGGGTCGATCCGAGCGCTCGAAGAAGTCGGATCCACCTGCCCCGCGTGCGTACCAGGAAGCTTTGGTGACGCGCGGCTGCTCGAGCGAATCGCGATGACGCGGCCGGCGCGGCTGTTGGCAAAGACCGGCGCGCGTTGGGCGCTACAGATCCAGCACACGTGGGATGGCAACGCCTTGGGAGAAGACGAGGCCGTGTCGGTGACGATGGAGCTCGGTGACGTCGAGCTCACGCTGAGGATCGACGCGCCCTTCCACGATGATCCGCCGCCAGATTCCGACGACCTGTGGACGCACGAGGTGGTGGAACTGATGTTGGCCGGCGCGGACGGCACGTACCTGGAGGTGGAGCTGTCGCCACACGGTCAGTACCTCGTGCTGTTCCTGCGCGGCGAGCGCAACGTCGTGCGTCGCGGCGTCGCCCTGGACTATCGCGCCGTCGTCGACGGGGGGCGCTGGCACGGCGTCGCCCACATTCCCGGCTTGCGGAGTTCGGTTTCTTCGGCGACTGCTTGTCCGACCCAGCCGCCCTGAAAAGATCGGCTCGCGGGCGTCGAAGACCGTCGGCCGGTGCCCTGGTGAGAACAGACGTCGGCATCGTATAATCCGCCGCAGGTATGCCGCTCTCCCCCGGCTCCCGTCTCGGCCACTACGATGTGACCGCCCTCATTGGCGAAGGCGGAATGGGGCAGGTCTACAGGGCCACAGACACGAAGCTGAAGCGCGAGGTGGCGATCAAGGTGCTCCCGTCGGCGCTGGCGGCCGATCCTGACCGCCTCGCCCGGTTCCAGCGGGAAGCCCAGGTACTCGCCAGCCTCAACCATCCAAACATCGCGGCAATACACGGGCTCGAAGAATCCGACGGGCAGAAGGCGCTCGTCATGGAACTGGTCGAGGGGCCGACACTCGCGGATCGGATCGCCGAGGGACCAATTCCGGTCGACGACACGTTACCCATCGCCAAGCAGATCGCCGAGGCCCTCGAAGCCGCGCACGAGCAGGGGATCATCCATCGCGACCTCAAGCCCGCCAACATCAAGGTGCGCGAGGATGGCACCGTCAAGGTCTTGGACTTCGGCTTGGCAAAGCTGGCCGACAGCGGGTCTCAAGACCCGCGCGACAACAGTGAGGGCCGTCGTCACAGCCAGTCGCCGACGCTGACCACGCCTGCGATGACGCAGGCCGGGATGATTCTCGGGACCGCGGCCTACATGGCGCCAGAGCAGGCGAAGGGCCGATCGGTCGACGGGCGTGCAGATGTGTGGGCCTTTGGCGTCGTGCTGTTCGAGATGTTGTCTGGCAGGCGAGCCTTCGATGGCGAAGACACCACGGACGTGCTGGGCGCGGTCGTGCGCCTGGAACCGGACTGGGAGGTGCTGCCGTCTCCGGTGCCTCCACGCATCCGGCAAGTGATTCGCGGGGGCCTGCAAAAGAACGTCAAGTCTCGCATTGCGCACATGCAGGACGTTCGGTTGGCCATGGAGGGGACGTTCGAGACAACGGCGAGCGCATCGTCCGACGCGGTCGCCGCGCCTCAGCTTCAGCTGTGGCAGCGACCGACGCCCGCGCTTGCTGCCGCGCTGGCGCTGCTTGTGGTCGGGATCGTCGCTGGCTGGGCGTTGATGCGCCCCGACGTCGTTCCGGCAGACCTGGTGCGGTTCACCATTGTCCCGCCCGACACCGCCCCGTTGGCCTTCGGGGGGACTGTTCAGGATCTTGCGATCTCCCCCGATGGCACCCAGGTCGTCTACCGGAGTTTCACGCCAAGTGGCGCGTCCCAGCTCAATCTGCGGCCCCTTGACCAGCTCGTCGGGGCGCCTCTCCGGGGCACGGAGGGGGGCGCTAGTCCGTTTGTGTCCCCTGACGGCGAGTGGGTGGGGTTTGTTGAGGGCGCGGGCAACACAGTCCTTCAGAAGGTCTCGATCTTCGGCGGGCCGCCCGTGACGGTGACCGAATCTCCGAATCGGCACGGGAGGGCCCGGCGTGACAGGGGGTCTGTTCCGGGTGTTGGGAGGCGGCGGTGAGCCCGAGGTGCTGACAACGCCTGACGCCGAGCAGGATGGGTGGCCGTTTATCATCCCCGGACGAGACGCCGTCGTGTTCGTGAGTAGCGCGGGCCCACCACGCACAACCGGCCAGCTCGCCGTGCTCGACCTCACCACCGGGGACGTGACGCGACTCGGCCTCGCGGGTGTCAGCCCTCGCTATGTGTCGACGGGGCACCTGGTCTACGCCGCCGAGGACGGCTCGGTGCGTGCCGTGGCGTTCGACGCCGCGTCGCTCACGGGCAGCCCCGTCCCGCTGGTGGAGGGCGTCAGCGTCAAACTGTCCGGCGCCGCCAACTTCAGCATCTCGGATGCCGGATCGCTCGTCTACGTTCCAGGGGAATCTTTTGCGGAGGAAGTTTCTCGCGAATTGGTCCGGGTGGATCGCGAAGGAAATGCCTCACCTGTGACGGAAGCGCTCGGGGATTGGGAAAGTCCCCGATTCTCACCCGATGGCCAGAGGCTGGCCGTCAGAAGGATGGGGCCAGCAGGAGGCTCCGACCAAGACGTGTGGATGCTGGACCTCTCCCGCGGGACCTTGACCCGACTCACCTTCGGGGACGGTCTCCGCCCCCTGTGGTCGCCCGACGGTGAAACGATCTTTTTTGGTTCGGTTCGAGCGGGTAGGTACAACATTTTCTCGAAGCCCGCCGACGGCAGCGGCCCCGCCCAGCAAGTGACGAACTTGCCCATCCAGGTGTTTCCCGCAGCGATCACATCGGACGGGCAGACCATCGTCTTCCGGCAGGGTGGCGGAGGCGAGAACTTCGATATCGGGATGGTGCGTTTGGAGGGAGACGGGGAGCCGGAGATGCTTCTTGAAACATCCTTCAACGAGCACACCCCGAAGCTCTCGCCGGACGACCGGTGGCTTGCCTATGTCTCCAATGAATCCGGTCGAGACGAAATCTACGTGACGCGCTTTCCGAGAGGCGGCAAGTGGCAGATATCGACCGAGGGTGGTACGGAGCCGATGTGGTCCCGAGACGGTCGCGAGCTCTTCTACCGGAACGGCGAGCAGATGATCGCGGTCGCCATCTCCGGCGGCTCGGAGCTTTCTCCAGGGAGGCCCACCGTGCTGTTCGAGGGACCCTATGATTTGAAAGACGGTCCTGGTGCCACGAACTACGACGTCACGCTGACGGCCAGGGGTTCGTGATGGTCAGGACGGTCGAGGCGCAGTCACGAACAGGAACGATCGCCGTCGTCCTGAACTGGACAGAAGAGCTGCTCGAGCGTGTGCCCGTCCCGTGACGTCGTGAAGCCCGCTTCACATGTGCCACGTGCGACGGCGTTTTGTCGCTCGAAGCGTACGAACGCCGCGTAACGCCCGCCCGCCCGCCAGCCAGGTAGTCCGCCCCCTGGGATCGCCCCTGATGCCGCTCTCGTCCCGGGACGACCAGGAGAGGTGCTCAAAGCGCGCGTACCGGTTAACTCATACCCCTAAAGAACAAGGTTGGGCCTAGTCCGACGTGGGTTTGCCATACCGCCCGAGCACCATGGCCGATGCGTTCGCGACCCACAGGGCGATGCCGCTGTAGCCTAATGCGGCGCACACCGCCCACGCCCTGAACGCGCGGTCTGGCGCCAGAATGCGGAGGGCCTCCACCCAGCCGCCGGATCGCCGCCGCAGCGTTTCCGGCAGCAGGATGATCATCGCCACCATCGTCAATAGGCCGTGCGCGGCGATGATCCACAGCGGCGCCCGCCAGCCCCACGCGGCGGACGACACACCGGCAATCCAGGGCCCCAGCAGCGGCACCATCCCCATCCAGCCGATCGACCAGGCGAGGGTACGCCCGAGATGCAGCGGGTTACTCACATCGCGCACGACGGCTCGGGCCAGAATCGGACCTGCCGCACCGCCAAAACCCTGGACGAGGCGAGCGAGCACGATTGTTTCCAGGTTCTGCGCCGAGGCGGCGGCAGCCGCAGCCAGCGTAAACGTGAGCAGTCCACCCAGCAGAACCGGCCTGCGCCCGTAGTGGTCGGCCAGCGGCCCGATCAGCAGATGCGCTGCGGCGAAGCCGAGCAAATAGGTGCTGAGGGTGTACTGCGCCCAGGCCATGTCGCGATCGAACGCTATCGCGAGATCGCTGAGCACCGCGGAATACACGTCCATGCCGATGGGCAGAATCGCCAGGTTCAGGGTGGTGAGCAGAATGAGCTGGCGAGGCTTGATCATCGGCCGGACGAGCATATACGAAGATGCATCGGCGGCCGGACGCCGGCGCGATTCATGAGATGCGTGCCGGGTGTCCGCTCAGTCAGGAGATCACATGACACCGTTGGATGTGCTTCGTAAGCACCATGTCATCCGTGGCCTCCCGGAGTGCCTTGTAGTGTGCGGTCTCGCGGTGTGCGTCGAACGCGGCCGCGTCGGTGTACTCCTCGTAAAAAATAATCGTGTCGGCATCGTGTTCGGTGGCGAGCACATCGAAACGATGGCAGCCTGATTCGTCGCGTTTGGAGGCTGTCGCATTCGTCAGAATATGCGAACGGAACTCATCGGCAATGCCCGGCTTCAGGTTGACGGTAACGACGACGGCAAAGTGACTCATGAATATCTCCTTGGGACGACCCATGTTCTCGTTGACGACGGGTGACTGATCCCGAAGGCTGTCTGGCCTACCGTACAGGAAATCGCACCCTCACGTGGCGCCGAGCGATATGATCCGTTGCAGACATGCCGACAATCTTCAACGCGGTGATGCGGATGAGCACGACGTGGCAGCAGGTCGCTCAATCCGTGTCACAAGGAGACCATAGTGATGGCTGACCCCGTCCTCCTGGAAGTATTCACCGACTACGTCTGACCGTGGTGCTACCTCAGTACCGGGCGTATTGACAGACTGAAACAGCAATTCAAAATCACGGTGCAGTGGGTGTTCTTTCCGCTGCATCCGGACACGCCTGCGGACGGGCAGTCGCTTGACGAGTTGTTCGCGGGACGGGGCCTGGATCTGCGGGCCATGCACCAGCGCATGGCGGCCCTGATGCGTAGCGAAGGGCTGCCGTACGGTGAGCGTACGTTCACCTACAACAGCCGACTGGCCCAGGAACTTGGCAAGTGGGCGGACACGCGTGGCGTCGAGGCCATCCACGACGCCGTGTACAGAGCGTACTTCGTGGACAACCGAAACATCGGTGATGTCGAAGAATTGGTCACGCTCGCAGGGTCGGTGGGGCTTCCCAAGGACGAGGCGCGGGATGTGTTGTCGGAGCGACGATTCAGGCAGGCGGTCGATGCCGATTGGGTGAAATCACGGCAATACGGGGTGACGGGTGTCCCCACCTTCGTCTCGGGCGAACATGGCGTAGTGGGCGCCCAGCCTTACGAGATGCTGGAGCAGTTGGTCCGCGCCGCGGGTGCGCTGCCCTTGCGCGGATCAGCGTCGTCCTGAACCCGGCGGGGAGGGGCATGACCGTTGGCATCAAGTGGCGCGCCTGTCCGTCGAGGGGCCGCGCCCGGCGCCTATACCGGGCGCCTATACCGACAGTAGCCGGGGCATGGCCATGCCCGCCGTGAAAGGACAGGAAGACCCGGTCGCGAGAGTCGTATTGTGACCCACTCCTGTGCGCGTTTAGAACACAGAGAGCGTAAATACCTGAGCGATCAATAACTTCTTCCGATTCGTCGGCCGTGCCGGTCGCATCGTTGTTCCTTCCTGAGACATCCTTCCCGTCGCCGCGCCGGCGGGCGATCTCGCCAACGTGTTGCTCTTGCTGGACTTGATTGAATTCCTCCACAACGGACCGGCTCTTGCGCTTGCTTCTGCGTCAGCGGGCAGGGAAAAACGGAAAGGGCTATTCCATGATTATTCAGGCAGCGGACCGATTCGTATGCGCCCATTGCTGGGTCGCCACCGCCACCGCGACGGGCGATCGGTGGCTTCTTGTCTGTGAAGGCTGCGGCCATCGCACGGACGAGTTGCCGCTCACCAAGCTTGATCGGGAGATGCGTTCCATCCCGGCGCAGGTGTACAGCCACCGAAGGTAATAGGGAAGGCTTCCCACCGAACGCCGTCCGCCGCGATCAGCGCACTATTGGAACAGGTCCGCTTTCGGCCAGGAAGCCGTCATTCGACCGCCCTGACGAGATGGTCTTCCTCTGGCTTCAGTTGCGAGCAGCGCCGATCCAACTCTCGTAGGAAATCGGTCTTCCGAGACGGAGATATCAGGATTCTCCTGCGCTCGTCATTCCACTTGATAAATAGCCTGTCGAGCGAACACGCCGGACTGGACAATGGATTGCGCGATGGCCTCACCGAGTCGATCTCGGCAAGTGGGACACGATAGCGGAACGGTCCGCACCTTCCCACCGCCCTGGCGTCCTCTCGTGCCGTCGAGCAAGCGCATCTGCTGCTCGAGGTCGCATGAAATCGGAGGACAAGTGGTTCCCCATCCTCGAGAAGTGGGCCGGAATGACGCCTCAGGAGCGTGCCGCCTGATCGATACTCCAGTTAACCATGAACTTCATCAGCTTCTCCTCTCACTCGAGTAAGCCTCGCAACCTGGAAGCGAGCGGCACGAAGAGCAGCGGCTACGAAAGAACGCCATCTGCCACGGCCCGGACGGCGCCAGTATAGCCTGACCCACCGTCAAGGCCGACGGCGACTTCTCGGCTGTCTAACCCGGCAGAAGCGTCCGCTCTGCCTTCGCCCACGCTGCTCGCCCAACCGGGCTAGAATCGGATCGTGACCTCTCCGGCCACGCTGTTGGGAAGCCTAATTACCGGCTGGGTGGCGTAGAGGTCAAGGACTGTTCTGCCACCGCTAGCAGTTCGGGTGGTCGCGCAGTAGTCTCGCCGCGAGGACAATCTTGCACGGGAGCCACACAGCGAGCACCACTCGCTGGAGCAGCACCACTCGCTGGAGCAGCCCGAACCACGAGTGGAGCGGCGCGTCATCTGCGACTGCGAAGCTAGCCATCACCATGAACAGGATGACGATGGCGATCCCGCAGGCACGCGTGTAATCTGAGAGGCTCTGCCAGGCAGGGTCGCGCGACATGCGTCCCGACATCAGGGCGAGCCCTATCCCCGCACCCAGAAAGGCAAGGATGGAAGCCACCGCGTGCCCCGGCGGCTCGACGATCGCGCCGCTGGCGTCCTTGATCATTGGAAACACACCCGCGAGCATGAGGCCGACGCCACTCAGCATGAGGATCCCGGGACCGACCACGCCAGCCCGGGACGGTCGCATTCCCCGGTGGCGCCCGATCGCAGTCGCGGTCATGAGTGACCCGAATACGTAGAAGTTCGCGTTTTGGATCCAGCCGTAAGGCCACACAGCCAGCGCGCTGATGGGCATGACGATGTGACTGTAGTCTGGCTGGAGCAGGCCCTGAATGACGACGAGCGCCGTGAACAGAATCGGCGCGGCGATACCCGCCACCGCCAGCTTTGCCATCCGCGCATGCGACCACTGTACTGGCTGTGTGTCAACCGGTCTCAGGGCGTGAACGTCGCACCTTCCTCGGCGCGAAGCCTCTCCGCCACTCCATTGTCCAAGCACTTGTAAATACAGTAGTGTCGTCAGTCTAACGACGTCGGCTCCCTCGTCCCCAGCCGCTGTCTGGGACGTTCTTGGACGCAGCATGGCGCGAGAGGTCCTGCCGTCGCCCTGTCACTGTCCACGGTCCGGGTTGCACAGAACGAGAAGTTGCCGTTGAGCAGCCGTTTTCGAAGGAAGAGCACATGAGATTCTTTCAACTTTCCGTCACGGTGGTTCTCAGCGGCGGGCTCGCATTCGCGGCTGGTCAAGAGTCGGCGACGCAAGCCGTCGAGCTTCGCGTGCTCAGCTCCAACGGGGTCAAGGCGGTGTTGGAGATGGTACAGCCCGTGATGGAGCAGGCGATCGGTCGGGACCTGTCCATCGAGTTCAGCACGTCAGCGTCGCTGAAGACCAGGATAGAAGGCGGGGAGGCATTCGACATTGCGATTCTCACACCGTCTCTCATTGATGCGCTGGTCACGCAGGGCCTGATCATTGCCGACTCCCGCGTGACGTTCGCGCGTACCGGCGTGGGCGTGGGTGCACATGAGCGCGCGCCCGTGGCCGATGTCAGCACGGTCGAGGCGCTGAAGGGCACATTGCTTGGCGCCAGTTCGGTCGCCATGACCGCCGACGGCCAGAGCCGACGTATCTCAGACAGCGCGTTCGAGCGGCTCGGCATCGTCGATGCGATGCGGCGGAAGATCATCCTCGTGGGTCCGGGCGCGGGACCGCACTCGGTTGCCGCTGGCGAAGTGGAGCTCGTGCTGACGCTGGTTAGTGAGATCGTGTCAGTGCCGGGAGTCCAGCTCCTCGGCCCCTTCCCGGACGAGGTCCAGGGCTACATTTCCTTCACGGCGGGACAGCATCCGAGTGCTACCGATACAGAGGCGGCCAGCGACCTGCTGCGATTCCTTGGCGACCCATCCGTCGCGGCCGCGGCGGCCGCGAACGGTATGGAGACCATGGAGCAGTAGGTCGAGGTTATCGTGGAATCCCTCGCCGACTGGCTGAACGATGTCAGGTGCTCATCGTGGTTCGAGCATCTCGCCGAGCACGCGGCCAGGGAGCCCCGGCATCTCGAGCCCAAGAAGCTCGCAAATCGTGGGCGCGATGTCGTAGTTGTGAACGTGGCCGATTCTCACGTTTTCTCGGATGCGTCGCCCGCGCGCGAGTAGGATCGGGTACATCAACTCGTGAGAGGGCAGGGCCCCGTGGTCGTAGTAAGGCTGTCTTAGTCTCGTTCGGCGCGTCGAGTCGCTGTCCTCGTCGATCATGACGCGCGTATCGATATCGCCAAGAACAATGTAGTGGCCCAGCACATACTTGTTGTCTTCGTACCGAGGCAAACCCATCGCCTCGTGCTCTTCAGGGCGGATGATTCGGTTGACGCCTTCGAGACGAAGCGCCCTTTCGAATGTGTCGTCGAGCGTGCGCTGGTCACGATTAGGTTGAAACTGCTCGGT
>Ga0326597_10012091_pt1 | contig 11390 bp, 11 predicted proteins | sample RVTome_12_FD_203789 | JGI IMG/M metagenome (GOLD analysis project Ga0326597, IMG submission 203789) | Soil microbial communities from uranium-contaminated site in the Upper Colorado River Basin, Wyoming, United States - RVT100D185 | ecosystem: Environmental > Terrestrial > Soil > Contaminated >...
ACGAGATGGTCCGGCTGGCCGAGGATGTCGGCCCTCCGACACAGATCCTCCTGACCCGGCTTTATCATCGGCGCGTCATGTGCGTGCACCTGGTGAAGACAGGCAAGCTGCCCTTCCACGTCAGTTACGAACGCGGGAGACGCATGCCGCTGGATCGTGGCGCCGCCGGCAAAGTGGTCCTGGCGCATCTCGGCAACAAGATGCTGACCGAAATGTTCTCGGACAAACCGGATGAGGAACTGGCTGTACTCCGCAAGAGCCTGCAGGTGATCAAGACGCGCGGTTTCTCGATGACCGAGGCAGAGATCGAACAAGGCGCGCGCGGACTATCGGTCCCGGTTTTCGGCCCCGATCAGCGCCTTGAGGGCAGCCTCTCCGTAGTGATCGAGCTGGAACGGCCAGACTACGAAGAAGTGATCAAGAAGCTCATCCGGTCGCGCAAGCTGGTAGAAGCGAACCTCGCCATCGGCGCCCTTGCCCTCTGAAGCTGACACTGTTTCCGGAACGTCGGGTGACAAACTTGCGCCAGATCGATTCTTATTAATTGATAAATCCGTTGACGGTGCCCGCCCTCTTGGCTAATACCGTGCCGCCGACTCCCGGAAAAGCTGGCGACATGGTTCGGTTGAATTTCACGCCGAAAATCATGGCTATAGGCTTCCTGTCCGTATGACGTGACCCCGTTTGCGGCAGAGGCAACGGGCCAGGACGGCGAAGAGAGAGGGCGTCGAAAGAATGGGAAATGTGACCGGAGGTGAGCTTGTCGTCCGCACTCTGATGAAGGCCAGGGTGGAGACGATATTCGGTTTGCACGGCGCTCATATCGACCCGGTGTTCCAGGCATGCCTGGATCATGCCCTGCCTATCATAGATACGCGTCACGAAGCTGCGGCCGGACATGCGGCCGAAGGTTATGCTCGTACCAGCGGCAAGCTGGGCGTCGCGCTGGTCACTGCCGGCGGGGGCTTCACCAATGCCGTCACGCCCATAACCAACGCCTGGAAAGATCGTACGCCGGTCCTTTTCATCACCGGATCGGGAGCCCTGAGGGACGATCAAACGAACACGCTGCAAGCCGATGTCGATCAGGTTGCGATAGCCAAACCGATCACGAAATGGGCCCATCGCGCCATGGCCACCGACCATATCCCGCGGCTCATGGACCAGGCGATGCGTATCGCCCTGACTGCGCCGCGCGGTCCGGTCCTGCTCGACATTCCCTGGGACGTTCTCATGGGCCAGGTGGATGAGGACGCGCTGGGTCCGGTGATGCCCAATCCGCCGATCGGTGCCTCCGTGCCCGGAGCGGAGGATCTCCAGGCCGCGCTCGAGATGCTGCGCGGTGCGGAAAGGCCGGTGATCGTCGTCGGATCGGATGCCCGTTCCGGGACATCGGAAGCCGAACTGGCGGAACTGTGCCGTGTCACGGGCGTCTCTGCCTTCGCGGATACCGAAGGCCTGAGCGTGCTCAATGCGCTGCCCGACGAGAATTACGGCGGTCCGCTGCAGGGACTCTACAGCTTTTCGGCTGCCGACGCGGCGCCTGATGCGGTCTTGATGTTGGGCGTTCGTTTCGGTCTGAGCACGGTGCACGGTTCGGGCAAGCTGATCCCGCATGGGGCCAAGATCGTGCAGATCGATGCGGATGGACGGGAACTGGGGCGCCTGCAGCCCATTCAGCACGGCATTGCCTGCGATCCGTCGGCTGCCATCGGGGCACTTGCTCGAGCCGCGGGCGAACTTGAGTGGCCGGATCGCAGTGCCTGGCGTTCGCAAGTAAAGTCGCTGTTGCGGCAGCGGCGTGAAATGATCAGCGCCAAGGCGGTCAGCGCATCGCCGCTGCACCCGTTCCGGGCATCGGAAATCGTCGCGCGACATTTGACGCCGGACACGACTTTGGTGGCGGACGGCGCCCTGACTTATCTGTGGTTCAGTGAAGTCTTGGCCGAGGCCCGGCCCAGCAAGTACCTGTGTCATGGCTATCTCGGTTCGATGGGCGTTGGCTTTGGAACCGCCCTGGGCGCGCAAGTCGCGGATTTGCCCAAGGGCCGCCGAACAATCCTGGTGACAGGGGACGGGGCGGTTGGCTTCAGCATTGCCGAATTCGACACGCTGGTGCGCAAAGGCTTGCCCGTGGTGGTGGTTGTCATGAACAATCAAAGCTGGGGCGCCACGCTGCATTTTCAGCAGCTGGCCGTCGGCGCCAATCGCATCACCAATACACGGCTGGAGAACGGCTCTTACGAGAAGGTTGCCGAGGCGTTCGGTGCGGCGGCCTATTTCGTGGAGGACGAAGCAAGCTTCGAACAGGCGCTGAGCGAGGCCCTTTCGCAGGACAAACCGGCCTGCATCAACGTGCGTGTCCAGCGAGACCCCATTCCGCCCGAGGAGATGATCCTGATCGGCATGGACCCGTTCGCTGCCCCGCAAGCCGGCGAGGGCTGAGCGCGTGCTGGAAGGCCTATTGTCATTCGGTCAGCCTGTCGGCGGACTCATCCAGATCGCCTACACGGTTCCCGATCTGGATCGGGCGATGGCCGATTATTCTCGACTGCTGTCGGCCGGGCCCTGGTTCGTATTGCGGGACTTTGCCGGCATCGATCCTGTCTATCGCGGAGCGCCATCCACGGCCCTGTGCGATATCGCCCTCGGGTTCGTCGGGCATATCCAGATCGAGCTCGTCCAACCCCAGGACGATCGCCCTTCCGTCTACAAGGAAGCCATCGAAAGAGCGGGTTTTGGCTTCCACCACTTCGGGGTGGCCACGGGCGATATGGCAGCGGCGCGCAAGGACCATCTTGCCAGGGGATACGAGGAGGCTTTCAGCGCCAGAACGCCTGACGGGGGGAGCGTCATTCACTTCGATACCATGGGAGCCATGCCCGGCATGATCGAACTGATCCATGCCGGCGAAGGTCTCAACGCCATGTTCGGCGCGATGCATGAGGCGTCGGTCAATTGGGACGGTTCGGATCCCGTGCGAATCTTCGGCTGAACAAGCGGGAGCGAGAGGCAGATGTCACAAATGCTTGCCGACCGCGTGGTGGTGATAACCGGGGGCGCGAGCGGTATCGGCCGCGGAATAGCGCTCGCGGCCCAGCGCCATGGCGCGCGCGCTGTCGTTATCGGAGACCTCCAGCAAGAGCCACGAGAGGGCGGAAAGGCGACGCACGAGCTGTTGCTGGAAGCTGGGATCGAGGCCGAGTTCGTGCGGGCCGACGTCACCTCGAAACAGCACATGGAAACGCTGCTGTCCGCTGCCGAGAAGTGGGGCGGGGTCGACCTCATGGTCTGCAATGCGGGCATTGCGCTGCCGGACGACGGCCCTGACATCTCGGCGGAGCGATACAGGTGGCTGGTGAACGTCAATCAGGAGGGGGCGCTCTATTCCGCCCAGGCGGCGATCGCTCAGATGAAGCGTCTGGGAAAGCAGGGTAGCGTCGTCTTCATATCGAGCATGGGCGGGCTTCGCGGAGCGGGCTTCACGGCCGGGTACTGCTCCACGAAGGGGGCGATCAACCTGCTGACCGCGGCGCTCGCGGACGCCCACGGCCCGGACAACATTCGCGTCAACGCGGTTTGTCCCGGCCTGATCGAGACCGAACTGGTCAACTCGTCGCCAGCAGTTGCCGCAGCATTCGAACCGCTGCGGCAGAGGATGCCGCTACGCCGGCTCGGCCAACCCTGTGAGGTGGGCGATGTGGTGGCCTGGCTGGGCTCGCCCTATTCGTCGTTTGTAACGGGTGTGACACTGCCCGTGGATGGCGGTCAGACGGCGATAATCTAGCGGTTCGTCACCGAAACGCGGGATCATTGCCGCTGGTTCACCATCCTTCAGCTCTTGGATCAGCCGGCGCGTTTCCCGGTGACCGCCATGGCCCCCATGATCCCGGCTTTGACCGAGCCGGACAGATCGTCACCCTCGACGGTAACGTCGCCTTCCAATGTCATCGCAATGGGAACGGTCATGTCCATCTTCCAGGTGAGGCGGTTGCCCTCGATCTTGCCGTCCTGGACCTCGAGAGGGCCGGCAGGCCCGGTCATCGTTCCGGTAAAGCTCGCGCCGTCTTCGCTCGGAATGACGGTGAAGGTGCCATTTTGGTCGCCCATCGGGCTTGCCGTCACACACTCGAAAGTTCCGCCCACAGACATGCTCTTCTCCCTCATCCTTTGTGCCGCATCTTACGCCCAAGCCTAGCATCGGGCGGATGGGCAATCAATAATATGTAATCAAATTACTGGGCGCGGCTTGCGCGGTGGGCGCACCACCGAAAGTATCGCCGCACCGAACAGATTGACGGTCGCGGCAATCAAGAATGCCGCCGAATAATTTCCCTGGCTGTCGAAGAGCCACCCGCCCACGATCGGCGTCATCGCCCCGACAAGTGTCTGCGCGAACAATGCGACGCCGATGAGAGTGCCGAACACCTTCATTCCAAAATAGTTCATCAGCATGGCCGTCTGCAGGACGAGCGCGGCGCCGAAGCCAACACCGAACGGCGCTGCATAAAGGGCTATCCCAATCGTGCTCGTGGCAAAGGGCGCTGCAAACAGCCCGCAAGCGATCAACAGGCACGACAATGCCCAAAGGAGCCTGGGTTCGATGCGATCGCCCAATGATCCCAGGACCAGCTTTCCCACGAGCGTGCCGCCGGAAATGATCGAGACCGCCATGGCGGCCTCCGCCGGCGCCTGGCCAAGGTGGCGCAGATTGGGAACGCCGTGAGAAAGCACCAGCGTTAACCCCATCAGATTCGTCATGATCGCAGCAACTATGGCCCAGAACGCAAATGTTCCGCGCGCTTCGGCGAAAGAGAAATCCTCTTGGGTAATATGGACCTTGGGGCTGGGCCGCTGCGTTCTCTTCGCATCGTGGCCATCGCCGTCCGGCAATTGCCCCAGGTCCTCCGGCCTCTCGCGCACGAACATGGCGGCCGCAATGCCGATCGACACTGATAGCCCGCCAACGAGCATCCAACCGCTACGCCAGTCTCCCGTATAGGCGATGGTCCAGTCCAGCAGCGGCGCGGCGACCAGACCGCCCAGACCGTTCGCCGAAAACATGATCGACAGCGCAAGCGCGCGCTTCCGGACGAACCACCGCCCGATGCCGATCTGGGTCGCGATATTGCCGCCAATGGCAATGCCGCTCGCCGTTATGAGTCCAAAGGCCACGATCACGCCTGCCGTGCTTTCGACCACGGTTGCCAAGAGCAGCGAACCGATGGCGATCACCAGGCTACCCACGAGGAGCGCCGCGCGTACACCGAAACGCTGGATGCCAAGAGCGACGAGCGGAGCCGGCAGGCCCATCATGGCCATGAAAACGCCGAATGAGAGACCGAGCTCGCTGCCGCTCAGTCCCAGGTCTTCCACCATATAACCGCTGATGACGCCCGAACCGTACATTGGGAAAGCAAGATTGACGGCCAAGACCAGCCAGAACAGGAACAGCACGGTCCAACCGTAAAAGCGCCCGCGGGCAGCAGCTGGCCGGTCGGTGACCCGTCCGGTTTCAGGCGTGGAAGCTCCGGTCATTGATGATCCTATCCCGTTCGTTTTCCCGGCGCGTCGCCGGATCAGACGAGGCCTTTGCGGCGGCGCTTGATCTCGCCCTCGTCGACCTCGACCGGGGCGGGGACTTTCATCCCCCTCTGCACTGCCGGGCGCTCGGCGATACGATCGATCCAGCGGGTGAGGTGGGGGAGTCCGCCGAGATCGAGCTCGATGAATTTATACGCCTGTGCCCAACTCCAGTGGGCGATGTCGGCGATCGAGTACGCGTCGCCCAGCAGCCATTCGTGAGTCTTCAGGCGCGTGTCGAGGACTTCCAGCAAGCGCTTGCTCTCACGCTGGTAGCGGCCGATGGCGAATTCGATCCGTTCCTCGGCATAGCGCAGGAATACCGCCGCCTGGCCCATCATCGGGCCCAGCCCGCCCACCTGGAACATGATCCATTGCAGTGCCTCAGATTTGCCTCGGGGATCTGCTGGAATGAGTTTCTGCGACTTCTCCGCCAGATACATCAGGATCGCGCCGGATTCGAAGACCGCGAAGGGGCCGCCATCGGCTTCATGATCCACAATGGTCGGTATGCGGCCATTGGGATTGAGCTTGAGATAGTCGTCGGTCTTTTGCTCGCCGGCCGAGAGGTCGAGCGCGTTGATGCGGTAGGAGAGGCCCATCTCCTCCAGCGCGATGGCGACCTTCCAGCCATTGGGTGTCGCCGCGGTATAAAACTCGATCATAGGGCCTCTCAGTCAGTCGCGGTATTCGAGATCGGCGTGAATGCCGGACGATGGGCTATCCATTCCGGCTGAAAATAGCTACCAAAATTATTGACAAATGAGAGATGGATACGACACAGTCATCATTATAAGATATTTTTGCGGCTTTCGGGCCGGATCGCCCCATCTGCATCTGGCTCCGAAGCCTCGTGCCGAGATCGGGCTACTGAACTGAGGATTGCATGAAGGATTTGCAGGGAAAAACCGCGTTCATAACGGGAAGCGGCGCGGGGATGGGGCTTGGCATGGCCTATGCCTTTGGGCGCGCCGGCATGAAGGTCATGATCTCCGACATCCGTCCCGACGTCCTGGAGGAAGCGCTTGCCGGTCTCCAGGCAGAAGGGATTGAGGCGGATAGCATCGTGCTGGACGTGGCTGATCGCAACGCAATGGCCGAAGCTGCGCGAAAGACCGTCGAGCGCTTTGGCAGTGTCGACATCGCGATCGCCAACGCGGCGGCGATGATGATCGGCAGGGTCCGCGATGGCAGCTTCGACGACTGGGACTGGACTAACTCAGTGAATATCGGCGGGGTGATCAACCTGATCCAGTCCTTCCTGCCGATCCTTCGCGAGCAGGGAAGTGGCCATATCGTGGCGACGGCGTCGATGGCCGGCATTTCGCGCGTTCCGCACGGCGGTCTGTATTCGGTCCAGAAAGCGGCGGTGGTGGCGATCATGGAATCGCTGGCCGCGGAACTCGCGAACGAGAACGTGGGAGTATCGGTCATTTGCCCGGGGCTGACGAAGAGCGGCGGCGGCGGCGCAGCCAATCTGCGTCCGGAGAAATTCGCCGAGCACGGCGTCAAGTTTCAGATGCCGGCGCCTCCCCAGAACGCCGATCCGGACGCGCCGCCGCCGCCCAGCCCGATGGACTTCGCGATGGACTGGATGGAACTGGGCGAACGGGTGCTCGCGGGCATCAAGGCGGGCGATCTGTTCATCCTGACCCACAGCGAGTTTGGCGATCAGATTCGCGAGGAGTTCGCCCCCATCCTGGCCGCCATGGATGGCGACAATCCGGCGCCCCGGCTGCCGCCTGAAGAAGCCGCGGCGGGGAAGGCTCCTCCCGGCATGGATTTCGGCCTCTATGCGCGTGAACTGGTGCGCAAGAAAGCGGCGGCGCAGTGAGTGTCGAACTCTACCATTTCGAACCCAACGCGAATGGTGGCAAGCCGATCATCGCTCTGAAGGAAAAGGGCGTGGCCTTCACCAGCCACTGGGTCGACCTGCTCAACGGGCAGCAATACGAACCTGAATACCTCGCGGTGAATCCCAAGGGGCAGGTTCCCACGCTCGTGCATGACGGCACGGTGATCTGGGAATCCACCCCGATGGGCGAGTATATCGACGAGGCATTCGAGGGTCCGTCCCTGCGCCCGGAGGATCCCGTCGAGCGCGCCCGCATGCGGAACTGGAGCCGGTTCGGCGACGAGTTCCTGGGACCGTCGCTTTCGATGATCGGCTGGAGCAGCTTCATCGCCCCGATGATGAAGCAGAAGGACCCGGCTGAGCTGGAGGCCTTCCAGCGGAAAATACCCACCGCCGAACGCCGCGAGGCCTGGCGCAAGACCATCGAGAGCGACTTCAGCGAAGAGGAACTGGCTGAGTCCCGGCGACGCCTGGCGGTGTCGGCCGAGCGGCTGGAGGAGCAGCTTTCCAGGACCGAGTGGCTGGCGGGGAGCAGCTATTCGCTCGCGGACATCAACCTGTTCAACATGGCCGCGGGCCTGCCGATGATGGTGCCGCATGTCGCCAACGCGGAACGAGCGCCCCATCTGCTGCGCTGGATCGAGAGGATCCGCGCGCGCCCCGCGGTGGCGGCTGCCATGGCATTGTCGCGGAACGCTTTCCAGAGGGGCAGGTAATGCCGATCCTTTATCATCAGCGGCCCGTTGCCCATTCCGCCAAGGTTCTCATCGTGCTCGCTGAAAAGGGGCTCGCGTTCGATTGCCGCCTGGTCGATCCGCCGTGCGGGTTGCAAGACCCGGACATTATGAACGCAGGCCACGCCGGATCGGTCCCGGTCCTGGTGACCGACGAGGGCGCGGTGATCGGCGAGTCCAGCACGATCGCCGAGTATATCGACGATACTCACCCCGAAGTGCCCCTCATGCCGCGGGACGCGGTGGGCAAGTGGCGAGCTCGGGTCTGGTTCAAATTCGTCAATGAGGACCTCGCACCTGCTACCGGCGTGCTGGCATGGAATGAATGGGGACGGCCCGGCCGCGACGAGGCCGCTCTCGCCGCCATTCCACCGCAGCTAGAAGCCCTGCCGCAGGACCGGCAAGCTTTCTGGTGCGAGGCCTTCTTCGGTTTTGGCAAGAAGCGGGTCGACCATGCCCGGCAGAAGATCGCCATGGTTGTCGGCCTGATCGAGGCCCGGCTTCTTGAGTTCGAGTATCTTGCCGGCGATACCTACTCGCTTGCCGACATCGATGTCTGGCCGTTTGCCAGCGTCCTGCCGGAACTCGTACCCGATCTTGCCGGCCCGGGCAGTGCGCCGAAAATGCACGAATGGATCGAGAAGGTCGCGCAGCGCCCCGCTATCAGGTCGGTCACCGCCGAAGCTGCAAAAGCGGATTGGTTGCCTGGCCCGGAGCCTATCCGTTGGGGCTGATGAACATCAGTAATGCCGTTGCTCCGTGCCATGTCCTTCCAGGAGCAAAGAACATGGCACGGCGTCGGGCCGGCCTAGAGCCCGGCTGCCTGCAAGGTTTCCCGCACCTTGTTAGGCATCGCTTTGGCCTTCTGCACCGCGGGTCGTTCGTCCATCGCCGCAATCCAGCGGAGAATGTTCGGCGTCGCCTGGGCGTTGACCGCGTCCGGCATCATCATCGGCAGGGATGGAGCTACCGAGTAGGTCGCGATGTCGGACAGGCTGTATTCGTCGCCCGCCGTCCATTCATTGCCATCCAGCAGGCTTTCGAGCCGGCGAACGCCTTCCTCGACCCAGCTGCGCGCTTCGGCAAGCTGCTCGGGCGAGAAACCGTTCTCGGCAATTGTGGCCCATTTCTCGCGCCGGTCCTTCAGCGGGATGCGCGCGATGCGCCTGCCCATCTCTTCCTTGCCGAGCTTTTGCGCCAACGGGTAAAGCAGGAACTGCCATCCGATCCTGCTGCCATTGGGGCCGAAATACTCGTCGATCCATTTGGTCCAGGTACGCATGCGCGCACGAGCGACCGGATCCCTCGGTTTGAGCGCGGGTTCTGGGAAAACCTCATCGAGATATTCGTTGATCACCGTCGTCTCGGTGATCACGACGCCATCGTGAACCAGGCTGGGAACAATCCCGTCCGGATTGATCGCCAGATATTCTGGCGAGTGCTGCTCGAAAGCCAGCAGGTTCACATAATGGCTTTCGAACTCGAGGCCTTTTTCGAACAGGCAGATGATCACCTTGACCGAATTGGCGATTGGTTCTGCGTGATAAAGTTCGATCATCGTGCTTTCCTTACTACGAGATTTGGGGACAGGAGATTTCCTTGAAAGACTTCAAAGAGAAGGTCGCGTTCGTCACCGGCGGCGCCAGCGGGATTGGCCTCGGCATAGCCAAGGCGCTGGCCGGCGAAGGTGCCAAAGTGGCGATTGGCGACATACGTCCGGATCACCTCGAGAAGGCTGTCGAGGAAGCGGCCGATGCCGGCCTTGCGCTGACGCCCTATCAGCTGGACGTGACCGACCGTGAACGCCATGTCGCGGTCGCAGGGCAAGTCGAACGCGACCTCGGGCCGGTCCACATCCTGGCGCTCAACGCCGGGCTCGGCGTGCTCGGCCAGATCAAGGACGCAACCTATGACGATTGGGATTGGGTCATGGGCGTCAATCTGGGGGGCGTGATCAACGGGCTGCGCAGCTTCCTGCCGGCCATGCGCGAACACGGGCAGGGCGGCCACATCATGGCGACATCGTCCATGGGCGGACTGGTGGTTGCCGACAATGGAGGGATATATTCCGCGGCAAAGGCCGCCGTCGTTTCGATGATGCGTTGCCTGCGCGCCGACCTCGCCAAGGAGAATTTCGGCGTTTCCGTGCTGTGCCCCGCGGCCGTGAACACGAACATCCACGAGCACTACGACATGCGCCCCGATGAGTTTGCGGCGGGCCGTCACGGTATCTCCGCCGAGAAGCGCGAGCAGCTCAAGCAGATGCTCAACTTCGGCATGTCTCCCGACGAAGTCGGCAGGTTGGTGCTGAAGGCAATCCGCAACAATGACGAGTTCATCTTCACCACCGGCGCGCTGGCGCCGATCGTGGAAATGCGCCGCGATGCGCTGCTGGCATCCCTGCCCGACGATCCGATCGACGAGCAGCGCTGGCAGGCGGACGAGATGGTCCGCAAGTTCATGGATGCCTCGCTCGCGTGAAGGAGCATGAGCGGCGCCTGGTTTATTACCATGCCCGCGCGTTTTTGACCTCGGCGCCGTAGGCCTTCAGGCCCAGCGTGATGCTTACGGCGCTGAGCGTGCCCAGGACCGCAACCGTCGTCACCAGGGCCCAGCGCAGCATCGCTTCGTCGCCGAAGGCGAAGTCGGTCAGCAGCGCGACGATGGTCGGTCCCAGGCCGAAGCCGATGACGTTGAACATGAGCAGGAACAGCGCCACCATTTGCCCCCGCATACGATTGGGCGTGACAGTCAGGATCGCCGCGTTCTGCGCCCCGATGGCAGCAACGCTGATCGCACCGGCAAGAACGCTCGCGGCGATGGCCAGCTCGGGAGTGGGCAACAGCGGCATCATCAGGCTGAAGGGCAGCGCAAGCCAGTGAGACCATGCCACGAGGCGCAGATTGGCATCATCGCGGCCCTTCCTGATGAAGCGCTCCGCCCACCAGATGCCCGCGATCAACCCGATAGGACTGGTGATGAGCGACGCGATGCCGGCCGTCACACCGTAGTCGGTAGGCGACCAGCCATGCGTCCTCTGGAAGAAGGCGGGCGTCCATGCGGCGGTTCCGGAAAGGACCATGGTGCCCAGCGCCAGGCCTATGAACATCGGCGCATAGACGCGCGCATTTTTGCGCAGATAGCGCAGCACCTCGATCAGGGACGGCGTCTGCTTGCCCACATCCTCCGTGCGGACCCGGCGCTTGGGCTCCGGCACC
>Ga0326597_10012093_pt1 | contig 11388 bp, 10 predicted proteins | sample RVTome_12_FD_203789 | JGI IMG/M metagenome (GOLD analysis project Ga0326597, IMG submission 203789) | Soil microbial communities from uranium-contaminated site in the Upper Colorado River Basin, Wyoming, United States - RVT100D185 | ecosystem: Environmental > Terrestrial > Soil > Contaminated >...
ACGAGTTCGACCGCCGCTTCACTGGGTTCGGTGTAACCGTGGCGAGAACTGCCGGACCGGTCCCAACAATCCTCTACGTCTATCGAATCGAGAACGAAGAAAACCTCATCGGCCGTGGTATCCAAGTCGACCGCTTGCAAAAGGTTCCTAGCCTCAGCACGCCATGCTTCTCGAATCTCGCCCTCGTTCTCGCTCAGGCGCTTGAGAATTTCGAGTGCCTGTTGTGCTGTTAGTTTATTGATTACATCGTCCATACTTGATCACTCTCCGTGTTGGCTGACCAGACTTTTGAAAATGCCGCGTAATGGTGGCGCGATTGTAGGATGCGGTGACAGTGGGGAAGCGCGTCGATCTCGTTGCGGCGGTGCGCAAGCGCACCCTACATGACTTCCCTAGCTCGCCGTCGGTGACGACGTCGATGCCGATCTCAACTTGATTGCGAACAGTCTCCGCCACCGCGCTTCGCACCCGTGAAGTGTACGCGCCTTCGTCGTACGGCTCGCCGATGACTTTCGCTTTCATCAAGTCGAGCAAGTCCTTCGGCCGCGCCAAACTGCCACAGTGGGTGGTGAGAATGCGATCGGTGCTGTGTTTCATGATAAAATCTCCTTGCGGGTCTTAACCGAGCATAAGTTGGGTTGTGGATGCTCGCTTCGGTGCGTCCACAACGCCCCTCGTTATCAATGTGCGCCAAACTTTCCCAACGACTGAGATTCCTTTAACAAAACATCGGAACAACCGTCAACCTAAGAGCAATTGGCGGAAAAGGGAGATGGGGTGATTCGTCAGCCCTGGCTGAAATGGTCACGTACTCCTGTAGGCGGAACACAACGAATGGCGATCTTCGACGTATGATTTTTGTGGTGACGAGATTCGTTCGAAAAGTCAAAATTCAAGACGCGACCCCGATCCCTCGACCCCGATCCCTCGCGGAACTATCACTCTAGCAGTGTCAATTGCCGCTTATCAGTTCGTGCAGCACGGTAAGTCAGTTTCTGATCCTCCGGAAATTCCAAGAGCTGGAGTGCAGCAAGGTCGAGTTCTGTCAGCTTCTTAGATAACCCATCGCAAAGTTGCGCCGCTGAACGTCCGGGGCACGCCTCGACAAGAAACTGGCCGATGAGAATTACGCGGCGGTCGTTTGCGGACAGGGTGAGTTCGCAACCTTGCAGCCGGGCGGCTTTGGCTTTCGCGTGTGCGATAGCTCGCTCGGTGGCTGCATCCATGCTTTGCTTGCCTCTCTTGTCTGCGGGCTGCTTCCGGCACACGAGGAGAACGTCGAGTTGAATTGGTTCTTTCGCCTGGGATTTCGGTGCGGCTACGGACATCTCAGCTTTGACCGGATGACAGTTCACAAACGACAGCCCAGCCTCAAGGACCGCGTCTGCCAGCGCAGTCCAGCCGTCAGCCCGCGAATGGTGGTAGGAGAAGACCATCAAGCCATCGTCTTTGAGCACTCGGCAACACTCCGAAAAGACAGCATGCAATTTTGCGGCAAACTGCTCCACTCTCGCATCCTGGACTTCGTCAGGATGACGGGTCGTCGAACGGTTCTGCGTGAATGGCGACGGTTCAAGTCGCTGCCAGGCGAAGAAAAAGTCGGCCAGTTCTGAGTAGTGGACGTTGTCAAAAAACGGTGGGTCAGTGATCACGAAATCTACGGTCTTCGCTGTTAAGCCAGTCGAAGCGGAACTACCACACGAAAGAGAAATTCCACGCTCGATTTGCGTCTTGGGCGGCCACCGCGTCGAGACACTACCTGCAAACGGCGAGCTTGCGCCGTAGATTCGCTTGCCCTCGCTGTGGCCGTTGATGCGTTCGACGGCTACTTCGAATGGAGCGTTACGATACTCGATCGCGCGGAGCAGACGCGAGCGGAACAGCGTCGCGAATGCACCGGAACTCTTAGATGTTCCCCAAACATTGCCCTCAATCGGCACGCGCTCTGGTTTCAGGATGTGGTGGGCGAACATGTGGCGGATAGCGCCAGTGCCCTCACCTTTGTAAGAGGCGAACATATTGTTGAATTCCAGCGCGCCGGAAAAATTGATGAGCATCGCTGCTCGCACGGCATCGTCGGGCAGTTCAAGAATAGCTTGGCGCAACCAGCCGAGCGCAAGAAGCTGCCGGTCGTTGAAGAATTCTCGCCACGAGCGGTAGGCATAGTTCAAGACTTGGCGTGTGTTGTAGCCGTCAGCAAGTTCCAAAGTGGGGAATGGGATGTTGCTGTGTGCCAGTTCTTCCGAGCAACGCTGATAAGCGCGCTGATCTTTTGCCGTGATCGGCAGATAAAGTTTTTGATCCGAGCTGGTCAACACCAATTTGGCAAACAGCCGGTGTTCCGGCGGGCGGCCAAACGCCTTGGCAGTCTTGGCGATTGCGAAAACATGATGGCAATGCTGGCAGGTCGCCAAAGCGCCACTGGCAGGTCCTTGTTGGGGGTTGAACGCAAGGTGACAATAGGAACAATCAACGCGCGTGTCTTTTACGTCGGCAGAAAAAATCCCGCCGCAGCCGGGGCAGCAAACGCGCACTTCCGGCTTGCGGTCGGGATAGGCGTTGCGGGCGAAAATGCGGGACGGGAACAAGTCCACCCGCTGCGAGCACGCGGGGCACGGGAGTGTCTTGACCCAAAAGTAGTAGAGCGCGTCGCAGATGTTCCCTTCGTCGTCAGTCGTGCAGTAGAGTTTGCGGATTCTCTCGCCCACGCCGGAAGAAAGCTTAGCGAAAGCTTGCAGAAGCGCACCCCGATCAAGCGGGCCAAGTGCGACGCGAACGGATTCGCACGCCACCGGATTGATGTCGCGACCGAGTGCAGTGAAGCCTAGCTTGTGTGCCTCCCCGATTGTCGTACCGCTGCCCATAAACGGGTCGAACACAGTCAGCGTGTTAAAGTCGTGCTTCCGGTAGAATACATCAGCCAAGCGCTCCGACTCGGGCAATGCAGAGCCAAGCAGAATGGCGCGAAATACAGAGCCAAGGCGATTCGCCCACCACTTGTGAATGTGATAGATGGGACGATGCACCTCCTTGCGCCAGCTTTCGATCTCCGCGAGTTCCGAAACGAACTCGATTGGGAAATCGTCAGACTCGATGAGCCGCCGGTTGCCTGGAAGCTCGTCGGATTGATGGTGATTACTCATCTTCCTCCGCAGCTTCCACGACCTCTGCCATGACCTCGCGCGGCGGCCGCATCGCGACTTCGTCCGTCGCTGAATCCGTGAGACGGCAGGCAACGAACTCGTGCTCTTTGCCAGCTGCCGCATTCTCCACCGACTCAGGTTTGAGCGTGTTCGTCCGCAAGTCGAACGTGTATCCGACAATCAGATTCTCCGCTTCCCGCCGGACAAGCTTTCCGACCTCGCGGAAGCGGGAATCAACACGAAAGTCAGCGGGAAGAATGAGAGTCTGGTTGTGCGCTGTGCCAGTCGTCAGCCCAAATGGCGTTGGCGCCACATACATTTTCCGGTCTCGAATCATAATGTCGCCGTAGCTACCAAAACCTTTCACACTTTTGTTTTTGTGGATATAGGTATGGTCTGCGTTGAGGAAGTCGCCGTGGCACACCACGAAGTCGAGCACCGGATACGAGTCGCCGTCCGGTTCGGCGGGATAGCGACCGAAGATGTAGAATATGGTCCGCCCGTTATGGCTGCCAGAAGGAACTTGGCTGTTGCAGTCGTAGTTGGCTTCACGTCCTGGATACGCAAGCCCCTTCACTTCGAAGCCGTCAATCGACGCGACCAATCGGAAGTCGGGATAGGTGTTTCGTCCACCGACTTCGAACTTCAATCCCGTTTCACGAAGCCGTGCCTTGAACCAATTTTGGAAGTGAAACTCTTTGTCTTGGCGGCTTTCGCGGCGAATCAACTTGTTTGCGCGAATGGCTGCAGCACAGCGAGCAAAAACGTCAAGACATGGATGGCCGGTCGGCATGTCGTCTTTATCTCAGAATCGCGGCTTCGCGTAAAGCTCGCTGAAAGAACTCTGCAGAGAAGCCTACGCTGTAGCGAAACCACCGGTGAACCAGCAACCGCAGGTTGTCGTGAGATTTTGAAGTGTGCCCGAAGACTTGGAAATTCGGGCACACTCCCTTGCCTCCTGCATTCTCGGTGGTACGCGGGTCACGCTTTCTTTCTTGTCTTTCTTTATTTTTAGCCTTCACTGAATCACAACCTGCGGGGTCGTTTACGGAGTCGGATCTTGCATTACGACAATGTGTGATTGCAAGACCTGTCCCCACGTCCTAGATGAATAATCGGTAGTCGTACGAGGCAGCGCCGAAGCGCTGCAGCAGCGACCCAATGCGTGCGATCTCATTCGACGACTGGAGCGTTGCCGGGTCTTTGGTGTAAAGGTCGAAAGTGTTCCAGTTCATTTTCGACAGCCCCAGAATCTCGTCGCAGATTTGTCTTAAATCCGTCTGGCCCACGTGCCGCCTGATCGTTAGTGGTGCGGGAATGCGCCGCTTTCCTTGGAAGTATTTCAGCTTCGGATTGACGGCGTCCGTCACCCCGTGAACCCAGAGCAAGGCTGTATAGGTATCCAAGTGAACGACCGTGCCCCGCCGGACAGGGTAGTTGTCCTCATCAATGGTGCCGTTGCGCTGGGTCTGGGAAGCGACGTAACGAAGAGCGTGATCGATCTGGATTTCCAACATGTCAATTTGATCTACGCCTCCTAGGCCATCCAGAAGCCCTTCACGTTCCTCCTTTCGGAATGGGGTGCGCTTGTGAAGAACGACACGGCTGGGAAGTTTCATGCGTGTATCGTAGAACAGTTCGCGAATGGTCTCCCCGACGCGGCGGGCATCATCCTTTGACATGAACGGATTGCCACCGCGGATGATTGGGTCTTCAATCTTGCTTAGCCGGTACTGCAATCCCTCGCCGCGGGCGCTGTAGATGTGGCTGCACCCCAACACTACATGTTGGCCACGGGCGGCGGTCCGGTCGAGGCTGAAGCCGAGGCCGACAAAGGCGGTATCGTGGCTGAGATTGTCGAGCACCCAGGGTGTCCGCATGCTCTTGACGTACAGAGCAAGCGATAGCCACCACCAGACACGGCATTGCTGCTGATCCGCCATCGTGCTCTGATTGAGGAACTGGGTTGCGACGCCTCGCTGAACGCAAAACGCCTTCACGAAGTCATGGACGTCGAAGCGTTCGTTTTCCTCCCTGTAGCCGCGCAGGTGGTTCCAGCGGTCGGGAAAGAAAATGAGGACCAAGTGAGGCGCGTAGGAGGACTGTAGCGCCTGGATGGCATTGTTGATGTGTCTTGCGATCTCCACGGAGCCACGCCGCGGATCACTTTCCGTTGGCTCCGGACAAGTGACCCATCCCGCATCGCCGGGACGGGGCATTTCCATGGGCAGGCCGTAGGCCTGCTGGAAACCGGGGTAGTCGATTAGATAATCTTGCTCACTAGGGGAAGGCCGGTGATGCCGCTGAGCGTTCGCGACATATGAAGCAAGGGTGTTCGCTTCCCTCAGTGGGCAAACCACAGCCGCGCGGATAGAAGGCACGAGCCCGCGCGAGGTAAGTGGGAAGTCGTAGGGTCTATTCGTGACGAGACCTCGGATCGGATGCGTATCCTTAGTGAGTCCAGAGGCGCTGCGGTTGGAGAACACAAGCTCAGGCTCTTCAAGTTCTACACCCCGATGTTTTAACAGAGGTTCGACGCTCTTCGGAGGCGTTATCACCGGACTGTTTCGACGGCTGATTTCCGCGAAGATCGGCGAACGGCGCACTTTGTATTTGAAGGTCGAACCGCAGTTTTTCGGATACTCGAACGTTGCGTTAGTATTACCAGGGAAAAGCTCTCGGCGCCATTTCATGACGGCTTGGTTGAACGGTTTGTTATGTTGCCATCCCAGGATTCCAAGTTTGATGGGGTCGGCGAGCTCATGTGGTATTGCCTCGCCGGCGTCATCCAGCACTTTTATGGATGGTTTGCATACCAGGTACTGGGTGTTACCGATCCGTCGAAGGAACACGAGTATAGACTCGTACGCGATGCAATTCTGGTTGTTCTGCTGCACGGTCGTCACAGGCTCGGTGAACCACAATTCCCCGCGACAATCCGTGTTTACCCCGATGGCATCGGCCATCGCGCGGACAAGCGCCTCACGCATGAGCCGGACAATTGCGCCATCTTCGTAGCGATATTCCTCCGGCGTAACCGGCGTGCGTTCAATATTGCCTTTGATGTTGTCCCCGAAAATTTCGCGGACGTGATCTACAAGGCCGATGGCGAGGACTTTGCCCTTAAGCGGCACTGCTACAACGGGATGATTTCGTGTTTGTTCTCTCAACCATGACCAGGTCTTTTCCTGCGGCCAGGCATTCAGATCGAACTGAAGCACTTCGGACGGACATTCAATTTCGAATGCGTTGCTCTTGATAAGCGTGCTAGCGCGATGAGTAGCGATTTGGAAGGGAGTTCTGTCCAGGAGACTCGCCGGTGCGAGTTTTGAAATGTCGTCTTTAGCCGCCTCCCGCGTTGTACCGTCCAGACAGTGGAGAGCTAATCTGGTCAGCAGATCATCGAAACCCTGAGAGGAAATATAAAAAGCGTCTCGTCCATTTGCTCGGGCATGGCGTATAAGGTCGGCAACATGGTCCGGAATTTCGTCATCACTGAAGCCGCACCAGTAGAGAGTTCCGGTACCACGTTCCGAATAGGCGGCCTTGAAACCATCCATCACCGACTGGTCGCGCCCACTGTATCCGCTGACGATCAGCGGCGTGCTGCGGAGTTCATCGATAAGTGCCTTGCGGAGTTCTGCTTCTTGAGCTTGTAGCTCCTGGGGCGAGTTCTTCAGAGAATCGTATCTATAGTCCCCGTGGAGGGCAACGCAGAGAATCTCGCCCTTGCTTGGGGAGCGAGGCAGTCGAGCCTGAGTATCGACGCCGACTTCAATTGGAGTAAGGTGAAAATTCGCTGAGGCTCTTGCTGCAAGGCCATCGAAGTTCGTGCTCCAGATTGAACGGAACAGGTTTGCCTGGGCCAGGTGACAAAGCAAACGATAGCCAACATGGGGCTTGGCCGTGCGAACCTTTTCCTGGAAGTAGGCCCTTCGATCGGCACTAATGGGATAACAGTGCTGTATGTAGAAGCCGTATTCGTCCGGGCTTCCGGCCACCGGATAGTCTCCCTGTCGATCAAGCCAATTCTGGATGCGGTGCTGGACGCTAGGAAGGGAGAGTTCAGAAAACTGGTTTTCAAGCCCCGGATTGTTGGTCGTAAAAATGCTGCGCTTCCACTCCCAGATACATTTTTGGGCTGATGGTACGCCGGAAGTGATGGAGGCGCCGGCACCGAGAAACAGTGCATGCGAGGTCGAGCGATTGATACCGACCGACCGCACGAATGCATCCAGAGAGAGGGTCAACTCCTCCTCCTGGGATTCTGCTTCGTGGGCGGGCGGGATCATCCTTCTATCCTGTACTAAGTTACTCTACGAGCTTCCCATCGTTTGCCTCATCTGTTCGTTGTAAGTTTGCGTCAATCTGAAACGCCAGATCATTCTGAAGCTACCGTTTTCTCCGGTGAAATTCCAGGGACACAATACTGATTTCTTACGATGCGCGCTTAAGTGGACGCCCCGCGTTTCGTATCGCAATATCACGGCCGGTTAACCTTTCAATCATCTCTACAAATCGCCCGCTACCTACCGGCCGAAGTCGAGGTACGCTCTTCGATCGCTATCGGTTTGAAAAATAGGAATAGATCTCACGCCCCATTGAGTGACGTGATGCGGACAACCTGACAACACAACCCGAGAAATTCGAGCCATTCGTGAAACCTAGATGAGCTGTGTGCCGTCAGTCACGAAAAATTAGTATTGTGTCCCCGGAATTTTGTCGAAATAAGTTTCAGAAAACTCAACGCCCCCAATCTCGTGGAGAAAGTCGCTGAGGGAAAAAAGTACGATAACGGAAAAGAAATCAGGGTCGCCGCCTAGATCTTTTTACCCACTATTTGACAACGGCTCCAGAAAGGTGAAGATTTAACCCATCGAACCTATGACCCCACCGAAACTAGCGGCGGAACTCACGCCGCACGTTGTAATCTTCTTCACCCAGGCCAACTTTGATCACAAGAAGTTAGAGGTCAACGCCCACAAAGGCTTGCTGTATGTGGAAACCTTGGGAGGCGGCGCGGGAAATAGCGGCCGTCTCCTCACGGTATGGCGCGACAAGCCTGCATACGACGCCGCCAAGCCACAGTTCCTCAATGAGACAGGCCTCCTAAATGACAAGACGCTCTTCGAAGGATATCACCTCGGAACACGCGAGGGAGAAAAAAGCTTTGTGAAGCGACTAACTCTCGCGCAAATCTGTGCGACCATCGCCATACTCGTTGTGGCGCTCCAGAATGTGAAAATAATCGGGGACGCTTCTGGCTGGCTGTTCGGCCCTCCCGCAATCGAGACGTCAATCCATTCTACCCCTACTGATGTTTTGATCGGTGAGCCGTTTAAGTTTGAGATGACAGCCCGAAACACGAGTCCGCTTGGTGAGAGCTACATTGAGTTTCTCAAGCAATTGGCCAACCCGCCGAATGGTCTTAGTTTAGATCAACTCGCAGTCCGGTCTGTCCCCGCCATCAAACCGGACGGCAAAGCGGTTTTGCCGGTGTCGGGCAAAGCTCTGAGTGAGGGCAAATATACCGTTCTCGTCGAAGGGCGGGCTAAGGCGGGCTACATTTCGAGCAAACTGAAGTTTACAATGTCGGCCGAGGTTCGGGTATGGCCACGGCTGGCGCTCAGCGCGCGCCGTGTGAAGAACCGCACGGCGGAAGGTAAGGTTTGTCAGGCTGAGTTTGATCTGCGTGTGGGGCGTCGTTTTCCTGCCGGGATCGACGCAGTGTTCAAGCTCGAACGAGTACCGGGCGTGCTTTTCATAGGCCTAAGCTTCCCAGGAAAGAACGTGTATACCCCATACCAGAAGTGGGACAAACCGGGTAAGGAAGTCGCCACGCTTGAATGGCGGAGTCCCGAACTTATCCCTATGACCGCGGTGCCCTTTACAATAATTCTTGAGAGTACGGCAAAACAAGGCAAAACCAGCGAAGAATGGGAAGCCGTAGTCCAAGGGATTCAGTTTACATATGATGAGGCTCGCTAGGAGGATTAATCATGCGGTACAAGTTTTTCTTCCTTTCGGCGCTATTGGCGATTGCAGGCGACTCTTCAATCGGGGAGACGACGGCTGGCTCTGTCAAGGGCTTTGTACGTGATAGGGTCAAGAACCCGCCGGCAAACGGCCTTTCCGGAGCGAAAGTATGGTTGCGCCTCGCGATTGGGAAACCAGGCAGCACCGTGATCACTGACACCGACGGACAATATCAGATTGTCAATGTCGCAAATGGCCAATATACACTGGTCGTTGCGATGGTTGGGTATGCTCCCAACCCCCACGAAGGAACCACGATTAAAGTCGAGGGAGAGGCCAAAGCTGCCGATGTATTTCTCATGCAGGCTTATGCAAACAGCGCCTATTACTCTGTGGTTGCGGCTGGCATCATCAAGAAGGTGGGCACCGATTCAGCGCAGGTTCGTGGGCAAGTGTTCGCGAATGAATGGGTAAACTTGAGGCAGATCAATTTGCCTCCGTCGTCCAAGGCTATCGTGGCAAGCGAGTTGCAGAAGCAAGATCCGAGTGCAACGCAGGTATTGCCAGATCTCAAAGACTACTTGACCGCAAATCCTGAAGTGATCTTGAAATTAGAGACACTTTTTGGGCAGGCCCTTGCGGGAAAAGGAAACCTTCCAGGGAAGGACAGTCTAAACGACTTGCGAGTCACTAATGAGGTGGTTGCGGACGTAGTTCTGTTCCAGATCAAAGGTAGTTCCGAGCCGGAGGGGAAGCGGAAAGTTTTCATCAATGAATTCTTGCTCAAATGGGATAATACCCCGGCTTCGAAGCGGTTCATCACTCTTCAGAAACTGGATCTTAAGGCCTCCCGTTGATTAGGTCGCCAAAGTGAGAACAAGAGCGCCAGCGATGTTAGCTTGAGGGCCATGTTTGTCGCCGCGCTATTTCGAAATATCCAGCAGCACGCCATCCGTCTCGCGTGATGGTGTCGGATCTTGCATTACGACAATGTGTGATTGCAAGACCTGTCCCCACATCTTCCCGTGCCGGTCCGCTCGAACCGTGCGTTAAATGGCGTTCGAGCGATCAAGCGTATTTTTTGACCGCGCTCTCGATGGCGGAGCCGGCCCTGGCTAGATCGTCCGGGATCATGACCGGATGAATCTCGATGCTTGCGTTGAACGCAAGGAACCACGGCTCGGCGATGGCTGGGATTTGAGACGCATCTTGCATGTCGAGAAAAATGAACCCCGTGCGCTGGCCGTTGCTCGCCGTAAAATAGACGGCCTCCGGCTTCAAATCTGCCAAAATGGATTGGATCGTCGCGCCGAGCTTGCCGGCCTTCGCGGCCGCGTTGCCGGACTCAACCGGGATGTTGACCTTCAGTAAAAATCGCATGATTCACCTCCTGTTTGGGCTTCTCTTCGTTATGGTTGCGTACGACGGTCTTGCCGGGCACTTCGCACGAATAGGTTCACTCGAGCCCGAGCTGCTTTTTCACATCAGCAGCTTTGACGGTCTTGGTTTGTTTGCCGCGGGCATCGAGCAGCTTCATCAAAGACTTGTTGTGCCGCGTGAGTTCGATTTCACGATTGAAGTCGTCGATCTCGGCTAGAATGAATTCCTGTCCTTCGGGTGAACGGAGAATGAGTCCTCCTCTTTGGGCTTTCTTAAGCAACGTGGTGACGGTTGTTGCCTGTGTGGGGATGTTTACTGTCTTCATAATTGATATTCCTTTCCGCGGATGAACAAACGGCTGCCCTCTTTGTGACCGACGGCTTCAATCTTAACAAGTTTCTTATTTTCATCAACGTCGTAAAAAACACGAAATCTCGTTATCCGCAGCTCGAATTCCGCGACGCTGTTGGGGCGCAGTCGCTTTCGATTGCGGGTTTCGCGTGCCGGTTCGTAGGAAAGCTGTTCATCAACCTGGTCGACAATTAGCTGCTGCTGGTATTTTCTGAACCGCTTCAAATCCTCAATTGCTTCGAGAGTTTATTCGATGTCGTACATGGTCGATCAGGAATGGTGAATTGGCGATCTCGAACCGGTTTTGCGGTGCGCAAGCGCACCCTACATGACTAACTGAGTTACTTTTGAATTCCCTGCGCGATCAAGAAGAGGTCGACTCCAGAGTTGATTCGATATTGGGGTGATGGGGAACGGGGGAACGGGGTCAGACTTTTATTTCCCGACTTTCTTTTCAGATTGTTATGACATAATGTTCCCCGGCTGAAGGCGAGGTCATTGGGATTTCTCCCAAATCCGAGAGAATTGGCTCGGCGTA
>Ga0326597_10012094_pt1 | contig 11388 bp, 10 predicted proteins | sample RVTome_12_FD_203789 | JGI IMG/M metagenome (GOLD analysis project Ga0326597, IMG submission 203789) | Soil microbial communities from uranium-contaminated site in the Upper Colorado River Basin, Wyoming, United States - RVT100D185 | ecosystem: Environmental > Terrestrial > Soil > Contaminated >...
CCGCCGTTTCCTGGGTCGAATTGGCCAATTCAAGAGCCGAGTTCCGCCTGCGCACAGTCACTCCGAACGGCGTTCGTTCGCCGGCCCTTACCGTCTCCGAGGATCCGGACACACGTTCTCCCAAACTGGCCGGCAACGAAAGAGAACTCGTGTTTGCTTGGACCGAATTCGACGAAAACGACGTTTCGCGCGTCCGCACCGCGCGCGTCTCCCTCACAGCGAAATAGCCGGGCGCCCAGCCGTGCCCCCGGTGGGCACAATCAACAAGGCGAAAACTTCAGAATGAAATTGCACCCTCTCGGTCGGTTGGTAGCCCTATCAATGGAACGGGAGTCTCCATCCTGGAGGTGAGCGGCGCAGGTTACGTGATCGACTAGAGCCAAACGCGAGCCCCGATCTTTTTTTCCATCCAGGCGTCCACACTGAGCTTGCCTCCCCCGGCCACCGCCAGGAATAGAAACGTGAAACAGTACATGACTGCGGGCTCCCCGCCGTTGAGAAGCGGCCAAAGACCCTGCGGCGCGTGCGACAAGAAGTAAGCGGCAGCCATCTGACCGGAGAGCAAAAATGCCAATGGCTTGGTGAAGACGCCCAGAGCGATCAGCAGGCCGCCCACAATCTCCAGCACCCCGGCGAACCAGGTCAGTTCTGGAAACTCTCGGACCCGTCCTTCAAGGAATCCGAACTTGCTAAGCCCGTGCTGCCAAAACGTGAATCCTATGACGATACGAAGGACGCTCAACGCGTAGGGATAACATCTCTCACCGAGGGCTGATTTCACGGAATCTCTCCTCGCGGCAATAGCCGCATTTGATCCACGACCCATGAGATGTGATACATGAGAAGCGGGTGGCCTGCCCGGACGAAGGCAGAGGTGTCTGTAAGTGATTGGAAGAATGGCGCGCCCGGAGGGAATCGAACCCCCGACCCTCTGCTTAGAAGGCGGATTCAAAAGCATTTTGAAATCTATGAAAATCAGTGGATGCCATCGGATTTGTTTTGAATCGTTTGTGGCCGCCCATTGAACTGAGTGGAATTCATTAGAACCTGTGTGCTTCTTGTATCTACAGAATCATCTACATCGAAGTTAAGTGACCCTCCATTGAGACAGTCCTCCTTGCAATACTTCGCAGCTATCGGGTCAAACATAAGTTACAGACCAAGCCGAGTGGGATACCTTCGTTCGCGTTCTCGCTCCATCGGATCCCTCGGGCGGTAGGTGAAAGGACTATCACCTGCGGCTCAACGGACGCTCAGCGTCAACGGGATCCGAGAAGGCCTTAGAATCGGCTAGTTGCGCCGCGCGTTGTGGAAGTTCGATGAACTCTCAGGCTCTTGCAGCCACAAATCAGGCTACAGTTCGTTTGCAGAGTTCGTGTTCCCTTGTTCCGACTCCCCGATTTTGAATGACTAAATACCGCAAAGATGCGCTCGTCCTGCTAAGGCTGCGTTGATCTCTTAAGGTCGGCCATCTCATTCGCAGCTATCTCCGGGCTTTGCAAATCACTCAATGGCCGTAACCGTTGTGGTCCTCCTCCCGAATGCCTATTAATGATCTGCCCAAGACGTGCAATAGCGCACAGTATTCGTTTTCGTTGTGAGTGATACTGCGGGCCTCAGCGTTTCTCAAGGAGACCCAACGTGAAAAGTCCCGCAATGCTCCTGGCAGTCCTGGTGTGCTTGGGCGCAGGTACGATCGCGCAGGCGCAAACCTCTAGTCCTTTGAATCAGACGCCGACATACGGCGTGAACGTAGTCAGCCGCACCACGCGTGCTGTGAGATATGAGCACCGCAGCGGCTCCACCAAGATCGATTTCAACGGCACTGACCTGATGCCGGGTGCGTCCGGCGAAGCGAAGGTAGAGAGTAAGCGAGGGGCCATGGAAATCGAAGTTGAATTCAGGGGCCTCGATAAACCTACATCGTTCGGTACGGAGTATCTGACCTACGTCCTGTGGGCCATTTCCCCCGAAGGCCGGTCCGTAAACGTGGGCGAAGTGCTGGTGGGCAACAACGGCCGCAGCAAGCTGAACGTGACGACCGACCTGCAGACATTCGCGATGCTAGTGACCGCGGAGCCTTACTATGCGGTGCGTCGTCCCAGCAACGTTGTGATCCTGGAAAATCTGATTCGGCCCGATACGGACGGAACCAGCACAGCCGTAGATGCCAAGTATGAATTGATTGATCGCGGCGGCTACATCCCCACCGGCTACCGTTTTGACCCGGTCGTATTGAACACCAGACTGCCGCTTGAATTTTTCGAAGCTCGCAATGCGGTGCGTATCGCCCAGTCGGCCGGAGCCGAGACCTATGCTGCCTCCAGCTACGAAAAAGCCATGAGCCAGATGAAGCGGGCCGATGATCTGGCAACGATGCGGAATATTGACCGGAAAGAGCTCATCGCCGCCTCGCGCGAAGTGGTGCAGACGGCGGATGACGCCCGGGAAATCTCCGTTAAGCGCATGGATGAAATGCGCATAAACGCCGCCAAGGAGCTGGAGGCTGCGAAACTAGCGGAAGCCCAAACCAGAACCAGAAACGAACAGCAGGCTCGCATGGATGCGGAGACAGCCACGGACGATGCAAATCGCCGCCGCGCAGAGGCTGATCGAGCTACTGCTGATGCGCAGCGACAACAGCAGAACGCCGTGGCGGAGTCGGATCGGAATCGCGCCGTCGCCGCTGGCGCTGCGCAAGCCACCGCGGACGCCCAGCAGGGTCAACGAAACGCGGAGGCAGAATCGGAGCGAAACAGGCTCGCGGCTGCAAACTCAAATCAGCAACTCCAGCAGGCCGTGCAGGATCGCGAAGAACTGCGCGCCAAATTGCTGCAGCAATTCAACCTCATCTTTACCACTCGCGACACAGCCCGCGGTCTGATCGTGAGCCTATCGGACGTACTATTTGACACCGGCAAGTCCGCGCTTCTGCCGGGAGCGCGCGAAAAGCTGGCCAAGATATCGGGAATCGTTCTGGCCTACCCGGACCTTCGGCTGGGCATTGAAGGCTACACCGACAGCGTGGGCAGTGATGCCCTGAACCAGCAGCTTTCGCAACAACGAGCCAGTTCCGTCCGCGATTATCTCGCCGGACAGAACGTTCCGGCGGGGTCCATGACCTCGCAGGGATTCGGCGAGACACAACCCGTGGCGTCGAATGACACCGCGGCGGGGCGCCAACAGAATCGCCGAGTGGAGCTAGTGGTTTCCGGCGAAATCATCGGAACCACGATCGGGGTCGCCGCCCAGAACCTAAACCTGGCACTGCCTCTTCGCTAGCGCACAAACAGCAGGCCCCAGCTGGTCAGTATAGGCGGCTGGGGTCTGAGCCCGACGGGGTCTGGAATGTTTTCATCTTGAAGACACGAGGATCCGTGGACAAGAACAAACCTAGCAAGATGTCTCCTTCTGCGCCGCCCAATCTTGGAAAAGCGGGATGCGGCACCTCGTTCTTGACCGGCAAGCGAAATGAAATGGACAAATTGTGTAGCGGAACCCAAGCAGCGACACCCAAAGAAGAATATGTACAGCCTGACGAAGAGAAGGAAGCGGGCGGCGAGTCCTAGGGCGTTTGTTTTTCCGGAGGATCCTGAGATGGAATTATTTCAAGACGAGGAGGAGATGCCATGTTACTGCTGATTATCGTTCTAGTGCTCTTGTTCGGCGCAGGTGGGGGCTATTACGGGCACAGGAGATGGGGAACGGGCGGAGGATTGGGTATTGGTGGAACGGTCTTGCTTATTGTCGTGCTGCTGTATCTGTTTGGCGCCGTGCGCCTATAGGACAATCCGGCCTCGTCATAACACACGGCATGCTCGGCCATGGCGTTGTTCGTCAGTCGAACTAGTGGTTCAGCACCCTTGGGCAACGATCGGTATGGGCCCTCCGCTCGCTAGAGGTGTCTGTTGGCTTTGCCCCACCGACGAGGGCAGAGTTCATCAGCTAATGACCACCGCGCTGAGCGCAATCCCCTACCATGTCGATTAGGGACCACTCTTACGCGTTGGATTCCGTGGCGAACTTGATAGGCAATACCGGTCGGTCGCGTCGGCACTAACCGCCCACGCCCCTGCAGCCTTGTGCGGGTCATGCGTCGAAAGGTAGCTGAAACCATTGTGCAAAGCTGTGTAATAGAGAACAGCACCCCTCGCTAAGATCGCAATCTTTGAATAAGCTCATTTCCCCCAGGATCTGCTGGTGACCTGCACAGCTTCTTGGTCCAGCCCGCGACCAGCGCTCGTAACTGAAACGACACAGCAAAGCAAAGTGTTCCTTTCTGAACATTCGGTTATACCCTTTCGGTTCAAAGTGCTCTCCAGGGAAACATGAGTTCTTCCACGAGCCGGCCCCGAGGGATCGTCACCGGCTCTGGAGACAATGAAAGCGGTTTTGCGATGCCACACCTAGCCGAATACGAGACACATCGAGATCATCATAATCCTGCTCGCCGCAGAATCGCGACACACAGACGGCGGGCAGTGCGGATTCTCTTCGTAGATAACCGGAAATCCGACGTCGAACTCTGCTTGCATGAACTCAGACGGATGGATTTTGCGGTTTCAGCGGATCGGGTCCAAGTTCCAGCGGAGTTCGGAGAACGGTTGCGCACAAAACGCTATGACGTGATCGTGAGCGACTACTCCCTGCCTAGCTGGACGGGGATGGAGGCTCTCGAACTTTTGCATCAGGCGCACCAGGCGACTCCGTTCATCCTGGCCACCAGCAATCTGGACGAGAACATGAGGGACACGTTCATGCGGAAGGGCGCATTCGATTGCGTCGATAAAAAACATCTAGACCATTTACCCCTGGCTGTCGCTCTGGCGGTAGAGGACAAGACCCGGCGAGAGGAGCGGAATCACACGGAAAAGCAGTTGAGACGTTCGGAGGCCCACTATCGCGCTCTGTTGGAGAATCCTACCTATGGCATCTGCCAGTTCGACGCGGACGGCCGGTTTCTCGACGTGAATGGAGCGCTGGTGGCAATGCTAGGCTATCAATTCAAAGAGGAATTGATGGCCATGAACCTAGCAACGGACATTATCCGCGACCCTATCGAGCGGGCGCAGCTCTTTGAGTCCTACCGGCAGACAAGTCAGGTGGATCTGATCGAACTGGAATGGCAGCGGAAGGACGGGTCGCCCATGAGGGTGCGACTGAGCGGCCGGCAAGTGGGCGTCGAGCAAGAAGCACCGGGAGGGTGCCAGATTATTGTCGAGGATGTCACCGCACAGCGCGCGTCGGATGATCATCTCCGCCACATAGCTGCCACCGATGCGCTGACTGGGCTGGCAAATTACCGCAGGTTTTCCGAAACGGTGGAATCAGAGATCAAACGCTCCGAACGGACCGCACGGAATTTTGCCGTGCTCCTTTTTGACCTGAATGGAATGAAGCGGATTAACGACAGTCATGGCCATCTGGCAGGCAATCGGGCGCTTTGCCGCCTGGCCGATATTTTCCGCTTTGCCTGTCGATCGATTGATACGGCGGCCCGGTACGGTGGGGACGAGTTTGCAATTATTCTGCCGGAGACCGGCGCCAAAGAAGCCGGCGCGGTGGGACGCAGGATTAGCGAACGCTTGTCCAACGAACAAGAGAAGCCTCTGCTTTCGGTGAGCGTCGGGGTTGCGATTTATCCGAAAGATGGTGTCACCATCGAAACATTGTTCCAGGCAGCGGATCGCGCCCTGTACAAGATGAAACAAATGAAAGTGTGCTAGTCGTGTAAGATCACACTCAGGAGAGAAGCGTCTATCTGCAGCCCGCCGTTGTACTTGATGAAGCCCATTTTCCTGAATTTATTCATGAAGACATTTATGCGAGAGCGCGTCGTGCCCACCATTTCCGCCAGCGTCTCCTGCGGTATTTTTGGGGAGCACCGTTTGGGGATTATCCTGCTTGCCATAGCGGGCCAGCAGCAGGGTGCGTGCCAGCCGTTTCTCGCTGGAGTTGAAGAGCTGGTCGATCGCTGCACCCCGCCGAGCGCGTTTACCTCCTGGTTCGCGCGTTCGATGCGGTTCTCCGGGCTGGGATGGTTGGAGAAGAACTCCACCGGACCGCTGCCTTTCTGCTGGGCCTCAATTGTTTCGAAGAACTGCGCCATGGCGCGCGGGTCGTACCCCGAATCGTAAAGGATCTGGGTACCCATGATGTCGGCCTGGCTTTCGGCCGTGCGCGAATATTTCAGCAGGATCGAACTTACCGCGAAACTCGCGCCGAGCTGCGCCACCATGGCCCCCGTGGAGAATGAAACTGTCACTTCCGCGCTTCCAGCACCTTCTTGATGTTGATCAGGTTATTTTCTTGTGCGGAGAGCGCTTTGCTCACGACGGTCCTTCTGCGAAGGCGGCCCAGGAACCCCGTAAGACCCTGTTGTGTCGAACCCTTCAAGCTAATGACGTAAGTCCCCGCGCCGTTGGTGCGACTGCTCTCAGGCACGCACGCAGTCAGGTCGAGCGCAAGCTGAAAATAATGACTGGCCCATAGCTGCTTCACCGCAACCACACTTGCCTCACCTCTTGGGCCAGTCGACCGGTAGGCAATTACATGATTAAGGCGCAGCGTCGGCTTCAATCCGAAGTTGACCTTTTCCCAATAGAAAAAAGACTCCACGTTCGGCCCAATGGCGACGGGGTATTCCAGGAGATAACGCTTCAGTTCCGGAAGGTAGACGGGCAGCGCCTCGAATCGGCCCCGCAACGACTGAAACGCGACGTCCATGTTGAAGCCAGGACTCTTATCCTGGTAGATCTCGAGGGCGCTGTTGCCGCGTTCCTGATACCGGACCAGGAGGTCCAGCGCCATCTTGCGAACCCATTCGTTCACTTGCTCGGCAACATCAGGTACGGACCAGTTAACTGCTTTTTGAAGCTGCAGCATCGCTTCCGACGATAGTTGCACGTCGCATTTACCAGGCCTGCAGTTTCTTAGGTTCTTGATGTCATCCGGTTCTAATGTGAACCCCTCCAGGTCCGAGAGCCTCGGCGGATTGCTGAACCGCCTCACACTCAGGTAGCTTGACAGACTCCGAAGTCGGCTCATATCGAAAGCGAACTTGAGGTAGTCCTCCGGCGCGGCGTTGACATGCACGGCTCCAAAGATGAACACCTCGGCCGGTGTCTTGGAGGGGAGCGTCTTCACAAATGCCCGGCCACCATCAATCGTTGCGATCTGACCATCAGTCAACCCCATCTGCTCCTTAAGAAGGGTACGAGGCTCCTGTATCGTCTGCCCAGCGCCAACCAGAGCTCCGGACAAGACGATACCGACTAGCATAAAGACCTTGATCATAGGTGTTCTCCGCCTCGCCTCAGCCGGCCAGAGGGCGGTCAAGTTAATCGAGATTCTCGATTTGCTCATTTTCGGGCGCATCGTACGCTTCTGCTACCCCGGAGACAACGAATTTGACACGAAACCAAGTCCCAAGGAGATCGCAGGGTCCCGACAGCTCGTTCCTACCCACTCGGCACCGGCGGCACATCGACCATGCGTCAATCCGAACTGGAAGCAAAAACGGTGCTCGTCGCCGTCTTTGTCACTGATCACATGGAAGTACCTCCGCAAGACTAGTGGCGGGGAACAAAACACGATAAGCCTATTATGATTAATCGTTCGATCTTTCGGGGCCATTTTCGAACGGTGGTTTTTCCGTGCGATGATGGGCAGCATACTCCACCTGTCCGGGATGTCTATTAGCAGCTGCAAGACCGATGCAGTTCCATTCAGGACAGCTTCCTCTACGGTCTAGAACGCGCGCACTTCCAGACTAGTTACCGTTGTGGATCGGGGGAGACAAGACTTGCGACCTGACTGTCTCCGATGCCGCCGGTTGAAGCCCGGGAGAGGGCTTATTGGTTGTGGCGTACTCCGCCTTCGCTTCTCCGGTGGACGCAATGTCCTGCGCCCCCGTACGCTCCAAAAGAGCGTGCGCGCGTTTCGTCCACGCGGGATCGTCGGAGTGAACAGAGAGCAAGATTCCGCCATCTTTCACGTGCCCTTCGTAGCGCTTGGCCTGGTATTCGGGAATTTCCATGCCGACCAGTGCTCCGGCTATGCCGCCAATGGTGCCGCCCACACCCACTCCCGCCAGTGCCGCCATGAGGCGTCCAGCGGCTATGGAGGGTCCGATACCTGGAATTGCCAGAGCGCCGATGCCGACGAGCCATCCCAGTACACCGCCAGTAATTGCGCCGGTTACTGCACCTGCGGTTGCACCTTCCGGAGCCTTGGTACCCTTCTCATGGGCGAAGTCTTTCGAACCTTGGCTCTCGGAGAAAAGCACGGAAATATCCGTGTTCCGAAAGCCAGCTATCGTCAGGGTTTTCAGACCGCTTTCGACACTAACGTAAGTAGGGTATATGCCGAAAACTGCTGTGCTTGTTCCTGACATCGTTCATTCTCCTTCGTGGTTCGGCGCCGCAGCTCCTGCGCATTCGCCACTGTCATTCAATTTACGGCGAGGAAGTCTGCACAACCCTAGATGCGTCAGAGGCGAGGTTGTGTCTTGATACTAGCGTTGTGGCGCAGGCTCGCCCTGCTGTCCGGTCTGGCCCGTCTGCCCTGTGTCTCCCTGCTGCCCAGTCTGCCCCTGATCACCCTGTTGTCCGGATTGTCCCTGTTGGCCAGTCGGCCCGGTCTGGCCTTGCGGTCCAGGCTGGCCCGGCAGTGCTGGCGTTACATTACAACCGCCAACAAACAGCAAGAGCACGACCGTGACTAAAGCTAAAGATGTTTTCATCTGATCCTCCAGCAGTCATCCTATAGACCGGTTAGGCCAGGCGTCTGCTCAATTGTGAACAGCCGTAAAGCGAGCAACATCATCAGTGGGGCAACCATGCAGGATCACGTCCGATATGAAAGCGCCCCCTGTGGAGTAGGTTTTGAGCGCTAGCGTCATCGCAAGACGAAAAAGGAGCCCAACCTGGCGGTCAAGCTCCCTTTTGCTGGTGGTTCACTGCGGGGCTGAAACTTGTCGCGCTCAATGTGGAAACCGCTTTGCAGATCAAAGAGTGCCAAACGTGGGAATCCGTCGTCTGTTCAATATTAGACACTTTCGAATATCAGCCATCTCGTAGAGCTGGGCGCCCAGCCTGGTCGCTAAGGCAGTGGTGAATATCAGTCTGCCGATCCGCTAGGTATGAAGCAGCCATCGAGGCGATCACGATACTTACCCAGATGGCTAACTCAGCCGTCTGCCACCAATAGGCCAACTCCCTACAAGCTGAAGTCTCGGAGTGTGGCTTCCGACGGCCAGTTTTTGTATATGACCAAATAGGTGGTAGGCCCTGACTCCTGCTTGACTTGCTAGGGACAACAATCACCGCGTTTTTCTGCGCACGACATGAGGCCCCGGCATATTGCTGGCTTCAATCTACTTGTTCGATCGATTGTGTTCAAAAAGAGACAGACGCCTATTTTCCCTCAATCGTAATCTCTCGCGGCGGCACAGGGGAAAGCAATGAATGCCAAAAAGATTAAGGTCCTGTTGATTCGGAGCAACCAAAGCGCGCACTCGCCCTTGATGGACCGTTTAGGAAGGAGTGGATGCGAATGCGAGTTGGCGACGTCCCACGAGAAAGTTGGCGCGCTGCTCGACGATCATGGCTTCGACTTGGTGCTCAGCCCAATCAAAATGGACAGTCACAGCCTGTATCCTTTGATTGGAATACTGAACGGCTCCCGCGCCACTCTTTTCCTCTCCCAGCCTGTGGAGCATGGATGTTGGTGGTTGCCGGCCCTGTGGCGAGGGGTGAATTGCTTTGGAGCGCCAGCCTATCGTTCCAGTGAATTTGTAACGGTGCTTGACAAGACAATTGAAGCAATCCGGTCCAGTGTGCGCATGACTGTCGAAACTCAGGCCCCTATGGCCCCCTGCTATTCACGCTCGGCCGTTAGCCTTCCAAATTCACGAAGTTTGCCAGTCACTGAATTACCGCCCGCAGCGTTTGCGTCGACCTCCGAGCTCCCGAGTCGTCAGCTTGTCGGAATGTGGCCTGCTCCCAGAGCCAGTTACCGATAAGAGCGTTTATCGAGCAAGTACAGTACAGGAGATGCATCAACGATGCGCTATCTGGTCACGGGCGGCGCCGGCTTCATCGGTTCGAATACCGTGGACGAACTGCTCCGCCGGGGCCACAGCGTGGCCGTGCTGGATGATCTTTCCACGGGCCGGGAGCGCAATCTGCCGCCCTCACGCGGCCAAGTGGACTTTTTTCAAGGCTCCGTCAACGATCCCAAGATCGTGCAGCGAGCCTGTCAAGGCGCGGACTACGTCCTACACCTAGCGGCACGGACGTCTGTGCCGCGTTCGGTCAAGGAACCCGCCGAAACCAATCGCGTCAACGTCGATGGCACGCTCCTGGTGCTACTCGCTGCCCGCGACGCCGGAGTGCGCCGCGTGGTCTATTCCGGATCCTCCTCGGTATACGGCGAAACCCCCACCCTACCCAAGCGGGAAGACATGCCGCCCGCGCCCATCTCGCCCTATGGTGTCTCCAAACTAGTAGGCGAACTCTACGGTCAAGTATTTCATCGCGCGTACGGCCTGGAGTTTGTCACCTTGCGCTACTTCAACGTATTTGGCCCCCGGCAAGACCCTGGTTCCCCGTATTCGGGAGTGCTCTCGCTGTTCGTCACCGCCATGCAAAAAGGCGTACCGCCCACCGTCTATGGCGACGGTGAACATTCCCGCGACTTCACTTTTGTCGAGAACGTGGTCCAGGCCAATCTTCTGGCCTGCGAAGTGCCGGGCATCTCCGGCATGGTGTTCAATGCAGGCACCGGTGGGCGGTATACGCTTAACCAGACCTTGGCGCTGCTCGAAAAGTTCGCCGGGCGTCCCGCATGGGCCAAGTACCTCGAATCGCGTGTGGGCGACATCCGCGACTCCCAGGCCGACATCTCACTGGCGCGCGAGAAGCTCGGCTATGACCCGCGCGTGGGGTTCGAGGAAGGGCTGCGCCGTACTTGGGAGTGGTACTGCGCATCTCACTAGCCTAGCCCGTTGTCGTGCCCTCAGTGGCCGAGGCGGCTCCCATTCGAATAGACAACCAGTTCCTCCAGGCTATCTACCAGCAGACTGGGCGGAAATTCTGCCAAGCGCTCACTCCCCAGGCCGTAGGTGACTCCGCAGGCCCAAGTACCGGTATTCCGCGCCGCCTGCCGTCCACCACTTCAGAGTTGCCCACCTGCATGGCCTCCCTCGGCGCAGCCCCGAAATCTGGCTGTAACTTCCCAGCTGGCCGCTAGGTTGACCCTATGACGTCCCGGCTTCCCGCCGCCGAGTGGGTCTGAATCCCAGTGGAGAAAGTGCGGCACCCTCCGGTAAACGCGAGTCTCGGGAGTTAAGGCAATAGCGGGGCCGCTCGGGCGGATAGTGGCGCA
>Ga0326597_10012095_pt1 | contig 11388 bp, 10 predicted proteins | sample RVTome_12_FD_203789 | JGI IMG/M metagenome (GOLD analysis project Ga0326597, IMG submission 203789) | Soil microbial communities from uranium-contaminated site in the Upper Colorado River Basin, Wyoming, United States - RVT100D185 | ecosystem: Environmental > Terrestrial > Soil > Contaminated >...
GCCCCGCGTGCGCGGGGATGACAGAATAACGTCATGCAGTCATGCAACACCACGCAAACCGGCAACTGGTCAACGGGTCGCATTCTCCAAATCCACGCCGAAATCGTCTAAAGTGGATGTCCGCGGGACCAAACCTTTTCGCATGGAGGAGAAAATGAGGAGCACCCTATACAAATTCGCCATTGCCGCGTTGCTCGGCCTGGGCAGTCTGACTGCTCACGCGCAGGCTTATCCGACCAAGCCGATCAAAGTGATCGTTCCGAACCGGCCCGGCGGCTTCGCCGACATTACGACCCGGCTGGTGGCGGCCGAACTGACGAAGTCGCTCGGGCAAAATGTGCTGGTAGAGAACAAGCCTGGCGCGGGCGCAACGATCGGAACGCTTGCCGCGGTCAAATCGCCCCCTGACGGCTATACCCTGCTGTCCGTGTTCGACAGTCACGCCACCAATCCGTCTCTCTACAAGAAACTGAAATACGACACGCTGAAGGATCTGACGCCGATTTCACTGATCGTGAAAGGGCCCTCCATGCTGGTGGTGAACGCAAAATTTCCGGCTAAGTCGGTAGCCGAACTGATCGAAATCGCCAAGAAGAAACCGGGGGCGGTGAAATTCGCGGTGGTGAGCCCCGGCTCCTCGGCGCGCCTGTACATGGAGCGATTCAAGAGAATGGCCAAGGTCAATGTCAAGATGGTGCCGTACAAGGGAGGCGCTCCGGCGGTCGTGGACCTGGCCGGCGGCCAGGTCGATGCCATGTTCGTCGCCATACCTACGGTTACGCCCTATTTGCAGGGCGGACGGCTGCGGGGATTGGCGATAACCTCCGACAAGAGGAGCGACATGGTCCCCGGCGTGCCCACGGTATCTGAAACGCTGCCCGGGTTTCAGGGCGAGCAATGGGTGGCCTTTTTCGCGCCGGCAAAGACCTCGCCTGAAATCATCGCCCGCCTGAATGCCGAAATCGTAAAAGCCGTCAACCAGCCGGCGGTGAAAGAGCGCTTTCAAAAACAATCCTTCCAGACCGTGGGTAGCTCGCCCGCCGAACTGGACAAGTGGTTGCGGGATCAGATCGACAACTGGCGCTCCACGATCGTCGAAGCGGGAATAAAGCTGGGCAAGTAATTCTTCGTCGCTCCCGAGCAGGCCGGACCCGAGCCACGCGACATCCGCGGCGGGCCTTCGATCCGGCCTACACCTCTGCGAATGCTTTTTCCCGTGTTCTGCGAATTGCCGGCAGCAGTATCGAAAGCAGCAGAATGCCGGTAATGACCAGTAGAACCAGCGCAATCGGACGCCTCAGGAAGACACTGAAATCTCCGTCGGACAGCAGCAGCGCCCGGCGGAAGTTTTCCTCCATCAACGGTCCCAGGATGAAGCCGAGCAGCAACGGAGCGGGCTCGCATTGCAATTTGGAGAACAGGTATCCGAGCACGCCGAATATGCATACCAGATAGATGTCGAAACTCGAGTTGGAGACCGTGTAGACGCCTATCGAGCAGAAGACCAGTATCGCGGGATAGAGAACCCGGTAGGGCACCGTAAGCAGCCTGACCCATATGCCGATCAACGGCAGGTTGAGTACGATCAGGATCAGGTTGCCGATCCACATGGAAACGACCAGTCCCCAAAACAGCGCCGGGTCGGAGGACATGACCTGAGGCCCGGGTTGGATATCATGGATCGTCATCGCGCCCAGCATCATCGCCATGGTGGCGCTTGCGGGCAGTCCCAGCGTCAGCAGCGGAATGAAGGCCGTTTGCGCCGCCGCATTGTTGGCGGCCTCGGGTCCGGCCACGCCCTCGATGGCGCCATGCCCGAATTCCTCGGGGCGACTGCTGACCTTTTTCTCCACCGCATAGGAGCTGAATGACGCGACCGCAGCGCCGGCACCGGGCAGGATTCCAAAAAAGGCGCCGATCGAAGTGCCTCTGATAATCGCAGGAATCATTCTTCGGATGTCCACGCGCGTTGGCCACATGCTCGTGATCTTTGCGACAGGCGTCCCACGCGATTCGTCTTTTTCCACATTTCCGATGATTTCCGCGACGCCGAAGACCCCCATGGCGATGGCCACGAAGCCGATGCCGTCGGACAGTTCCTGGACACCGAATGAATAGCGTGGTGCGCCGTTGGTATCGGTTCCCACCAGGCCCAGCAGCAAACCGATGATGACCATGCCGATTGCCTTGAGCAGCGAACCGGAGGACAGCACGGTCGCTCCGACCAGTCCCAGTATCATCAGCGCGGCGTATTCCGTCGGCCCGAATTCGAACGCCACCTCCGCCAGCGGGACGGCGAACGCGGCCAGAATCAAGACACCGAAGCAACCGGCGACGAACGAGCCTACGCCGGCGGTAAACAGCGCTACACCCGCACGCCCGCTGCGCGCCATCTGGTAACCGTCGATCGCCGTCACCACCGAAGACGACTCTCCCGGGATGTTGATCAGTATGGCGGTGGTGGAGCCCCCGTATTGCGCGCCGTAATAGATCCCGGCCAGCATGATCAAGGCCGCGGTCGGCGGCAGCGTGTAGGTCGCGGGCAGCAGCATGGCTATGGTTGCCACGGGCCCAAGGCCCGGCAGCACGCCGATGAGCGTGCCGAGGAAACAGCCGACGAAACAATAGGCCAGGTTCTGCAGCGTCAGCGCCGCCGTCAGCCCGGTAGCCAGATTTTGCAGCAGGTCCATCGACTCCCTCTATTGGAGATCTCGCATCAAAACCATCCAAGCGGCCAGATCCGAAGCGGAATCTCAAGCAGCCACACAAAGGCCGAATAACAAATAACGTTCAAGATGCAGGCATTGACCATCGCGCCCTTCCATCGCTGCGCACCGCTGGCCAGCGACGAAATGAGAACCAGGGCGAAAATCGACAACACCATGCCTGCCGATTCAAACATCAGCGCGAAGGCCAGCAGGGACACGCAGACCCATGCCAGAGACTTCCAGTGCCAGGAAGACAACTTGTTCGTCGCGGTGCCGGGAACGACCGAGGATGCGCAGACGGCCAGTCCGATTGCCGCCAGCAAAACGCCCAGCCAGAATGGAAAATATCCCGTCCCCATGTCGGCCGCCGTACCCATCGTGTAGCCGCTGGCAATGAATGCGGCGAATGCACCCACGGCGAGGTACAGCAATCCGGCGGCAAAATCAGTCCGATTTCGTATTTTCATGAGCACGAATGGGCGCGGATGAAATCGAAGCCAGGACAGCCATCAGGATCCGTGCCGGGCGATCGAGCACCGGCTGACGGCACTGCCCGCGGCGAATGGCGCGACCCAACGCCGATCCGGCGCATACGGGTCCCCTGCCCCGGCAGAGTCTTGTGCTTATTCCTGCCGCAAAACGCCGCCGGGCTGTCTGTCTCAACCCCACACTTACGCGCGCTTCGAGAGCGTGCCAGCGCGCGTAAGCGCGAACCCCATCCAATAAGCGGACGCGTCCTGCGCAAACTGGCAACGGGCCCGCGGCGACTGGGCGACCTGTGCAGGAGGGCAGCTCCGGTGCGCTCGTCAGCCGCGCGCGCGCTGCATGAACTCCGGCCGCAGGGCCTTGCTCCAGTCCGGCATCGCTTTGATCCTCTTTGCCTTGATCAGAACTTCCGCCTGTTTTTGCATATACGAGGACAGATCGGACGGGAAGCCGGGGCTGACATCGACGGTGGCCAGCGCCTTGCGGAAAGTATCCCGCGACATCTTGTAGCCCTTCGAGGTATAGAAGCTGTATATGACATCGGCCACCTTGTCCGGGCTCTGCTTGAAATCGCGCGCCACGTCGAGCCAGGCCTTGAGGTAGGCAACCACCGTATCCGGGTGTTTGTCCACGAATTCCGGGGTGGCGGCCATGATGACCGGCATCTTGTCCACGTCCCAGTAGTTCATGATCGTGGTGCCGATGCCGTCGGCCTCGGCGATGGAGTTGTAGGGCTCCACGGTTATCATTGCGTCCACGGTCTTGGCGGCCATGGCGGCCACCATGTCGTTGACGTTCATTCGAACCTCCTGGTAGTCGCCCTTTTTGAGGCCGTGCGAGGGCGCGATCGTGTTCACGAAGATATTGCCGATCGAGGACCCGGTCTGGTTGGCGACCTTGCGCCCGCGCAGTTGTTCCACCTTGGTCAGATTCAAATCCTTGCGCGCCATGACCCGTGTGGTCTTGCCCACTTGTTCGATCACGGCGATCGCCACCAGGCCTCCCCGCGAGTGTCCGATGATGAAGGACGGCCCGGCGTAGGTACCCATATCCACCTGGCGGGCAACCATCTGTTGCATGGTCAGGTTGCCCGAGGGGACTGCGAACTCCTGGAACTTGATGCCGTGCTTTTCAAGCTGCCCCGAGCGCATCAGGTAGTAGGTGGGCATTCCCCACATGTTCGTCTGATAGCCCTGGCGAACCGGCTCCAGTGCCGACGCCCGTTGCGAGTGCCCCAGACCGGCCACCAGCACGCCGGCTCCTGAGGCGGCCAGAAACTGCCGGCGGGTGATTCCTCCGTTTTCATTCTTCATCGTTGTTTCCTCCTTTGTATCGGTTGATTGACGCCGCGGGTTTTCGATTCTCCATCAAGCCTTCACCGCCTGATCAGCAAGCTCGCGCATGAGCTGCTTCTGATGCTCCAAAAACTCGACGCTGAGCGGGTCGCGCGGCCGCGACAGAGGTATCGGCAACACGGTTTTCACGCTGCCTGGATGCGGCGTCATGACCACCACTCGATCCGCAAGATAGACGGCCTCGGCCACGTTGTGGGTAACGTAAATCACCGTCTTGCGGGTCTCCCTCCACACATCGGCAAGCAGCCGCTGCATCTCGTCGCGCGTCATTGCGTCCAGCGCTGCGAAGGGTTCGTCCATCAGGAGCACAGCGGGATTATAGGCCAGGGCGCGGGCTATGGCGGTCCGTTGCTGCATGCCGCCCGAGAGATGATGCGGATACGAGCGCGCGAACTTCTCCAGTTTCACCAGCCGGAGCTGATGCAGCGCAATCTCCTCGCGCTCGGCCTTGGGCACGCCCTTCATCTCCAGCCCGAATGCAACGTTTTCCAGTGCCGTGCGCCACGGGAACAACTGAGCGAAATCCTGAAACACGATGCCCCGGTCCAGGCCGTGACCGGTTACGGCCCGCCCCCCGATGCGGATCTCGCCGGAAGTTGGCGCGAGAAATCCGGCGATGATGTTAAGCAGGGTCGACTTGCCGCAGCCGCTGGGCCCCACGATGCACAGAAACTCCGACTCCGCCATGCCGAAGCTCGCCTCCTGCACGCCCGCTACCTGCCCTGCGGGCGTGTCGTACACAAGCGAGACGCGGTCGATTTCAATATGCTGCATCGTCGGTCCGTTCCTTTTAGCCCTTGGCCGCGCGCACCATTCCCCAGCGCAAGACCGTGGCCCGCTCCAGAGATCCGAAAACAATCCGCTCGAACGCAAAGCCGATGCACCCGATAACCGCCAGCGACGCCAGCATGATGTCGGTGTTCAGGAATTCCTTGGCGTCGAAGATCACCCAGCCCAGGCCCCACGCCGAGGCTGCGATCATTTCGGCACCCACGACAGCGATCCACGAGCGCAGGAACGCCTGGCGAAATCCGGTGACGATGAAAGGGGACGCGCCCGGAATAATAACTTTCCAGAACAGCGAGCGCCCATTGGCCCCCATGGCGCCGGCCGCACGCATCCACAGCGGATTGACCGAGCGCACACCCGACCACGCATTGAGCAGCATCGGGAACGTCGCTGCATAGAACACGATGAGTATCGTAGTGACATTGCCGATTCCAAACCACAGAATGAAGACCGGCACCCACGCGAGCGATGGAATTGGCATCAGCACGCTGACAAGAGGCATGAAGAATTGCTCCGCCGCGGGCACGCGGCCCATCAGGATTCCCAGCGGCAATCCCACCGCGATGGCCAGTCCGAGTCCGAACATCACCCGGTACAAGGTGTAGGCCGCATGCCGCAGCATGGTTCCGTCGATCAGCATCGCCCATAGCGTCTGGCCCACCGCGGTCACAGTGGGCAGCAGCGCGGCGGCGAAATACCCGCTGCGGGCGAGCGCTTCGTAGAGTGCGCCGGCGACGAGCAGCGTGAGCGCTGCGCGGCGCCAGGACCTGGACCTCCCCGCGGACGCGTTCATGAGGTCATCATCCCCCAGCGGACCACGGTGTACTCCTCGATCCGCTTGAACACCAGATTCTCCAGAATCAGGCCGACGCCTCCGATTACCGCAATGCCGGCCAGCATCACGTCGGTATTCATGAACTCGCGCGCACCGAAAATCAGCCAGCCCAGCCCCCAAGGCACTGCCGCGAGCATCTCCACCGCCACCAGGATCCGCCATGCCTGGGCAAGGCCCAGGCGCAGCCCGGTTAGGACATACGGAAGCGCCCCGGGAAGTATCACCAGCCGAAACAGCCGCCGCTCGTCGGCTCCCATCGCCTGCGCGGACCGGATCCAGATATCCTTGACCGCCTTCACGCCCGTCCAGCTGTTGACGATGATGGGAAATGCGGAAACGAAAGCGACCAGCAGTACGGCCGAAACATCACCCAGTCCGAACCAGAGCAGGAACAGAGGCGCGTACGCCAGTCCCGGGATGGGCGCGCCGATGCTCACCAGCGGCAGGAAAATATCCTCGGCACGCCGCGAGCGCCCCATCGCGATTCCGATCACCACGCCGAGGACCGCAGCCAGCACGAATCCGGCAAGGAGCCGGGCCACCGTCTCGACCGCATGGTGCGGCATTATTCCGGCCGCGGTAAGGCTCGCGAGCGACGAGGCCACTTCCTCCAGCGGAGGAAACAAGCGCCGCGGGAAAATAGCCATGTGTGCGAGGGTTTCCCAGATTCCTCCGACCACGAGGAAGGGAAACGCGGTGCGCGCCGCAGCACGCCAGCGCGCGCCATCCCACAGGGCGCGCGGCCGATGCGCGGATACCCGGCCAAGCGAGGCGGCATGGGGTACGTCGTCGTTCATGGAAGTGGACGCGCGCTACGGATCGGCAGGAGGGAATCGCCGGCCCGGAACCGCGCCGGGCCGGACTCCGGTCCCAGACCGGCCTTAATCATGATCATCGGATACTCGGCCCCCTTTGCCGCATGACCCCAGGCGGTTGAACACCGGCAGGCACGCGTGCGCGTCAATGGCTGTCCAGGCCATCCAGGCCGCATCGGTCCAACGGCATAGTCGTTCTCATATTCTGGCCTCCCCGGCACCGGTTTTTGCCGCGGCGCGCGCGCCTCACCGCAACGTATTCGTAACAGATCAATGCGATGCCCGCGACGACACCGATAATGTCGAGCACCACGCCGTCTGAGAATGCGTTGGCCGGTATCAGCGCGGCGCCCCCGGCGGCCGCGAACATCAGTCGCCCAATCGTCCCCAGAGGCCGCATGAAATAACCGACCGATGCGCAGGACACCAGTCCCACGCCGAACACCGCGGTGCAGAACGCAACGGCCACCTCGACCCGGTCGCCGATCAAGAGCAGGCTCGGCGAATACACGAACAGCACCGGCACGATGAAGGCGGTCCAACCGAAGCGGGTCGCCGCGAAGCCGGTTCGCATCGCATCGGCCTTGGCCAGCGAGGCCGCGGCGAAAGCCGCTATCGCGATCGGCGGCGTAATCATCGACATCATGCCGTAATACATCACGTACAGGTGCGCAGCGATCGGTTTGACGCCGATTTCCACCAGCGAAGGGGCCACCAGTGCCGCCAGCAGCACATAGACACCCACGGTCGGCAGCCCCATGCCGAGGATGATGCAAACGATCGCCGACAGGAACAGCAGCACGAACAGATGGCCCTGCCCGACCCGTACCAGACCCAGCGTCAACTGGTAACCCAGCCCGGAGATGGCAAGCACCCCGATCACGATGCCGGCCGCACCGGTAATGAGGATGAGGTCGAGCGCACCGTGCCCGGTTTCCCGCAATGAATCGATCAACTGTGCCGGGCCGAACCTGACCCCCTGGAAGCCGAACACGGCTGCGGGGACGATCACCGCGAGGATCGCCCACATCACGGCCTTGTCGGGCTGATAGTTCAGATAAAACAGGCCCACCAGCATCACCGCAAATGAGATCGGGAAATACCATCCGGCGCGCAATACCGGTCCGGCACGCGGAATCGCTTCCGGATCGACCGGCGGAATTCCCTCGCGCGCAGCTTCCAGGTCAGTCTGGATAAACAACGCGATGTAGTACAGCAGTCCGGGCACGATCGCGGCCAGCACCACTTCGGCGTACGAGATTTCCAGGAATTCGGCGATCAGGAAGGCCGCAGCGCCCATCACCGGCGGCATCAATTGCCCGCCGGTGGAAGCGACGGCCTCGATCGCGGCTGCCTTGTGCGCCGGGTAGCCGGCCCGCTTCATCAGCGGAATGGTGACGATGCCGGTGGCCACGACGTTGGCGACTGCACTGCCGGAAATCGATCCGAACAGGAACGAGCCCAGCACCGCGATCTTCGCCGAACCGCCGCGGAAGCGCCCCATCAAGGCCATCGCAATATCGGTAAAGAACCGCATGCCGCCCGAATTGATGAGCACCTGGCCGAACAGCACGAAGGCGATGACGATGGTGGTGGCCACCTTTACCGGCAGGCCGAGAATTCCGGTGTCATTGGCGGCAAGGGCGAGCGAAAGCTTGCGCCAGTCCGTGACAAGTCCGGATCCGGGCAGATAGTTGGCAAGCAGGGCATAGATGATGAAGACGGTCACCAGTATGCTCAGGATCGGGCCGGTTGCGCGGCGCAACGCTTCGATCAGCAGCACGATGAGGATGACGCTGACCGCTACGCTGTCCGCCGAGCGCAGATAGACAAGATCGACGATGGTCGGGTAGAAAACCGCGAGATAAGCGCCAGCCGCCAACGCGACGAGCGCGGCGACGGCGTCGTACCACGGCAACTGAATCTTTTCCTTGCCGGTCCGCGGAAACTTCAGAAACGCCATCACCAGGGAAACGGTGAGCATGGCAGCGAGATATTGCTCGTCGTAAATCGCCAGCCCCACCCGGTTGTAGGCATCGAGTGCCCAGCCGACGCCGCCCAGCGTGAGCAGCATGCCGAGTCCGTCGATCAGGCGCTTCGGATACGGCAGGGCCGCCCTCCGCACGGAGGACGGCCCCCGGTCCTGCGCTGCCGGATCAGGATCCGCGCTCATTCGGTCACCGAATTCTCCGTCGCGGCGCGCGAGCCTTACAGCTTCTTAGGTGGCCACTGGCCGATTTCCTTGTAGTATTTTACCGCGCCTTGGTGGTACTCCACGCCCGCAATTTCCTGAGCCATTGCCTTGGTGTCGAGCAGCCGCAGCGGGGGAAATATCTTGCCCAGGGCCGCGCCGTTGTCGTGGATTGCCTTCACCACCTTGTAGACGATCTCGTCAGGCGTCTTGGTGCTCGCCAGCAGGTTGACGCCGTAGGAAACGATCCAACCCGGTTCCAGCAGGCCCGCGTTTCCCTTGCTGGGCTTGTTGTAATGCAGATAGGAAACCGGTACGTGCTTCCTCGCCGCGGCCACGTTGGCCGGCGTGTTCTCCACCGTAAGCGCACGTATGCCGCCGACCGCGGCATCGGCCTCCCTGACCGGGGCAGCGCCCATCGCGAACACGAAGAAATCCGTGCGGCCTTCCTTGAACGCATTGGAGTTTGCGATGATGTTGGCGACGTTGACGCCCTTGACATCGTCGAGTGTGATGCCCCCGGGAGCCAGTGCCGCGTTGGTCACGGAGGTGAGTATTTTCTGATTCGTGAAACCCACCGGGCCGCGTGCGCCCTTGAGGTCGGCGAGCTTCTTGTATTTGCTGTCCTTTTTCACAAAGATGGTGTTGCGCAGCGGATACAGAACGGCGACCGTGCGCACGTCCTTGGTCGGCCGGCCTTTGAAATAATCCCGGCCCGTGACCGCAAGGCTGGTTTCATATACGTTGGCGATTCCGAATGGAACTTCCCCGGCATTGACGATAGGCAGGTACTGGCTGGAACCGCCCAGCGCCTGAAGCGTCATTCTCAGCCCTGCCTTCTCACCCAATACCTTGCCGATGGCGGCAGCGGTCGAGTTGTAGATGGAACCCGATGGCGGCGTGGCGATGGCAATGGGCTGCTGGGCCAGGGCCCCTGCAATATGGCCCACCGCGCCAAGCGCGGCGGCGATAGGCAATAGCGTGCGTAAATTCATGCTTACCTCCTCAGTTGTAATGTTCACGACGAATCGGGACACCGAATACCCGAATCGGACGACCGTATGCACGGTCTGCCCGTGATTGTACACGCGCGCCCCGCGGACTCGCGAACGTCGCCGCGTGCGGATTCGTCCTCGCACGGCTACCATGCAGGGCCGGCGACAGGAGCCGTAGACGGAGGGAATGCAAATGAGTGAATTCGCGGGCGTAACACTGCACACCTTACTCGGGGACTACCCGGGCACGCAGGCGCTCAAACGCGGCGACGTCCGCTCGCCGCGGATCGCGCTGGACTTCGTCGACGAAAAAGTCCCGAGCCGCGCATTCAAGCAGGTGGTGCGTGAGCTTGCCTTCGAGGTCGCGGAACTCGCGATCGTCACCTATCTCCAGGCGAAGGCCCTGGGCGCTCCGCTGGTGCTCGTCCCCGCCACCGTCCTGGGGCGTCATCAGCATCCGTACCTGGTGTACAACGCGGCGCGGGGGAATCTGGTGCCCTCCGATCTGGCAACGCGCCGCGTGGGTATCCGTGCCTACTCGGTCACGACCGCAACCTGGATCCGCGGGATTCTCGCGCACGACCACGGTCTGGACCTGGACCGTGTGCGCTGGGTGACGTTCGAGGACGCGCACGTCGCCGCGTACCGCGACCCGCCGACGGCCGAACGCGCGCCACCCGGCAGGGAACTGGTCACCATGCTGCTGGACGGAGAGCTCGATGCGGCGGTGTTGGGCGCGCCTCAAGCGCAGGATTCACCGCTGCGGCCGCTGATCCCGAATCCGGATGCCGCGGCTCGGGACTGGTGCCGGCGCAACGGCGCCGTGCCGATCAATCATCTGGTGGTCGTCCGCCAGTCGCTCTCCCAGTCAAGTCCGGAGATCGTCCGGGAACTGTACCGTATGCTGCGCGATGCAAGGCGTATCGGCGCGCCGCCGGCCGAAGACGGCATCGAGCTGCTGCCGTGCGGTGTCGAGGCATTGCGGCCGAGCCTGGCAATTGCCATCGAGTACGCCTTCGAGCAGGGGCTGTTGGCGCGTCGCCTCGAGGTGGACGAGCTTTTCGACGACACCACTGGATCGCTATAGGTCGGAACCTGTCCGAAACCTGTCCGAATTCTGCCCGGAACCTGCATACGCAGCAGCGGCACATCGTCGTCGATGCAAAGGATCGTATGTTTGGCCCCGGGCGCGAGGGGCACGAGGCCGGACGCGC
>Ga0326597_10012096_pt1 | contig 11387 bp, 9 predicted proteins | sample RVTome_12_FD_203789 | JGI IMG/M metagenome (GOLD analysis project Ga0326597, IMG submission 203789) | Soil microbial communities from uranium-contaminated site in the Upper Colorado River Basin, Wyoming, United States - RVT100D185 | ecosystem: Environmental > Terrestrial > Soil > Contaminated >...
GCTGCCGGTAACCAACCTCACGAGGGCTACGCGCTATGAAAGCCATGATCCTCGCAGCAGGCAAGGGCACGCGGGTCCAGCCTCTGACCTACGAGCTGCCCAAGCCGATGATCCCGATACTCGGCAAACCCGTGCTGTCCTATCTGATCGAACATCTTGCGCGTTATGGCATCCGCGAGATCATGATCAACACGAGCTATCTGCACGAAAAGATTGAAAACTATTTCGGCGACGGTCAGCGCAACGGGGTCGAGATCGGCTACTCATTCGAAGGTCGTATGGAAGACGGCAAGGTCATCCCCCAACCCATAGGATCGGCCGGGGGGATGCGCAAAATCCAGGATTTCGGTGGCTTTTTCGACCAAACCACGATCGTACTTTGCGGTGATGCGCTAGTTGATCTCGATTTGAACCTCGCTATATACGAGCACGCCGCGCGCGGCGCGCTGGCAAGCGTGATCACCAAAGAAGTGCCGTGGGACGAGGTTTCGAATTACGGCGTGGTGATCACCGACCCGGGTGGCCGAGTCGTCACATTTCAGGAAAAGCCCGCGCGTGCCAACGCGCGTTCCAACTGGGCGAGCACCGGAATCTATATCTTCGAGCCGCATGTCATGGATCTAATTCCCCCCGGCGAGCCGTTCGACATCGGTTCCGACCTGTTTCCGATGCTGGTTGCACGGGATCTGCCGTTCTACGCACAAAAGCGGCAGTTCAACTGGATCGACATCGGCAAGATCGCCGACTATTGGAGCGTGTTGCAGCAAGTAATGACGGGCTCAATCGCGGGGATGCAAGTGCCGGGCAAGCAGGTCCGCGAAGGCGTTTGGGTCGGATTGAACACGCGCATCAAATGGGACCAAATCAAAATCACGGGGCCAGTCTATATCGGATCCGGCTGCCGCATCGATGCTGACAGCGAGATCGTCGGTCCAGCATGGATCGGAAACGGATCCGTGCTCGGAGAACGAGCCCGCGTCGTGCGCAGCATGCTGTTCGAATATACGCATATTCCTCCAGGGGCGAGCTTCGAGGAAGTCATCATCTGCAACGAATATTGTGTCGACCGGCACGGCACGCAGACGCACATCGCGGACCGCGATTCCGAACTGGTCTGGAGCGACGCTCGCGCCGCTTGTGATGCCGGATGCGGCATAGGCAGCGCGAAGCCTCGATAATATAGGCATTACCCGGCTGCTCGATCATGGTCCGCACTCGTTTCGCCCCAAGTCCCACGGGCTATCTGCACATCGGTGGTGCTCGCACCGCGCTTTTCTGCTGGGCCTATGCGCGACGTAACGGCGGTCAGTTCGTTCTGCGTATCGAAGATACCGACCTCGAACGATCGACGGAGATATCTCGTCAGGCCATCCTTCAGAGTATGCAGTGGCTGGGGATCGACTGGGACGAAGGCCCGATCTACCAGATGCAGCGCCTCGCTCGCTATCGGGAAGTCGCCGAGCGACTGCTCCGTGCGGGCAAAGCGTACAACTGTTACAGCAGTAGGGAAGAGCTCGATGCAATGCGCGCGGTGCAGCGCGCCCGCGGGGAGAAGCCGCGATACGACGGTCGCTGGCGCGATTCGAATCAGACACCACCACCGGGAGTGAAACCGGTAGTGCGCTTCAAGACCCCGCACGAAGGTGAAGTCGCGTTCGATGATCTGGTCAAAGGCCGCATCGTCGTAGGCAATTCTGAGCTCGACGATCTGGTGATCTTGCGCACCGATGGCGTGCCGACCTACAACTTCGGCGTGGTTGTCGACGATATCGACATGAACATCACGCACGTGATCCGTGGTGATGATCACGTCAACAACACACCCCGTCAGATCAACATCTTGCGCGCTCTCAATGCCGAACTGCCGGCCTTCGCGCATGTGCCGATGCTCCTAGGCGCCGACGGCGAGCGGCTGTCGAAGCGCCACGGCGCGGTGAGCGTGATGCAGTATCGCGACGAGGGCTATCTTCCCGAGGCGCTGCTGAACTATCTCGCCCGGCTCGGGTGGTCGCATGGCGACGAGGAAGTATTCTCGATGCAGCAGATGGTCGAGTGGTTCGACCTCGCGCATATCAGTAAATCACCGGCGCGTTTCAATCCGGAAAAACTCTCCTGGCTCAATCAGCAGTACCTGAAGTCGGCGGACGATGCCCGACTCGCCGACCTCGTGCGCCCCTTACTGGTCGCAGATGGATGCGACCCCAGTACGGGGCCGGATTTGCCCCGCGTCGTTGGGCTCATCAAGGAAAGGGTGAGCACGATAAGAGAGCTGGCGGATGGGGCGGTGTATTTCTATCGGGGACTGGACCCTTCGGACGCGCTTCGACAGCAGCATTTCGCCGCCGAAGTGCGTGCGCCGCTGCTAGAGCTGCGTGCGAGACTGCAGGGCATTGCGTGGAGCCGCGAACAGATCAATGCGACGCTGAAAGCCGTCGTCGGCGACTTCAAGCTCAAGCTGCCGAAACTGGCGATGCCGCTGCGGGTCATGGTCACCGGCGTGGCGCAAACGCCTTCGGTGGATGCGGTGCTCGAACTGATCGGGCGCGACGAAGTGCTCAAGCGCATGGATTCCGAACTCGCGCGCTTTCCGCTGCACTGATCAGATTGCGGGCGAGCAGCGAGCCCGGATCAGGGACGTTTCCCGCAGCCGTCAGAGTATTTCAGCCGCAGAGCCTCTGCTTGAGCCACGTCGTGATCACTTCGGTGATGATGGAGTCATCGACACCCGGGGTACGCCCCATGTGCCCGCCTTGCGCAAAGATGCGCGCCTCCTTCGGGCTGCCGTGCTCCATCAGCAGATAGATGTCCTGGACGGGGGCCTGATCGTCGAGCTTGCCGTTGATACCAAGGATCGTCGCCGAGGGCTTGTCGATCAGTCCCAGTGCGACTAACGACAGTTTCGGTGCTTCCTCGATCAGTTCTTCCAGCGAGTCGACGCCCATGGCCTGACTGCGCGCTTCAAGCAGACTGCTTGGACCGAAGAGGTAGGTCGACGCGGTTTTTGTCAGCGCCGGGAGCAGCCATTCACGCTGTAGTCCGTAGTGAACGCTGCCGCCTTGGAACACAGCACCCTTGAGGCGTTTGGCTTCGGCATAAGCCATGCGTGCTGCCCAATAGCCGCCGAAACTTCCGCCCCAGACCGCGATGCGGCTGCCATCGACCTCGGGGCGTTTGACCAGATAGTCGATCCAAGCGGAGAACGTTCGCTCGGCTCGCGAATCGATATAGCGAATCGGACTCTCTCCGGTGCCGGGCATATCGATGGATAGGGTCGCGATGCCAAGGCCATTCAAGACCCGGCTTGCCGTTGTGCGATCTTCCTTCCAACCGTCGACACCGCCCCATTGCAGCACCACCGGCGGCTCGCCCGCGCCCTTGGGAATCTGCATGTAGCCAATCAGCTTCTTGTCCTCGAAGGGGATCTCGACAACCTCCAGCGGGGGGTCGAAGAATTTCGCAGCCTTGAGGTAGGCACGCAATGAATGCCGATACGCGGCTTGCTTGCCCGGAGTGCTCGGTACGGGGTAGCGCCCGATACGGTAGTAGTCGAAGGCCAGGAAATAGGCCTCACCGGACTTATGTGGGTCCGCACCACCGGCGGCGAGCTTGTCGCCTTCAGCTTCGTACTCGTGGCCGAGCTTGCTCCAGAGCTCCGCCCAATGATCACGATCCAGGCTAGTCAGGGCGCCCATCACTTTTTCAGCATCCTCCTTGCGGATTGCCTCGAATGGGCTGAGACGACCGCCAGCGCGCCGTAGCACCTCTTTCTTGATGTCGGCGAGCGATGGTCCAGTTGCACCGGTATCCAGAATTACCGCCATGGTTTAGCCTCCGTTTGAATGAATCTCCCGATGCGATCGCGTGGATTGGCAATCCTGTGCCAGTCAACGTCGCATCCTAAACCGAGTCGATGCGTCGGGGAAGGTATTTTGAACTAGATCTGTACTCTCTGCGACCCAGCAGTTGTGCTTTGCACGAGCCCAAACCTGTCGATATAATCGCCTGCTTTGTGGGGGTATAGCTCAGCTGGGAGAGCGTCGCAATGGCATTGCGAAGGTCAGCGGTTCGATCCCGCTTACCTCCACCAAGTAAACGAACGCACAGATTTTTTTTGCAGTATCCGTAGGTCCCCATCGTCTAGAGGCCTAGGACATCGCCCTTTCACGGCGGTAACGGGGGTTCGAATCCCCCTGGGGACGCCAATTAATTCATGGCGTTACGAGTGAGTTCGTTTCTCTTATTGCCATGATCCTGGCATAAGGCGGCATAGCGCGGCACCATTTGGTCGCATTTTGGGCGCAGACACGGCGGTAACCTGGTCGGTTATCGAGCGCTTTGGCGGTGAGCAAGCGATATTTTCGCGCAACCAAGGCCTTGTGGAACTTGAGCAACGTGGCGGGCTTTAACAAGGCCGCGACCGTCGAAATTCGGTGCGGTCTGATGAACAGCATGGTCAGCCCGAGCACGAAGCGATCGAGCGTGGTCAGATTCGCATCACGACGGCGGGAGCGATCGCCGATGATGATCTGGTGCTCGAGCAACAATGATTCGGCGGCAACGGCGGGGCGCTATCCGGGTGGAGGCGTTTCGCTACGGTGACAAGCGTGGATCGCCAGGAGGAGCAGATCGCGCATGAGCGAAAAGGTATCACGCCTAACGTGGTGCGCAAGACTGCTCCAAACGGAAAAATTCCCTCGTACTACGAATTCGCCACCCACACGCGTCTTTGCGTCGAGCGATGTCGGAATACGTTACGCATCACCACACGGGACGCAATGACCAGGGACTGGACAATCGTTCGATCCCGTCGGAACCGAGCCATGTGACGAACGACGGGAAAGTTCGGCGGCGTCTGCGCCTCGGTGGAATGCTCAACTACTATTACTGAGCGGCGGCGTGAGGGCTTCGACCGAGTAATTGGATTCTACGCGGTGGATGTCGCCCGAATTATTGGACAGAACGGCCGTCTAGCGGGCCTGTGCCTCACGCGCAATTCTCGCCTTGAGGTAGGGTTTCTCCCCACCGTACTCGAGGATTTCGTTGAGTATCGCGGGAAGCGGTTCGCACGAAAGCGTGGTTCCCGTGGCCAAATTCTTGACGTAGCCGTGGACCGTGTCGACCTCGATTCGGTCCTCGGCACTAACAGCCTCGGTCACCCCCGGACACGCAGCGACCGGCAAACCATCGCTGACGCTGCTACGAAAAAACAGCCTCCCGAACGACTCGGCAACAATGGCAGCGATACCAAGTGCCATCAAGGCGCCGTGCGTGAGCGTCGATGAACCACAGCCGAAGTTCCTGCCGACGACGAGGATGTCGCCCGGTTTTGCCCGGGCTGCGAACTGCGGGTCGATTCCTTCGAAGCAGTGCTTCGCCTGCTCCCCGGCGGGCAGATGCGCATAGATCTTGCTGCGAATCTGGTCCGTGTTGATGTCGTCCTGGGGGAACTTCCAGACATTGCCCGCGACTTTCATATCGGCCCCTCGAGATACTTGGCTGGATTCGCGATACGGCCCTCGATGGCCGAGGCTGCGACCGCCGCCGACGAGGCCAGATAGATCTCAGCACCGGGCCCCATGCGACCGTTGAAGTTTCGCGTGTTGCACGAGATCGCCACTTCGTCCGGTGCGAGGATTCCGCCCTGAACGCCCGGGCAAGCACCACAGCTCGCGTTCGTGACGATCACGTTCGCTTCGTTGAGCGCCTCGATGTAGCCGAGCTTGACCGCCGCATTGAGAACTTCCCTCGATCCCGGGGTCACGACGAACCGAGTGTCGGGATGGACCTTCCGCCCCTTCATGATACGTGCGGCTATGGCGATGTCCTCCAGCCGGCCGCTCGCACAGGACCCCAAGTAGGCCTGGTCGATGTGACGACCCTCGACGCAACCGAGTGGCTTCACATTGTCGGGGGCATGGGGAAGCGCGATCTGGGGTTCCAACGTCGAGAGGTCGAACTCGTGGACCTCGTCGTACTTGAAGCCCCGATCCGTCTCGAAGACCTTGAACTGCCTTGTCGCGCGCTCGGCGAGCCAGTCGAGCGTAATTCGATCGGGTTGAACGTAGGCCGTCATCGCACCTATCTCGGTGCTCATGCTGCACAAGGTAAAACGCATGTCCATGCTGAGCCCGCGAACTCGACGGCCTTGTCGAAGACGCCGCGCTGCCCGAGCGTCCCGTTGACGTGCAAGGAGACGTCGCGGCCGAACACGCCGGGCTTGAGCGTTCCTTCGAGTCGGACGGCGCTCACGGCAGGCACATCGATCACGAAACGGCCGATCGCGAACAGCGAAAGCACTCCCCCCGCCGGCGAGGCTGCAAAGGCACCCACGGCTCCCATGGTCGGAGTGTGCGAGTCCCTCAGCGCGACCACCGATCCGGGTCCGATCAGTCCGCGTTCCGGAATGATGATGTGTGCGATGCCTGCACCGCCGTCGGTCGACGCTATGCCGTGCGAGCGCAACAGGTCGCGCCAGCGCTTCTGCCCGGCGGCAAAGGCAGGCGAAGGCGCCGGCGCGCCGTGGTCCAGGAATGCGAAGATGCGCTCTTTAAGGGGCAGTTCCTTGACGCCGAGTTCCTCGAGGTCGTCCTTCAACTGATCAGCATCCTGCCCGTTGTAGTGCACGGACACCGCGAAAAGATCAGGCTCGACTTCAAGAAACTCGCCCGGGGATACCGAGGCTGGCCTCGGGTGGGCGTGCTCGATCAGAACCTTGTGCAGTGCGTGCAGCCCCCCCATGCTTTCCCCCTCCCGGCGTTCATGCTGGGCTCAGTATAGCAACAGGCCGCGGTCGATGCGGGTGTGGGTGGCGAATTCGCAACCCGCGCATGGTGCAAAGGCCATCATTACGACGGTTCTGCGCGAGACACAAAACTGCACGTGGAGGGCGCCTCGCGCTATGATCTATGAATTCGCACCCCACAGGTACTGGCCATGTCCAACCCCGAATTCCGCGAAGGCTTGAGTCCCCGCAACAGAGATTCATAGGCGCGAACGCGGTGGACAAAACAACCGAACAGTTGGTGCATTACACGACGCAGTTTTCGGCGGCAGACCTGGCGGAGGCTGCCATGAACAGGGCAACGGACCTTCTCTTCGACACGGTGGCTTGCGCTGTCGCCGGCTGTGCCTCCGAGCCCGCTTCCATCGCTGCGAAGATTGCGCAGAACGCGCGCGCCGTGGTCGGCGCGACGCTGTTCGCCTACGGCTCCAAGACATCGCCCGAGATCGCCGCACTGGCGAACACGATGATGGTAAGGACCTACGACTACAACGACGCGTACTTCGGCCATCCAAGCGACATGATCGCTGGTGTTCTCGCCGCTGGCGAGGTGGCGCGTTCGTCAGGCGTAGAGGTGCTCACGAGTATCGCGCTGGCATACGAGGTCTACGCGGCGTTCGCCCGCAGTGGACCGCACCACCTCGACTCATGGCTCGACCAAGGCGCGTTCATGAATGTCGGTGTCGCTCTCGCCGCGGGCAAGCTATGGAGGCTTACCGAGAATCAGCTCGCGAATGCAGCCTCGCTCGCGTTGGTGCCGAACCTGCCGCTGAGCGTAAGCCGCTGGGGTGCGTTGTCGATGATGAAGGGCTGCGCTACCGCATTTTCCGTTCGTAACGGCATATTTGCCGCGATGCTGGCTAAGGAAGGTTTTACCTCCGCTCCGGAACCGTACGAAGGCATCTTCGGGCTTCATCACGTGTTCGGCCCCTTCGAGCTTTGCCTGCCGGTCAACGCCGACGGCCCGCGGGTAGTCGAGATGTCGTATGTGAAGCCGATACCGGCGGAGAACAACACGATCGGCATACTCGAGCTCGCGCCCACGATCAGAGAGTGGACGCCTATCAATGAAATCGATTTTATTGAAATCGAGATCGCCACCGGCCTTGAAATCCACTTGGCCGACGAATCGAAGTACGAGCCGAAAACGCGCGAAAGCGCCGACCACAGCTTGCCCTACATGCTGGCGCGTGCGCTGGTGGATGGCGAAATCACGCTCGATTCCTACACCCCGGAACGCATCGCAGACGCATCGATACGGCCGTTGATGCGCAAGATCCGGGTGAGGGGGAGCGATGAGTTGAAGGCACTTATGCGCGCATCACGGGGGCCAGAAGCCAAGCCTGCGCGAATCCGCGTCCGAACCACGGGTGGGCGGGAGTTCGCTCGAGAGATCCTCGGCCATAGCGGCCACCCTAACACGCTGGGAACCGCTCGCCGGGAAATTCTGAATCACAAGCTGGACCTCTGCGCCCGCCATGCCGGACTGCGCGACGAACAGCGCGAGCGAATTCGAGAGGCGTGGTGGGCCGTGCCCGCGGCTGCAAACATCGGCGATGCGATCAAGACACTCGTGTCTCTGCGCCGCGGTGCGGCTGAGTAACCTAAAAGCAGAGATTCATGGATCCTGCGATGTCCGAATTTCGAGAGGATTGCGGAATGCCTTCGATGCACGTTGCACCCGATCTGGACATGTTCTATCTCGTGGACGACTACACGGATCCATGGACGCAGCCGCAGACCGTGCTGTTGCTACACGGGCTGGCGGAGAGCTGTGACGCTTGGTACGCATGGGTGCCGCACCTAGCGCGCGAATTCCGCGTGGTTCGGCCGGACATGCGCGGATTTGGCAAGTCGACCGCAATGGCGCTCGACTATGCCTGGAGTCTCGACACGGTGGTCGACGATTTCATCTCGCTGATGGACGGGCTCGGGGCCGAGAAATTCCACGTCGCTGCTGCCAAGATCGGGGGGACCGTCGCGCGCCGGCTTGCATCGCGTTTTCCCGACCGCGTGATCACGCTCACCGTGGCTGGGACGCCCGCGCCGTACCGCGACACCGTGGTGGCGCGAGCCAAGGCCTGGACGCGGGAGATCCAAAGCGATGGTCTCGAGAGCTGGGCGCGTCGCACCATGGCAGGTCGATTGGGGGATGGCTTTCCGGCGGCAGGCATCGCCTGGTGGGTCCAGTTGATGGCGCGCACTGCACCCTCGAGTGTCTTGGGTTCGGTACTCCCCGTCCCGTCGGCGGACATCCGCGCCGACTTGCCGAAAATAAAGTGTCCGACCCTAGTGATCACGACGCCTGGAAGCGGCCTTGGGTCGGTCGAGCAGACCAAAGCGTGGCAGGAGCAAATTCCGCACTCTAAGTTGCTCGTTCTTTCCGGCAATTCCTATCACGTCGCAGCCAGCCACGCGGACCAGTGCGCGCGAGCGACGCTGGAATTCATCAAAGACTGTGGTGCGCAATAATTTCGCGCACGGCGTGAAGCATTCGTTCGATATTCTGGACATTACTACGGGATAATTGCGGAGGACGAGGTTGTACCGCGACGGTACCTATTGCAAATCGAGCAGATCTTCGCGCGATCGAGGATTCTGATGCTGATGCATGCAAGCCAGCACGATGACCGAAACATTCTCGATCACGTAAAACAGCGAGTACGGAAATCGTCGGAGGACGGCACGCCGAATTTCACCTTCGGCGCGTTGGTACAACTCCGGGTGGGACGTGAGATGTGCCTCGGTCCGTTCGATCTCTCGCACGAAAGAAGCTGCTTGATTAATGTCGGGCTGATCGTACCAACGGATTGCAATTGCGACTTCGGCTGCCGCTGCCGGCGTGTAACGAACCGAGTAGCGCACTACTTGATGCCGGCTCTGGCTTTGATCTCGACGAGCGTCACAGTAGGTTCGTCTGGGTGGGCGCGGTGGTGAGCAAGCCGAGCCTGCAACTCTGTGCGCTGCTCCGAAGTAAGTGGGGTAGCGAACGTCTCGCTTGCGACGCTGTCCAGCAGATCCTGAGCTAATTGGAATCGCGTGGCAGCATCAAGTTTGACGATTTCATCGTAAAGAGTGGAGTCCATAATTAAGCACCATGCAGAGTAGGTGAGCGTTCTACGGCGTTCATGCTACCGCGGAGTGCGTTCGAGCGCCAATCGAAGAGGGGGACTCATTGCCTGACAGTGGCTCATAATAATTTGCTCGGCGGCGACGGCGTACTTTGGGCGACGCGTATTGGCGAGATTTGCTTGTGCGGTACCTGTAGGAGGCGAATTGCTAGCGCTGCCAATACAGGATGCGAGTTTTACTGATTTTTCAGGCTTAGACATCTCGTCGTACAACCGTTTGCTATCGCGATTTTGGGCTGTCACACTTTGGGCACACATAGTCTGCAACACGTTGAATTAGAAAAATACTCCGGCGCCCTTTCACGGCGGTAACCGGGGTTCGAATCCCCGTGGGGACGCCAGTTCAATATAACCGTCGCCTATCAGCGGTTTGACGGTCATCGCCCAGCGCAGGTGATAGCGCCGGTCGCCGTTCTTTTCCTCGGGCCGAAACTCAATGCGTCCCGCAAGCAGCTTACGCAAGGCTTGCCGCGCTGCCGGTACATCGCCGTGCATTAGCGCCTCAAACTCGTTTAGCTTTTTGTGCAGCATGCTGCGCAGCCGGCGCAGCTCCAGTTCGCTCGGCTCCTCGGTTTGCAGCTCCTGTAGCCGCAACTCGCGGCGCGCGATGCTTGCGTCCAGCTCGCCTATGCGCTGCATTACGCTTGCCGGGGCATTGCCCGCGCCGATCAGGGCCAGAAAGTTCTCGCGCTGCCGGCGCTCCTTGCGTAGCTCCGCCTCAAGCTGCTTTGGCAGGTGCGCTTGGTCCCTGCGCTGCGCCGTAAGGCGCTGCATGGCTTGGTCGATAACGTAGTCCATCGCGGCAGGTTGAAGCACTAGTTCCTTCACTTTGCTCAGTACAAAGGCGTCAGCATCCTCCATGCGCACGCGATAGCCATTCGCGCAGACCGTCCGCCCCCGGTTCGCGTAGTAGCTGCAACCGCAATAAAACGTCGGGTGGCGGCTGCCCGCGCTGCCGCCGCGACCGCCGACCATGGTGACGTTGTGCGCGCAGACGCCGCACTCGCAAAACCCTGTGGGGAGCGAATTCGTAATCATCCGGGAATGGGCGTCTGAAACAGACCGCGGCAGTGCGTCTTCCACGCGTAGGAACCGAGCTTAGCCGACGCGGATGAGGACGCGCCTGCATGTTGTGCCGGCGTGCTGCCGTCAAGTGAGCGGTGAACGCGAAAGCCGTTGTAGTAGTTTTGGAAATCGCGCAGCTTCCGCGTGAGGTCGACCGCGTTCCAGAAGAACACGTGGTCAAGATATTCCCGGCGAATGGTTCCGATCAGCCGTTCGACAAATGGATGCGAAATCGGGGCGTACGGAACCGACTTGACCTTCTCGATCTCGAGGACGCGTAGGTTGGCGAGCCAGCGGTGAAACCGCCGGGTAGAGACAGCGCATTACTGCGCCATCCCCCCCTCAGAACTGTGCGTGATAGTTTCCCATCACACAGCTCAAGCCCCTACAAAGGCACCTTGCGGCACCCG